>Ga0209127_100031_pt1 | contig 326526 bp, 310 predicted proteins | sample LakSupMetagenome_FD_187469 | JGI IMG/M metagenome (GOLD analysis project Ga0209127, IMG submission 187469) | Freshwater microbial communities from Lake Superior, Canada - Sta WM archaea (SPAdes) (version 2) | ecosystem: Environmental > Aquatic > Freshwater > Lake | place: Lake Superior, Canada... | reverse complement strand
AAGAAAGGCGACCCTGCTGTCTGCGTCCCTCCGCTTCGCTGCGGGCAACCTGCGGTGCTCGCGTTTCGCGGGGTCTCGCAGAACTCGCTTCGCTCAAACAGCTGCGAGCCCTGATCCGCGAAACGCTGCGCTCCTCGGCGCAGCCAGAAGGGATTTGGGGACCGGACACGCCATCGCTGCGCTCGGCTTCGCAATACCAACAACCAATTCAAGGCAGACACGCGAAGCGTGTCTGCCCTTCGTGCCGAGCGAAGCAAAGGCCCGTGTTGTCTCCACCCCCCTCTGGCTGCGCCGAGGAGCGGAGCGTTTCGCGGATCAGGGCCGCAGCTGTTTGAGCGAAGCGAGTTCTGCGGACCCCGCGAAACGCGAGCACCGCAGGTTGCCCCGTAGCGCAGCGAAGGGGTCGCAGACAGTGGGGTCGCCTTTTCTTTGCTTACGTTCTTTTGGCGAAGCAAAAGAAAGTAAGTCGCCCGCCGGGGCGAGACCCGGCCTCCGCGCTCCGCGAGGGAGCAAGCGATGAACCTGTCGCTACCCTTCGTCAGAAGACCCATCGGCACAGTCCTGCTGACCATCGGCATCGCCTTGGCAGGCATAGCCGCGTTCTTCGTCCTGCCAGTCTCGCCACTCCCCCAAGTCGACTACCCAGTCATCTCGGTAAGAGCCTCGATCCCCGGAGCAAGCCCCGAAACAATGGCAACCAGCGTGGCGACGCCTCTAGAGCGCCACCTGGGAACCATCGCAGGCGTCAACGAAATGACGTCCACCAGCTCCGTAGGCTCCTCCCGCGTCACCCTCCAGTTCGACCTGAGCCGCAACATCGACGGCGCCGCCAGAGAAGTGCAGGCCGCCATCAACGCCAGCCGCGTCGACCTCCCCGCCACCCTCAGAAGCAACCCGACCTACCGCAAGGCCAACCCGGCAGCGTCGCCCGTCATCATCCTGGCCCTCACGTCAAAGACGAAGACCCCAGGCCAGATCTACGACGCGGTCTCCAACATCGTGAGCCAGCGCCTCTCGCAAGTAGATGGCGTGGGCGACGTCGAAATCGGCGGCGGCTCGCTCCCCGCCGTGCGCATCGAACTGCTCCCGTTCGCGCTCAACCGCTACGGCATCAGCACCGAGGACGTGCGCGCCGCCATCCAGGCCTCCAACGCCAACCGCCCCAAGGGCATGGTGCAGGGCGATGGCCGGAAGCTCCAGATCTACACGCAGACGCCGGCCCTGCGCGCCAGCGACTACGCCTCGATGGTGGTGGCCTGGCGCAACGGCGCGGCGGTGCGGCTGCAGGACGTGGCCGAGGTCATCGACGGCGTGGAAGACACGCGCACGCTCGGTCTCTTCAACGGCGAGCCGGCGATCATCATCCTCATCACGCGGCAGCCCTCGGCCAACATCATCGAGACCGTGGACAGCGTGCGCGCATTGCTGCCCGAGCTGCAGGCGCAACTGCCGCCCGACGTGACGCTGCAGGTCGCCTCGGACAGCACCAACTCCATCCGCAGTTCGCTGCACGAGGTCGAGGCGACGCTGGTCATCTCGGTGCTGCTTGTGGTGCTGGTGGTGAGCCTGTTCCTTCGCAGCGTGCGCGCGACCATCGTGCCGGCCGTGGCCACGATCGCGGCGCTCCTGGGCACCTTCGGGGTGATGTACCTGCTGGGCTTCAGCCTCAACAACCTGAGCCTCATGGCGCTCACGGTGGCGACCGGCTTCGTGGTGGACGACGCCATCGTGGTGCTGGAGAACACCAGCCGGCACATCGAGTCGGGCATGTCGCGCATGAAGGCGGCGCTGCTCGGGGCGAAGGAAGTGGGCTTCACCGTGCTGTCGATCAGCGTGTCGCTGGTGGCGGTGTTCATTCCGCTGCTCTTCATGGGCGGACAGGTGGGGCGGCTGTTCCGCGAATTCGCGATCACGCTGTCGGCGGCGGTGATGATCTCGCTGGTCATCTCGCTCACCACCACGCCGATGATGTGCGCGTGGCTGCTCAAGCGCGGCGGCGAACACGACAAGAACAAGCCGCAAGGGCGCCTGGGCCGCATGGCCGCGCGCAGCTACGACTGGGTGCTCAAGCGCTACGAGTACAGCCTCGACTGGGCGCTCGACAGCAAGGCGCTGGTCATGCTCATCCTGGTGGCGGTGGTGGGGTTGAACGTCTACCTCTTCAGCGCGGCGCCCAAGGGCTTCTTCCCGCAGCAGGACAGCGGCCAGCTCAACGGGGGCCTGCGCGCCGACCAGAGCATTTCGTCGCAGGCGCTGGCCGAGAAGCTGCGGCAGGTGATCGACATCATCCGCAAGGACCCGGCGGTCGACACGGTGATCGGCTTCACCGGCGGCTCGCGCGCGGGCGGCGGCTTCATGTTCGTCAACCTGAAGCCGGCCAACCAGCGCACCGACAGCGGCCTGGCCGTCATCGCGCGCCTGCGGCCCCAGCTCAACGAGGTGACGGGGCTGCGCGTGTTCCTCGGCACCGTGCAGGACGTGCGCTCGGGCGGGCGTTCGAGCAACTCCACCTACCAGTACACGCTCAAGAGCGACAACCTGGCCGATCTGCGCACCTGGGCCACGAAGCTGTCCGACGAACTGAAACTGCAGCCGCTGCTCACCGACGTGGACACCGACCAGGACCAGAACGGCGTGGAGACGGTGGCCAAGGTCGACCCGGACAGCGCGCGCCGTCTCGGCCTCACATCCACAGCCATCGACAACGCGCTCTACAACGCCTTCGGCCAGCGGCAGGTGGCGACCATCTACACCGAGCTCAACCAGTACCACGTGGTGATGGAATGGGCGCCGCGCTACACGCGCAGCCCCAATTCGCTGAGCGACGTGTACGTGCCGGCCACCCGCACCTCGGTGATCGGCGGGCAGACGGTGACCACGCAGGTGGCGGCGACGACCACCACCACCTCGACCACCGGCGGGGCCGCGTCGACCGCTACGCCCGCGAGCACGACGGTGCCGGTCTCGGCCAACGCGGGCCTGCGCGGCGCATCGACCGGCAATGTGCTGAGCAACACGCCGACGACGCTGGTGCCGCTGTCGGCGGTGGCCAAGTTCGAGGAGCAGTCCGTCGCCACCTCGGTGAGCCACGACGACGGCGAACTCGCGACCACGATCTCGTTCAACCTCGCCGAGGGCGCGAACCTGGGCGATGCGCGCGAGGCCATCGCCAAGGCCGAGGCCAACATCGCGATGCCCACCAACGTGCGCGGCGCATTCGCCGGCACCGCGGCCAGCGCGCAGCAGTCGCAGAGCCAGCAGCTCATGCTGATCCTGGCCGCGCTGGTCGTGATCTACATCGTGCTGGGCATCCTCTACGAAAGCCTGGTGCACCCGATCACCGTGCTGTCGACGCTGCCTTCGGCGGGCGTGGGCGCGGTGCTGGCGCTGCTGATGTTCCGCATGGAGTTCTCGATCATTGCGCTGATCGGCGTGTTCCTCCTGATCGGCATCGTGAAGAAGAACGCCATCCTGATCATCGACTTCGCGCTGGAGGCCGAGCGTTCGCGCGGGCTCACGCCGCTCGAGGCGGTGCGCGAGGCCTGCCTGCTGCGCTTTAGGCCCATCCTGATGACCACGCTGGCGGCCGCGCTGGGTGCGCTGCCGCTGGCCATCGGTTTCGGCGAGGGCGCGGAGTTGCGCCGGCCGCTGGGCGTGGCCATCATCGGCGGGCTGATCGCGAGCCAGTTGCTCACCTTGCTGACAACGCCGGTGGTCTATCTCCTGCTCGACAAGCTGCGCCGCCGTGGCAAGAACGAACACGAGCTCAGTCGTGTCACGCCCGCATGAGAACAACACCATGAACGCATCGCTTTTTCCCCTTCGCCCGAACCGCTTCGCGCTCACGTCGCTCGCGCTTGCTGCGCTGCTCACGGGTTGCGCGGTCGGGCCGGCCTACCAGGTGCCGACCTCCGCGGCGTCCACCGCCTGGAAGGAGCAGCAGACCGCCGAAGGCTGGCTGCCCGCCGCCCCGGCCGATGCGCTGGACCGCGGCGAGTGGTGGAAGCTTTTCGCCGATCCCACGCTCGACGAGCTGGCCGGCCGCGTGCAGGTGTCGAACCAGAACATCGCCGCCGCCGTGGCCAACTACACGCAGGCGCAGGCCTTGGTGCGCGGCGAGCGCGCGGCGCTGTTTCCTTCGGTGTCGTTCAGCGGCAGCGGGCGCCGCAGCGGCAACGTGAACAGCAACAGTGACACGGCCAGCCCGTCGAACAGTTTCTCCGCCTCGCTGAATGCGAGCTGGACGCCCGACGTCTGGGGCCGCCTGCGCGAAGCGGTGAGCAGTGCGCAGGCCAATGCACAGGCGAGCGAAGCCGATCTTGCGGCGGCGCGGCTCTCTGCCATCGGCGATCTGGCGACCAACTACTTCTCGCTGCGCGAGGCCGATGCCGAGATCGTGCTGCTCGACGAAACCATCGCGGGCTACCAGCGCGCGTTCGAGATCACGAGCAACCGCTACGCGGCGGGCATCGCCGCGCAGACCGACGTGCTGCAGGCGCAGACACAGCTCGTCAACGCCAAGGCCGACCGCGTGGGCCTGACCCGCACGCGCGCCACGTTGGAGCACGCCATCGCGATGCTGGTGGGCGTGGCGCCCGCCGACTTCACGCTGCCGGCCGCGACATGGACGCCCATGGTGCCCGGCATCCCGACCGGCGTGCCCTCGACACTGCTGCAGCGCCGTCCCGACATCGCGGCGGCCGAGCGCTCGGTGGCCTCCGCCAATGCGCAGATCGGCATTGCGCGCGCCGCGTACTTCCCGAACATCCCGCTCACGGCATCGGTCGGCAGCAGCAACGCGAGCCGCGTGAAGGACCTGTTCAGCTCGGCCAACACGCTCTGGTCGCTCGGCTTCTCGGTCGCGCAGGTGGTGTTCGATGCGGGCGCGATTGGTGCCAGCGTCGATGCCGCCAAGGCCGGCCATGAATCCGCCGTGGCGCGCTACCGCCAGACGGTGCTCACCGCATTCCAGGCGGTGGAAGACCAGCTGACGACCGGCGCCACGCTCGCTCAGCAGGAGGGCCTGCGCCGCGAGGCCTCGGCGGCCGCCGACAAGACCGAGCAGCAGTTGCTCAACCGCTACCGCGCGGCGCAGGTGAGCTACACCGACGTGGTGACGGCGCAGGCCGCCGCACTGAGCGCGCGGCGTGCGCTGGTGCAGTTGCAGGTCAACCGCCAGGCTTCGGCGATCGCGCTCATCCAGGCGATGGGCGGTGGCTGGCAGGCCGACTGGATGAACAACCCGGACGGCACCGCGGCCACGGCGCAACAACCCGCCGTCCCTCGCGCGCAATAGGAAAGACGGGGAGGGCGGTTTCGCGGATGGGCATCGTGCTGCCCATCCAGTCGGCCTCACCGCGTGCGCGGTAGGCCTCGTTTCACGGCGCGCTCGTTCAGTGCGCCGGACGGTTCATCATCCCGCCAAGGTAGTCCTTGTCGGTCACCAGCACCCAGAGGGCGAGCACCAGGATCAGCGCGGCCACGAGCACCGCGTTGACCATCGCCGTTTCCATCGCGGCGAAACCGACCAGCCACGGCGATGCGGCAAGCCACACCGCCAGGGCGACCTCGGTCCACTCTTCCCACTGCTTCGGCACGAAGGTCGCACCCAGTGCCACGGCGCCCAGCACGATGCCGGTTGCCACCATGGTCCACATGGCGGGCGAGATGCCCTGAAAGCCCAGAACCCAAGGCGAGACGATCAGCCAGGCGCCGGCGACGGCGTTGACGGGGTCTTGCCAATGCTTCACTTGCTTCATGGTCATTACCTCCTGTCGCGACAAGGCGCCGCGACCAGGGTTGGACACCTGCGTTCGTGCAGGGTTCCGTCGCCGGACGACCTCTACCCGCGTGCGACGGGAGGCAAAAGGTACGCACCCGATTCGAACAGCTGCGCTTCCGCCTGGTCGATGCGCTTGATGCCCGGTTTGCCCGCACGGCTGGCGAGCAGCTCGACCAGCGCCTCCGTCACCGCCACGCCGGCCGCTACCGAGGGGAAAAATGACGGGCTGTTGATCGTGAAGAGCAGCGTCTCGTCCGCCAGCAGCGAGAGCGGCGAGGTCACGCTGTCGGTGATCGCGACGATGCGGCAGCCGGCCGCCTTGGCCGCTTCGGCCACCTGCAGCGCCTCGCGCGAGTAGGGCGCAAAGCTCGCCACCACCAGCGCATCGCCCTTGGCGAAGGCGCGCTGCTGCATCTCGAGCGAGCCGCCCTGGCCATCGACCAGGTGCACGCTGGCGCGGAAGAGCCGGTACACGTAGACGAACGAGAACGCGATCGGAAAGCAAGCGCGAAAGCCCGCGGCATGCACGGCCGGCGCCTTCTCGATCAACACGCAGGCCTTCTGCAGCGCCTGTTCGCTCTGCTGATGCGTGGCTTCGAGATTGCGGCGCTGCACCTCGAACATCTCACCCGTGAGGCCGCGGTCCTGCGAGCGGCCGACGAGTTGCTTGGCGCGTCCGCCATAGGTCTCGCTGCCCAGGCCCATGTCGCCCGCGAAGGCCTCCTTGAGCTGCGGCCAGCCCGCGTAGCCGAGGTGCTGCGCGAAGCGCACCAGCGTGGCGGGCGTGCTCTGGGCGCGCGTGCCGACGTTGCGCATCGAGGCGGTGATCACTTCATTGGGGTGGTCGAGCACATAGCGCGCCACTTGCTGCAGGGCGGGGCTCAGTTCGTTGAAGCGCTGGCGGATCTGGTCTCTGGCGCCCATGGCGGTGTCTCTCTTCTGGCTGCGGTTGGAACGAATGTACCGGACATGGAACGATGAAACAGTTGACGGAACAAATGTTCCAAACAATAATTCGGTCGAAACGTTAGTTCCAATCTCTGTTCCAAGATTCGCCGCCATGACGCACGTCTTCCACCGCCACCTTCGCCAGACCCCGCCCGTTGCCGCCGGTTCGCACGGCATGTTCATCCGCGACGCCGAAGGCCGCGAATACCTCGATGCATCGGGCGGTGCAGCCGTCTCGTCGCTGGGCCATGCGCACCCCGAGGTGCTGGCCGCCATGCACGCACAGCTCGACAAGCTCGCCTATGCGCACACCAGCTTCTTCACGAGCGAGGTGGCCGAGGAGTTGGCCGACGAGCTGATCGCCTCTGCCCCCGAGGGCATGAGCCACGTGTACCTGGTGAGCGGCGGTTCCGAGGCGGTGGAGTCGGCGCTCAAGATGGCGCGGCAGTACTTCGTGGAGATCGGCCAGCCGCAGCGCACCCACTTCATCGCGCGCCGCCAGAGCTACCACGGCAACACGCTGGGCGCGCTCGCGGTGGGCGGCAACGCCTGGCGACGCGAGCCGTTCGCGCCGATCCTCGTGCCGGCCACGCATGTGTCGCCGTGCTATCCGTACCGCGAGCAGCGCGAGGACGAGAGCGCCGAGCAGTACGGCCTGCGCCTCGCGGCCGAGCTCGAGGCGGCCATCGTGGCGCAGGGTGCCGACCGCGTGATTGCCTTCGTCGCCGAGACGGTGGGCGGCGCCACGGCCGGTGTGCTCACGCCCGTGCCGGGCTACTTCAAGGCGGTGCGTGCCGTGTGCGACAAGTACGGCGTGCTGCTGATCCTCGACGAGGTGATGTGCGGCATGGGCCGCACCGGCTCGCTGCATGCCTGCGAGCAGGAAGGCGTCGCGCCCGACCTGATCACCATCGCCAAAGGCCTGGGCGGCGGCTACCAGCCGATCGGCGCGGTGCTCGCGCAGCACAGGATCGTCGAGGCCATGTCCAAGGGCAGCGGCTTCTTCCAGCACGGCCACACCTACCTCGGCCATCCGATGGCCTGCGCGGCGGCGCTTGCGGTGCAGCAGGTGATCCGCCGCGACGGCCTCGTCGCGAAGGTGCGCGAAGACGGCGTGGCCTTCGGCGCGATGCTGGCCGAGGCGCTGGGCAACCACGCGCATGTGGGCAACATCCGCGGCCGCGGTTTCTTCTGGGGCATCGAGCTGGTCGCCGACCGCGCGAGCAAGGCGCCGTTCGATCCTTCGCTCAAGGTCCATGCGCTCGTCAAGAAGGACGCGATGTCGCGCGGCCTGCTGTGCTACCCCTTCGGCGGCACCGTCGATGGCCGCCAGGGCGATCACGTGCTGCTCGCGCCGCCTTTCATCGCTACCCGACAAGACCTGCAGGAGATCGCCGCGCGGCTCGCGGCCTCCATCGATGCGGTGACGCGCACCGCCGCGCGCTGATTTCCCCGTCTCCGTTTTCTTCAACCCGCCGTTCCGAGGAGCGCTCCCATGCCCAAGCTACGTCTGCCGATTTCCTTCGGTGCTGCCGCCCTCGCGGTGGCCTGCACCCTGTTGCCGTTCGCCGCCGCGCAAGCGCAGGAGAGCGACACCCTCGCCAAGATCAAGGCGAGCGGCGCCATCACCTTCGGCTACCGAGAATCGTCGTTCGGCTTCTCGTACCTCGATGGCAACCTGAAGCCTGTGGGCTACAGCATCGAGATCTGCAACCGCATCGTCGAGGCGGTGAAGTCCGAACTCAAGCTGCCGGCCATCGAGATCAAGTACCAGGCCGTGACCTCGGCCAACCGCATTCCGCTGGTGCAGAACGGCACGGTGGACATCGAGTGCGGCTCCACCACCAACCTGGTCGAGCGCCAGAAGCAGGTGGCGTTCTCGCCGGATATCTTTCGCTACAACGTGCGCATGCTGGTGAAGGCCGATTCGGGCATCCGGAGCATCGCCGACCTGCAGGGCAAGACGGTCGCCACCACCAGCGGCACCACCTCGTTCCGCCTCTTGCGCGAGGCCGACCGCGGCCGCAACCTCGAGGTGACCAACCTCGCGGGCAAGGACCACAGCGATTCGTTCCTGCTGGTGGAGAGTGGGCGGGCGCAGGCCTTCGTGCTCGACGACATCCTCCTGGCCGGGCAGCTCGCGAATGCGCGCAACCCGAAGGACTTCGTCATCACCGGCGAGAGCCTGCGCACCGAGAACCAGTCGCTGATGTTCCGCAAGGACGATGCGGCCTTCAAGGCGCTGGTGGACCGCGTGGTGTCCGGCATGATGAAGTCGGGCGAGATGGAGAAGCTCTATGCCAAGTGGTTCATGTCGCCGATTCCGCCGAAGGGCATCAACATCAACTACCCGCTCAATGCCGAGACGAAGGAGGCCTTCGCCAATCCGTCGTCCAAGGGCATCTGAACCGATCACCCGACTTCATGACACGCATCGCCCTCATCCACGCGCTCTCGCATTCGGTCTCGCCCATCAACGAAGCCTTCGCGCGCGACTGGCCCGAGGCGGTGCGCATGAACCTGCTCGACGACAGCCTCTCGGCCGACCTCGCGCGCAGCGGACGCGGGCTGGATGCGGCGATGCACGAACGGTTTCAGCGCCTCGCGCAGTACGCGGTGGACACAGGTGCCGAAGGCATCCTGTTCACCTGCTCGGCCTTCGGGCCGTGCATCGAGGCGGTGGCACGGCGGCATGCGGGCATTCCGGTGCTCAAGCCCAACGAGGCCATGGTCGACGAGGCGATGCAGGGGGAAGGGCGGCTGGGGCTGATCGCGACCTTCGCGCCCACGCTCGCTTCGATGCCGCCCGAGTTTCCCGCAGGTGTCACGCTGGAACTCGCACTCGCGGAAGGCGCGCTCGATGCGCTGAATGCCGGCGATACGCTGCGGCACGACGCACTCATCGCCGCAGAGGCCAAGGTGCTGCGCGATCGCGGCTGCACGCGCATCGCACTCGCCCAGTTCAGCATGGCGCGCGCCCGCGCCGCGTGCGAGCAGGCCAGCGGCCTGCCGGTGCTCACGACAGTCGACAGCGCCGTGCGCGCCCTGCAGCGTTCAGTGTGAGCCGCCGTGGCCGATGGCGCTGACCAGCGTGGTCATCGCGATCTGCGCCGCATCGCTGCGGCCCAGCATGCGGCAGAGGCCCGTTTCGCGGTCGGTCGCTTCCAGGCCTTCGGCAAGGCGCCGGTAGATGTCCGACGAAGGCATCGAGGCCGCGGTGCCGAGCGCATCGCAATAGGTGTCGGTGAGAAGGCCGGTGAGTTCTTCGCTCTGTTCGTTCGACAGCTTCATCGTGTCGCCGCTGAACACGGCCGCGATGCAGTGCATCAGGTAGGCCTGCGTTTCGAGCGAGAACGCCTGCTGCCGCACGTAGTCTTCGACGGCCGACCAGAAGAGCGGGTCGGAGGTGCGGCGCCAGCTCTCCAGCACCTTGCGCGCCTTGGCCACGAGGTCGGCGTGCGCGTCTTCGGGCTCGCTCGGGCGCAGCGCCAGGCCCTGCAGCGTGAGCGAGGCCACCGGGCCGGCCGCGCCGAGGATGAAGCTCCAGAACTTCCAGCGCGCGTACCACTTCTTGTCGTGCGCCGGGTTCAGCGGCTCGAGCAGGCCGAGATCGATGCGCTGGCAGGCCTCGGCCTGCTGCCCGGCGATGCAGCCGTCGCCCAGGTCGAGCAGTTGCACCTCGGCCTCCATCCGGTCGGCGGCGATGTTGCCCTGCGCGACGATGCCCGCGCTCTTGCCCGAGCGGTCGATGTCGACCAGCCGCTGCATCAGCAGCCTGAGCTCGTGGGTCGAGGCGCCGGTCGCGCCGGTCACGCGGCGCATCGATTCGCACTGCTCCCGCTCGATGGCCAAGGGGTGCTTGCGCCGGTCCCGGCCGTGGTCCTCGAAGGTCGATTCGCGTTCGTCCGTGGGGGTCAACGTTCGCATGGCAAGGCTCCTGGGACACATGAATGGATCGACGTTCCAATATGTGCCGGTGTCGAGCCGATGAACATCCCCGAAATTAGGTATTCGGTACTCGTTCGCTACCTGAACCGGAGCTGACCGATGCCCTCGCCATAATTGGTGCTCTTTGTTGAAGGAGCACGCGTGGATATTGTTTTGCTGGTCAAGGCCGCGATCATGGGCATCGTCGAGGGGCTGACCGAGTTCCTGCCGATCTCGTCGACGGGACATCTGATTCTTGCGGGCTCGCTGCTCGGCGGCTTCGGCGACAACCGGGGCAAGGTGTTCGAGATCGCCATCCAGACCGGCGCGATCTTCGCGGTGATCCTGGTCTATTGGCAGAAGATCAAGTCCACCGTCGTGGCACTGCCGCGGCAACCCAAGGCGCAGCGTCTTGCGCTCAACATCCTCATCGGCTTCCTGCCCGCCGTAGTGCTGGGCCTCTTGTTCGGCAAGGTGATCAAGGCGCACCTCTTCATCCCGACCGTGGTGGCCAGCACCTTCATCATCGGCGGTTTCATCATCCTGTGGGCCGAGAAGCGGCCGCCGGGTTCGGTGCGCGTCGAGCACGTGGACGACCTCACGGCGTGGGATGCGCTCAAGGTCGGCCTCGTGCAGTGCTTCGCGATGATCCCGGGCACGAGCCGCAGCGGCTCGACCATCATCGGCGGCATGCTGCTGGGCCTCTCGCGCCAGGCGGCGACCGATTTCTCTTTCTTCCTCGCGATCCCGACCCTGATCGGCGCCGGCGTGTACAGCGTCTACAAGGAGCGCGCGCTGCTGTCGATGGCCGACGTTCCGCTGTTCGCCGTGGGCCTGGTGTTCTCGTTCATCAGCGCATGGCTGTGCGTGCGCTGGCTGCTGAAGTTCATCAGCACCCACAACTTCATTCCGTTCGCCTGGTACCGCATCGCCTTCGGCATCGTGGTGCTGGTGACGGCGTGGACCGGCACGGTGGTCTGGGCGGACTGATCCTGCCGATCCTTCGCGGCGCTCAGGCGCCGCGGCCGCCCTTTTCGCTGTAGCCGAGGATGGCGCTGGCGGCCCGCGCTTCCTCCCGCACGGCGGTGGCGATCGGCCCGTCGATGGACGGATCGAAGCCACCCGTCGCACCCAGCGCCGTCAGCACGGCGCACACGCGGCCCGCATAGTCGTACACCGGCGCAGCCACCGCGCTGATGCCGCGCAGGTAGGTGTCCTTCACGCTGGCGCAGTGCGCCTTCTGCACATCGCGGCGCAACTGGCCGATGGGGTCTGCCGCATCGAGCGTGGCGCGCATGTCTTCCGGCGCCTCCGCCAACTCCTGCTCAGCCAGTGCCAGCACCCGCGATTCGTCCAGCAGGCCGAGGAACGCGCGGCCGGTGGCCGACCAGAGCATCGACATCACCGAGCCCGCGCGCACGTTCACCGTGACCGGCAAGCCCGGCTCCTCGAAGCGCACGATGGTCGGCCCCTTGTTCCCCATGACCGCGACGAAGCAGGTCACCTCCAGCGATTCGCGCAGCCGGATCAGGCAGGGCTCGGCCGCGCGGATCGGGTCGGCCTGCCGCATGGCGGCCAGCCCGATCTGGATGGCTTCGGTGCCCAGGTAGTAGTGCTGCGATGCGGCGTCCTGCAGCACCAGGCCTTCTTCCATGAGGCTGGCGAGGTAGCGGTGCACCTTGGCCGGGCTCTCGGCGACATGGGTCGACAGCGCCGTGAGACTGCTGCGCCCGCCCAGGTGCGCCAGCCCCTTGAGCACCGCCATGCCGGTTTCCGCGGACTGGACGCGCTGGCGTCTTTCGCGGGCGACGGCTGAGGGGGCAGGGGCGGGTGAAGGTTCCGTGGAGAGGGTCATGTCGGGCTCATGTTAGGTGCTCGGACCGGTCGTGCCGGGCCGGCGATGGGCGAGGGTTATCCCGGAAATTTAAATTACGCAATGCGTATGATACTTACGCAATACGAAATCAAAGACCCGGAGACACCCCATGAAGAAGCACTTCGTCCGTTGCATCGCCGCCCTGTCGCTCGCCGCCCTCGCGGCGGCGGCCGGCGCACAGACTTTTCCCGCCAAGCCGATCCGCTGGATCGTTCCCTATGCCGCCGGCGGTGGCTCCGACTTCCTCGCGCGCACGGTGGCGCAGACGCTTGCCACCCAGGTCGCGCAGCCGGTGCTGGTGGACAACAAGCCCGGCGGCAACACCGCGCTGGCCGCCGCCGAGACGGCGCGTGCGCCGGCCGACGGCTACACGCTGCTGTCGGCCGACAACGGCACGCTGGTGTTCAATCCGGCGCTCTACAAGTCGCTCACCTACAGCCCGACGAAGGACCTCGCGCCCGTCACGCTGATGGGCAAATTCCCGATGATCCTGGTGGTGGGCGCCAACTCGGACTTCGCCACGGCCAAGGACTTCATCGCCAAGGCGAAGGCCCGGCCCGGCGGCATCAACTACGCCTCGGCCGGCGCGGGCAGCCCGCACCATCTCGCGATGGAACTGCTGAAGGTGGAGGCGGGCCTCTTCATGGTCCACGTGCCGTACCGCGGCGCCGCGCCGGCGCTGGCCGACGTGGTGGGCGGACAGCTGCCGGCCATGATGGTCGACCTCGCGGCCGGGGCCGGATTCATCAAGGGCGGCAAGGTCCGCGCGCTGGCGGTGGCCAACCCGACACGCCTGCCGCAACTGCCCGACGTGCCCACCTTCGCCGAGCTCGGCTACAGGAACGTGGAAGCCGCCGCGCTGGTTGGCGTGGTGGTGCCCTCGGCCACGCCGCCGGAGGTGGTGAACACGCTCAACCGCCAGATCGTGGCGGCCATCAACGAGCCTTCGGTGCGCACGCGCATGATCGATTTCGGCGTGGAGCCCGTGGCCAACACGCCCGCGCAGTACGCCGAGCTGCTCAAGAGCGAGACGGTGCGCTGGCACAAGCTGATCCGCGACCTGAAGATCACGCTCGACTGACGAACCCGGAGCCCCGCCCATGCCCGACGCCGCCATTTCCCCTCGTGCTTCCGGCTGTCCCGTCGCACACGGCCCGCTGTCCGCGCAGCGCACGCCCACCGGCTGCCCGGTGAGCCTGCGCGCCGCCGATTTCGATCCCTTCGAGGACGGCTACCAGCAGGACCCGCCCGAGTACGTGCGCTGGGCGCGCGAGAAGGAGCCGATCTTCTACAGCCCGAAGCTGGGCTACTGGGTGATCACGCGCTACGACGACATCAAGGCGGTGTTCCGCGACAACATCACCTTCAGCCCCTCGAACGCGCTCGAGAAGATCACCCCGACCGGCGAGGAGGCCAACGCGGTGCTGGCCTCCTACGGCTTTGCGCTGAACCGCACGCTCGTGAACGAGGACGAGCCGGCCCACATGCCGCGCCGCCGCGTGCTGATGGACCCGTTCACGCCCGAGGCGCTCCGGCACCACGAGCCGCTGGTGCGCGAGCTGGCCCGCACCTATGTCGACCGCTTCATCGACGAGGGCAGGGCCGACCTCGTCGACCAGATGCTGTGGGAGATCCCTCTCACCGTGGCGCTGCACTTTCTCGGCGTGCCCGAGGAAGACATGGACACGCTGCGCAAATACTCCATTGCGCACACCGTCAACACCTGGGGCCGCCCCAAGCCCGAGGAGCAGGTGGCCGTGGCGCACGCGGTCGGCAACTTCTGGCAGTACGCCGGCAAGGTGCTCGAGAAGATGCGCCAGAACCCCGACGCCCCGGGCTGGATGCAGTACGGCATCCGCAAGCAGGCGCTGCACCCCGAGGTGGTGACCGACTCGTACCTGCACTCGATGATGATGGCCGGCATCGTGGCCGCGCACGAGACCACGGCGAACGCGACCGCCAACGCGATGAAGCTGCTGCTGCAACATCCACAGGCGTGGCGCGAACTCTGCGAAGACCCGGGGCTCATTCCCAATGCGGTGGAAGAGTGCCTGCGCCACAACGGCTCGGTGGCCGCATGGCGGCGCCTCGTCACGAAAGACACGCAGCTCGATGGCGTCGATCTGCCCGCGGGCTCGCGGCTCCTGATCGTCACCTCGTCGGCCAACCACGACGAAGCGCATTTCGCCGATGCCGACCTCTTCGACATCCGCCGCGACAACGCGAGCGACCACCTGACCTTCGGCTACGGCTCGCACCAGTGCATGGGCAAGAACCTGGCGCGCATGGAGATGCAGGTCTTCCTGGACGAATTCACGCGGCGGCTGCCGCACATGCGCCTGTCGCAGCAGCGCTTCAGCTACGTGCCGAACACCTCGTTCCGCGGCCCGGAGCACCTGTGGGTCGAGTGGGACCCGGCCATGAATCCGGAGCGGGCGAATCGCGGTGTGCGCGATGTGCCGGTGCCGATGCCCGTGCGCATTGGCGAGCCTTCGCGCCACGCGATCGCACGGCCCGTGGTGGTGGAGCGCGTCACCGCCGTGGCCGATGGCATCGTGAAGCTCCGGCTGGTTTCGCCCGACGGCAAGCCGCTGCCGCGCTGGACCGCGGGCTCGCACATCGACGTGGAATGCGGCACGCCCGACCTGTCGCGCCAGTACTCGCTGTGCGGCGACCCCGATGAGGCCGGCGTGTTCGAGATCGCCGTGCTGCACGAGCCAGCCGGGCGCGGCGGCTCGGCGTGGGTGCATGCGAACGCGAAGGCCGGCGACCGGCTGCGCATTCGCGGTCCGCGCAATCACTTCAGGCTGGACGAAGCGCTGAAGAAGGCGATCTTCATCGCGGGCGGCATCGGCATCACCCCGGTGAGCGCGATGGCGCGCCGCGCGAAGGCGCTGGGCATGGACTACGAACTGCACTACAGCGGCCGCAGCCGCGCGTCGATGGCCCTGCTCGACGAGCTGGCCGCGCTGCACGGCGAGCGCCTGCGCATCTATGTCGCGAACGAAGGCCGGCGCAACGACCTGGAGGCCTTGCTCGGCCAGCCCGAGCCCGGCGTGCAGGTCTACGCCTGCGGGCCGCTGCGCATGCTCGAAGCGCTCGAACGCTGCTGCGCGGCCTGGCCCGAAGGCGCCTTGCGCGTCGAGCATTTCGAGTCGACGCTGGCCACGCTCGATCCCTCGAAGGAACATGCCTTCGAGGTGCAGCTGAAGGACTCCGGCATCGTCGTCACGGTGCCGCCGGACCAGACCCTGCTGTCGGCCCTGCGCGCCGCCAATGTCGACGTGCAGAGCGACTGCGAAGAGGGCCTGTGCGGATCGTGCGAAGTGCGCGTGCTCGGCGGCAAGGTCGATCACCGCGACGTGGTGCTGACCCGCTCGGAGCGCGATGCCAACACCAAGATGATGGCCTGCTGCTCGCGGGCCTGCGAAGGCCGGCTGGTGCTCGAGCTCTAGGCGCTGTTCAGGCGGCGGGTGCCAGCGGCATCCGCAGCGCCAGTTGCGTTTCGCCCGGTCGTGACTGCAACTGAAGCTCGGCACCGAGGCGGCGCGCGCGGGTGCGCAGGCTGCGCAAGCCGGAACCGGCTGCCTTGTCGACCGCGTCCACCGCGAAGCCGCGGCCGTCGTCGCGCACGCTGAGCTTCAATTCGGCTCCCTCGCGCATCACGGCCACGTCCACGCGCCGGCTCGCGCTGTGCTTGAGCACATTGGTCAGCGCCTCCTGCAGGAAGCGCAGCAGGTCCAGGCTCTGCGAGGGCGGCAGTTCCAGCGTCTCGAGGTCCGACACCTGCCAGCGGCAGTCGATGCCGTTCGCATCGAGCAGCTGCGAGGTGCGGTGCCGCAGCGGCGCGAGCAGTTCGCCGAACGCGCGCGTGCCGTCGTCGCGGCCGGTGGCCTCGATGATCAGCCGCAGGTCGTCGCGCAGGCTCTTGAGCATGGCGAGCAGTTCGGGCGCGGAAAGGTTCTCGGGCGTGCGCTCCAGCGTCGCGATGCTGCCGACCAGCATGCCGCCGAGGCCGTCGTGCAGGTCGCTCGCGAGGTTTACCCGCTCGCCGATGCGCGCATGCGCGAGCTCCAGCGCGTGCTGCTGCGCGAGCGTGGCGGCCAGTTCGGCCTTGGCGGTGTTCACTTCCTCGATCAGCTCGGTGTTGAAGTTCTCGATGCGCTTCAAGTTGCTCACGAAGCGCCCGGCCTGCGTCAGCGCCATGCCCAGCAGCAGCACGTAGGACGACATGGTCGTGTAGTAGATGTTGCTGTCGATCACCTGCGTGAACACCAGCAGGTCGTGCGCGGCCGTGGCCGCCGAGACGGCCATGAAGGGCGCGAGCGAACGCATGGGGCTCGCGCGGTGGCGCAGGGCGTGCACGATCGACGCGCTGTTCACCGCAATGATGGTGAGGCCGCCCACGAGCGTCCAGGCGGCACGGTGCACCGGCAGGCTCTGGCCGCTCGTGAGCCACAGGTCGAACACGCCGGCCAGTGCCACCAGCAGCGCGGCAGCTTCCAGGCGCGGCATGCGCCATGCACAGAAGCGCAGCGCGAAGACGATATAGGACACGCTGAACGCCAGGAACAGCGAGGTGTTCAGCGCCTGCCAGCTGTGGTTGCTGGCAAAGGGCCACGGGCTGGTCGCGATCTGGTTGTAGCCGAACAGCAGCCACAGCACCGACATCACCGCGAACCAGCCGTAGGCCGTCTCGCGCCGGCGCAGCAGCCACAGCGCCGCGAAGAAGGCGGAGACCGCCGCGCTCACCGCGAGGCCCAGCACCTGCAGGTCGCGGCGCACGAGCCGTTCCTGCTCGTAGTCCGCCTGCAGGGTGTCGGGCGGCCCGAGGCTCACGGGACCCAGGCCCGCCTGGTAGGCGAAGAGCCCCGAGACGCGCACCAGCAGCGTGTTGTCGGCGCCGGGCCTCAGGAGCGGCGGCGCCAGCAGCCAGTAGCGCGGCACGTTCCAGGCGCGGGTCAGCGGCTCGACCAGGTGCGCGTCGCGCGAGATGGTCGTGCCGTTGAGCGACACCTCGCCGGCCATGTTGAGGTAGTGCAGGAGCAGGCCGGCTTCGGCGGTCTGCGCGGGCTGCTTCCAGGTGAGCCGGTACCAGACCACACCATCGAAACCGGGCCAGCGTTCCGCCCAGCTGTCGGGCAGGGTGACAGGCGTCCAGCCGTCGATGGGCGGGGCGGTCTGCTTCCAGCCGGTGCCGCGCACCGCTTCGACGTGAAGCACGGGCGGCGCGGGCTGCTGCGCCTGCGCCATCGACGCGCCGGCAACAAGCAGCAGGAAGGAGACAGCAAAAAGAAAAAGAGCGCCCAGGGCCGAGGCAAGCCGTGCCTTGTGCGCCCGGTGGGCCGGTCGGCTCGGTGGCGCGCATCGCGGCCCGTCCTGCGGTCGATGTTCCAGGCGTGGCATTGCATTTACCAGTTCTCGGGGATGGCCCCGTTGATAACAGAAAGACACACTTCGTCGCGTTTTTGTCCTGTCCATTTCAAGAAAGAAGAACGCCATGCCCGTCCAGAACCACGCCCTTCGTGCCCAGGAAGGGCCGCGCAAGAAGATGAGAGGCCAGCGATTCGCGCGGACGCTCCGGCTCCTGCCCGCGCTGACCCTGCTGCTGGCCGGCAGCGCCCATGCGGCCGGATTCGTGGGAGGGGCGGCGGGCGGCGGCGGCCCGGGGCAGTCCGGCGGGACCGGAGGTGCCGGAGGCGGGGCGGCCGTTGTCTCGGGCGACGGTGCCACATCGCTGGGGGCGGGCGGCGACGGCGGTCCCGGCGCCGCCGGTGGAACCGGCGGCACGGGCGGCAGCGGCGCTGCGGCGAACGCCAGCGGTGCCACGGCGATAGGTGGCGGCGGCACGGGCGCCAGGGGCGAGGCGGGCGGCTCGGGCGGTGCCGGGGGCGCCGGTGCCCAGGCCTCGGCGTCCGGTGCGATTGCCGTCGGCGCGGGGGGCGAGGGCGGGCAAGGCTGCTGCGGCAATCCCGCACCCTCCGGCGGCAGCGGCGCACAGGCCTCGGGCACCTCCGCCATCGCCATCGGCAGCGCCTCGGGCACCAACCAGGGCGCCGTGGCGTCCGGCAATGCCAGCACGGCGATCGGCGGCGCGGGCAATGGCGCCTCGGGTGCCGCGGCGCTGGCAGCGGGCGGTGTGGCCATCGGGTCGGGCAGCCAGGTGGCGAGCGGTGCGAACGGCAGCGTGGCGATCGGCGCGAACTCCGTCGCCACGGCGGCCAACACGGTGTCCTTCGGTTCCGCCGGCCAGACGCGCACCCTGGTCAACGTGGGTGCCGGCGCGGTGAACGCCGCCAGCACCGACGCCGTCAACGGCAGCCAGCTGAACACCGTGAAGCAGACCGCCGACACCGCACTCGCAGCGGCGCAGAACTCGGTGCAATACGGCGCGGGCGGCACCTCGCTGCAGCTCAATGCCAACGGCGGCACCGGTACCGTCATCAGCAACGTCGGCGCGGGACAGGCCGCCACCGATGCCGCCAACGTCGGCCAGGTGCAGCAGGCGCAGCAGACGGCCGTCGCCACGGCCAACAACTTCACCCTCCAGCAGGTGATCGCGCTGCAGACGCTGATGAACCAGGCCCTGAGCAGCGGTGTCTGCGCGGTGGGGGCCGGCGGCGCGGTGGCCTGCGGTCCCGGCGCCAGCGCGGGCGGTGCCGGCAGCACGTCCATGGGCACCAACGCGCAGGCCAACGGCGAGAACACCGTGGCCATCGGCAACGGCGCGAAAGCCGATCACGCGGGCTCGGTCGCCATCGGTGCGGGAGCCAGGGCGCTGGCCGACCCGACCACCGCCGTGGGCAACAACGCGGTGGCCGCCGGCAACAACGCCGTGGCACTGGGCGCCAACACGCTGGCCACGGGCGGCAATTCGGTTGCGCTGGGCCAGGGCTCGGTGGCCGATCGCGACAACACCGTGTCGGTGGGCAACGCGGCGACCAATCAATTGCGCGGCATCGCGAATGTTGCGCCCGGCGTGCTGGGCACCGACGCCGTCAACGTCAACCAGCTGCAGCAGGCGGTGAGCAACGCGACCAGCCAGGCGAATGCCTTTGCCGCACAGGGGGTCGCGGCTGCGCTGGCCATGCCGTCGATGCCGACGCTGCCGGTGGGCCAGAAGTGGATGGGGGCGGCTGTCGGCAACTACGCCGGCGCATCGGCCGTCGGTTTTGCCTTCGGCTACCAGGTCAGCGACAACCTGAACCTGGGGGTGGGTGTTTCCACGGCGACCAGCAGCGGCAGCAACAACCGCATCGCTGCACGCGTGCAGGCGGGCTACGCCTGGTGAGGTGAAGCGCGCCGGTCAGCGCAGCAGGCCGTGCCTGCGCCCCTGGAAGACCGCCTCGGTGCGCGAGGTGACGGCGAGCTTCCGGTAGATGTTCTTGGTGTGGCATTCCACCGTGAGGCGCGAGATCGACAGCGCTTCGGCCATGTCGCGGTTGCTCAGCCCCTGCGCCACGAGCTCGAGGATCTTGCGCTCGCGCGGCGTCAGCGCCACCGGCAGCGGGGGCGGCGCGTCGGTGGCCAGCACCGCGGACAGCGAGGGCTGCTGCGCCGCGAGCCAGCCGAGGATGCGGCGTGCAATGGCCGGATCGATGGGCGCGCCGCCCTGCTCGATGCTGCGCAGCGCGATGCTCAACTCCAGGTCGTCGCGCTCCTTCAGCAGGTAGCCGATGGCGCCGGCCCGCAGCGCCGCGAAGATGACTTCCTCGGTCCGCCAGGCCGAGACCACCACCGCGGGAATCCTGGGGCAATGCGCCTGCATCCAGCCGATGAGTTCGACGCCGCTGCCGTCGGGCAGGCCGATATCGACCAGCGCCACGCCGAAATCCCGCTCCTCGAGCAGTTCCTTCGCAGCAGTCACGCTCTCGGCCCAGGCAATCTGTGGTTCGTCGCAGCCGAGTGTCGACAACACGTAGGCGAGCCGCTCGCGCATGGCCGGATCGTCTTCGACCACCAGCGCGGGACTCAAGGAAACGATTTCGACGTCTTCCAGCTGCGAATTGGACATGTGGGCGGGATTCTGAACGGGGCCTGACCTGGTGGGACGTTTTTACTTATAGAGAGGGATTGTTGCAGAGTATTGCTATTTGTATCCTGGAGTCACCCAACTGAAAATAGGGAGACCCACGAGCAGGAACTATCGCTCTAATCGGAATGTTTCGCTCGGAAAAGATATTGGTGGGGTGCGCGCGGCGATCCCGGCCACCGCGCGGGGCTGCCGGTCAATCGAGCGTGACGCCGCCGCTCAGGTTAACCACCGCCCCTGTCATCGCCCCGGCGTGCGCCGAAGCAACGAATACCGCCGTACTCGCCATCTGGTCCAGCGAGGGCAGCCGTTTCACCAGCAATCCGGCCGGCTTCGCCGCGAGCATCTGCTCGACGGTCATGCCCATGCTCTCGGCCGCAGGGCGGAAGACCTCATGGCTGTGCGACCCCGCGGCGGCCGCCTCCGGGATGGCGTGCGAGCGGATGCAGACGCTGCGGATGTTGAAAGCGGCCAGCTCCCCCGCCATGTGCCGCGTGAGCGCCTCCACGCCCGCACAGGCCACTGCGTGCCCCAGGTAGCCCGGCCCCGGCAGGCGCGAAGCCGGCGTGGACACCGACACGATCACGCCCCCGCCGCGCCTGGCCATGTGCGGCGCCACGGCCCTGGCGGTGAGGAAATTGCTGCGCGTGTAGGCCTGCACGGGCAGAAAGTAGTCCTCCAGCGAGAGCGCCGACAGCGGCCGGCCCTGCACGTGCATCACGCCGACGGCGTTGAAGGCGATGTCGATGCCGCCCGCCTGTTCGGCCACCTCCTGGGCGTGGCGCAGCATGGCCTCTTCATCGAGCGCATCGACCACCGCCACGTCGGCGCGGCCGCCCGCGGTGGCGATGTCCCTCGCAACTGCGTCGAGCCTGGCGCGCGTGCGGCCCGCCAGGAACACCCTGGCGCCCGCCTGGGCGAAGGCGCGGGCCACGGCCCCTCCGATGGCGCCCCCGCCACCGTGAATGACCGCGCACTGGCCTTGCAATGAAATCGACGACATGAACTTCTCCTTGGTGTGCGCCCAGCGAGATGCGGGCGTTCGAACCAAGGACGGCGGGCCGAGGCCCGATCCGACAGTGCGGCCAGATTTTTTTTCGCTCACACCTGCGGAATGCGCGCCGCGATCACGCCCGGGTCGTACCAGGTGACCGGCCGGATCTCGAACACGCCGGTCTCGAAGTCCAGCCGGCGCGCCGCATCGCGGGCTTGCTCCAGGGTGTCGCACTCGACGATGTAGATGCCCATCAACTGCTCCTTGGTCTCCGCGAAGGGGCCGTCGGTGACCAGCGGGTGGGCCGCGCCCGCGTGGCGCACCGTGGTGGCGGTATCGGGCATCAGGCGCAGCACGGTGCCCAGCCGCCCCTTGGCCTGCAGTTCGTCGCGCAGGTCGGTGTGGCGATCGAGCATCTCGTCCTCCACGCCCGGCGCCCAGGCGCCCACGGCGGATTCGGAACCGTAGATCAGGATGGAATAAAGCATCGGTCTTCCTTCGTTGGCTATGCGTTTGCGGGGGACGACGGCGCAAGCTGATCGAGCTGGCTGCGGATGTGCGCGGCCTCGGCGGCAGTGCGGGCGAGGGCGAGGGCTTGCGCAAAAGCTGCGCGCGCTTCTTCCGCGCGACCCAGCCGCATCAGCAGCCCGCCCTTGGGGCCATGGAAATGAAAGTAGGCCCCAAGCGGCCCGGCCAGCGGCCCGATCATCGCGAGCGCCGCTTCGGGCCCGCGCAGCTTGGCAACGGCCACCGCGCGGTTGAGCGTGACCACCGGCGTTGGCTGCAGCGCTTCGAGCACGGCGTAGAGCCGGTCGATCTCGGCCCAGTCGGTGTCGGCCGCGCGGGCCGCCTGCGCGTGCGTGGCGGCGATGGCGGCCTGCAACTGGTACGGGCCGGGTTGCCCGCGCCGCAGCGCGTTGTCGACCAGCGCGAGGCCTTCGCCGATCAGCGCGCGATTCCAGCGACGGCGGTCCTGGTCTTCGAGCAGCACCACCAGGCCGTCTCCATCGAGCCGTGTTCCGGCGCGGGCATGTTGCAGCAGGAGCAAGGCGGTCAGCCCCATGAGTTCCGGCTCCTCGGGGAACAGTTCGCGCAACAGCCGTGCAAGGCGGATCGCTTCGTCGCACAGCGCCGAGCGCACGTGCTCGGTGCCGCCGCTGGCCGAATAACCTTCGTTGAAGAGCAGGTAGACCGTGGCGCTCACTGCGGCCAGCCGCTCGCCGCGCTCTCGTGCACCCGGCGCGTCGAAGGGAATGCCGGCCGAGGCGACACGCTTCTTGGCGCGCGTGATGCGTTGCTCCATCGCGCTCTCGCCAACCAGGAAGGCGCGTGCGATCTCCCGCACCGAAAGCCCCGAGACGATGCGCAGCGCCAGGGCGATCTGCTGCGTCAGCGGCAGCTCGGGATGGCAGCACACGAACAGTAGCCGCAGCACGTCGTCGCGGTAGTGCGCGTGGTCCAGCTGCTCGACGAGGCGCGCCTCGGCGTCGTCCAGGTTCGAGATCGCGGCCTCGTCCTCGGGCAGCGCCTCGTGCAGGTTGCGCCGCCGCACCTCGTCGAGCACGGCGTTGCGGCCCACGAAGATGAGCCACGCCAGCGCATCGCGCGGCGGGCCGCTGTCGGGCCAGTGCTGCAGGGCGCGCAGGCTGGCTTCCTGGAAGGCCTCCTCGGCCGTGTCCAGGTCGCGAAAGTAGCGCAGCAGCGCCGCGACCGCGCGCGGGCGCGAGGCGGTCAGCGTGACGGCGATCCACGACGTGCCGCTCATGCGGGCGGGCTCCGTGATGTCATTGCTACCCCAAGGACGGGCGAGTATGCGTCGGGCCGACGTCGGAGCGCAAAAAAGCCGCGTGGACAATCCCCGCATGCCCGACCTTCACGAACTGACCCGGCAATTCGCGCATTCCGGCCGCCTCGACGCCATCCTGCTGCGGCCGGCGCGCAGGGCGCCGGTGCTGTCGGTGGAGGAGGCCGTGGCGGTGGAAGGGCGCGGGCTGGAGGGCGACCGCATCGGCGCTGCGCGGCCCGGCGGCAAGCGGCAGGTCTCGCTGATCCAGCAGGAGCACCTGCCGGTGATCGCCGCGCTCACCGGCCATGCGCGCGTGGAAGCCGAAGGGCTGCGGCGCAACCTGGTCGTCTCGGGCCTGAACCTGCTGGCGGCGCGCTCGCTGTTTCGCGACCAGCCGCTGGTGCTGGCCGTCGGCGCCGAGGTGCTGCTCGAAGTCAGCGGACCCTGCGAGCCCTGTTCACGGATGGAAGAGCTGCTCGGCCCCGGCGGCTACAACGCCATGCGCGGCCATGGCGGCGTGACGGCGCGGGTCATCCGTGGCGGCGTGCTGCGCGTCGGCGACGGCATCGAATGCCGACCCGGCCCTGCCTCACAGCAGATTGCGTAGCGCCGCCTCGACCGCCGCCGCAGTCGCCAGCGGCTTTTCCATCGGAAACAGGTGCGTGCCGTCGAGCATCGCGATGCGCCCTTTGGTCACCTGCTCGGTCATCGTCATGCCCACCCGTTTCATTTCGGCCGACTGCCGCCCGCCGATGAACGCTGCCTTGCACTTGAGCGGGTGGCTCCGCAGCAGCGCGCCCAGGTTGTGGGGCAGGGTGTTGTAGATCGCGGTTTCCACGTCGCGGTCGAAGCTGAGTTCGCGGCTGTCCTCGCCCTCGGCGATGCCGTCGAAGGTGCCGTGGTCGATGTAGTCGTGCAGCACCTGCTCGTCCCACTTCGCAAACGCCTTCTTGCTGCGGAAATGCTCGAACACCGCTTCGCGGTCGGCCCAGATGTTCTTGCGTTTCCGGCTGATGGCGCCGGGCGAGATGCTCTTCATGAGCGGCGTGCGCTTGACCACATTGAGCGTGTTCGCGCGCCAGCCGCCGAGGATCGGCGAATCGATCAGCACCACGCCACGCGCGAGCGCCGGGTGCAGCGCCGCGCACATCAGGCTGAGGAACCCGCCGAGCGAATGGCCGACCAGGAACACCGGCCCGCCCGCGCGGTCGGCGCGCACCTGCGCGAAGTCGGCCAACTGCTGCACCAGGTGCGGCCAGTTGTCGGTGACGGGGTACTTCGGGTCGTGCCCGAATTTCTCGATGGCATCGACCTCGAAGCCGCGGTTGCGCAGGCTGTCGAGGACGACGCGGTAGGTGCTCGCGGGAAAGCTGTTGCCGTGCGAGAAGACGACGGGCGGCATGGCCATGGCCGATGCCGTGCTCAGATGAGCTTTTCGTCGGGCGTCGAGATCTTGCGCAGCGGGCTGTGCCGCGTGGCCGGCATCTTCAGCGGATGGTCGGTGGCGCTGTCGTCCCACACCGGGTCCTCGATGCTGTCGAACACCTCGCGCAGCTTCTGGCCCCAGCTGTTGTGCATCATGCGGTAGTAGGGGTTGTCGGCGTCGATGCAGATCACCCGGTCGGTCTCGAACTTGTTGGCCTCGTACACCACGAGGTCGAGCGGCAGGCCCACCGAGAGGTTCGACTTCATCGTCGAGTCCATTGACACCAACGCGCACTTGGCGGCTTCGTCCAGCGGCGTCTCGGGCGTGAGCACGCGGTCGAGCACGGGCTTGCCGTACTTCGATTCGCCCACCTGGAAGTAAGGCGTCTCGGTCGTCGCCTCGATGAAGTTGCCCGCGGCGTAGACCAGGAAGAGGCGCATGCCCTCGCCCTTGACCTGCCCGCCGAAGATGAAGGACACGTTGAAGTCGAGCCCCGCGTGCTTCAGCGCCTCGGCGTCGCGGTCGTACACATGGCGCACCGCCGAGCCCAGCACGCGGGCGGCGTCGAACATGCTCTTGGCGTTCCAGATGGTGATCGGGTCGCCCTGCGTGCCGTCTTCACGGGTTTCGCGCAGTTCCTCGATCTGGAGGATTTCGCGCACCGACTGCGAAATGCTCAGGTTGCCCGAGGACAGCAGCACCATCACGCGGTCGCCCGGCTGCTCGTAGACGATCATCTTGCGGAAGGTGCTGATGTGGTCCACGCCCGCGTTCGTGCGCGAATCGGAGAGAAACACCAGGCCGGCGTTGAGTTTGATGCCTACGCAATAAGTCATGAGTTCGTCTCGCATGAATCAGGCCCGCTCAGGCGGCACTGCGTTCACGCGTGTTCAGTTTCTGGAGGGCATAGAGCGCGTCGAGGGCCTCGCGCGGGCTCATGGTGTCGGGATCTAGCGCGGCCAGCGCGGATTCTACGGCGCTGGCCAGAGGCGTTTCGGCCACGGGCGGGGGCGCGAACAGGTCGACCTGTGCACGAGTTTGCGCATGCTGCGATTCAAGTGCTTCCAGCGCCTGCCGCGCATGGTTGACCACCGCCGCGGGCATGCCCGCCAGCCGCGCCACCTGGATCCCGTAGCTCTTGCTGGCCGGGCCGGGCTGCATTTCGTGCAGGAACACGATGTCGCGGCCCGCTTCGGTTGCGCTCACATGCATGTTCACCGCGCCGTGGTGCGTGGCCGGGAATTCGGTCAATTCGAAGTAGTGGGTCGCGAACAGGGTGAAGGCCTTGCTGCGGTCGTGCAGCTGCGCCGCGATGCCCGCGGCCAGCGCCAGCCCGTCGAAGGTGCTGGTGCCGCGGCCGATTTCATCCATCAGCACCAGCGATTGGGCGGTGGCGCTGTGCAGGATCTGCGCGGCCTCGGTCATCTCGAGCATGAAGGTCGATTGGGCATTGGCCAGGTCGTCCGCCGCGCCGATGCGGGTGTGGATCGCGTCGATCGGCCCGAGCCGGCAGGCGGCCGCCGGCACGTGCGAGCCGATGGAGGCGAGCAGCACGATGATCGCCACCTGCCGCATGTACGTCGATTTACCGCCCATGTTCGGGCCGGTGATGACCTGCATGCGCTGCTGCGGTCCGAGCTGCGTGTCGTTGGCGATGAAGCCGCCTGACGACTTCTCGGCGAGCCGCGCTTCCACCACCGGATGCCGGCCCTGCTGGATCTCGATGCACGGATGCGCCACGAAGGTCGGCGCGCGCCAGTGCAGCGTGTGCGAGCGCTCGGCCAGCGCGCACAGCGCATCGAGCGTCGCGATGCCGCCCGCCAGTTGCGTCAGGGCGTGCACCGAGGGCTGCAGCGCATCGAGCAGCTGTTCGTAGAGCCACTTCTCGCGGGCGAGCGCGCGGTCTTGCGCGCTCAGCGCCTTGTCCTCGAAGGCCTTCAGCTCGGGCGTGATGAAGCGCTCGGCGTTCTTCAGCGTCTGGCGGCGGCGGTAGTTGTCGGGCACCTTGGAGAGCGCGCTCTGCGTCACCTCGATGTAGAAGCCGTGCACGCGGTTGAACTGCACCCGCAGGTTGCTGATGCCGGTGCGCTCGCGCTCGCTCACTTCGAGCTTGAGCAGGAAGTCGTCGCAGTTGTCGCTGATGGCGCGCAGCTCGTCGAGTTCGGCGTCGTGGCCGGTGGCGATCACGCCGCCGTCGCGCACCAGCGCGGACGGGTCGGGCTTGATCGCGCTCACCAGCAGGTCGGCGCAGCCCGGCGGCGGCGCGAGCCGCTCGGCGATGCGCGTCAGCAGCGGGGCGGAGGCGGGAAGGAGCGGCGCCAGTTGCTCGGCCTTGGCGAGCGCAAGGCGCAGCGCCAGCAGTTCGCGCGGACGCACCTGGCGCAGCGCAATGCGTGCCGCGATGCGTTCCACATCGCTCGTGTTCTTCAGTTGTTCCCGCAGCGTGCGCCAGGGCGCGGCCGTGCCGCCGAGGACCGTCGACTGCAGCGCGCCGATGGCTTCGAGCCGCGCCTGTGCCTCGGTGCGGTCACGACGGGGCGAGAGCAGCCAGCGCTTCACGAGCCGGCTGCCCATGCCCGTCATGCAGGTGTCGAGCAGCGAGAACATCGTGGGCGAGTCTTCGCCGCGCAGCGTCTGCACGAGCTCGAGGTTGCGCCGCGTGGTGGGCGGCAGCTCGATCAGGTCGCCATCGCGTTCGACCGAGAGGCGCTGCACGTGCGAGAGCGCGCGGCCTTGCGTATGTTCGGCGTAACCCAGCAGCGCGGCGGCCGCGGCATGCGCGTTGGAGAGCGATTCGGCGTTCCACGCGGCCAGGCTGTTGCTGCCCATCTGCTCGCTGAGCTTGCGCTCGCCGAGACCGCCGTCGAACTGCCACGCGGGGCGGATCGAGAGGGTGAAGGGCGTTGCCGCGCGAGCGGCTTTCAGGCGCTGCTCGAAAGCCGGCGTCACCTCGGCGCTGTAGAGCAGTTCGCTCGGCGCGATGCGCGCGATCCACGCTTCGAGCGCGTCGGCCGGGCACTCGGCCAGCCGCAGCTCGGCGCCCGTCACGCTGAGCCACGCGAGCCCGCAGAAATTGCGCGTGCCCGCATGCACCGCGAGCAGCAGCGATTCGCTCTTGTCGTTGAGCAGTTCCGAATCGGTCAGCGTGCCGGGCGTGACCACCCGCACCACCTTGCGCTCCACCGGCCCCTTGCTCGCGCCGACCTCGCCCACCTGCTCGCAGATGGCGACGGATTCGCCCAGCTTGATGAGGCGTGCGAGGTAGGTATCGACCGCGTGAAAGGGCACGCCGCACATCACCACCGGCTGCCCGGCCGACTGGCCGCGCTGGGTGAGCGTGATGTCGAGCAGGCGTGCTGCCTTTTCGGCGTCGGCCCAGAACAGTTCGTAGAAATCGCCCATCCGGTAGAACAGCAGGGTGTCCGGATGGTTCGCCTTGAGGCCCAGGTACTGCGCCATCATGGGCGTGTGCCCGGAGAGGTCGCTGGTCGGGGGGAGGGGTTGGGCAGTCGTCGTTTTCACTCGGGGGATTATCGGGGACGGGAGAGGGCTCAGCCCACGATCAACTTCACCGGCTTGCCGATGCGGCTGAGCATCTCGATCAGCGTGTCGATGGTGAATTTGGACGTCTTCCTGTTGACCACGTCGGAAACCCGAGGGCGCGACACCATCAGGATTTCGGCCGCCTCGGCCTGCTTCAGGTGGTGCTCGGCGATCCAGTTCGACAGCGCTTCCATGAGTTGCTGTTTCAACAGCCGCGTGTCGTTGATCTGCTTTTGCGATGCGGCCTGCAAGCGCTTGGCCTCGGCCGCCGGAAAGCCCAACTCGAGAAAGATATTGGCGCCGGGTTTGGTGACGTGCTGGATGGCGGTGTCGGTCTTCATGGTCGGTGCTTCCTTGTTTCAATCACCGCGCGATAGCGCGCCTCGGCGATGGCCTTGTCCTGTTGACTGGTCGCCTGCGTCTTTTTCTGGAAGCAATGCAGGACATAGATTGCTTCTTCGAACTTGGCGACGTACATCACGCGATAGGCGCCGCTGGAGTCCCTGAGCCGCACCTCCCGCGTGCCGGCACCTATGTCGTTGAATGGCTTCCAGTCCGTCGGGTCCAGTCCGGCCTGGACCTTGCCCAGCTCGAAACCGGCTGCTCGGCGCGGCTCCACGGGAAAGGCCAGCAGATCCACATAGGAAGAGCCAACCCAGCGGATTTCTTTTTCGTCCATCGACGTGCCCGTCTGTATAAGATTTTATACGCGAAAGCCAAGCGTGACCCGTGCGCGATGGCTCCCCTCCCTGATCGCGCATTGTCCAGACGAGGCGGATGCTTTCGCTCCGCATGGCGTTATCCCGATTCCGATTACCGTGAACTTTGCGGGACCGATGACGATCAACTGCGTGACGTCACGAAACGGTGCCAGGCTCATCGACGTTCCGGCCCGTCGATCCGCATCCCCCGCTCTAAAATCCCCTCGCGCAAACCCCGCGTGAAGAACAAGGCGCCCATGGCCCCCCCGGAAGAATTCAAAGGCCCTGAAGCGGACGCGCTCCCCGACACCGCCACCTTGCCCGCCGAACTCGCCGCGCTGTACCTCTGCATGTCGCCGGCCCAACTTGCGGACCTGCGCAAGTCGAAACGGCCCGAGAAGGGCGCGAGCAACGGCCCTTCCATCATCAGACCCTTGGAAGGCGGCCCGGCCGGCCCCAAGGACCCGGTGCTCTACCAGTTGGGCACCCTGCGCGAATATGCGAAGGCGCACGCCGCTCCCTCCGACTTCGACACCGCATTGAAGAGCGGCATGCTCGGCTGGGTGTCCGCCAAGTTGCCCTTCTTTGCCGAGCGCGAGCCGCGCATCAAGCGCGGCAAGCGCGTGCTCATCGGTGGCGCGTGGGACCGCGCGGACCCGCTGCGCGAGAAGCGCTTCATCGATCTGGCGAAGGGCCGCATCCGCTTCACGTCGCTCACATGCGCCGAAGCCGCGACGAGCCTGTGGGCCGACGTTGCAAGCCACGCCGCGTTCGCCGAAAAAGGCCTGGCCCTGCTCAGGAGCGAGACACAGGCCATCGAGGCATCGCTCGCAGAAACCGCCCAACTGGCCGCGACCGCCAACCCCGACGCGGCCGCCTGACAAGAACCCCGACATCGAACCTGGACGAGCACCGATGCTGATCAACTGCGTGGCCTACGAAAACGGCGCCAAGCTCGCCGACATTCCCGTCGAGGACATCAGCGACTACATCACCCGGCCCGGCTGCTTCGTCTGGGTGGCATTGAGCGATGCGACGCCCGAAGAGCTGGCCGAGATGCAGAAGGAATTCAACCTGCATCCGCTCGCAGTCGAAGATGCCCACCACGGCCACCAGCGCCCCAAGGTCGAGGAATACGGCGATTCGCTCTTCGTCGTCATGCACCTCGTGGAGCCCTCGGCCGAAGGCGAGCACTGCGTGAACGTGGGGGAGGTCGACGTGTTCGTCGGTCGCAACTACGTGCTCTCGGTGCGCAACCGCAGCCAGCAGGGCTTTCTGGGCGTGCGGGAGCGCTGCGAGCGCGAGCCCGAACTGCTGCGCAACGGCGCGGGCTTCGTGCTCTATGCGCTGATGGACGCGGTGGTCGACCGCTACTTCCCCGTCATCGACGCGCTCGAGGTCGAGCTCGAATCCATCGAGCAGCAGATCTTCACGCAGGGCGGCGCGGCGCGCGACAAGATCAAGCAGCTCTATGACCTGAAGCGCCGCAGCATGATCCTCAAGCGCGCGGTGGCGCCGCTGGTCGAAGCGGCGGGCAAGCTGCACGGCGGGCGCGTGCCGCAGATCTGCATGGGCTCGCAGGAATATTTTCGCGACGTCGGCGACCACCTGGGCCGCATCAACGGCTCCATCGACGCGATGCGCGACACCGTCGGCACGGCGATCTCGGTGAACCTCTCGATGGTCACGATCGAGGAGAGCGAAGTCACCAAGCGCCTGGCCGCCTGGGCCAGCATCTTCGCGGTGTGCACCGCATTCGCCGGCATCTGGGGCATGAACTTCGAGAACATGCCCGAGCTGAAATTCAAGTACGGCTATGCGGTGGCGCTGGGGCTCATCGTCAGCACCTGCGGCTACCTCTACTACCGGTTCAGGCGTGCAGGCTGGCTCTGAAGACCAGCTTGCTAATTCCAAACTAATAAACATGTAGATAATCCAGTCCCTTATGAAAAGGGACTTCACCCAGCGCTTCGGCTTCCTCGTCAAGAACGTCGGCAAGCTCTACAGCGAAGAATTCGACCGCCTCGCGCGCGAGCGCATCGGCCTTACCAGCGCGCAATGCCGGCTGCTCGGTGCCCTGGCCATGCACGGCGATGAAGAGCCGCTTTCGCAAGCCGAACTCGCGCAGCGGCTCGATCTCACCCCCATGGCCGTCGCCGGCCTCTGTGACCGCATGGCCGCAGCCGGTTGGATCCGCCGCGAGCCCAGCGCCACCGACCGCCGCGTCAACAGGATCCACCTGCAGCCCAGCGCCGAAAAGGCGCTCGATGCCGCCCTGAGCATCAGCGACGGGCTCAACGCCCGCGTGATGTCGGTGCTCTCGCAGCCCGAGCGCGCGCAGCTTCTGAGCCTGCTCGGCAAGGTGCGCGACAGCCTCGTGGACATCACCTCCGGCGACGGAAAGAAGCAATGAGCGTCGCGCCTGGAACCACCGTGCCGCACCGCGGCATGATCACCATCTCGATCATGCTGGCGACCATCATGCAGGCGCTGGACACCACCATCGCCAACGTCGCCTTGCCCCACATGCAGGGGAGCCTGCAGGCCTCGCAGGACCAGATCACCTGGGTGCTCACTTCGTACATCGTCGCGTCGGCCATCGCGTTGCCGCTCACCGGGTGGCTCTGCGGGCACTGGGGCCGGCGACGCGTGTTCATCATCTCGGTGATCGGCTTCACGGTGGCTTCGGCGCTGTGCGGGCTGGCGACTTCGCTCGTCGGCATCGTCGCCGCTCGGCTGTTGCAGGGCGTGTTCGGCGCGGCGCTGGTGCCGCTGTCGCAGGCGGTGCTGCTGGACATCAACCCGCGTGAGAAGGTCGGCCAGGCCATGGCCATCTGGGGCGCGGGCATCATGGTCGGGCCCATCCTCGGGCCGCTGCTGGGCGGCTGGCTCACCGAGAACTTCGACTGGCGCTGGGTGTTCTTCATCAACCTGCCGGTGGGCATCTTCGCGTTCTGGGGCATCGCGCGCTACCTGCCCGAGAGCCGGCCGCAGGGGGAGAAGCTCGATATCTTCGGCTTCGTCACGCTGAGCCTGGCCATCGGGATGCTGCAGCTCTTTCTGGACCGCGGCGAGCAGCTCGATTGGTTCGACTCGTGGGAGATCAAGCTCGAAGCCGCCGCCGCGCTCGTGGCCTTCGGCTTCTTCGTGGTTCACACATGGACGGTGCAGGGCGTGTCGTTCTTCGACCGCGACCTGCTGAAGGACCGCAACTTCGTCACCGGCCTTCTGTTCGCCTTCATCGTCGGCATGATCCTGTTCGCGACGATGGCGCTCCTGCCCAACTTCCTGCAGGGGCTGATGGGCTACCCGGTGGTCTACACCGGCGAGGTGACCGCGCCGCGCGGCGTGGGCACCATGATCGCGATGATCATCGTCGGGCGCCTCGTGCAGCGCATCGACGTGCGCGCCATCATGGCCGTGGGCTTCGGCCTCACCGCCTTCTCGCTCTACCAGATGACGCGGCTCACGCTGCAGATGGACAGCAGCCTGATCATCCTGTCGGGCTTTATTCAAGGGCTGGGCATCGGCTTCACCTTCGTGCCGCTGTCGACCGCGACCTTCGCGACGCTCGCGCCTCGATTGCGCAACCAGGGCACGCCCATCTTCGGCCTGCTGCGCAACATCGGCAGCAGCGTGGGCATCTCGATCGTGCAGGCGCTCCTGACCGAAGGCTCGAGCAAGGCGCATGCGGAGATCGCGGCGACGGTGGCGCCGGGCAACCCGGGGCTGATCGGCCTGCCGCCGATGATGTCGCCCGACACCATGACCGGCCTGGCGACGCTCAATGCCGAGGTCACGCGGCAGGGCGCGCTGATCGGCTACCTCGACGACTTCGCCATCATGATGGTGATCACGCTGCTGGCGATTCCGCTGCTGCTGCTGATCCGCAGCCCGCGGCGCAATGCGGCGGCTTCAGGTCCTGCCGAAGTGCCGCACTGACGACGGGCGCTTACTCGTCGTGCGAATCGTGCGTGGCCGCAGCGCCGCGCCGCCAGTAGCCCGACGCGCGGGTCCACTTGGGGTTGGCGCCGCGCTCGCTCACGAGGTGCGCGCGCAGTGCCTTCGCAATGCCCGATTCGCACCCGACCCACGCGTGGAAATCGCCGGCCGGCAGCTTCGCCGCCTTCAGCGCATCGACCAGCACGGTGCTCACGCCGGCCTCGGCGCCGCGCCGGTACACCCATTGCAGCGTGAGCTCGGCTTGCGTCTCGAACGGAATCTGGTCGGCTTCGCTGTCGACCTCCGCCAGCACCACCACCCGCGCACCGGCCGGCAGTTCGGCCAGGCGCCGCGAGATGGCGGGCAGGGCGGTGTCGTCGCCGATCAGCAGGTGCCAGTCGAATTCGGTCGGCACGATGAACGAGCCGCGCGGGCCGCCCACGCCGAGCGTGTCGCCGGGCTTGGCGTTCTCGGCCCATTGCGTGGCGGGGCCGGCGTCGTGCAGGGCGAAGTCGATCTCCAGCGTGTTGGCCTTCGCGTCGTGGCGGCGCGGCGTGTAGTCGCGCATCGTCGGGCGGCCGCTCGCGGGCCACACCGGGCCATCGGGGCCGGCGGTCGGCAGCGTGAGCTTGCCGGTGGTCGCGTCGGGGAAAAAGATCTTCGCGTGGTCGTCGAACCCCAGGCTCGTGAAGCCCGCGAGGTCGTCGCCGGTGAGCACGATGCGGATCAGGTGCGGCGTCACGCGCTGCACCGTCTTCACCGTGAGCTGGCGAAAGCGAAGGTCGTGGCGCACGCGGCGCGGCGTGCGGTCGGGTGTGTTGGAAGAAGAGGGGGTGGTTGTGAAGTCGGTCATTTCAAAAGAAGAAGTTCAGATGCGCTCTAACTGTTGAGCGGCGCTGTCGAGCACCGCGGCGAAATCGTGGGCTTGTTGTTCGGTGAGGGGCGTGCCCGACAGGCGCATGCGCATGGCGAGCTTCAGGTTTTCGATGGCGCGCGTGACCTGCGGCGGGCGTCCGCCGCGCGGGCCCGCGCCGTCCACGCCGCCCGACATGCGGGCCATCATGGCGTTGGCCATTTCGCGGTTGGCAGCCAGGAACTCCTGCCCGCCGGGGGTGATGGTGTAGCGCTTGCGGCCGCCGTTGTCGGCCGTCTCCACGCTCAGGTAGCCCATCTCTTCGAGCAGCGTGAGGGTGGGGTAGACCACGCCGGGGCTTGGCGCGTAGCTGCCGCCCAGGCGGTCTTCGATGGCCTTGATGAGCTCGTAGCCGTGCGAAGGCTTGTCGGCGATGAGCTGCAGCAGCACGAAGCGCAGGCCCCCATGGCCGAAGACGCGCCCGCCGCCGCGTCCACCACGGCCTCCGGGCATGCGCTCGTCGCCGGGGGCGCCGTGGCGGCCACGGCCGCCGGAGAAGCCGTCTTCGTGTTCGCCCCGAGGGGCGTGGCAGTGGTGGTTGTGGTGGTGATGGCCGAAGTGGGGGTGTCTCATGTCGATGTCTTTCTTGACTGGTATCGAAAGTATTTTAGATATATCGATATAAAAGTCAAACAGATACGCATCCGGCCACCCGGAAGGGGCGCTACGCCGTAGCGGCCCGCTGCTGCTGGTGCTCCTGAAACTGGGCCAGCATCAGCGCCTCGCCGATGTGCGACAGCTGAGTGGCGGCCGCCTCGGCCGAGCCTTCCGCGATTTCGGTCACGCGCTCGAACATCTGCGTTTCGTAGGCCGCCACGGCCTTGCCCCAGTCCTGTTCCCCGGTCAGTTGGGCCGCCAGCTCGGCCGCATCGCGCAGCGCGGCATTCACGCCTTCGCCGCCGAAGGGTGACATCACATGCGCCGCGTCGCCCAGCAGCGTGAGCCCGCGCCGGTGGGCCCAGCAGTGCCCGACCGGCAGTGCATGAATCAGCCGCGTCGCGAAGTTGTCGTTGCTCGCGCGAAAGAGATCGGTGATCGCGTCGTCGAACCCCGCGAATTCCGCGAGCAGCGCGCTGCGCACCGCCGCGGGTGAGGCGAAGTCGAAGCGCCTGGCGGCCCAGTCCGCCGGCACGCGGAAGATCGCATAGCCGCGGATGTGTGCGTCGCCGTTGCGCTGCGCGATGAGCAGCTTGCCATCGCCCTGCACATCGAGCTTGCCGCGCCCGACCAGTTGCGCGATGGCCGGGTGGCTGCGGTCCACGTCGTCGATGCCGAACTCGATGAAGGTCAGCCCGCTGTACTGCGGCTTGTAGGGCGACAGCAGCGGACGCACGCGCGACCATGCGCCGTCCGCGCCGACCACGAGATCGAAAGGTCCGGCCTCGCCGTCCGTGAAGACGAGGTTCCATCGGCCGTCGTCCTGCGGCCGCACTTCGCGCAACGCACGGCCCCACTGGACGCAGTCGCCCGGCAGCGATGCAAGCAGCATGTCGCGCAGCGCGGTGCGATCGACCTCTGGCCGGTTGCCCGCGGACGCATCGGGCTCCTCGAAGAGAACGCGCCCCGACTTGTCGAGCAGCCGCGAGCCCTGGTCGTCATAGCGCGCGATGCGCAGGAACTCCGCTTCGAGCCCGGCGCGCCGCACGGCCATCAGGCCCGAGTCTTCGTGCAGGTCGAGCGTGCCGCCCTGCGAACGCACGAGCGGGCTTTCTTCGCGCTCGAACACGGTGGCCCGGAGGCCGGAGAGGTGAAGCAGGCGCGCCAGCATGAGGCCGCCGGGACCGCCGCCGACGATGGCAATGCGGGGAGTGGAAATGGAAGAAGAGGGATGCATTGGGGCAACTCCGATAAAGGATAGGCTCCTATTCATATTAGCATAGGAGCCTATGTATAAAATAGACCCCATGACCGAAGCCCCCGATCGAAACCCCCTCAAGCTCCTGGGCCGCATAGCCCGTGGATTCACCCGCATCGCAGACGTCGACCTGCGCGAAGCCGGCCTGGCCGCGGGCCAGTTGCCCGTGCTCGTGTCCCTCAAGAAAAGCAAGGCGCTCTCGCAGGCCGAGCTCGCGCGCATCGCGCAGGTCGAGCAGCCCAGCATGGCGCAACTGCTCACCCGCATGGAGCGCGACGGCCTGGTCGAGCGCGTGGACGACCCCGCCGACAAGCGCAGCCGCCTCATCTCGCTCACCCCGTTGGCTGCGCGCCGTCTGCCGAAGGCGAGGGCGCTGATGGAGGCGCATACGCAGCAGGCGCTGACCGGTTTCTCCGAAGCGGAGGTCGACCAACTGCTGGCGCTGCTTCAGCGCATCAACGCGAACGTGGAGCGCATGGGCGGCGGCTGAACCTCGGCCGCCGCGTTTGTCTGGATCGCTTTCTCAGCCTGCCAGCAACCGCCCGTTCAAGAGGATGTTCAACGTGCGAACGGTCAGCACGAGCAGCACCGCGGTAAGGAGCACCAGCGAGGCGCCAGCGAGCAGCTGCAACGGCCACGTCCCCCTCACCCCCGCGTACTTCAAACCCGCATTCACCATCGCAGCCAGCGGAAAACTGATCGCCCACCACCCCGCCCCAAACGGCACGCTCCGCTTGAACACCTTCGGCGCCAGCACCAAAAACAAAAACGCCCCGAAGTAAAACAACAGCCCCGCAAACAGATCCACCCGCCCCGTGAGGTTCACGTACGCCGTGAACCCCACCTCGAACGGCGCGACAAGAATCAGCAGCGAGGGCGTCATCGCCGGTGCGAGCGGCTCGTGCTGGATCAACCGCGTGACGATCATCGTGAACAGCACGAGCGCCATCACCGAGCCCACGGCCGCCGACAGCAGCAGCACCTCGCCGGCCCAGGCCATGGGCATGTGGCTGCCGGTGACGGGAATGTCCAGCGCGGCGACGCCCGGAATGATCCACGCCGGCACCGCATGCGCGGGGTGGCCGTTGCCGCCCAGGAGGCGCGAGACGACATGCGCGGCCAGCAGCAGCGTGGCGACGGTGCCCGCTGTCCAGAGCGCGTTGCCCAGCGCCGGGTTGTAGACGCCCAGTACGGCCGATTGCAGCAGCAGCGCAATCGCGATGGTGCCGAAGAAGTTGCCGGCAATCGGGTGACGGAACTCCGCCTTCACGGCCGCCGGGTGCCGCAGCAGCTTGGCGCCGTACCCGATGGCGAGCACGACAAAGACGAAGGTGGCAAAGAGCCCGATCACATCCGACACCACGCGGGGTACGACTGCGCCGAACTCGGTATGCGCAAGGCGCCAGCCCATCGAAAGGCCCGAGAGGCCCATCACCGCGGCGAACAGGTTGACGGGGAGGTTCTTGATGGACGCACCGGCAGCTGCAGTTGCTGTTGCTGGGCGTGGGTCCATCGCGGCGATGGCAGGGGTAGCGGAATTTGTCATGCGCGCCAGTCTCTGGCGCATCGGCTTGGGCTGTTACCGCCGTGGGGCGGCGTTTTCTGCCAAATCCTTGCGTTGTCTGACGTGCGTGCGGCCGACCGCCGCCTTTCTCGTGCCGAGGCTCAGCCCGCGGCAAGCCTCCACCGCTGCGTCGCCACCGCATCCGCAATGTCGTCGTCGTGTGTCACCAGCATCAGCGCCGCGCCGCGCTCGTCGAGCGCATCGAGCAGGACGGCCATGGCTTCCTGCTGGGAGACCGGGTCCAGCCGCGACGTCGGCTCGTCGGCGAACACCAGCGCGGGCTGCACCGTGAGCACCCGCGCGAGCGCGACACGTTGCAGTTCGCCGCCGGAGACCTGCGAAGGTCGGCGCGCCAGCAGGTCGTGTGGCACACCCATCCGGGTGAGGTGTTGCAGCACGGAGGGCCATGCGCAGCGATGCCTTGCCGCCACGTCGCGCAGCGACTGCCCCAGGGTGATCTGCGGCGCGAAAGAGGCGACGGGGTCCTGGTAGAGCTTCTGGAAGGCGGTGGCGTGCAGGCCTTCCGCGCGCCGCACCACGCCGCGGTCGGCGGGCATGAGCCCGAGCAGCACATTGCCCAGCGTGCTCTTGCCGGTGCCGCTGGGGCCCTGCACCACGAAGCGGTCGCCGGCGCGAATCTGCAGATCGAGCCCGTCGAACAGCGGCCTGCCGCCGAAGCCCTTGGACAGGCCCTGCGCGCTGAGCACCGGCGCGCCTTCCGGCACCGAAACTGCGCGTCGGGGCCAACGCGCGGGATCGGCCGCAACGAGCCGCCGGGTGAACGCATGCTGCGGGTTCGCCAGCACGGTGCGTGCATCGCCGCGCTCCACGACCTGGCCGGCGCACAGCACGATGAGCTGTCCGCCCAGCGCCTCGGCCACACGCAGGTCGTGCGTGATGACCACGACGCATCCGTCGCGGCGCTGCACGCCCTGCAGCATCGCCACGGTGTGGTCGCGCCAATGCGCATCCAGGCCCTTGGTGGGTTCGTCGGCCAGCAGGATGCGTGCACCGCCCGCGCACGCCACAGCGGCGGCGGCGCGCTGCGCCATGCCGCCGGACAGCTGCCACGGGTACTGCCGCGCGGATGCCGCGAGGCCGGCGGCCTCGAGGTCGTGCAATGCAGCGGCTTCTGCGTCGTCGAATGCGGCACCGCGCACCAGTTCGTGCGTTTCCGAAAGCTGCGGCGCGATGCGCATCAGCGGGTCGAGCGCGAGGCTCGGCTCCTGGGGCAGCAGCGCGAGCGTGCGCCCCCAGCGCGGCCGCCGCGCGCGGGCCTCGTCGGCGCGGCTCTTCGCGCCGTCGAGCGTGACGCTGCCGCTGGCGCGCAGCGCGGCCGGCAGGTTGCCCATCACGGCTTGCGCGAGCAGCGATTTGCCGGCGCCGCTTTCGCCGAGCAGGGTCAGCACTTCGCCGGCGCGCAGGCTGAAGGACACGTCGCGCAGCAAGGCCCGGGTGCCGACGTGCACGCCGAGGTTGTCGGCTGCGAGCAGAACAGAAGCCGTCATGTTGTCTCTCCGTCGCCGGCCACGAGCATCATGCCGAGCACCACCGCCATCAACAGGGCCACGGGCGCGGCAATGAGCCAGGGCGCCTCTTCGTAGTGGGGGAGAAACTCCGTCATCATCAATCCCAGTTCGGGCGTGGGCGGCTGCAGCCCCACGCCGATGAAGCCGAGCGCGGCCAGCGCCAGCACCGCCTGCGCGGCACTGAAGGCGAGTAAGGTTCCCAGCACGGGCGCGAGTGCGGGCAGCAAGTGCCTGCGAAGCACGTAGCCCGTACCGAAGCCCAGCAGGCGCGAGGCCTGCACCGCATCGCCCGCGAGCACCTGCCGGCTGGCGGCGCGGCACACGCGGAAGTATTCGACCCACAGCGACAGCGACAGGCCGATGTACAGCGCCCAGTGCCGCCCCGGCGCCAGTGCGGCGAACAGCAGCACCAGCAACAGGCCGGGCACCGAGAGCACGGCATCGGCCAGCATGACCAGCGCGCGTTCGATGCGCCCGCCGCGCCAGCTCGCGGCCACGCCCAGCAGCACGCCGGGAATGGCCGCGGTCAATGCCGCGAGCAAGGCCAGCCCCAGCGAGAGCCGGGCCGCATGCGCGAGGCGCGCGAGCACGCTGCGGCCCAGCACGTCGGTGCCCAGCCAGTGGGCGGCACCGGGCGGCAGCAGCGTGTCGGCGAGCGTCTGGCGGGCGGGGTCGATGCCGATCAGCGCCGGTCCGAACAGCGAGAACGCCGCGACCAGCGCGAGGATGCCGAGGCCCGCACGGCGGCGGATAGCTGCGCGGCGCGCGCCGCGGCCGGCGAGGTCGAGCGGAGGCATGTCGATCAGGCTTCCGTTCATGCCGCCGCTCCCATGCGCCGGCGCGGATCGAGCGCGAGGCAGGCCGCATCCACCAGCAGGTTGAACACCACGAACAGCAGGCCCATGCACAGGGCGGCGCCCTGGATCATCGGCACGTCGCGCCCGAACACCGCATGCACCAGCGCATGGCCGATGCCGGGCCAGGCGAACAGGGTTTCGACGACGACCGCGCCTTCGACCAGGAACACCGCATGCACGCCGAGGTAGGCCACCACCGGCGTGGCCGCCTGGCGCAGGCCGTGGCGCACGAGCGCCTGCCTGTCCGACAGGCCCTTGGTGCGGGCGAATTCGAAAGACGCGGAGGCGGCCGCCTCGCGCATGGCGGAGCGGGCCACGCGCGCCAGCCCCGCGGCCAGCCCGAGGCCGAGCGTCAACGCAGGCAGCAGCAGGCTGCCGCCGTGGTCGTCGCCCGCCACCGGCACAGCCCCGAGCCGCACCGCGACCACCACCATCAGCAGCACGGCGAGCAGAAAGGGCGGCAGCGCGCGCAGCACCACGGCCAACGCCAGCGTGAAGCGGTCGACCCATCCGCCCGCATGCAGGCCCGACCAGATGCCCAGCGGCAAGCCGACGACGGCCGCGACGAACACCGAGGCGGTCGCCAGTTCGATGGTCGCTGCGAGTTGATGCGCCACTTCGCGCCACACGGCATGGCCGGTGACCAGCGAGGTGCCGAGATCGAGCCGCACGATGTCTCCCCACCAGTGCAGCAACGCGAGCCACAGGGGCCGGTCGAGCCCGAGTTCGAGGCGCACGGCATCGGCCGCCGCGTTGCTCACGAGGTCGTAGCCGTAGCGCCCCGCGGCGATGCGGGTGGCCATGTCGCCCGGGAGCGAGCGGGCCATGAAGAAGCACACGGTGCCTACCAGGAGGCCGAGCGCGACGATCTGGATGGCGCGGCGCAGCAGCATCGCGGTCCAGGCGGTGCGGCTGGGGGTGGTGTCAGGGGTCATGGTCTTGAGAGTCTCGATGGTCTTGTTCACGCGGCCCACCTCATGGCGGTGAGCCGGTAGGAGCGTTCCAGCGGGTCGAGGCTCACGCCCTCCAGGCGCCGGCCCACGGCCACCTGCTGGCGATACCAGGTGACGGGGATCACCGGCAACTCGGCCTGGAGCACCGCCGTGACTTGCGTTCGCAGCGCCGCCGCGCGTTCTGCCGATGAAGTGCCGCGCGACAGCTCGGCCAGCGCGCGGGCGACCGCATCGCTGCGCCAGCCCATGGCGCCCCAGTCGCCGCCCGAGGTGCCGAAGTCCTGCATCAGCGTGCCGGTGGGGTCGGGCACGGTGGCGTAGTTGCGCGCGGCCAGGCCCAGCTGCAGGCTGCCGTCGCGGTGGCCCAGGGGAATGTCGCCCGAGTTGCCGATGCTGACCTGCACGGCGATGCCGGCCTGCCGCCATTGCTCCTGCAGCGCCGAGGCGATGAGCGGCAGCTCGGGCCGGTCGGGAAAGGTGCGCAGCGACAGGCGAAGCGGCTGGCCCGATGCGTCGCGCAGACCGTCGGGCGCACGTCGCCAGCCGGCTTCGGCCAGCAGCCTCGCCGCGGCGTCGGGGTCTTGCTTCAGCGGCGGCAGCGCGCTGTGGTGCCAGGCCTTCATCGTGGGCGGAAAGAGCTGCGTGGCCGCCAGCTCGGGGTCGCGCAGCAGCGCCTTGGCGATCCCGGGTCGGTCGATCGCGAGGCTCAGCGCCTGCCGCACGCGCACATCCTTCAATGCGGGCAGCCCGGCGTTGACCTTGAGGATCACGGTGCGCGGCAGCGTGACGGTGTCCACGCGCACCTGGCCGCGCTTGCGCAGCCGCACCAGGCTCGCCGGATCGAGGCCGTAGGCCAGGTCGGCCTGCCCGCCTTCGGCCATGAGCGCGCGGGTTTCGGAGCGGCCGGCCGCCAGATACCGCACGCGCTCTATAGCGGGCGGGGGGCCGTCGTAGCCGTCGAAGACTACGGCTTCCACATGCTGCGGCGGCGCCATCGACGCCACGCGGTAGGGCCCGCTGCCGACGATGCTTCGCACGGCGCCGTCGGCCGCATAGCTCACGGGTGCGAGCACCATCGTGCTGCTGTGCGCGAGCAGCGCGGGCAGCGCGCCGTAGGGCTGCGTCAGCCGGATCACCACAGCCGCACCCTCGGCCTCCACCGAGCGGATCGGCGCCTGGCTCAGCAGGGCAGGCGCCACGCGCGCGGCCTGCAGGCCGCGCACGACGGCGGCGGCCGTGACGGCAGTGCTGTCATGAAAACGCGCGGCCGCGCGCAGCGTGAAGTGCCACGCGAGGCCGTCGTCCGACACGCGCCAGCGCTCGGCCAGGCCCGGCAGCGGCATGCCGTCGTCGCTCGCGTTCATCAGCGTTTCGGTGATCTGCATGCGCGTGAACACGTGGCCGCTGCTGGCGGGGGACAAGCCCGCAATCTCCCAGGGGCCGACGATTTGCAGCGGCGCGCGCGTCGTGGCCGGCTGCGCGCGCAAGGCCGTCGATGCGGCTGCGGCGGGGCCGGCAGTGGCCAGCAGTTGGAGCGCACGGCGGCGCGTGAGGTCCGGGGGCAATGTCATTTCAGAACTTGGCCTGCAGGCCGACGGTGATGCTGCGCGGGCTTCCGGGCGTTACCCACACGCGGCTGTACGAGCTGGTGTAGTAGGTCTTGTCGAACAGGTTGTCGACGTCCAGTGTCAGGCGCAGCGTGGGGTTGATTCGCCAGTACGCGACCAGCTTGGCGGTGGTGTAGGCCGGCAGGTCGAACGCGGGCTTGCCGGCTCTGGCCTCGGCCTGCGTGCGGGCTTCGCCCAGGCGCCTGCCCACGTGCGTGACCCCGCCGCCGATGCCGTAGCGCTGGCCGTTGGCCAGGCCGTCTTCGTACACCGCGAGCACGCTGCCGTTGACGCGCGGCACGTTGAGGAGGCGCCCGCCGGCCTCCAGGGTGTTGTCCTTTGCGATCTCCACGTCGTTGAGCACCAGGCTGGCGGTGAGGCGCCAGTGCGTGGAGAGCTGGCCCGAGAAGTCGAACTCCAGGCCGCGGCTGCGTATTTCTCCAGCCGCCACCGAGTAGCCCGCGTTGGCAGGGTCGGAGGTGAGCACGTTGCGCTTGCGGATGTCGAACAGCGCGGCGGTGGCGCCCATGCGCTGGTCGGCGCTCTCCCACTTGGTGCCCAGTTCCAGCGAGCGGCCGGTCTCGGGCGCGAAGCCGTTGGCGGCGACGTCCGAGCCGGTGTTCGGCCTGAACGATCGGCCTGCGTTGGCGTACACCGTCCATTGCGGTGTCGGCAGCCAGCTCAGGCCGATGCGGGGCGAGGTCGACGACGGCTCCTGGCGGGCGGTGGCGGCGTTTCTGCGGTTCAGCAGCGACTGGCTGTAGTTGTCCGCCCGCACGCCCGCCACCAGCCGCCATTCGGGCGACAGCCTGATCGCGTCCTGCACATAGAACGCGGTGTTCTTCTGGTGCTCCAGCGTGTCGGTGTTGGCGGTGGGCACCGGCTGGCGCTGGCCGTAGACCGGGTTGTAGATGTTGATCGCGTAGGGCCGTGCCGTGGTCGGGTTGGCGCGCAGCATCAGGGAGTCCATGTCGAAGCGGAAGCTCTCCACGCCGAACAGCAGTTCGTGTTCGATGCCGCCGGTCTTCAGGTGGCCCTGCAGTTCGGCCTGCAGCGCGATGTCGTTGGAGCTGAAGTCGCGAAAGCGTCGCTGCCGCGTGAGGCTGCCGTCGGCCCGCAAGGCGGTGGGCTCGGTGGAGAAGCCGTTCACCGAAGTCTCGCGGTACGACACGCCCACGCGGCTGCGCCATGCGGCGTTCCATTCGTGCGAGAGGATGAACTGGTGCGTCTGGTTCTTTACCGTCACGTTGCCGTCGGCCGGCTCGCCGAGGAAGCGGCTGCGCGCGACGGCGCCCAGCCGGTTGTCCACGGCCACCACGCCCCGGTCCAGCGGCGTGGCATGGCGCAGGTACTCGCCCGAATACTCCAGCACCGTGTCGCGGCCCAGCTTCCAGGTGAAGGCGGGCGCGACCACTTCGCGCCGGGCGCCGACGTGGTCGCGAACGCTGTCGCGGTCTTCGGCCGCCACGTTCAGGCGATAGGCGAAGTTCCCGCCGATCGGCCCGGTCAGGTCGAGCGCACCGCGCTTGAGGCCCTGGCTGCCGGCATACACCTCGACGGCGTTGGCCGGCTTCCACAAGGGCCGCTTGGACACGATGTTGAGCGTGCCGCCGGGCTCGCTGCTGCCGTAGAGCGCGGCGGCCGTGCCCTTGAGGAATTCGATGCGCTCCACGCCCGCCAGGTCGCGCGGCGCATTGAAGCCGCGGTTCGAGGAGAAGCCGTTGAACAGCGTCGCCATGCCGGTGTTCTCGTTGCCCGGAAGCCCGCGGATGGCGATGTTGTCCCAGAGCCCGCCGAAGTTGTTCTGGCGCGAGACGCCGCCCACGTAGTCGAGCACATCGTCCAGCTTGGTGGCGCCCAGGTCGTCGATGGCCTGCCGCGTGACGATGCGCACGGACTGCGGCAGCTCGCGCAATGGCAGGTCGCTCTTGGCGCCGGCCGCTTCGTCCGCGTGGTAGGCGCCGGACTCGGTGCGGCCGACGACTTCGACGGTGGTGAGTTGCCCTTGTGCGGCCGCGGAAGGTGCAGGGGGTGCGTCCGCGGACTGGGCCATGGCCTGTCCGGAAAAAAGCGCCGAGGCCGCCAGCGCAAGCGGGAGACGGCGGAACAGAAAGACGCGGCTGTTCGCGCGTGCGAGATCAATGGGAGTCATGAATGGCAATCGACTGCACGCCGCCGCCGTGCATTCGAAGAGCCGGGCGCCGTGCAAAAAACAAACGAGCCGCTGCCCTTCAAATCAAGGGCGGCGGAATGTCAGGTCGATGCGTTCGGAGGATCGCGAGAAGCGAAGGGCCAGCGGCCCGCAAAGGGCACGAAGGCCGGCCCGGGCGGGGCACGCGGCAGCGCGGTGGTCTGCACCACCTCGAGTGCGGCCGGCAACCGCGCGGGCGCTGCGGCAAAGTGCACATGAGCCAGACACCATTCGCAGGCCCCGCGAATTTCCTGGTCGCCATGCCCCGGGGAGACCGCTTCCGAGTCCGCGTCCGCGATGGTGTCGAGGGCGGCCGACTGCGCCGCGCTCTCGACGGTCTGCCGCATATGCCCGGCCTCGTGCAAAGGCACGCCGATGGCCGCGTTGAAGAACACGGCCAGCAGCAGGAGACGGAGGAGGCGTTGAAGCGGGAGGGGACGAGGTGGCATGGCGGGAGGCGCTGAATCATACCGGCGCAAAAAACCGCCGAAGCCGCGGCAACGCAAGGCGCGCGAGTGCGCGGACCTCAGCGCTGCGGCATGTCCTTCACCGAGTACCCCAGGCTCACCGTCGCATCCTCCGGAATCGCCGGCATCGTCGCATTCCACGCGAGCCAGTCTTCACGCATCGCAGCCAACCGCTCGGGCTCTTTCTTGCCGAGGTTCGCGCGCTCGCGCTCGTCGGCCGGAATGTTGAAGAGGTACTCGTTGCCGTCGACCTTCAGGTACTTCCAGTCGCCGTCGCGCATCGCCTGCTGGCCGCGGTGGTTCATGCGCCAGTGCAGCGGGCGGCGGAAGCTCTGCGTCGCGTCCTTCAGCACGGGCATGAGCGACACGCCATCGAGCGGATAGTTCGCATCGGCCTTCACGCCGGCCGCTTCGAGCATGGTCGCGGACCAGTCCATCGTCATGCACAGCTGCGTGCTCTCGCCGCCCTTGGCGATCACCGCGGGCCAGTGCGCGATCCATGGCACGCGGATGCCGCCTTCGGTCAGGTCCATCTTGCCGCCGACCAGCGGCCAGTTGTCCGAGAAGCGCTCGCCGCCGTTGTCGCTGGTGAAGACCACGAGCGTGTTGTCGGCCATGCCGTGCTTCTGCAGCGCGGCCATGATCCAGCCGATGCCTTCGTCCATGTGATGAATCATGCGGCGGTACACGTGGATGTTGCCGCCGGCCAGGTCGAAGAGGTTGTCCTTGATGGCGGGTGCCTTCTCGGCGTCGTCGCGGGTTTCCCAGGGCCAGTGCGGAGCTGTGTAGTGCAGGCTCAGGAAGAACGGTTGTTCCTGCTTTGCCATGCGCTCCACGTAGTCGACGGCGCGCTTGGAGAGCATGTCGGTGAGGTAGCCGTCTTCCTTCTTGTCCTCTTCGCCGAACCACAGGTCGTGCTGGCCGGCGGAGTCGCAGTGGGTGAAGTAATCGACGCCGCCCGACATGGGGCCGAAGAATTCGTCGTACCCCGAGCGCAGCGGACCGAAGTGCGGCGGGTAGCCCAGGTGCCACTTGCCGATGAGCGCGGTCTGGTAGCCGCTGGCCTTCAAGAGCGAGGGCAGCGTGGGGTGGTCGGTGGGCAGGCCCAGCGTGGTGCTGCCGCGGCTGCTGCTGCGAATGGGTTCTTCGGCCGCGCCGCGCAGGCGGTATTGGTACCGCGCGGTGATCATCGCGAAGCGCGTGGGCGAGCACACGGGCGAGTTCGCGTAGCCCTGCGTGAGCTTCAAACCATTCGCGGCCAGCCCGTCGAGCACGGGCGACACGGGGCCGAACGCGGCATCGCGGCCGCCGTAGCAGCCGAGGTCGGCATAGCCGAGGTCGTCGGCGACGATGAAGATGATGTTGGGTCGGGTCATGGACAACGAATTGGGGTTCAGGGCTGGTAGCCCGACTTCTGCACGACGGGCGCCCACTGCGTCTTGTAGGCCTTGAGCATCGCGATCGTCTGCGCCTGCGAGCTCACCACGGGCGTCATGCCCGAGTCCTTGAACTTGCGCTGCGTGTCCGGGTCCTGCATCACGTCTCGGATGGTCGCGGCCAGGCGCTCGACCTTGTCCTTGGGCATTGTGGCGGGCGCGAAGAAGGTGTTCCAGCCGGTGGCGGCGAGGTCGAGGCCGGCTTCCTTGAAGGTCGGGATGTTCGGCGCGAACGGCGAGCGCTTCTCGCCCGAGAGCGCGAGGATGCGCAGCTTGCCCGCGTTGTGCTGGGGGATCACCACGTCTTCGGTGTCGACGGCGATGGGCACCTGGCCGCCGATGAGGTCGTTCAAGAGCGGTGCGGAGCCGCGGTAGCCGATCACCTGCGTCTGCACCCTGGCCTTCTCGCCGACCATCAGGCCGAAGAAGTGCGGCAGGCTGCCGGTGGCGGGCACGCCCACGTTGGCCTGCTGGGGGTTGGCGCGCATCCACGCGAGCAGGTGCGGCAGTTCACGCACGGGCAGGGTGGGCGAGACGGCCAGCGCGAAGTCGTAGGCGTTGACGTGCGACACGGGCACGAAGTCGCGCTCGGCGTCGTAGTTGTTGTCCTTGAAGACGAGAGGCGCGACCACCATCACGGCCGGGTTGGCGAGCATCAGCACGTTCTGGTTGGCGGGCGTGAGCTTGACCTGCTGCGCCGCCAGGCGCCCGCCCGCGCCGGGCTTGTTGTCGACGATGACGGGCACGCCGAGCTTGGCGCCCAGCTTCTCGCCCACGATGCGCGCCACGCGGTCGGTGGCGCCGCCGGGGGCGTAGCCGACGACGATGTGCAGGGGGCTGTCGAGCGTTTGCGCGCTCGCGGCGGTGGGCGCGGCGGCGATCGACGCCATGACGCCGGCTGCGGCCAGCAGGCCGGCGAGGCGGCGGGTGATGCGAAGGTTGGGTTGGTTGGGGTTCAGCATGGTCTAGGTTCCTCCTCGTTCAGTCGTTCAGTCGTGTTCAGTCGTTCGCCTGGAAATTCACGGCCTTCATGATGCCGGCCCAGCGTGTCGTGTCTTCGCGCATGGTCTTCAAGAGTGCTTCGCTGCCATCGGCGATGGGGTACATGCCGTTCTGCAGCAGAAGCTGTCGCACCTCGCGCGTGTTCACGGCGCGGGTGATCTCGGCGCGCAGCTTGTCGACGATGGCTGGCGGCGTCTTGAGCGGTGCGTAGTACGCGAACCATGCGGTCGCCACCACGTCCTTGTAGCCGGCCTCCACGAAGCACGGCCGGTTGGGCATGAGCGGCGAGCGCTTCTCGCCGCTGGTGGCCAGCACCTTCACGCGGCCCGAGGGCAGCATCTGCTGCGCGCCGCCGACGGTGTCGAAGTACACGGGCACGGTGCCGCCCATCAGGTCCTGCCGCGCAGGCGTGGAGCCGCGGTAGGGCACATGCACCATCTGGAGGCCGGCCGCGCGGTTGAGCATTTCGCCGAGGAAGTGCGAGGGCGTGCCCGCGCCGTAGGAACCGAAGCTCAGCCTGTCGCCCTGTGCCTTGGCCCAGGTGATGAATTCGGGGAGCGTGTTGGCGGGCACGTCCTTGTGCACGGTGAGCGCCAGTTCGAAGCGGGCCGCGTTCAGGAGCGGAATGAAATCCTTCACCGGGTCGTACGAGAGATTGCGGTACGCGCTCGGGAACATGGTCATCATGCTGGCCGTGCCCAGCAGCAGGGTGTGGCCATCGGGCGCCGCAGTCTTCACCGCCTCGACCGCGATGCGGCCCGCAGCACCCGAGCGGTTGTCGATGATGAGCGGGCCGAGCGAATCGCGCACCTGCTGCGCGATGGCGCGGGTCAGCACGTCCTGCGTGCCGCCGGCGGGCACGCCGATCAGCACCTTGATGGGCTGGCCCGGCACGAAGGCCTGCTGCGCCCGAGCCATCGGCGCGAGGGCCAGGCTGCCCAGGGCTGCGAGTGCATGGCGGCGGTCGAAGGCAAGGCGGCTGGGCATGGTCGGTTCTCCGGTTCTCTCTCGGTCGGTGGCGAACGACTTTAGAGACGCTACATTCGATTGATCTAATCAACCATCCCCCGGACTAACCCCCAGATGCCTGCTGCCGCCGCGCCCCGCCGCCCGCTGGACGACCTGCTGCTGTACCGGCTGTCGCGGCTGCTCTCCGTGGCGGGGAGCATGGTGATCCGGCTCTGCGAGGGGCGCTTCGGCATCACGCGGCGCGAATGGCGGCTGATTGCGGTGCTGGCGAGCAAGGGCGAACTGGGTTCCTCGCAACTGGCCGAGCATGCGCAGCTGGACCGGGCGCGCACCTCCAAGGCGGTGGGCTCGCTGGTCGCCAAGCAACTGGTCTCGCGGGTCGCCAGGGCGGGAGATCGGCGGCAGGTGCAACTGGGCCTTACCGAGGCGGGGCAGGCGCTGTACGACGAGCTCTTTCCGCTGGTGACCAAGATCAATGCCGACCTGATGGGCGCGCTGGATGCGGACGATGCGGCGCGCTTCGATGCTTCGCTGAACCTGCTGCAGGCGAAGGCTGGGCGCATGGTGGAAGAAGCCGTGCTGCCGAAGGCGGACCGGGGGCGGCGGGGCGCGGGCAGTAGCAGCCCATCTTCATCCCGGGCGCGGTGACATGGCGCGCGAACCGGTTGCGAGTGGCTGGAAGCGTCCGTTCCTCACAGCTGCACAGCATTTCTGTCTGTTCGACTCTTCGCGCCCGAAGCCGGGCAGCGATGATCGCCACTTCGATCCACATGAACTTCCATTCCAGCCATGCAGTGTTCCGTTTGTAATCATCTTGGCGCGGCGACAGATGTTCGCTGCATCCAATGCGGCAACACATTGATCCATGAGGCTGTGGGGCATTCGGAGGGCTACCGCAAGGCCACCGACTACATGGACGGTCGCTTGTACAGCGGCATCGGCGCCTTCTTCGGTTTCGTCATCGTCGCAACGCTCCTGAAGTTCGTCTTCGTCTCCCCATGGCTCAACGACCGCGAGATCTACGCCATCGCAATGGGTGGGGGCGTGGCAGGATTGGTGGCGGGGCGCCTGCTCTTGCGCGCAAAGCGGCGCGGGTACTGATTCCCTGCGCCCCAGGGGCAGCTTTCAGCAGTTGCCTCTGCGGCTAACTCATCTTGCCAAGCCGCAATCTCAAACCGCTGCGCGGCAGATCCCGCATGAACGGTGGCACCGACAGCGCCAGCAGCAGCGCCGCCAGCGGCACCACGCACACGAAGCCCACGTACTTGAAGCCGAGCGCGCCCACCACGCCACCGAGCACGAACATGGCGATGAGCCCGGCGGCCCTGCGCATGCGGCTGTGGTCGTGGCGCACGGCAGGGATGGCCGTGGAAACGCCGGCGGACTTGCGATTCCAGTAAAGCAGCTTGCCGATTTCCATTCCCAGGTCGGTGATGTTGCCGGTCATGTGCGTGGTGCGGATGCTGCCCCCGGAGGTCTTGGAGGCGACCGCGTTCTGCAGGCCCATGATGAAGGACAGCAGCAGCACGGTGAGCGGCACCGCGAAGGGCGTGGCCCAGGTGAGGGTCACGGCGCCCATGAGGCCGAAGGGAAGCATCAGCGCGGCCTCCAGCAGCAGCGGCAGCGCATACACGCTGTGCAGGCGGTGCTGTCGCCCCCAGTTCACCAGCACCGCGCACACGGCCGCGCCCGAGAGAAAGGCCAGCACCGCGCCCAGCGCGTTGAGGAGCAGCTTGGCGTTGCCCAGCACCAGCCCATCGGCCAGCTGCGAGGCGAAGCCCGTCATGTGCGAGGTGTACATGTGCAGCACCAGGAACCCGCCCGCGTTCACCGCGCCGGCGTTGAACGCCAGCAGCAGGCCCAGCGCCTTGTTGGTGGAGGGCGCACGGTGCCGGCTGGTGAGAAAGCGCAGTCTGCGCATGGGTTGGATGGGGCCCTGGGGTGGAAGCGCCTATTGTCGGCCTTCGGGGCCGGGGTTCCTGTTGCGCGACGGGCCGGGCGCGCGGATGGCCTACGTGCGGGGCGTGGGGCGGATGCTAGAAGTTGTTGATCGATTCAACCACTCAGGAGCATCCCCCCATGGCAGCCTCGAAGAAATCCAAGCCCACCGCGAGCGCGTCGCCCGCCCGCTCGAAGCAGGAAGTCAAACCCGATCTCGACCAGAAGAGCCACGAGACGCAGCGCTACGGCGAAATCGTCAAGCTGCCCAACGGCCTCTCCGAAAAGGTCTGCAAGGAAAGCGTGGCGCTGCTGAACCAGTGCCTGGCCGACACCATCACCTTGCGCGACATGTACAAGAAGCACCACTGGCAGGTGGTCGGCCCGACCTTCAACCAGCTGCACCTGATGTACGACCAGCACTACGAAGGGCAGGTGCTGCTGGTGGACATCGTGGCCGAGCGCATCCAGCTCCTGGGCGGCATCGCGCTGGCGATGGCGGCCGATATCGCCGAGACCACGAAGATCGCCCGCCCGCCGCGCGGCCGCGAGCCGGCAGCGGTGCAATTGCGCCGTCTTGCCGAGGCGCATGAACACATCATCGTGAATGCGCGCGAGGCCGCCGAGAAGGTCGACAAATCGGGCGATGCGGGCAGCAACGACGTGTTCGTGAGCAACGTGCTGCGCACCAACGAACTGCAGGTGTGGTTCCTGACCGAGCACCTGGTCGCTGCCTCGCCCGTGACGGCCTGAGTCCGGTGGCTTCCGGGCGCGTGGTCAGCCGCGCCGCGTGGCTGCGCTGAGCCCCTTGGGGGTGACGCGCATGACCGTCGCCTGCCCCGCGTAGACGCTGCGCCCGCGTTCGTGGAGAACGGGCGGCAGGTCCGCCTCGATCAACTGCGCGGCGCGAAGCACCTCGCACTTCTGGATGTCCATCTGGTCGTGCAGTTGCATGGGCATCCGTGCGCAACACAGCTGGCCGAGGAGTTTCATCGGCATCTATATCCCCTCGGCCGAGAGCGGCCCGTGCCCGGTATTGCTGCGGCCGGCCGGTGGCGGCAACGGCGCGGGCTGGATGGGCATCAGCAGACGGGCCCGCGCGGCGACGGCGTGGTTGTCGATATCGGTCGTCAGCGTTTCGTCGAGCAGCGGCCGCTTGCCGGCTGAAATCCGCATTTCCACCGCCCACACGATGGCGTCGTACAGGACCGGGGGCATCGTTCGCCCGCGCAGGTAGGCGCGCACGGCCTCATCGGCTGCAAGCTCGGAAGGGGTCTTCAGGGGAGGCATGGTGTTCTCCAGTCGAAGGAGGCTCTGAGACCCACGCTACCCAGAAAGCGCCCGGCGCACCGTTCGCCAGCGCACGCAGGTGGTTGAAAAATAGCCTGCTTCTATGTGCGGCATCGCACAGACGCCAAGGTATCGGTCGCAGAATGATCCGAACTTTGGAATCCTCTTCCGCCATGGCATCGTCCCCGCATCCGTCTTCCCCGCGCGCAGCCGTGGCGCGCAACAGTCTCCTGGAGGTCATGCCGCAGGAGGTGCTGGCCGGCCTCATGTCGCTCGTGGAGCTGGTGCCGCTCAAGCTGGGCGAGGTGCTCTACGAATCGGGCGTGGTACAGCAATACGTTTACTTTCCGACCGACTGCATCGTCTCGCTGCTCTACGTGCTGGAGAACGGGCAATCGGCCGAGATCGCCGTCGTCGGGTTCGAGGGGATGGTGGGCGTGTCGCTGCTGATGGGCGGGGGAAGCACACCCAACCGCGCCGTGGTGCAAAGCGCGGGCAACGCATTCCGGCTGAGCGCGAGCCACATCAAGCAGCTCACGGACAACGGCGGGCCGCTCCTGCACCTGCTCTTGCGCTACACGCAGTCGCTCATCACGCAGATGTCGCAGACGGCGGTGTGCAACCGGCACCATTCGCTGGAGCAGCAACTGTGCCGCTGGCTGCTGCTGAGCCTGGACCGTCTGCCTGGCAACGAACTGGTGATGACCCAGGAGCTGATCGCCAACATGCTCGGCGTGCGCCGCGAAGGCGTGACCGAGGCGGCCGGCAAGCTGCAGCGGCTGAACCTCATCAAGTATTCGCGTGGCCACATCACGGTGCTGGACCGCCCGGGCCTGGAGACGCAGGTGTGCGAGTGCTATGAGGTGGTCAAGCGCGAGTCGGATCGCCTGTTGCCCCGCGTGCTCGCGACCTGAGCAGGCGGGCGCGCTGCGCTCGGTGCGCCTGCGCACAGACGCGGGGAGGTCGGTCGGCAACAATGCGCCCGGTTGCGCATTCCGCGCTCGTTCTTCCCAACAGGCGGTTCCGTGACACCAGACCCGCTTCGCCCCATTCTCAATCGCCTGCTCGAGGCGCTGCCGCTCGCGGCGAAGGCGCACCTGCTCGAACGCTGCGACAGCGTGGAGCTGGCCACGGCGCAGATCCTGTACGAGCCGGGCGACGTCATTCATCACATCCACTTTCCGACGAGCGCGTTCGTTTCGCTGGTGTCCACCGTGGACGGCCACGACGGCCTGCAGACGGGCATGGTGGGCAACGAAGGTGCGCTGGGCTACGAGCTTTCGCTGGACGTGCAGAGCGCGCCGCTCAGGGCGCTGGTGCAGGGACCGGGCATGGCCTGGCGCCTGACGGCGCAGTCGTTCGCGCAGGAGCTCGCGCAGAACACGATGCTCAAGCGCATCCTCAACCGCTACGTGTGCGTGCTGCTGATGGAGTTCGGCCGCTCGGGCCTGTGCAACCGCTTCCACCAGATCGAGGAGCGCCTGGCGCGCTGGCTGCTGACCACGCAGGACTGCGCGCACTCGGCGCACCTGGCGCTCACCCATGAAGTGCTGGGCCGCATGCTGGGCGTGCGGCGGGTTGGCATCACCAATGCCGCCACGGCGCTGCACACGCGCAAGCTCATCGATTACCGGCGGGGTGTCATCACCATCACGGACCGCGAAGGGCTGGAGAACGCGGCGTGCGATTGCTACCGGGCCAACCGGCGCAGCTACACGCATCTGATCGCGTAGCCGGCGGCTGACTGGCGGGCGCGTTGTTTACGCAGGCGCGCGCAGGTCGTTCTCGCGCAGCATCACGGGCTCCATCGAGCCCTGTGCGATCCGGCGCCGCACGGCGGCATCCATCTCGTCGACGTGCTGGCCGAAGGTGTCCAGCGGGTTGGCGTCTTCGGCGGTGCGGTAGTGGTAGCGCAGCACTTCCCGGCCGATGCTCGCGTTCACGGTGCGGTCCTCGACCGTCACCGAGAACCGGACCGTACCCGAAGCGTCATGAATGAAGGGCGCGTCGGCCATCGTTCAGCGGGTGGGAGGAACGACGACAACCGTTCCACCACCGCCACCCGTGCTGCCGGTGTTGCCCCGGGCGCCCGTCGCACCGGTGTTACCCGTGTTGCCCTGGTTGCCGGTTTCACCGGTGGCGCCTGTACTACCGGTGTTGCCGGTATCGCCCGTGGCACCTGTATTGCCGGTGTTGCCGGTATTGCCGCGAGCGCCGGTGGCGCCCGTGTAGCCGGTGCTTCCGGTGTTGCCCGTGTTGCCTTGGGGGCCCATGGGGCCCGTGCAGGCGCCCAGGGCAAGCAGGGCGAGGAGAGCCAGGGATGGCATTGCGTATTTCATGGGAATTCCTTTGGGAGCGATGCGCAGAAAGACTTCCGCGTTGGGCACTCTCGCCCGCAATGAACGCCGCGTCTGTTCGCTCCCACGCTTAGGGCCTGTTCACACTATTTCAGGGCGACCCCTGAAATAGTGTGAACAGGCCCTAGGCCGGATCCGGCCGAAAGGCATATCGGACGGCGGTGATGCCGGCGGTATGCTTTCCGCGGAGCAAAACCCCCAGGGGAAGGACAAGCCGATGAGTTCCATGGAAGAAGTCTGGGCGTACCGCGAGGAGACGCTTTACCCGCAACTGTTCGGCGAGAAGCGAAGCGGTATCTACGTGCTGGACTTCGACGTCTTCTCGTCGCTCGGCGCCAAGGACATCGACCCGTGCTGGCTGCACCTGGGCGTGTTCGAATTCGAGCCGACACCCGTGCGCAACTCGTGGCTCTACGTGACCTCGGGTGGATCGACGCCCTGGGAAACGGAGCCGGGCGACTACGACCCCGAAGACTATTCATGGCTCGGCTCCGAGCTGGTCATCGAGGTGCATTCGCAGCCCAAGGACCAGTGGGCGATCAAGCTCCTGCGCCGGCTGCTGGCCTTCAACGTGCTGCTCGCACACGGGCGCTTCGGAGAAGACAAGCCGCTGCTCGACTATGGCGACCGGGTTCCGATGGGCGACGCGGTCGGCGAGAAGGGCGCCGTGGGCCTGCGCAACGTGGTGCTGGCCGAGCCGAAGCACTACCCCGCCACGGCGCAACTGGCCTCGGGCAAGTTCGACTTCCTGCATGTGGTCGGCATCACCGATTCCGAGAAAGACTGGGCCAGGGCGCACAGCTCCGAAGCGCTGGTGCGCCTGCTCGAAGTGCATGGCGGTTTTCCCGTGACGGACCCGGGGCGCAAGGCCGTCGCCTGAACCCGATCAACCGCTGACGTACGCCGCGAGGTGCTTGCCCGTGAGCGTCGCGCGCGCCTTGACCAGCTCGGCCGGCGTGCCCTCGAACACGACCTTCCCGCCGTCGTGGCCCGCACCGGGGCCGAGGTCGATGATCCAGTCTGCATGCGCCATCACCGCCTGGTGGTGCTCCACCACGATGACCGACTTGCCCGCATCGACCAGCCGGTCGAGCAGGTCGAGCAGTTGCTCGACATCGGCCAGGTGCAGGCCGGCGGTCGGCTCATCGAGCACGTAGATGCCGCCTTTCTCCGCCATGTGCGTGGCGAGCTTGAGCCGCTGCCGCTCGCCGCCCGAGAGCGTGGTGAGCGGCTGGCCGAGGCTCAAGTAGCCCAGGCCGACATCGGCGAGCCGCTCGAGGATGGCGTGCGCGGCCGGCGTGCGTGCATCGCCCGCGCCGAAGAACTCGGTGGCCTCGGTGACGGACATGGCGAGCACTTCGCTGATGTCGCGCTTGCCGAGCTTGTGTTCGAGCACCGAGGCGTGGAAGCGCTTGCCTTCGCACTCTTCGCAGACGGTGGCGACGCCGGCCATCATCGCGAGGTCGGTGTAGATGACGCCCGCGCCATTGCACGCAGGGCATGCGCCTTCGGAGTTGGCGCTGAAGAGCGCGGGCTTCACGCCGTTGGCCTTGGCGAATGCGTTGCGGATCGGATCGAGCAGCCCGGTGTAGGTCGCAGGGTTGCTGCGCCGCGAGCCGCGGATCGAACCCTGGTCGACCGACACCACGCCAGCACCAGCGGGAATCGAGCCGTGCACGAGCGAGCTCTTGCCCGAACCCGCCACGCCGGTCACGACGACGAGCACGCCGAGCGGCACATCGACGCTCACGTTGCGCAGGTTGTGCGCTTTCGCGCCGCGGATCGGCAGCGTGCCGGTGGGCGTGCGCACCTTCTTCTTGAGCGTGGCGCGGTCGTCCAGGTGCCGGCCGGTGAGGGTGGTGCTGGCGCGCAGTTCATCGACCGTGCCCTCGAAGCAGATGGTGCCGCCTGCCGAGCCCGCGCCGGGCCCGAGGTCCACGACGTGGTCCGCGATGGCGATGGCCTCGGGCTTGTGCTCCACCACGAGCACGGTGTTGCCCTTGTCGCGCAGCCGCAGCAAGAGGCCGTTCATGCGCTGGATGTCGTGCGGGTGCAGGCCGATGGTCGGCTCGTCGAAGACGTAGGTCACGTCGGTGAGCGAGGAGCCCAGGTGCCGGATCATCTTCGTGCGCTGCGCCTCGCCGCCCGAGAGCGTGCCCGAGGGGCGGTCGAGGCTCAGGTACCCGAGGCCGATTTCCACGAACGAGTCGAGCGTGTGCGCGAGCTTCTCGAGCAGCGGCGCGACCGAGGGTTCGTCGAGGCCCCGCACCCATTCGGCGAGGTCGCTGATCTGCATCGCGCAGGCATCGGCGATGTTGATCTTCTTGATCTTCGAGGACCGCGCGCCTTCGTTGAGCCGCGTGCCATTGCATTCGGGGCAGGTGCTGAACGTGACCGCGCGCTCCACGAAGGCGCGGATGTGCGGCTGCATCGCATCGACGTCCTTCGCGAGAAAGGACTTCTGCACCTGCGGAATCAGGCCCTGGTAGGTGAGGTTGATGCCGTCGACCTTGATCTTGGTCGGCTCCATGCGCAGCAGCGCATCGAGCTCCTTCTTGGTGAACTTGCGGATCGGCTTGTCGGGATCGAAGAAGCCGCAGCCGTTGAAGATGCGGCCGTACCAGCCCTCCATGCTGAAGCCCGGAATGGTGAGAGCGCCTTCGTTGAGCGACTTGCTGTCGTCGTAGAACGCGGTGAGGTCGAAGTCCGTCACGGCGCCCCGGCCTTCGCAGCGCGGGCACATGCCGCCGGTGCGGTTGAAGGTCTGCTTGACGGTCTTGCTCGCGCCGCGCTCCACGGTGATGGCGCCGGTCGCCTTTACCGAGGGCACGTTGAAGGCAAAGGCGCTGGGCGAGCCGATGTGCGGCTTGCCGAGGCGACTGAAGAGAATGCGCAGCATCGCGTTGGCATCGGTCGCGGTGCCGACCGTGGAGCGCGGGTCGCCGCCCATGCGCTCCTGGTCCACGATGATCGCGGTCGTGAGGCCGTCCAGCACATCGACCTCGGGCCGCGCGAGCGTGGGCATGAAGCCCTGGACGAAGGCGCTGTAGGTCTCGTTGATGAGCCGCTGCGATTCCGCGGCGATGGTGCCGAAGACCAGGGAGCTCTTGCCCGAGCCGGAGACGCCGGTGAACACCGTGAGCCGGCGCTTGGGAAGCTCGACGCTGATGTCCTTGAGGTTGTTCACGCGCGCGCCCTGCACGCGGATCATGTCGTGGTGGTCTGCGGCGTGGGGGGTGTTTTTCGGCGTGTCCTTCTTCGGGGCTTTGCTCATCAGGTCTCCATCGTTTTCTTGCAGGGCGGGTCAGCGCAGTTGCTGGATGCGGATCATGTTGCCCGCCGGGTCGCGCACCGCGCAGTCGCGCACGCCGTAGGGCTGGTCGGTCGGCTCCTCGACGATCTCGGCCTTGCCGGCCTGCAGTTTCGCGAAGGCACCGTCGAGGTCCTTGGTGGCCAGGAGGATCGTCGCGTAGGTGCCTTTGGCCATCATCTCGGCGATGGTGCGACGTTCGTCGGCGGTGATGCCGGGCGTGGCGGTCGGCGGATACAGCACGATGGAGATCGCGGGCTGGCCCACGGGACCGACCGTGATCCAGCGCATGCCTTCGTAGCCGACGTCGTTGCGGACTTCGAAGCCGAGGGTGTCGCGGTAGAAGGCGAGGGAGGTCTCCGGATCGGTGTGGGGAAGGAAGCTCGAGTGGATGGTGATGTTCATGGCAATGACGCTAAGTGGTTTGAGGCGCCGATGCTAGTTGCGGGTCGGGTTCCGGCGCTTCTCGATTCCTGATCGGTCGCGTCACCTGCCTGGCCACACACGACGGAATGCCCTCGGTCGCGTTCGCGTCCTGCCGCCGGTAGACGCCGGGCGGCACGCCCACCAGCTCGGTGAAGCGGGTGGTAAAGGTGCCCAGGGAGCCGCAGCCGACCGAAAAGCACACCTCGGTCACGCTCATGTCGCCGCGCCGCAGAAGCGCCATCGCGCGCTCGACGCGCCGCGTCATGAGATAGGAGTAGGGCGGCTCGCCATAGGCGATGCGGAACTGGCGGCTCAGGTGGCCGGCCGACATGCCCGCGTCGCGTGCGAGCGTTTCCACGTCCAGCGGCTGCGCGTAGTCGCGGTCGATGCGGTCGCGCACGCGGCGCAGCCTGGCAAGGTCGCGCAGGTGCTGCGCTGCGGTGGGCTTGGTGGTCATCCGCGGGATCGTGCCACGTCGCACCGGTGCGCTCAAGCCGTACTACGGACCTTCGGAGTGGCTGTCAGGCGACTGCGGGTACGGATGTCGCCGGGTCCGCCTCGACGCGCATCTTCGGCAGATGCTGCGGGTACTCGCGCTGCATGAAATCGATGAGCCCTTCGCGCACGCTGCAGCGCAGGTCGAAGGCCAGGCCCGAGGTGGCGGCGGTGCACAGCACGCGGACCTGCATGGTGCGCTCGGTGGCGTCGGTCACGCGCAGGTTGAAGAAGCGGCCGTCCCACTCGGGCGCGGCCTTCACGATGCGCTCGGCCTCCGCGCGCAGCGGCGCGAGCGGCATGCCGTAGTCGACGTAGATGAACACCGAGCCGAGCAACTGCGCCGAGTGGCGCGTCCAGTTCTGGAACGGCTTCTCGATGAAATAGGTGAGCGGCAGGATGAGGCGCCGGTCGTCCCAGATGCGCACCACCACGAAGGTGCCGGTGATCTCTTCCACGCGGCCCCATTCGCCCTCGACCACCAGCACGTCGTCGATGCGGATCGGCTGCGCCAGCGCGATCTGCAGGCCCGCGATGAGGTTGCTGAAGACCGGCTTGGCCGCAAGGCCGGCCACGATGCCGATCACGCCGGCTGAGGCCAGGAGGCTCGCGCCGACCTGGCGCGCGCCCGGAAAGGTCATGAGCATCATCGCGCCGCCGGCCACGATGACCACCGACATGGCGGTGCGCGCGAGCACGCGGGTTTGCGTGAGCACGCGGCGCGCCTGCAGGTTGTCGGCCACGTCGGAGGGGTGCTGCGCCAGCACGCCATCGGCGAAGCCGCTGATGGCGCGCACGATGAGCCAGGTGGTCGCGGCGATGAGCAGCAGGCCGTTGAGGTGCCGCACGCTGGCGATGAAGCGCAGGTCGTCGGGCGCGGCCTGGAAGATCAGCAGCAGCGCCACCAGCGGCAGCACCAGCCGCGCGGGCGACTGGCAGTTGACGACCATCGCATGCACCGCGGGTGCGGGCCGCGTGATGCGCCCGAGAACGAGCCCGCCGATGCGGTGGACCAGAAGAGCGAGCGGGACGGCGATGAGGACGGCAAGCCAGGTGCCGAACCAGGGGTGGGCAAGAATCTCTCGGGTCATCAGGCAGGGGTGGTCGCTGTTTCTGTTGTCTCGTTCAGGTGTTGAAGAATGCGCGCCGCGTCGTCGCGCAGCTGCGTGGAAAGGGCCGTCGCCAGGTCCAGGCGCCGCAGCAGCCAGGGGCTGATGTCGTTGTCGAACGGATCGGGCAGCGGGATCGGGCCGCCCACGGCGGTCGAGCCCAGGCTCTCGGGTTGAGAGGGGCCGGTGGTCGGCGTAGTTCCGATGGCGGCCTCGATGCGCTGCGCGGTGCGCGCGAGCGGGCCCTCGACCTCGCCCTGCGTGAGGCGGTCGCGACGCAGCACCAGCATCGATTTCACGGCGCTCAATTGCGCGAGCATCTGGTAGCTGTGGGCCTGCAGGTGTTCGAGCGGCTCGAGCGGCGGCTGCACCGCCCGCGGCTCGGACAGCGCGCGCTGCGTGGCCTGCACCAGGGCCGAGAGGCTGTCGAAGGCCTCGCGGCGCGCGAGCCGCCATTCGAGCTCGGGGCTGCTGTCGATGGCCTGCAACTGGCCGAGGCCGAGCGCGAGCCGCGCATGGCGGGCCTGCGCGGTGAGCACGCGCGCCACCAGCGCCGGGATCTGCGTGCGCTCCCACGAGGGCAGTACGTAGCAGAAGCCCCAGGCGAGGGCGGCGCCGATGAGCGTATCGGCGATGCGCTCGAAGAGCGCGAAGATGGGCGTGGTGCCGGTGTTCAGCATGTGCGCCTGCACGAGGCCCAGCACCGTGGCGGCCACGGCGGTGATGAGGTAGCGCCGCACCGCGAAGCTGTGGGCAATGGCCTGCGCCACGGTCACGATGACCAGCAGCCACAGCGCCGACGGGTGCGCCGAGAGCAGCCCTACCGCGAGCACGCAACCGAGCAGCGTGCCGGCCACGCGGGCATTGCGCCGCTCCAGCGTCTGCGAGAGGCTGCCGCGCAGCACCACCACGATGGTCAGGAGGATCCAGTAGTCGTGCGAGCCCCAGGGCATCGACACCGCGATGGCGTAGCCGGCCGCGATGGCGAGTGCCGCGCGGATCGCGTGGCGCAGCGGCGGCTGGTCCCAGCGCCACAGCGTGAAGAAGGGGCGCCACGACCAGTCGGTCGGGCTCACGAAAAGCTGCCAGTTGGCGCGCACCACGGCGAGGTTGGGCTCGGCATCGCCGCGCGCCATGGCCGAGAGGCGCAGCACCTCGTCGTTGATATGGCCGATGCGGCTGGCGAGGCCGCGCGCGAGCATCGCGGCCGTGGGGCCTGGCTGGCCGTGGTGATGCTCGTCGTCCGCCGAGACATGAATGGCCGCGAGGCGCGGCCGGCGGTCGGTCACCGGGTCGGGGTGGCGGCGCAGCATGAGCGCGTCGGCGAGGGCGACGGTTTCATCGGAAAGCTCTTCGAGCACGCGGCGCATTTCCATCAGCGCGTCGGCATGGGCCGGGTGGGCCAGGAGCGCTTCGAGGTCGAGCTCGCTCGCAAGCAACTGGTCGCGCATCTCGAGCACGATGACCAGCATGGCCGCCAGGCGCTGGCGGCGCGGCGTGCGGGGCGATTCGAGCACGATGTCGCGCGTGGCCTGCAGCTGGTCGGCCAGCGCGGCCTGTTCGCGCAGCAGCTGGCCCAGCAGCGGGGCGGGGGTGTCGCGGATGTCGCGCGTCTCGTCCTGCGGGGTGAACTGGCCGGCCTCGGTGCGCATGAGCGCAGCCAGCGAATACAGCACGTCGGCCACCGACTGGGTGCGAAAGCGCCCGTTGAGCACGAGGTTGGCGAGCGTCGCCCAGATCACGTAGAGGCCCGCGCCCAGCCCGAAGTGCCAGGTGCGCAGGATGGCCTCGGCCATGTCGACCGGCGCGGGCGTGGCCATCGAGAAGACCATCGAGAACATCACCGCGATGGCGATCGGAATGCCGCGCTTGCCCCAAGCCATGGCCAGGAAGGCCATGAAGGTGGCGGGCACCAGCAGGAGCCCGAGGCGGATCGGCGCGCTGTGCAGCATCTGCACCGCGAAGAAGAGCGGCAGGCCGATGAGCGGTGCCGGCAGCATCTGGAAGAACTTGCCGCGGCGCGGGCCGGGCAGGTCGGGCGGCGCGGTGACGATCACGCCGGTGGCCGCGGCCGAGGCGGCGATGGTGCCGAGCCAGAGGTGCACGCCGCCCGAGATGAACAGCAGGCCGAGTGCGACCGTGAGGCCGCTGGCCACGTAGTGGCTCAGCGCGATGCGCAGCGCGGCTCGGATGCGGTCGGCGGCGCGGGGGCCGAACATCACTTGGCGGAAGCGTCGCCCTCGGAGGGGCTGGAAGGGGCCTCGCGGCGGATGCGCGTGAGCTTGCGCTGCACGGGCTTGGCGGCCACGGCGGGGGCGTCGCCCTCGGCCGATTCGTCGGCGAAATCGACCACCGTGCTGCGGGCGTAGAGGTCGACCGAGGCGTCGTCGGCGTTCGACTTGGTCGAGGCCGACACGGCGCGCACGCGGTCGCTGGCGCGCAGCTTGTCGTCCACGTTGGCGAACTTCGAGTACTTGGCGAGCAGCGGCACGATCTGGCCGTAGATGCGCGGCGCGCCGGCGAGGCACTCGCGCTGCTCGAGGAAGTCGGGCTCGCCCGTGAAGTTGCCGATCAGGCCGCCGGCCTCGGTGACCAGCAGCGAACCCGCGGCCACATCCCAGGGGTTGAGGCCGGTTTCGAAGAAGGCGTCGGTGAAGCCGGCCGCCACGTAGGCGAGGTCGAGCGCGGCGGCGCCGGGGCGGCGCAGGCCCGCCATGCGGGGCATCATGTCCGCCATGATGGCCAGGTACTGCTTGAAGTTGTCGCCGGTGCGGAACGGGAAGCCGGTGGACACCAGGCACTCGGAGAGGCGGGTGCGCTTGGAGACGCGGATGCGCCGGTCGTTCATGTAGGCGCCGCGGCCCTTGGTGGCGGTGAAGAGGTCGTTGCGGCTCGGGTCGTAGATGACCGCCTGCTCGATCTTGCCGCGCACCGACAGCGCGATGGAGACGCAGTAGACCGGGAAGCCGTGGATGAAATTGGTGGTGCCGTCGAGCGGATCGATGATCCAGACGTAATCGGAGTCTTTCGCACCGTATTCGGTGCCCGATTCTTCGGCCAGGATGCCGTGCCCCGGGTATGCGCCAAGCAGCGTTTCGATGATGGCTTTCTCGCTGGCGTGATCGACTTCGGTGACGAAATCGTTGACCTGCTTTTGCGAGATGCGCACGGACTCGACGTCGAGGGCGGCGCGGTTGATGATGGCGCCGGCGGCGCGTGCGGCCTTGACGGCCACATTGAGCATGGGATGCAGGTTGGGGGACGACATTCTGGATTGTGAGAAGAACGGTGGAATTGGTCCCCTGGAGGCGACCCTGCGACCGGCGATGCGGGCGGCGAGAATCGGGCATTTTACCGGCTCCGCCCGTTAGTGTCTCCAAACCCCCCATGCGCACCCGTTTCATCCTGATCCAGACCAGCCACGCCGGCAATGTGGGCGCTGCCGCCCGCGCCATGAAAACCATGGGTTTCGACGACCTCGTGCTGGTGGCGCCGCGCTGGGCCAACGTGCTGCGGCGGGAGGAAACCATCCAGCGCGCGAGCGGCGCTCTGGACGTGCTGACCAACGCCCGCATCGTCGAGACGCTGGACGAAGCGCTCGACGGGGTGACGCATCTGTGCGCCACGGCCATGATTCCGCGCGACTTCGGCCCGCCCACGCGCACGCCGCGAGAGCACCTGGAGCCGTTGGCCCAACAGGGCGACCAGCAGCATGTGGCCTTCCTGTTCGGCTCGGAGCGTTTCGGCATGCGCAATGAAGACGTCTATCGCTGCAACGTCGCCCTGAGCATCCCCACCGACCCGAAATTCGGTTCGCTCAACCTGGGCGCGGCGATCCAGGTGGTGGCCTATGAATGGCGGCTGGCATTGGGCGGCTACGAGGTGCGCGACGCCACGGCTCCCGTGCAGGCGGCCGATGCGCAGTCGGTGGCGGGCATGCTCGACCACTGGGAGCGCTCGCTGGTGGACATCGGTTTTCTCGACCCGGCCGCACCCAAGAAGCTGATGCCGCGGCTGCAGCAACTGTTCAACCGGGCCCAGCCGACGCCCGAGGAAATCCATATCCTGCGCGGCATTGCCAAGGCCATGACCGATGCGGCCAAGGGCCCCAAGGGCGGCTCCGCGAGCTAAAACCCCATCGAAAGTACGCGAAGACACCGGGCTTTAGACTGCCCGCCCACTATCGATATAACGACAACAAGGGCAGCGATGTTCTCTCGACTGCGCGCCGACATCCGGTGCATCCTCGAACGCGACCCGGCCGCCCGCAGCGCCTGGGAAGTGATGACGGTCTACCCGGGCTTTCATGCCGTGGTGCTGCATCGCTGGGCGCACGCCTGCTGGACGCATGGATTCAAGTGGCCCGCCCGCTTCATCGCGCACTGCGCGCGGTGGATGACCGGCATCGAGATCCATCCGGCCGCAAAGATCGGCGAGCGGGTGTTCTTCGACCACGCGATGGGCGTGGTGGTCGGCGAGACGGCCGAGATCGGCGACGGCTGCACCATCTACCAGGGCGTGACGCTGGGCGGCACCTCGCTCTACAAGGGCACCAAGCGCCATCCGACACTGGGAAAGAATGTGGTGGTGAGCGCGGGGGCCAAGGTGCTGGGCGGCTTCGTCGTCGGCGACGGCGCCAAGATCGGCAGCAACGCGGTCGTCATCAAGCCGGTGCCGGCCGGGGCGACGGCGGTGGGCATTCCCGCACGCATCATTCCGTCGAAGACCGGCGAGAGCGCCGACGTGTCCGAACCGCAGAAGTTTTCCGCCTACGGCATCACGCAGGACGACGACCCATTGAGCCAGGCCATGCGCGGCCTGATCGACAACGCCTCGAGCCAGGAACACCAGATCGCGCTGTTGTGGCAGGCGATCGAGAAGCTGTCGGCCCAGCCGGGGACCAAGGATTGCGTGCCCGGGGATGCGGCGCGCGACGGGAGCTTCGAGGCGGAGAAGCTGACGCAGCTGGTGGGGAAGTAGCGCGCCTCCCGGGCGATGGCCCTGATCCCGACTGCCAGCAGAGGTCGGGCATCGGCGAGACAATCGCGGCGCCTTGGTCCACCCGGCGCGCGGTGGCAAGAAACCGACCGCTCTCCCCATGTCATCTCCGCCCGCCGCGTCGACTTCGTCCTCCACGCCCTCGTTCTCCCTGTGGCGCATCGCCATCCCGGCCTTTGCACCCTCGCTGCTGTTCGGATTGGGCGAGGGCGCCATCCTGCCGATCGTGCCGCTGACGGCGCGCGACCTGGGCGCTTCCGTGCCCATGGCCGCGCTGGTCATCGCGATGATCGGCATCGGCTCGCTGTTCAACAACATCCCGGCCTCGATGATCACCATGCGCTGGGGCGAGCGCTGGGCCATCGTCGCGGCGGGTGTGTGGAGCGGCCTGGGCATGCTCCTGTGCGTGCTGACCTCGCACCTGGGCCTGTTCGCCGCGGGCTGCTTCATGGTGGGCATGTCGCAGGCGGTCTACAACCTCGCGCGCCAGAGCTACATGACCGAGGCGGTGCCCATCGAATACCGTGCGCGGGCGCTGTCGACGCTGGGCGGCGTCATGCGCATCGGCATGTTCGCGGGGCCCTTTCTCGCGGCCGGGGCGGTGCATGCCTTCGGCCTGTCGGCCGCCTATGTGGTCGGCATCGTGGCGGTGATGGCGGCCGCGGCCATCGGCGCGCGCATCCCCGACCTGGAGGCGCCACCGGTGCCGGCCGGGCAGGCCGCGCCCGCCTCGACTTCCATCGTCTCGACGCTGCGCGATCACCGCCATGTGTTCCTCACGCTCGGTGTAGGCGTGGTCCTGGTCAGCGCGGTGCGCGCTTCGCGCCAGGCCGTGATCCCGCTGTGGGCCGACCACCTGATGCTGGCGCCCTCGGTGGCGTCGCTCATCTACGGCTTGGCGGGCGGCGTCGACATGTTGGTCTTCTATCCGGCCGGCAAGGTGATGGACAGGAAGGGCAGGCGCTGGGTCGCGGTGCCGTCGATGCTGATCATGGGGCTGGCGATGCTGCTGATGCCCCTCACCTCCGGCGTCGTGACGCTGTTGCTCGCTTCACTGGCGATCGGTTTCGGCAACGGCATCGGCTCGGGAATGATCATGACCCTCGGCGCCGACCACTCGCCGCGTCACGGACGCGCGCACTTCCTTGGCATATGGCGCCTGATGTCCGACATCGGCTCTTCATGCGGGCCGGCGCTGTTGTCACTCTTGGCGGGTGGTTTGTCCCTCGCTGCGGGGATTGCCGTGACTGGACTGATCGCGTTTGCTGCGGCGGGGACGTTGGCGTATTGGATTCCGCGGCGCGGGAATGCTGGGGGCAAGGGAACGGGTATGACGAGGTAGCTGGGTTACGACGGAAGTTTGGTGGCGCCGCAATCGGCCAAGAGCGAGCCCTGCGCTTCGCCCTCAAGGTGAACCATGGAAGAAGCACTTCTCGAGAAGATAGACGCTGCCCTCGCCGAGATTCGGCCGATGGCCGCGCAGTCGTTCGGGCCTGCCATGAGCATCGAGCGCCAGCTTGAGTGGTGCCGGAACTTTGTTCTGGGCAGGTCCCGAGCCGACCCGCCAGGGCCGTTCTCCATGGGCCTCATCGCCGTTCGCGAGTTCGATATGTACGGAGACCGGCCCGAACTCGCGGCCCTCATCAACGATGTGCAGGGTTTGATGCAGGCAAAGCTGGGGCAGTGCTGACAGGAAGAATCCGGCCATGACCACAAGCCGTACCAGGAACTCGCATGCCTGCGTTCAAGTATCCAGTGCCTCGATTGGCAGCGCAGATCGCAGGCGGCGAGTGGTCGGATGAGCTTGGCGCTCACCTGGGTTGCCCGGCCGCAGACGTGCGCGAACGCTCCGAAGCGGTCATGAAGTTTCCCATGGAGACAGTTCGCATGGAACTGATGGACGGCTCCTCGGTGGAGTTCCGGCATGCGTTCTTTATCGTGAGCGATGCGAAGAAGGCAATTGCCGTGTTCGCCGAGCACTGCGGCCATCATGTTTTTCCATATCACGAGGCCAAGGTTTTCGTGGATGGTCGGCTCGTCTACGAGCAATAGTCAACGTGAATCAACGCTGGCATTCGGCCACTAGCCGAACTTCGCCAAGCCAATCTAGTGTCGTCAAATTCCCATATGAACAGCATCGGTGTCATCGTTCGTGCGTCGCAATTTTTGGGCATTTCATTCATCGCGTCGATGCTTTTTTTCACTCATACGGCAGCTATGGCGCAGGCTGGTCAAAAGGCCTTCACGACAGCGGCAGCGGCGGTTTCGCATTGCACGGCCAAAACACTGGCGCTTGAAGCCACGTACGCAAGCTTGATGGCAGGCGATCAAGTAAAGGCCCTTGAGCGGCTGAAGGAAATGGAGAGTGCGGGAGGCGTCGCCACCATGGAACAGCTTCGCGCAAACATCGAAGCGTCGAAGCCCACATCCTTTCGCGACGTCTCAGCAATGGCTGCAAAAGGCATGTATGGACCATGCCTTGTACAGCACAATATAAATGCAGAGCGCAAGAGGGCGGAGGCGTGCTACTCGTACTTGGACCTAGTGAGGATTGTCTACAAGTACAAAGGCCAGGGAGCAGAAAAGATCATAAAGAAGGTTGGGCCGGAGGAGGCTCGGCTGATTCCCGCTACTGCCACTCGTGCCGCCGGCAGCAATCTTGATCCTGTCCAATTCGAGATTCGTGAGTCTCTGATCTGCCTTGGGCTGCCAGACAAGATCTTCCAATGAAGGTTATCGCTGCTTGAGATTCGAGCAAAACCGACTTCGTCTGAATGACCGCTCTTTGGCCAGCTGAACTTCGGCTCTGGGCCCTTTGGGCTAGCCGCGCGTGAGGCTACAGTCGGCCAGAAGCAGACGTTCAGAGCGGCAGGCAAAATCCGGCCACCAAAGTTGACATTGGGGAAATGATGGAGCTGACGATGAGTGCAAAGGTCTTGCGGTGGTTGCGGGAGTACCGCGCATATTGCAGTATTGGACTTCTAGTCATTGCTGGCTTGATGTTGATGCGCCAAGAAGAAATGAGGGCTGCCGAGGAGAAGACTCTCACGGCGCGTGACGTAACGCTGAAGTACGTCGGCCCTATAGAGAAAGCAATCAGCAGGTCTGGCCTCAATCATGGAACGACGAAGTTCGATGCCGGTCTCGGCATTGGAGTCGCAAACGATATTGACCGCGACGAACTCCTGCTGAGACTGCGGCCGGTTCTGTATGTTCCCTTTGCATCGGTTCTCAGCGTCACACATGAGCAAGCGGGCGCTGTTGAAGCTGCCGGTCCCAGACTGCGGATAGGGCTACACCTGGGAGAGGTTGTCACGTTGGAGGGTGCTGGTGGACCCGTCCTGTCATATCAAGCATATGTCGAGAAAATCGAGCAACGTCGCGGCATCTGGCTGATGGGGGCCGTCGTGGCAGCGGTAGTCTCAGTGGCCATCTATGTTGGGACGACGCGCGTGCGCGCACGCGAGTAGTGCCGCAGTCGGCCAGAAGCCGACTTCAACCAAGTTGATCTATCGATGCTCAAAGAACACTTTCCCCAATGGGACTACAGCGCCCCTGCGTCCGCAGAAGCAATTGCAGATGCTGAGATCGAGCTTGGGGTACGGTTCCCCGATGAGCTTCGGGCGCTGTACCTCGAAGCCAACGGTGTAAGGGAGAGCGAGGGCAATGCTGCCTACTTGCTGCCCCTGTCCGACTTAGTCAGCACCACGAAGTCGGAGTGGGCCGAGTGGGAGGGGTTTCGACCAGAGTTCGACCTCAAGCCGTTCATCTTTTTCGGTCTTTCAACTGGCGATGAGGCGTGGGGGATCGACTGGAAACAGCCGGGTCGAGTAATAGCGTTCCACCATCACATGGAAGGCGCCTACGAGGTTGTCGGCACAAACATTGCCGCCGTCTACCTCGCGGATTTCACGCAGTTCAAAGACAAGTTCGCATCATCTTGAGTGACTGCTTTCTGTCAGCGGGAACGTCTGCAACGGGCCCGCTGCGGCCCTTCGATTTTTCCGAAAGCGGACTTTCGAAGCCCTCCATCAGCGACACCTCGACTCACAAAAGCGATGCCCGGTCAATTGGAAAAAGTCAGGTCTCTCCGCGCCTGATGAGCGCAATCGCAATGCCACCAGCAAGCAATGCTGACATGCCGTACTCAAAGCCGTGAACACAAAGCGCCAGCGCTCCCAGAATGAACCCGAGACCTGGGCTCGAAGACTCTTCGCGTTGATGCTTGGCCAGGAGTGCCATCAACATTGCCCAGATAGAAAAGCAGACCGAGTACACAAGAGTCAATTGAAGAGCCCGGTCGTCCGTGAGGTCGAGAAGCCCCAACGGCCGCCACTCAGACACTTGTCCTGGATCCGGCGCTCTTACCAAGCCCAGGCGATCCATCCAGGTGAGGAGATGGCCGGATCCCGGTATGCGCACGCGCTCGGCTTCTGTGAATCCGATGGCGGTGAGCAATCCAGCAATACCGAAGAACACCGAGAGAACACCGAAGCGATTTCTTGATTCCATGAGTTGATGGGCTAAGGTCACGTAGATCGCTACAGGCTGCAGATCATGCCTGGTGTTTGCGATAGACCGTCGATGACGGCGAGCGACGGAATGCACCAGATCAGTAGGTAGCAACCAAGCGCCCAAAGCATCGGCCCGTTCTGCGTGGATGTGACCATTCGACGGTCAAGCGCCTGAGTCGCCATCCTGGCCATAGCAGAGCCTCTCCAGCGGAGGCGATGCCATCGGCTGCAAGGCCAAGAGCCAAGGCAACGGCGGCAACCAGCGCCAGCGTGAGTGATTCAGCATTGCATGCGTGACAGGTTGTGGCCGAAAGCAGATGAATTACCGATTTGTTAGGTAGAGATAATTCTGCAAGTCCGCTACAGCCATTGTTACCCGTGGTTTAACCAGACTGCCCATTGCGGCATCCTCAAGAAACTTGCCGAACTGCCCGCACAGCTGCTGCATCTGCGATGTTGAGAGCACTTGGGCGTACAGCGCAGTTATCTGCTGGTCCGCCGCTCGCGTAGTCAGCACTTCGTACTGGTCAGCGTTCAAGCCAAGCTCCCTCATAGCAAACGGCCTGAACTGCTTGAGTGTTTTTTCGACGCCTGCGTTGTACTCAGCGTTTTCTTTCGTCCACTGCAGAAAGTCGGCCTGTATGGTTTTCCTGCGGCTGGGAAGAACGTCCGCGCACTTCAACACGAGTGCCATTGGCGCTTTAGACCAGTAATTCAACTGCCCCAATCTCGTCATCACTTCTTTAGATACGTCTTGGGGGACGCCTTGCGCTGAGGCGGCAGTTGCCGCAGTCAGCCAAAGAGCAGCGATCAGAGATTTCATGATTCTTTCTTGTTCGGTCGCCTGTGGCCTATCTGTCCTGACCTTTTCGAGCGGTCCTTGCTGGCCATTTTTGATGAATGTCCGCCGCCGACTGCGGGCTCAACCCATACGTGCGCCAGCTTCGGCGCTTGGGTAGACGACCGCGAAGTCGGCAGTGCACTCCGTCTCATCAAGCGGTGAAGTTCCCACTTTGGCTGAATCGGCCAGCCGGTTCTCATAGATCATTTCGTTCTCCAAGAGCTCGATCACGAAGGGGAGCGCTGTATCCAGGTTGTCAGTGGATAGGTAAATGAGCATTGCATCAGTTCCCTCTTCGTAGTCGAAGCCGCTGTCCGTCAAAATTCCGCTCGAAACCTCAGCCAAGCGATCAGGTACGACGTACCGAAGATCAGCATCTGGGTTCTCCATGCAGCGGGGATCAAGACGAATCAAGACTGACGGCATATTCCATGCTTAAGTGTTTTGGATGACTGGTTTGTGGCTACTCTGCCCCCGCGCGTACTTCCGCTCTTAGCCGAGAATTGACTATCGCCATCTTGCAGATGCAAGAGCTGCTTTGAATCGCCCAAAGGCTTCAAACGCATCGCCGTCACCAGCAACCATGATGAGACTGAAATCACTTTGCGGTGAAACGACTGCGTAGTTCAAGACATAGCCCGGAATGTTGTTGGAGTCGCTTTGCATTGCGCTCGAGATATGGACATCGCCCGCGGACGATACAGTGGTTCTCAGGGGCCAGAGCGGCCGCCCGAAGTCCCGTTCGATATCACGAAACTCTCGCGTCGTCTGTCCAACAATTTTTCGGACCTCGTCATGCGCCTCTTCCGCAGTTCGATTGCGCCGAGTAGGCACCGTGACTATTCGGACGCGCTCACCAGCAGGACCCCTGTAGATTGCCGGACTGGTGCCCTCAACATGGGAGAACCCGTCTGGCCAAGACATGATGAACCGGCCAAATGTCAGCTCTTCGGCCGAGACTCGCCCACATAGGAAGAGGACGAATAGGAAGGTTACGATTCGGGTCATCCGATTTGGCATCTGGTTTCCGGTGAGCTTCAGCAGCGAACTTCCGCTATTGGCCGACTGTAGCCGGTCGCGTCGCCGCCCTGAACGGGCGCAGAGCGGCCACCCCGAACACATACCCTATCGATCCGAACGCTATCGCACGGACCGATCGACGACCGCGTCGGCACGATCCCCTGAATCACCTCGCGCTCAACCCGACCGCTTCCCCGAAGTGCCGTGCAGCGACCCATGCACATGCCCCGCGTGCTGCCCGAAGCTCTCCGGCGCGAGCGCGGCGGTGTCCAGTTCCTGCAGGATGCCGCAGGCACTCGCCGACTCCGGCCCGCAGCACTGCAGGCGCAGTGCCTTCAATTGCTTCTCGAGGGTTTTCAGTTCGGCGATGCGCGCGGCCACGTGGCCGATGTGGTCGTCCAGCAGCTGGTTGACCTGGCCGCAGTCGTCCTGCGGCGCGTCGCGGAATTTCAGCAGGCTGCGGATTTCGTCGAGCGTCATGTCCAGCGAGCGGCAGCGCCGGATGAAGCCCAGTCGCTGGGCGTGCTCGTCGTCGTAGATGCGGTAGTTGCCGTCGGTGCGCGCGGGCTCGGGCAGCAGCAGCTCGCGCTCGTAGTACCGGATGGTTTCGACCGGCGTGTTCGCGGCTTTGGCTAGTTCACCGATTTTCATGATGCGGCAAATTGAAAGTGAAGGGATTCTGCGTTTGACTCTACACCTGCTTCAGGGTTTCCAATTGCCTTCATGACGAACCAGAACGCCCTGAAGCCCGTGACGCCGGCCCTTCATAACGACCATGACCATGGTCACGATCACTCGCATGGACCTGCGCACGTCCATGCCCACGCCCATGCCGAAACGGCCTGCTGCGGCAGCCCGGTCTGCGGTTCGTCAACCGCCGCCGTGGACACCACCGATGTTCCCAAGGGTGCCTTGCTCTTTCGCATTCCCACAATGGATTGCGCGGTCGAGGAGTCCGAAATCCGCCGTGCGCTCGAGCCGGTGGCCGGCATCCAGGGGCTGCGCTTTCGCCTCGGCGAGCGCACGATGGCCATCACGGCCGACGACGGCGCGCTGCCTCATGCGCTCGATGCGATCCGCAAGGCCGGCTTCAAGCCCGAGGCTGTTGGTGACACAGCCGTCCCGGCCGCCCCTGCGCGCATCGCGGGAATGAGCACCGGCCTCGCGCGCCTCGTCGCCGCACTGGTGCTGGCCATCGCAGCCGAGTCGATCTCCTTCCTGGCCCTGGACGGCATGGGCTTCATGGCCGCCGAGATGGTGCTTGCGCTCGCAGCCATCGGCCTGGCCGGCCTCGACACCTACAAGAAGGGCTTCGGCGCACTGCTGCGCGGGCGCCTCAACATCAACGCGCTGATGGCCGTCGCCGTGACCGGCGCCTTCGTCATCGGCCAGTGGCCCGAGGCGGCGATGGTGATGGCTCTCTATGCCATCGCCGAGCTGATCGAGGCCCGCGCCGTGGACCGTGCCCGCAATGCGATCCAGAGCCTGCTCGCGCTCGCTCCCGAGCAGGCTGAGGTGAAGCAACCCGACGGCAGCTGGCAGACCGTGATGGCCGATGCGGTGCCGCTCGATGCCATCGCCCGCATCCGTCCCGGCGAGCGCGTGCCGCTTGACGGCGTGGTGACCGCAGGCCTCAGCGCCATCGACCAGGCGCCGGTCACGGGCGAGAGCATTCCGGTCGACAAGACCGTGGGCGACCCGGTCTTCGCGGGCACCATCAACCAGACCGCCGCGCTGGAGTTCCGCGTCACGGCGGTGGCCGCCAACACCACGCTCGCGCGCATCATCCACGCGGTCGAGGAAGCGCAGGGAACGCGCGCACCCACGCAGCGCTTCGTCGACAAGTTCGCATCCATCTACACGCCCGCGGTCTTCGTGCTGGCGCTGGCGATTGCGCTGTTCACGCCGCTGTTCATGGACTGGACCTGGCTGCAGGCCATCTACAAGGCGCTGGTGCTGCTGGTCATCGCGTGCCCGTGTGCGCTGGTGATCTCGACACCCGTCACGGTCGTGAGCGCGCTCGCGTCGGCGGCGCGGCGCGGCATCCTGATCAAGGGCGGCACCTATCTCGAGGAGGCGCGCAAGCTCAAGGCGGTGGCACTCGACAAGACGGGCACCATCACCGAAGGCAAGCCGAAGCTGGTCGAATCGACGCTGCTCGATGCGTCGGGCAACGAGGCGGCGGTGTTCGCGATGGCCGCGAGCATCGCGGGCCGCTCGGACCATCCGGTGTCGAAGGCCATCGCCGAGGGCCTGAAGGGTGAGCGCGAAGAGGTCGGCGACTTCACCGCGCTGCCGGGGCGCGGCGTGCAGGCCACGCTTTCGGGCCAGAGCTACATGCTCGGCAACCACCGGCTGATCGAGGAGAAGGGCCTGTGCACGCCAGCGCTCGAAGCCGAGCTCAAGCGCCATGAAGAGGCCGGCCGCACCGTGACCCTGTTCGCATCGAGCCAGGCGGTGCTTGCGCTGTTCGCCGTGGCCGACACCATCAAGGAATCGTCGCAGGCCGCAGTGGCCGAGCTGCGCGCCCTGGGCGTCGTGCCGGTGATGCTCACCGGCGACAACGCCGCGACCGCCAGGACCATCGGCGCCCACGCCGGCATCGAGGACGTGCGCGGCAACCTGCTGCCCGAGGAAAAGCTCGGCGCGATCAAGGCCATGCAGGAGCGCTACGGTGCGGTCGCGATGACCGGCGACGGCATCAACGACGCTCCGGCGCTCGCGCAGGCCGACATCGGATTCGCCATGGGCGGCGCGGGCACCGACACCGCCATGGAAGCGGCCGACGTGGTCATCATGAACGACGACCTGCGCCGCATCCCCGAGACCATCCGCCTCTCGCGCCGCGCGCATGCGGTGCTGTGGCAGAACATCACGCTGGCGCTCGGCATCAAGGGCATCTTCTTCGTTCTCGCGGTGTTCGGCAGCGCGACGATGTGGATGGCGGTGTTCGCGGACATGGGCGCGAGCCTGCTGGTGGTGGCGAACGGGCTGCGGTTGATGCGGGCACCCAAATAAGCGGCATGGCCTCTACTTCTCGCCTGGGCTCAACCGCTGCCCGGCCGCGTTGTCCTCGACCTGCCAGCCCAGAGCCCGCAACGCATCGCGCAGGCGATCGGCCTGCGTCCAGTTCCTGCCGGCACGCGCTTCTTCGCGCGCCGCGAGCAGGGCTGCAACGTTCGCGGGAATGTCTGGCACGACCACCTGCCACTCGCCCAGCCGAAGTCCCAGCACGGTGTCGAAGTGGTCGACCGTGGCGCGTCGGATTGCCGCCGGCAGACCGCTTCTGACCAGCTCCCAGAGAACCGCCAGCGCGCGCGGCAGGTTGAGGTCCTGATTGACCTCGGCATCGAAGCGACGCACGAACCCTTCGTCTGCCGTGCCGCCGCCGGGCCAATCCACGTAGGCCTTGCGCAAGCGGTCCAGCGCGGATTGCGCCGCGTGGATCGCTTCCTCTGTGAAGCGCAAGGTGCTGCGATAGTGCGCGGTGAGGCAAAGATAACGATAGGCCAGGGGATCGATGCCCTGGTCGACCAGTGTCTGGAGCCGCACGAAATCGCCGTCCGTCTTGGCCATCTTCTTGTCGTCGAGCGTGAGGAAATGGCCATGCATCCAGAAGTTCGCGAGCCGGGTGCCGTGGCATGCCTGCGTCTGCGCGATCTCGTTGCTGTGATGCACGCCGATGTGATCCTCTCCACCGCAATGGATGTCGAACCATGGCCCCAGGTGCTTGGCGGACATGGCCGAGCATTCGATGTGCCAGCCGGGGAATCCGCGGCCCCAGGGGCTGTCCCATTCCATCTGCCGCTTCGAGTTCACCGGACTGAACTTCCAGAGAGCGAAATCGGAAACATCGCGCTTCTCGCCCATGGCAACGCGTGTGCCGGCGCGAAGCCCCGCGCGGTCGAGACGGGCCAGATGGCCGTAGTCGTCCTGCCTGGTGGTGTCGAAGTACAGGCCGTCGGCTGTCTGGTAGGTATAGCCCTTGCGCTGCAAGGCCGCGATGAATTCCAGTTGTTCGGGGATATGGTCGGTCGCACGGGGCCACGCGATGGGCTCCAGCAGGTTCAACGCCCGCCAGTCCGACAGGAAAGCCTCGGTGTAGTGCTCTGCAATCTCCCAGGCGGACTTGCCGGTTCGACGGCTTCCTTTCTCCATCTTGTCCTCGCCCTCGTCGGCATCCGAGACCAGATGCCCGACGTCGGTGATGTTGACGATGTGCCGGACCTCGTACCCATTCAGCATCAGCACACGACGCAGCACATCCTCGAACACGTAGGTGCGAAGGTTGCCGATGTGCGCGTAGTCGTACACCGTCGGCCCGCAGCAGTACAGGCCCACGTTGCCGGCCTGCAAGGGAGCGAAGGGGCGCACGGTGCGCGACCAGGTGTCGTACAGGGCAAGGGACATTCGAGCCTTTCGTGGAGAGAGATAGATGCCGGTTGCGAAAAGCAAAAAGGCCACCGGTTTTTCAACGGGTGGCCTCGGGGATGCGGACGAAGATCAGGTGCTAGCCGCAAGCGCCCCTTGGCAGGCCGGGACAGCATGCGCGGACAAATCGGGAAGACGAAGAAGCGTGAGCAACCATGCAGACGATCCTAGCGTTCGCCCTGTGATCGGTCAATTGCACGGGAGCGTTCCACTCCTTCGGGTCTACCAACGCGCCGCCCACTTCTCCAGCGGCACGCGCGCCGCATTGCACACATAGCTCACCGCGTGGTACCACCCCGCGATCATCATCAGCTCGATGAGCTGCGCATGGCTCCAGTGCGCGCTCAATGCGTCCCAGAGCGCATCGTCCACGTGGCTCGTGTCATGCAGCTGGTCGACGAGCTGTACCAGCAGCCGTTCGCGCGGCGCGAGCAATTCCACGTCTTCGTCCACCGATGCCATCACGCGCCGGTCGACCTCGCTGAACCCCGCCGCATCGGCGAAAGCCGCAACATGCACGCCCCATTCGTACTCGGCGCCGCAGCGGGCGCAGACGCGCGTGATCACCACCTCGCGGTCGCGCAGGCTGACCGCCGCCTTCCGGCCCAGCAGGTAGCGGCCCAGCCCCAGCGTCCGCTCGGCGAGTTCCGGGTTGATGGCGAGGACGCGGAAGAGCGCGAGTATCTCGGGCCTTCCGGGCGGGTTCATTCGTACCAGCAGGTCGGCAATCGGTTCGGGGAAGGGCGCTTCGAGCGGTGGAATGCGAGGCGCGCGAGCGCTCTGCCGGGCGGCGATCGTCATGGGGCAAGTCCTTTGTAGAATGCGTTGAGATCGCTACGAAAATCGTAGCGATTCGGCGCAGTCTATCGCTACGCAATCCGTAGCACAAGAGGGCCCGTCGATCACCGGAAGCACGACATGGAAAACGAAGAAGCATCGTCCTCGCAGCCAGCGCCGGCCGCAGCGCGTCGGCCCATCATGCGGCTGCTCGAGCAACTGGGCCGCAAGGGCACGCTGCGCATCCTGTGGGAGCTGCGCGATGGCATGCCGCAAAGCTTCAGAGCGCTGCGCACGAGCACGGAAGACATGTCGCCCTCGGTGCTGAACGACCGGCTCAAGGAGCTTCGTGCGGCCGGCGTCGTCGAGCTTGTCGCCGCCGGCTATGTGCTCACCGAGGCGGGCGGCGAGCTCGTCAAGCGCCTGACGCCGCTCAACCAGTGGGCCAATCGCTGGATCGCGCCGGGCGAAGAGAGCTGACGTCGGGCGCCCAGCCGATCGCGATATCGAGGAATGTCCGCATGCTCCTCCTTGAGCGTGAGACTGGGCAGATGACCTGCGTGCGTGTCGCAGGCAGGTTCGCAGCAGCTGGAGGTTCGCGCACCGTGCAGTGTTGGTGTCGCGTCTGAGCTGCTTCACCACCAGGGCTTACTGCGCGGGCACCGCAACGATCGAGGCGATGCGCCACCCTTCGGGCGTGCGTATCGCGAACTCGGTCATGTGGAACTGCGCCGTGGTCGCGGGCTGGCCGGCAGGGCCGACCGTGACGCGCGTGGGCGCGTAGATCTGGGCCGTGTCCTTGCCGATCAGCGTCACGCGGATCGCGGCCTCGTCGGGTTCGAAGCGCCAGGTGCCTTCGAAGGTCCGGCGGAAGTGGGCCATGACGGCCTCGCGGCTCCAGTAGCGGTAGGCACGGGCCACGAAGCTCACGGGGTCGGGCTGGCCGGGCGGGGTGTGCGCGAACACGGCATCCATTTCGTTGATGTCATGGGCCGTGGCGCCCGCGGCCTGGCGCAGGAAGAGGGCACGGACCTCCTGGGTGTCGGCGGCGCTGGTGTCGGCCGCCATGGCCGGGGCTGCCACCGACAGCGCAGCCGTCGTCACGGCGCAGGCGATCATTTTTTGCCAGAGTTGAATCGTCATGGTGTCGTGCTCCTGTTCGAGACCTGGTTGCGGTAAGCGGCATTGACTAGCGGCATGCTGGTGATGCGCGCCATCACGCGTCGCATCGCCAATGCGTCTTCGACGCCGAATTCCTCTTCGAACTGTTGTTGTGCCTTGAGCCAGAGGGGCTTGCACTTCGCCTCGCGCCGGCGGCCCTTTGCGGACAACGCGACCTCGCGCGCGCGGCGATCTTCGCGCGCGACCTTGACCGTCACGAGGCCCTCGCGCTCCAGCGGACGGAGGTTGTGGCCCATGGTCGCGCGGTCCATCGTCAGCCGTTCGGCGAGCGCCGCGATCGTGACCGGGCCCTCGCGCGCCAGCACATTGAGGATCGCGTACTGCGTGGTCCGCAGGTTCGTCTCCGCCATGCAAGCGTCGTAGAAGCGGGTCAGGTGCCGGGCGGCCTTGCGCACGGCGGTGTTGTTGCACAGGCCCGGTGCTTCATCGTCGGTCGAGGCGGTCACATGGCCCTCGTTTTCTGTTGGTGCGCGAAGAACGCGCGGATCTGCCTGGCGATGTCCACGTGGTCTTCTTCGAGTGCGAAGTGGCCGGTGTCGTAGTAGTGGACTTCGGCGGCCGGCACTTCCTTGCGGATGGCTTCGGCGCCGGCGGGCACGAAGATGGGGTCGTTGCGGCCCCACACCACGAGCGTCTTCGGCTGGCGCGTGTGCAGGTACGCCTGCCACGCGGGAAAGGCCGTGACGTTGTTCGGAATGTCCAGCTGCAGGTCGGTCATGATCCGTTTGCTGTCCGGGTTGGCGAGCGCGGCTGCATCGTTGGTCCACGCATCGGGATTGAGGCCCGCCGGATTGCGCGCGCCATGCTGGTACAGCAGCAATGCGGTGGCCATCGAGACATGGCTTTCGGCGATGGCGCGTTTCTCGGGTGTGGCCGCGCCGGTGATCGCCTCGTCGCGCTGGCGCCGCGCGGGGTCGATGCCGGCCTGCGAGACGACCGCGTTCTGGAAGATCAAACCCGAAACCCAGTCGGGATGCTTCACGGCCATGCGCATGCCGACCGGTCCACCGAAATCCGTCATGTAGATGATCAGGTGCTTGTCGCCCAGGCCTTCGACGAGCTTCTCGGTGATCTCGGCGAGATGGTCGAAGGTAGGCACGAATCTATCGGCCGGCGGGGCCTCGCTGTAGCCCATGCCGGGGTAGTCGGGCGCGATGACATGGAACCTGTCCGAGAGCAATGGAATCAGGTCGCGGAACTCGTGGGACGACGAGGGGAAGCCGTGCAGCAGCAGGAGGGTCGGCTTGTTTGCATCGCCGGCCTCGCGATAGAAGACCCGGATGCCGTCAATGTTCGTGTACTTCGAAGCGACCTCGTTGGACTGGGATGCGGTGGCTGCAAATACCGCCATCGAGGTGACGAGCGCGAGCGCGATCGACCGGAGTGATTTGTGCATTGAAGGCTTTCTCGAGAACCTGAAGTTCCGTGATTCGGCAGGTCGAAAATTTATGGGTGCATATGCCCGTAATTTCGACGAATCGTAGGACGGCACAAAAAGGCGCACAGCGGCACGCGCGAAATAACCCTGCTGTCCGCGTGAGAACGACCGCCATATTTCATCTGAAACCGTTCCCGCTTCATCTGCATCGGGAGCGCCCGCGCACGCAATTCATGCGCAACGCACCGTCGCGACAGTAGAGCCCAGAGACAGGCACCGCGCACCCAGGCAGACAAGCCCAAGGCGCAGTGGCTGGATCGCTCAAGCAGGTGTTTGCTCGGGGCTTGCCGGACGCGTGTCTGCCGGCGCACCCCTTCCACTTTTCCAGATGCGCAAGAAGGAATCGATCATGAAGAAACTCAATGCCGCCATGGCAGCCCTTGCCGCCACCGTGATGCTCACTGCCGCAGGCGCCGCCTCGGCACAAAGCCTGACCCGCGCTGAAGTCGTGGCGCAGCTGAAGGCTGCGCAGGCCAGCGGGCAACTGGCCGCACTGACGGGCGAAGACAGCGGCTCGGCCTACCTGTCGCGTCACTTCCAGTCGAGCGAACCCCGCTCGGAAGTGAAGTCCGAACTGGCACAGGCCAAGGCCGACGGCACGCTCGGCGTGCTGGCTTCCACCGACAGCGGCTCGGCCTACCTGTCGCGCAACTTCAAGTCGACCGAGCCGCGCGCCGAGGTCAAGGCCGAGCTGGCCAGCGCCGAGAAGAGCGGCCACTTCGACGCGCTCTATGGCGAAGACAGCGGCTCGTTCTACCTCGCGCACGGCGGCAACGTCGCGGCGACGAACAGCGCCGTTGCGCTGGCCACGCCACAGAACGCGGGACAGTGAGCGCCACGCCACCGCGCTGGCAACGCGGCATTGCGCTGGCTGCGGTTGCAGCCGGCGTGATGGTCGCTGCCGCGGGCGTGCTGCCCGCCGCGGCCGACTCGCTCGCCACCGCCTTCGCCGCCGAGAACGACGCAGCCATGAGCCGGATGATGGCCGCGATGGAGATCAAGCCCTCGGGCAACATCGACCGCGATTTCGCCGCGATGATGATTCCGCACCACCAGGGCGCGATCGAGATGGCACAGGCCGAGTTGCGCTACGGCAGCAACGAGCAGCTGCGCCGCATCGCGCAGGAAATCATCGTCGAGCAGCAGCAGGAGATCGCGGCGATGCATCTCGCGCTCGGCCAGCCGCTGCCGCCTTCGGCCGCAGCGCCGACCCAAGGGCTTTCCGCCACCCACACAACAACACCCATGCCGCATCGGCACACGATGTCCGGCATGCACATGGAGCACTGAGACAACCCATGACCCCCATTCGCCACGCCGCCGCGCTGCTCTGCGCATCGCTCGCCCTCGCCACGTCGTTCGCGCAGGCGGGCCAGGCCCCCGGTGCTGCCGCGGCCGCCGACATACCGCTAAGCCATCGCGACCGCATCTACGCCGCCGAGCAGTTCTCCAACACGGTCTCCGTCACCGATCCGGCAGACAACAAGCTGCTGGGCGTGATCCGCCTCGGCGACCCGTCGCCCGGCAACTTCAGCCCGCTCTACAGGGGGCAGGTGCTGGTGCACGGCATGGGCTTCTCGCCCGACCATCGCACGCTCGCCATCGTGTCCATAGGCTCCAACTCGGTGAGCTTCATCGACACCGCGACCAACGCCGTCAAGCACACCACCTACGTCGGCCGTTCGCCGCACGAGGCCTTCTTCACGCCCGACGGCAAGGAGGTGTGGGTCACGGTGCGCGGCGAAAACTACGTCTCGGTGATCGATGCGAACACCTTCGAGGAGAAGACCCGGATCGTCACGCCCGGCGGCCCCGGCATGCAGATCTTCTCGCCCGATGGCAAGTACGGCTATGTGTGCTCGTCGTTCAACCCCGAGACCGTGGTGATCGACACCGCGACGAAGCAGGTCGTCGGCCGCGTGAAGCAGGAAAGCCCCTTCTGCCCCAACATCGCCGCCACGCCCGACGGCAGGCAGGTGTGGATGACGCTCAAGGACGTGGGCCGCACGATGGTGTTCGATGCGAAGCCGCCGTTCGCCACCATCAAGTCCTTCGACACCGGCCCCATCACCAATCATGTCAACTTCGCCGTCACGAAGAAGGGCAGCTTCGCCTACGTGACCATCGGCGGGCTCAACCAGGTGAAGGTGTTCCGCACCGACGATTTCTCGCAGGTCGCGACCATTCCGGTCGGCAAGCTGCCGCACGGCATCTGGCCTTCGGGCGACGGTTCGCGCATCTATGTGGGGCTGGAGAACGCCGATGCGCTCGCCGCCATCGACACCGCGACGAACAAGGTCGTGGGCGAAGTGCCCATCGGCCAGGCGCCGCAGGCGATTGCCTATGTGCCCGATGCCGTGCCCGAGGGCGATGGCCTGCAGGGGCTGCAGCCGCTCGGCGTGGCGGGACAGGCCGCGCACCTGACACTCGCGGCGGTGCAGGGCGACAAGGGCAATGCGCCCACCAGCGTCACGCTGTTCGACCAGGGGCTCACGCAGGTGCTGCAGGCTTCCGCGACGGGCCTGGAGCCGAAGATGCCTTATGTGCTCGCGCTCGCGGAGCAACCCGACGGCGGCGGCGCGCTGCAGCCGTTGGCCAACTTCATGACGAACCCGGCGGGCTCGGCCATCGTGAACGCCATCGGCCCGATCCGCCAGATCGTGCAGCCTGGTGCGGGCACAGGCGCCGATGCCTCGCGCCGCTACCTCGTGATCGCACCGCAGGTGGCAGGCCAGCCCGGCAAGCCCGTGCAGGTGCAGGGCCTCTGAAGCGCCGGCTTCAGCTCAGCGCATCGACCTGCGTGTCGAAGACATAACCCGCACCACGCTCGGTGCGGATGAACTGCGGCGTCGAGGCGTCCACCTCGATCTTTCGCCGCAGCCGCAGGATCTGCACGTCGATGGACCGGTCGTACACCTCGGCGCCGTGCAGGCGCGAGAGTTCGAGCAGCTGGTCGCGCGAAAGCACGCGCTGCGGCGCCTCGCACAGCGCCAGCAGCAGGTTGAATTCGCCGTTGCTCAGTTCCACCCGCCGGCCGTCCGGCGAGGTGAGCCGGCGCGCCAGCACGCTCAGTTCCCACCCCGCGAAGCGGTAGGCCCTGCGCTCGGCGCCCCTGGCCGGCGCGGCGCCGGCGGCATCGCGCTGCACCTGGTAGCGCCGCAGCACCGCGCGGATGCGCGCGAGCAGCTCGCGGTTGCTGAAGGGCTTGGTGATGTAGTCGTCGGCCGCGATCTCCAGGCCCATCACGCGGTCGGCCTCGTCGCGCTTGCCGGTCACGATGATCACGGGAATGGCGCTGGTCTCGCGCAGGTGGCGTGCCAGGTGCATGCCGTCCTCGCCGCCCAGGCGCAGGTCGAGCACCACGAGATCGATGACCGATTCCTCCAGCGCCTTCTTCATTTCGGCGCCCGAGACGGCGGTGGTCACGCGCAGCTCGTTCTCGGTGAGGTACTCGGCCATCAGCTCGCGGATGGCCGGATCGTCGTCGACGACAAGGATGTGGTGGCTGGAGCTCATGGAGGTGAAGGGTAGTGCAACTTCGCTGCGCGCGGCGTACGGGCGGGTTACAGATGAAATCCTCGCGCAGCGGCCGACATGATGGCGGCATGCCCATGCGCCCCAATGGAGTCCTGGCGGCAACCGTGCCGCCTGCAACCCAGGAGCCCTTGCCGGACCGACCATGCTGACCGTCGTAGTGATCGAGGAAGATAGCGCCATGCGAACACTGATCTGCGAATGGCTGCTGGGCGAGGGCTACGCCGTGCAGGCCCTGCCCGCGCAGGGCGCTTCGTCCGGCGCCTTGCAGTCGGCGGGCGTCGACCTGGTGATCGTCGATGTACCCGACCTGCGCAGCGCGGGCGACCGCACCGTGCGCGCGGTGCGGGCCAGCTATCCGCAGGCGGCGCTGATCGGCCTGTCGACGCGCCTGGGCCGCAGCCTGCACAGCGATTCGAACCCCGCGCGCGCCCTCGGGCTGCGCCGCCTCGTCGCCAAGCCCTGCGCGCGCGGCGAACTGCTCCAGGCCGTCTCGGACACCATCGGCACGGCCCACTGAGCCCATGAAGACCGCGAACCGCCTGCGCCGCCGCATCGTCACCGCCGGCGTGCTGCTGATTGCGGCCTGCATCGGCTCGGCGGGCTACGACGGCTGGCGGCTGCACCAGCAGATCATGCTGGCCAACGAGCGCGAGCTCGGCAACCTGGCCAAGGCGCTGGCCGAGCAGTCGCTGCGCAGCATGCAGGCGGTCGACGTGGTGCTGCGCGACACCGCGAGCTGGTACGGCGCCTCGAGCGGTGACTTCGGTCCCGGCGAGGTGTCGCCGGGCCTGGCCTCGCGCACGGTCGGCGTGCCGCAGGTGAGCGTGCTGACCATCGTCGATGCCCGCGGCATGCAGCGCCATCGCTCGCGCGACACGGGCGGCCCGCTGTCCGATGTGTCCGACCGGCCGTACTTCACCGCGCAGCGCGATTCCCGCGACACGGGGCTTTTCATCAGCGAACCGATGACCACCCGCACGGAAGGCATGCCGGGCCTGGTGGTGTCGCGCCGCATCGACGGGCCGAACGGCACGTTCGCGGGCGTGGTCACCGCCATCGTCACGCTGCAGCATCTGGAGGGCATGTACTCGGCCATCCAGCTCGGCAAGGGCAGTTCGCTGCTGCTCACGCTGAGCGACGGCACGCTGGTGGTGCGCCAGCCGGGCCCCACCGATCCGGAGAAGAAGCTGCGCTTTCCCGAACTCGCCGCGCTGAAGGAGGGCGGCAAGGTGGCGCGCGCCGTCAATCCGATGGACGGCCGGCCCAAGCTGATTGCCGCGGTGGGCGTGGGCAAGCGGCCGCTGATCCTGGCGATCATGCGCGACGAGGAAGAGGCCCTGCGGCCCTGGTACGACGAGATGTGGAGCTCGGGCATCCGCACCGTGCTGCTGATCCTCCTGGTGGTGCTCACCATCGTCGGCCTGCTGCGCCAGTTGCGCCGGCAGGAGCGCGGCGAGCTGGCGCTGCGCCAGAGCGAGGAGCGCTATGCGATGGCCATGGAGGCCGCGAACGAAGGCCATGCCGAATGGAACTTCGCGGAGGACTCGGTGTTCGTCTCCGACAAGTGGCGCGCGCTGCACGGCGTCGATGCGTCGGTGCCGCTCGCCACCTCGGCCGACGTGCTGCGCCACGTGCAGCTGCACCCCGACGATGCGCCGCACGCGCGTGCCGCCATCCAAGACCACCTGGCCGGCCGCACGCATGCGGTCGAGCTCGAATACCGCGTGCGCCACGCCGGCGGCGACTGGCGCTGGATTCACGCGCGCGGCCGCTGCGTGCGCGACGAGGCGGGCGCCGCGCTGCGCCTCTTCGGCGCCGCGACCGATGTCAGCGACCGCAAGCTCGCCGAGGCCGACAAGGCCCGGCTCGAGGCGCGCCTGCAGCAGACGCAGCGGCTGGAGGCGCTGGGCACGCTGTCGGGCGGCATCGCGCACGACTTCAACAACATCCTGGGCGCCATCCTCGGCTTCGGCGAAATGGCGCAGCAGCAGGCCGAGGCCGGCAGCGCGATGCGCCGGCACATCGACCGCGTGATGCAGGCCGGTGCGCGCGCACGGCTGCTGGTGCGGCGCATTCTCGACTTCAGCCGCAGCGGCATCGCCGAACGCGTGCCCGTCAACATGCAGGCGCTGGTGGAGGAGGTGATCGCCATGCTCACGCCCACGCTGCCGGCGGGCCTGCGCCTGGACGCGCGGCTGCAGTCCGGCAGCGCCGCCGTGGTGGGCGACGGCACGCAGCTCTACCAGGTGGTGATGAACCTTTGCACGAACGCCGTGCAGGCCATGGGCGAGCAGGGCGTGGTGAGCCTCAGGCTCGACCGCGTGGACATCGGACACAAGCGCGTGCTGCTGCACGGCGATATCGCCGCCGGCTCCTACGTCCGCCTGGACGTGGGCGACTCCGGCCCGGGCATTCCGCCCGAAGTGCTGCAGCGCATGTTCGACCCCTTCTTCACCACCAAGAAGGTGGGCGAGGGCACGGGGCTGGGCCTGTCGGTGGTGCACGGCATCGTGGCCGACCTGGGCGGCGCCATCGATGTGGTGACCGGCAATGGCGAGCCGACGGTGGTGTCCGTCTGGCTGCCGGTGCTGCAGGGGCAGGCCGCCGATGGCGGACAGGTGCAGGCGCCGCTGGACAGCGTACCGGGCTGCCCGCGCGGCAACGGCGAGGTCGTGATGATCGTGGACGACGAGCAGCCGCTGCTGGAACTGGCCGAGGAAATCCTCGCGAGCCTGGGCTACGAGCCGGTGGGCTTCGGCACCAGCGAGCGCGCGCTGGCCGCCTTCGAGGCCGACCCGCAGCGCTTCGACGCCGTGCTCACCGACGAGATGCTGCCCGGCATGCCCGGCAGCGAACTCGCGCGGCGGCTGCTGCTGCAGCGCCCGGCATTGCCGTTGGCGCTGATGAGCGGCAACGTCAATGTGGCGCTGGAGCAGCGGGCGCGCGATGCGGGCGTGGCGGCGGTGCTGCACAAGCCGCTGGGGCTGCAGGAGCTGGCCGAGTGCCTGGCGCGCATCCTCGCCGCCCGGCGGCCGGATTGAACCGGGGCCCTTGCAGCACTAACATCGGCGCCTACGCCCCAGGGCTTCCGCGACCCGATCTCCCATGTCCGTCACCACACTGCTGCTGCAACTCGTCGTCATCCTCACCACCGCACGCATCTGCGGCTGGGTGCTCCGATACCTGGGCCAGCCCAGCGTGGTGGGTGAAATGGCAGCGGGCCTGATGCTCGGGCCGGCTGTGATGGGCGCGCTCTTTCCTGCATTGCATGCACAGCTCTTCGGCAAGGACCTGCTGCAGGGTCTCTCGTCGCTGTCGACGGTGGGGCTGGTGCTGTTCATGTTCGTCGTCGGGCTGGAGCTGCGGGCCTCGCAGAACATGCGCTCGCAGCTCAAGGCGGCGGGCGCCGTGGGCGTGCTCAGCGTGATCGTGCCGCTGGCGCTGGGCCTGGCGATCTCGCCGACGCTGTATCCAGCGCTCGCGCCGGCCGGCGTCGCGTTCTGGCCCTTTGCGCTCTTCATGGCGGCGGCGCTGTCCATCACCGCCTTTCCCGTCATGGCGCGCATCCTGAAGGACCGCGGCATGACGCGCACTTCCTTCGGCCAGCTGTCGCTCAGCGCCGCGGCGGTGGTCGACGTGTTCGCCTGGATCCTGCTGGCCTTCGTGGTGGCGCTGGTGGGCGCGGGCGAGGGCTACACGGGCCTCGTCAAGATCACGGTCGGCATGGTGGTGATGCTGGCCTTCCTGTTCTTCGGGCTGAAGCCGGCCTTTGCCTGGCTGCTGCGCGTGAAGGCGCCCGACGGCGAGCCTTCGACCACGGTGATGGCCTCGCTGATGATCGGCCTGCTGGTCACCGCGCTGCTCACCGAATGGCTGCACCTGCACGCGGTGTTCGGCGCCTTCCTGTTCGGTGCCTGCCTGCCGCGCGACGACCGCCTCCTGCGTTCGCTCAGCGAGCGCATCGAGCCCATTTCCATCGTCGTGCTGATGCCGCTGTTCTTCGCGCTCGCCGGGCTGGGCACCACCGCCAGCGCCTTCACCGGCGCGAGCCTCGGCGCGATGCTGCTGATCATCGGCGTGGCCACCTTCGGCAAGATCGCCGGCGGCGCGGCCGGCGCGCGCATGGCCGGCTACAGCTGGCGCGACAGCATGGCCACCGGCTCCCTGATGAATGCGCGCGGGCTGATGGAGCTGATCGTCATCAAGATCGGCTTCGACGTGGGCCTGATCGGCCCCGAGCTGTTCACGATGCTGCTGGTGATGGCGCTCGCCACCACGGCAATGACCGGGCCGCTGATGACCTTGTGCATCGGCCGCAAGACGAAGTCGGCGGCCGATGTGGCTGCCCCGGTCGAAGCCGAGGCGCACGCCAAGCCCTGAGCACGCCGGCTTGCGCTGGCTTCAGCCGTTACGTCGCACGGTGAAGCCGATGCGCGTTTCGCCGCCCTCGCTCGACGCGAACACGCGCCCGCCGTGCATGCGCGCGATGGCCTCGACGATGGAAAGGCCGAGCCCGTGGTGCCGCGTCGACCCGTCGCGGGCCTGCGCGGCGCGATAGAAGCGCTCGAACAGGCGGGGGAGCGCAGCCGGATCGATCGGCTCGCCGCGGTTCACGACCGAGAGCATGAATTCGCCGCTGTCTTCCGCCATCTCGATGCGGATGGTCGAAGCCGGTGCGGCGAAGCGGATGGCATTGCCCAGCAGGTTGGAGAGCGCGCGGCGCACGAGCGAGGCGTCCACGTCGGCCATCGCATCGCCGGCCACTTCGGCCTGCAGCCCTGCCTCGTCGAGCATCGCGTCGTAGAAATCGATCACGTCGCGCGCCTGCGCCGCGAGGCTCACGACGGCGCGCGAGCGCGTCGAGGTGCCGCGGTCGGCCTTCGAGAGAAACAGCATGTCGGTGACGATGCCCGAGAGCCGGCCGATCTCCTCGAGGTTGGAGGTCAGAACGCCCTGCAGTTCCTCGTTGGAGCGTTGCCGCGTGAGCGCGAGTTCGGTGGAGCCGATCAGGTTGGCGAGCGGCGTGCGCAGCTCGTGCGCCACGTCGGCATTGAAGGATTCGAGCTGCACGTACGCGCGCTGCACGCGCAGCAGCAGTGCGTTGAACTGCGTGATCCACGGCCGCAGTTCCTCGGCGAAGGCCAGTGCGTCGATCGGCTGGTTGGCCCTGTCGGGCGCCATCGCCGCGGTGCGGTCGGCCAGCGCCTTCAGCGGGCGCAGGCCACGCCGCACCAGCCACATGCCCGTGAGCGACACGAGCGCGGTGCCCAGTACCACGGCGCCCAGCAGCGTCCAGGCAAGCCGTTCGAGCAGCCGCGCTTCCTGCGCCACGTTCACGCCGAGCTGTACCTGCAGGTCGGTGGTCAGGCCACCTTGCTGCCAGGGCACGCTGAGGTCGCGCTGCAGCCAGCGGCCGCCCGTCGTGGGCCGGGATTGAAAGAGCACCTTGCCCGCGTTCGCGATCGTGAGGCTCACGTCGTCCTGCATCGAGAAGAAGTCGTCGAGCTTGTGCCGCAGGAAGACGAGGTCGCCGCCTTTCTCGGCCTCCTTCAGCAGGTGCTCCACCAGCACCGCTTTCTGGTCGAGCTCGTCCTGCTGCTTCTGGCCGAAGTTCCAGGCCGTCACGAGGTAGATGGCCAGACAGATCACGCTGAGCCCGAAGAGCGTCTGCGCGGCGAACCAGAGCGACAGGCGGCTCTGTATCGATTGCGGCCGGGAGGTCAAGACCAGGACCGGTCTTCCAGGACGTAGCCCATGCCACGAACGGTATGGAGCAGCTTCACCTCGAACGGGTCGTCGATCTTGCTGCGCAGGCGCCGGATGGCCACTTCCACCACGTTGGTGTCGCTGTCGAAGTTCATGTCCCACACCTGCTCGGCGAGCGTGGTGCGCGAGAGGATCTGCCCGCGCCGGCGCAGCAGCACCACGAGCAGGGTGAACTCCTTGGCCGTGAGGTCGAGCCGCGCGCGGTTGCGAAACACCTTGCGGCTGGCCATGTCGAGCTCGAGATCGGCCAAGCGCAGCACGGTGGAGTCCTGCGCCTTGCCGCGCCGAAGCAGCGCCTGCACGCGCGCCAGCAGCTCGGAAAAGGAGAAGGGCTTGACGAGATAGTCGTCGGCGCCTTGCTGCAGGCCCTGCACGCGGTCTTCGACCTTGTCGCGTGCGGTGAGCACCAGCACGGGCACGTTCTTCGTGCGGCGTATCGCCTGGAGCACTGCGAAGCCGTCGATGCCGGGCAGCATCACGTCGAGCAGGACCAGTGCGTACTCTCCCTCGATGGCGAGGTATCGGCCTTCGATGCCGTCGCGGGCGATGTCGACGACATATCCGTTTTCCTCCAGCCCTTTTTTGAGGTAATCGCCCAGTTTGGGCTCGTCTTCGATGACAAGAATGCGCATCGGGAGATCGTACCCAATAGCTCTCAATACCTTGGTTACCATTTAGTAATCCTATTGACAGACAAAGCCGCTCCCGCGCGTCGTACATTGCGCCGGGCCCTCGAACCGCAGGGCTTTTCAGGGCGGCCGTCACACCCCGCTCGATATACTTTTTGGCTCATGCGTCGCTGGCTCCTGATCTTTCTGCTGCTCCTCTTTCCGTTCCAGCTCAGCTGGGCGGTGTCGGCCGCCTATTGCCAGCACGAACGCGACACGCAGCCCGAGCACTGGGGCCATCACCAGGACGAGCCCAACCGCACCGACCGTACGCACACCGACGGCGCGAAGCAAGACACCAGCACGAAGCCGAACGGCGCGGTCGGCCATTGCATCGTCAGCCACTACGGCTCCGCGCAGCATGTGGATGTGGCCACGGGCGATGCAGCCCGCGCACCGCGGCTGCCCCAGGTGCTGAACGCCCGAATGGAAGAGCGTTTCGTTTCCCATGTCTCCGAAGTCCCCGTGCGGCCCGCACGGACTCTCGCCCTCTGATTCGGCGAGAGAACACCCCCCACCACTGATCCCTTTCATCAGCTGAGCTCTCGCCGAATTCGTCCGTCCGTTGTTTCGCAACCCAGGAGAATTCGATGCGCACGCTCTTCGTGCCGCTGGCCGTGTTGGCCTTGGCGGTGCCCCCGGCCTATTCACAAACGCCACAAACGCAGTCGCAGACGGCTGCCGGCCCTCTGTCGTCCTCATCCCGCCCGGCCGCCCGAACGCTGGAGCCCGCGGGTCCGCTGACCCTTCGCAGCGCCGTCGCGATGGTGTTGCAGTCCAACCCCAGCCTGTCCGCGGCCTCGCGGGAGCAAGAGGCCACCGAGGGCGCCATCGTCCAGGCCGGCGCGTGGCCCAACCCGGTGCTCGGGGCCCAGCTGGAAGACCTGCGGCGCGACAACCGCACCACCACGCTGCAACTGAGCCAGCCCATCGAGCTGGGCGGCAAGCGCGCGGCCCGCGTGACGGCCGCGGAGCGCGCGCGCGACCAGGCTGCCTCGGCGCTCGTCGCACGGCGCTCGGAGCTGCGTGCATCGACCGTCACGCTGTTCTTCGAGGTGCTGACCGCGCAGGAGCGCCTGCGGCTTGCACAGGACTCGGTCGGCCTCGCCCAGATCGCGACGAAGGCGGCCGCCAATCGTGTCACCGCCGGCAAGGTCTCACCGCTGGAGGAAACCCGCGCGCGCGTGGCCGAGGCGGGCGTGCGCGTCGAGCTGCTGCAGGCCGAGGGCACGCTGCGCTCGGCGCGCCAGCAATTGGCCGCGCTGTGGGGCAATCCGGCGCCGCGCTTCACGCAGGTGGAGGGCGCGGTCGATCAACTGCCGACGCTGGCTTCGGCACAGGACGTCGAAGGCCGGCTCTTCGCGGCGCCCGTGCTGCGGCAGGCGCGGCTCGAAGTCGAACGCCGCGAAGCGCTCTCCAGCCTGGAGAGGTCCAAGCGCATTCCGGACGTCACCGTGTCGCTGGGCGCCAAGCGCGTGCCTGCGTCCATCGACACTGAAAGTGCGAGCAGCCGCCGCAACCAGGTCGTCGTCGGCCTTTCGGTGCCGCTGCCGATCTTCGACACCAACCGCGGCAACCTCGCCGAAGCGCTGAGCCGCGAAGAGAAAGCGCGCGACGATCTCGCCGCCGCCGAGCTGCAACTGGGCGCCGACGTGGCGCAGGCCACCGAGCGCCTGCGCTCGGCGCGCGCCACCGCCGAGACCTTGCAGCGCGATGCGCTCCCCGGCGCCGAGACCGCCTACAAGGCCGCGACCAAGGGCTTCGAACTGGGCAAGTTCAGCTTTCTCGAAGCGCTCGATGCGCAGCGCACGCTGTTCCAGGTGCGCAGCCAGTACCTCGTCGCGTTGGCCGATGCACACCGCGCGGCCGGCGAGCTCGACCGCCTGCTCGGCACCGATGGCGAAGAAACCCTGCACGCGACGCCCGTCGCGCGCTGACACGGACACCCCAAGATCATGAACACAGAAGAACGCAAGACTTTCGCCGAGCGCGTCGGCAAGAAGCAGTGGATGGCCATCGTGGCCGTCCTGGTCGTGGGCCTCGTGGCCGGCGCGCTGATCCTGCGCACCGCGCCGGCCAAGCCCGAGGCCGCCGGTCACTCGGAAGCCGGCGGGCATGCCGATGGCGAGCACCACGAGGAAGGAAAGGCCGAGGGCAAGGACCATGGCCATGACCACGGTCATGAAGAAGCCAAGGGTCATGCCGACAAGGAGCATCACGGCGAGGAACCCAAGGAGAAGGGCGCGCCTGCCGAAGCGAAGGCCGAATCGAAGGCGCACAAGGAAGACGAGGAAAAGATCCCCTTCACCGACGAGCAGGTCAAGGCTGCCGGCATGGCCATCGAAAGCGCCGGCCCCGCGCGCATCAAGACCTCGCTGCAACTGCCCGGCGAGATCAAGTTCAACGAAGACCGCACGGCCCATGTGGTGCCGCGCGTGGCGGGCGTGGTCGACAGCGTGTCGGCCAACCTCGGCCAGGAGGTCAAGCGCGGGCAGGTGCTCGCGGTGCTCTCGAGCCCGGGGCTCTCGGAGCAGCGCAGCGCGCTGCAATCGGCGCAGCGCCGGCTGGAACTGGCCCGCACCACCTACGAGCGCGAGAAGAAGCTCTGGGAAGAAAAGATCTCGCCCCAGCAGGATTACCTGCAGGCCCAGCAGGCCATGCAGGAAGCGCAGATCGCGGTGGCCAATGCCAACCAGAAGCTGCTCGCGCTCGGCGCCACGCCGGGTTCGGCCGCGCTCGGCCGCTACGAGCTGCGCGCGCCCTTCGACGGCATGGTGGTCGAGAAGCACATCTCGCTCGGCGAATCGGTGGGCGAGGCCGTCAACGTGTTCACCATCTCCGACCTCTCGACCGTGTGGGCCGAGATCAGCGTGGCGGCCAACAACCTGAACCTGGTGCGCATCGGCGAGCCGGTGACCATCCGCTCCAGCGCCTTCGACCAGACGGCGAGCGGCACGGTGTCGTACGTGGGCTCGCTCATCGGCGCGCAGACGCGCACGGCCACGGCGCGCGTCACGCTGACCAATCCGCAGCGCGTGTGGCGCCCGGGCCTGTTCGTGAACGTGGAGCTGGTGTCGTCCGAGGCGGATGCGCCGGTCACCGTGTCGGCCGATGCGGTGCAGACGGTCGAAGAGAAACCCACCGTCTTCCTCAAGGTGCCCGGCGGCTTTTTGCCGCAGCACGTGCAGACCGGCCGCAGCGACGGCAAGCGCATCGAGATCGTGGGCGGCCTGAAGCCCGGTGCGGCCTATGCCGCGAGCGGCAGCTTCGTCATCAAGTCGCAGCAGGGCAAGAGCTCCGCCACGCACACCCACTGAGGACGCCGAATGTTCGAACGCATCATCGGGTTCTCCATCGCGCAGCGCTGGCTCGTCCTGCTCGCCGTGCTCGGCATGGCCGCGCTCGGCGTCTTCAGCTACCAGAAGCTGCCCATCGACGCGGTGCCCGACATCACCAATGTGCAGGTGCAGATCAACACCTCCGCGCCCGGCTATTCGCCGCTCGAAGCCGAGCAGCGCGTGACCTACCCCATCGAGACGGTGATGGCGGGCCTGCCGGGCCTGCAGCAGACCCGCTCGCTCTCGCGCTACGGCCTCTCGCAGGTGACGGTGATCTTCCAGGACGGCACCGACATCTACTTCGCGCGGCAGCTCGTGAACGAGCGCATCCAGTCGGCGCGCGAGAGCATGCCCAGCGGCATCTCGCCGGTGATCGGGCCGATCTCCACGGGCCTCGGCGAAATTTACCTCTGGACGGTGGAAGCGGAAGAGGGCGCGAAGAAGCCCGACGGCAAGCCCTACACGCCCACGGACCTGCGCGAGATCCAGGACTGGATCATCAAGCCGCAGCTGCGCAACGTGAAGGGCGTGACCGAGATCAACTCCATCGGCGGCTACGACAAGGAATACCAGATCGCGCCCGACCCCGCGAAGCTGCTGGCGCACGGCCTCACGATGACCGACCTGGTCACTGCACTGGAGCGCAACAACGCCAACGTGGGCGCGGGCTACATCGAGAAGCGCGGCGAGCAGTACCTCATCCGCGCGCCGGGGCAGGTGAAGTCGGTGGAGGACATCGGCAACGTGATCCTGGGCAACGCAGGCGGCATTCCGCTGCGGGTGCAGGACGTGGCCGAGGTCGGCATCGGCCAGGAGCTGCGCACCGGCGCGGCCACCGACAACGGCCGCGAGGTGGTGCTGGGCACCGTCTTCATGCTGATCGGCGAGAACAGCCGCACCGTGTCGCAGGCCGTCGACAAGAAGATGCAGGAGGTCAACCGCACGCTGCCCGCGGGCGTGAAGGCGGTGACGGTGTACGACCGCACGGTGCTGGTCGACAAGGCCATCGCCACGGTGAAGAAGAACCTCTTCGAGGGCGCGGTGCTGGTCATCGCGATCCTCTTTCTCTTTCTCGGCAACATCCGCGCGGCGCTGATCACCGCGCTGGTGATTCCGCTGTCGATGCTCTTCACCTTCACCGGCATGGTGAACCAGAAGGTCAGCGCCAACCTCATGAGCCTGGGCGCGCTGGACTTCGGGATCATCATCGACGGGGCGGTGGTGATCGTGGAGAACTGCGTGCGAAGGCTCGCGCATGCGCAGGCGAAACATGGCCGGCCGCTCACGCGCAGCGAGCGCTTCCATGAAGTGTTCGCCGCTTCGCAGGAGGCGCGGCGTCCGCTGCTGTTCGGGCAGTTGATCATCATGATCGTGTACCTGCCGATCTTTGCGCTCACGGGCGTGGAGGGAAAGCTGTTCCACCCGATGGCCTTCACCGTGGTGATTGCGCTGGTGGGCGCGATGATCCTGTCGATCACCTTCATTCCCGCGGCCGTGGCGCTCTTCATCGGCAACAAGGTCAGCGAGAAGGAAAACCGGCTGATGGTGTGGGCCAAGCGCGGCTACGAGCCGCTGCTCGCGCGCGTGATGACGGCCAAGCCGCTGGTCATCACCACGGCCGTGGTGGCGGTGCTGCTCTCAGGTCTGCTGGCCACGCGGCTGGGCACGGAGTTCGTGCCCAGCCTGAGCGAGGGCGACTTCGCGATCCAGGCGCTGCGCATCCCGGGCACCAGTCTCACGCAGTCGGTCGAGATGCAGAAGCAGCTCGAACGCACGCTGAAGTCGAAGTTTCCGGAGATCGAGCGCGTGTTCGCGCGCACCGGAACGGCCGAGATCGCATCGGACCCGATGCCGCCGAACATCTCCGACGGCTACATCATGTTGAAGCCCGAGAGCGAGTGGCCTGCGCCGAAACGCACGCGCGCCGAGTTGCTGACGGCGGTGCAGGAAGAGGTCGAGAAGCTACCGGGCAACAACTACGAGTTCTCCCAGCCGATCCAGTTGCGCTTCAACGAGCTGATCTCCGGCGTGCGCAGCGACGTGGCGGTGAAGATCTTCGGCGACGACATGGCGGTGCTCGACAAGACCGCGGCCGAGGTGTCGAAGGTGCTTTCGGGCATCTCGGGCGCGGCCGAAGTGAAGGTCGAGCAGACCACGGGTCTGCCGATGCTCACGGTGAACATCGACCGCCAGAAGACCGCGCGCTACGGCCTGAACGTGGGCGACGTGCAGGACGCGATTTCCATCGCCATCGGCGGTCGCGAGGCGGGCACGCTGTTCGACGGCGACCGGCGCTTCGACATCCTCGTGCGCCTGCCCGAGAACCTGCGCACCGACCTGGAGGCGATCAAGCGGCTGCCCGTGGCATTGCCCAAGGGCGCGGGTGCCGAGGGGCTGCGCACCAGCTTCATTCCGCTCGGCGAAGTCGCCACGCTGGAACTCGCACCGGGTCCGAACCAGGTGAGCCGCGAGAACGGCAAGCGCCGCATCGTGGTGAGCGCCAACGTGCGCGGCCGCGACCTCGGCTCCTTCGTGGCCGAGGCCGAAGAGGCGATGCGCAAGGTGACCATTCCCACCGGCTACTGGACCGTGTGGGGCGGCCAGTACGAGAACCTCGCCTCGGCCACGCAGCGGCTGCAGGTGGTGGTGCCGGTGTCGCTGCTGCTGGTGTTCACGCTGCTGTTCGCGATGTTCGGCAACCTGAAAGATGGGTTGCTGGTGTTCACCGGCATTCCGTTCGCGCTGACCGGCGGCATCGTGGCGCTGTGGCTGCGCGGCATTCCGCTGTCGATCTCGGCGGCGGTGGGCTTCATCGCGCTCTCGGGCGTGGCGGTGCTCAACGGGCTGGTGATGATCTCGTTCATCCGCAACCTGAGGGACGGCGGGCTGCCGCTCGACGAGGCGATCCGCGAAGGCGCGCTCACCCGGCTGCGGCCGGTGCTGATGACGGCGCTGGTGGCTTCGCTGGGCTTCGTGCCGATGGCGATTGCCACCGGCACCGGCGCCGAGGTGCAGCGCCCGCTGGCGACGGTGGTGATCGGCGGTATCCTGTCCTCGACCGCCTTGACGCTGCTGGTGCTTCCGCTGCTCTACCGCATCGCCCACCGGCGCGACGAAGACGAAGAACTGCAGGACGCCCGCGAACGGCGCCACGGCGCACCGCTCGATCCTTCTCCAGGTTCTCAAGGAGTGACGACCCATGGCACATGAACATTCCCACGCGGTGGGCGGCAACGAGAAGGCGCTGCGCTGGGCCTTGCTGCTGACCTCGCTCTACCTCGTGGCGGAGGTGGTGGGCGGGCTGGTGTCGGGGAGCCTCGCGCTTCTTTCCGATGCGGCCCACATGTTCACCGACACGGTGGCGCTCGCGATCTCGCTGGCCGCCATCTGGATCGGCAAGCGGCCGGCGGACAAGCGGCGCACCTTCGGCTACTACCGCTTCGAGATTCTTGCGGCCGTGCTCAACGCGGTGCTGCTGTTCTTCGTGGCGATCTACGTGCTGTACGAGGCGTACCGGCGCATCTCGGCGCCGGCCGAGATCCAGTCGACCATGATGCTGTTGGTGGCCGTGGGCGGGCTGGTCGTCAACCTCATCGGCATGCGGCTGCTTGCCAGCGGCAAGGACAAGAGCCTGAACGTGAAGGGCGCGTACCTGGAGGTGTGGGCCGACATGCTGGGCTCGATCGGCGTGATCGTCGGGGCGCTCGTGATCCGCTTCACCGGGTGGGCTTGGGTGGATTCGGTGATCGCGGTGGCTATCGGGCTGTGGGTGCTGCCGCGCACCTGGCGCTTGCTGCGCGAGAGCCTGAACGTGCTGCTCGAAGGTGTGCCCGATGACGTGGACCTGCCGGCCGTCGAAAGCGCGCTGCTGGGAAGCGATGGTGTGGCCAGCCTGCACGACCTGCATGTGTGGGCGTTGTCGAGCGGCAAGGTGAGCCTGAGCGTGCATGTGGTGTGCTCGCCCGAGGTGGGTGACATGGCGCCGCTGATGCTGCAGCTGCGCGCGCTGCTGGCCGAGCGCTTTGATATTCACCATTCGACGGTGCAGGTCGAACGCGTGCCTTGCGAGCAGGCGGCCGAGAGCCATGGGTTCGGGCCTGCGGTGGCGACGACCTAGCGCCACCGATCGGTCGATTCCGGGATTTTTCGATCCCGCTGTCACAAACGCCCCCCACCGGCCGTCTTGCTTGCATGGACGCCCATGGGGGGCGAACCTTTTTGACCCCTTTTCACCGAGGAATCGACCATGAAGATCGTCATCATCGGGGGCTCCGGCCTCATCGGCTCCAAGCTCGCGGCCCTGTTGCGCCATGCCGGCCACGAGGTCAACGCCGCTTCACCCTCCACGGGCGTCAACACGCTCACCGGCGAAGGCCTGAAGGAGGCCTTGGCCGGCGCCCAGGTCGTCGTCGACGTGGCGAATTCGCCCTCGTTCGCGGACGAGCCGGCGCTGCATTTCTTCGACACCGCGGGACGCAACCTGCTTGCCGCCGAGGCAGAGGCCGGCGTGGCGCACCACATCGCGCTGTCGGTGGTCGGCACCGATCGCCTGCTGGCCAGCGGCTATTTCCGCGCCAAGCAGCGCCAGGAAGAGCTGATCGAAGCCTCGCCCGTGCCCTGGACCATCGTGCAGGCCACGCAGTTCTTCGAGTTCGTGGCCGGCATCGCCGACGGGAGCGTGCAGGGCGGCGAAGTGCGGCTCTCGAATGCGCTGATCCAGCCGATGGCGGCGGATGACGTCGCCGCCGCGCTGGCCGCAGTGGTGGCCGAGTCGCCCGCGCGGGGCCGCATCGAGATCGCGGGGCCCGAGGCGCTGCCACTCGACGCGCTGGTGCGCCGCCTGTTCGCAGCGACCGGCGACAAGCGCCCGGTTGTCACTGACGCCGAGGCCAGCTACTTCGGCGTACAGCTCGACGATCGCTCGCTCACGCCAGGCAATGCCCCGCGTCTGGGGGCGACCCGCTTCGAGGCTTGGCTTGCGCAGCGTGCGCGCGCCTGAGCCGCTGGCGACCTGCCTGTCCATTCATTGATTCAGGGCCCGCGACGCGGGCCGGAAAGACAACCCATGACCCGCTTTCAGAAGACCTGCATTTCCCTCGGCCTCGCACTCGGCGTGTTCGCCGCGATGCCCGCTCAGGCGGCACCCGAAGCCGCCGCAACCGTCCTCATGACCAAGGACCTGGCGGACATGCCCGGCAAGGAGGCGATCTCGTTCATCGTGGACTTTCCGCCGGGCTCGGTCGATCCGGTCCACCGCCACGATGCCCACGCATTCATCTACGTGCTCGAAGGTTCGATCGTGATGGGGGTGAAGGGCGGCAAGGAGGTCACGTTGACCCCCGGCCAGACCTTCTACGAAGGCCCGAACGACATCCATACGGTGGGCCGCAACGCCAGCAAGACCAAGCCCGCGAAGTTCCTGGTGACGATGGTCAAGGACAAGGGCGCGCCGTTGCTGACGCTGGTCAAGTAACCGCAGCGTTCAGCGCGCGGGCCGGATCGCCGACTTCGGCCTGAAGGCCTTGCAGACCGCGTCGTCGGTCTCCAGGTACGGCCCGCCGATCAGGTCGATGCAGTAGGGCACCGCCGCGAAGATGCCCGGCACGACCTGCGCGCCGTCGGCATCCTTCAGCCCTTCGAGCGTTTCGGCGATCGACTTGGGTTGGCCCGGCAGGTTGATGACGAGGCTCTTGTCGCGGATCACCGCCACCTGGCGCGAGAGGATCGCGGTCGGCACGAAGCGCAGGCTGATCTGGCGCATCTGCTCGCCGAAGCCGGGCATTTCCTTGTGGGCGACGGCCAGCGTGGCTTCGGGCGTTACGTCCCGCAGCGCGGGACCGGTGCCGCCGGTGGTCAGCACCAGCGAGCAGCCGGCGTCGACCAGTTCGATCAGCGTGGCGCTGATGAGGGCGATTTCGTCGGGGATCAGCCGGGGCTCGAATTCGATGGGGTTCTTCAGCGCGCGGCCAAGCCATTCCTTCAGCGCCGGCAGGCCCTTGTCTTCGTAGGTGCCGCTGGAGGCGCGGTCGCTGACGGAGACGATGCCGATGCGCACCGGGTCGAACGACGAACTCATGCGTCCTCTTCCCGGTCCTGTGCGGCGGCCGCGGCGGCGTGGTCGTCGCCGCCGTGCACGGCCAGTTGCTCCCGCACCAGCTGGAAGATCTCGCGGTAGGCCTTGCCCTGGCGGGGCGCCTCGCCGGCCGGGCCGGTCTTCATGTCCTTGCGGGCCTGCCGCACCAGGGCGCGCAGCTGTTGCGAATCGGTGGCGGGGTGGGTCTCGATCCAGCCGCCGAGGGCGTCGTCGTCGGCAATCAGCCGGTCGCGCCAGCGCTCGGCCTCGTGCAGGGCGGCGGTTTCTGCGGCCGGCGTGCTGTTCTGCTCGGTCAGGGCGAGCTTGACGGCTTCCAGCGTGGGCTCGTCGAGCTTGCGCATCAGCTTGCCGATGAACTGCATCTGGCGGCGCTTGCCCTCGAAGTTGGTGATGCGCTTGGCCTCGGCGACGGCGTCGACCAGTTTTTCGTCCAGCTGGAGGGCGTCGAACAGGGCGGCGCGCAGCGTGAGCAGCTCGGTGCCGAGCTTTTGCAGCTCGTCGCTTTCGCGCTTGAGATCGGTGCGGCTGGCATCGTCGGTGCCCTTGAGCTCACGCTTGAGCTCCAGGTCGAGTTCGCTGCCTTCGGCAACGAACTGGCCACGGACGAAATAGCCTTTTTTGGGTTTGCGGGACATGTGGGTGGATTCTGGGCCGCGCCGTGCGGCGTTGCAATGTGCGCAATAGACCGCACAGACAGCGGGAAGCTGGAGGGAAAACCGGGAAATGGGGGGCGCAAGTATCATAGCCACCACATGACGACATCCTCCTCGCGCGCCGATTCCGGCTTCGCCTACAGCCGCTCCTTCTTCGAAAACCTGGTCGACACGGCCCTGGCCCACGCCAAAAAGCTCGGTGCCACCGATGCCGGCGCCGAGGCCTCCGAGGGCTGCGGCCTCAGCGTCTCGGTCCGCAAGGGCGAGCTCGAGAACGTGGAGCGCAACCGCGACAAGTCCCTCGGCATCACCGTCTACGTCGGCCACCGCCGCGGCAACGCGAGCACCTCCGACTTCTCCGAAGGCGCCATCAAGCAGACGGTGCAGGCGGCCTACGACATCGCCCGCTTCACCGCCGAAGACCCGGTCAGCGGCCTTCCCGACGAGGAAGACATCGCCAAGGAACACCCCGAGCTCGACCTGTTCCACCCCTGGGATGTGACGAGCGAGCAGGCCGCCAAGCTGGCGCTGGAGTGCGAGGAAGCCGCCCTCTCGACCGACAAGCGCATCACCAACAGCGAAGGCGCGGGCGTCTCGGCCCAGCAGAGCCATTTCTTCAGCGCGCACACGCACGGCTTCCGCGGCGGCTACGCCAGCTCGCGGCACTCGATTTCGGTGGCACCCATCGCCGGCAAGGGCGACAACATGCAGCGCGACGCCTGGTACAGCTCCATGCGCGCGGCCGACGAACTGGCCAGCCCGCAGGCCGTGGGCCGCTACGCCGCCGAACGGGCCTTGAGCCGCCTGAAGTCGCGCAAGATCAAGACCACCGAATGCCCGGTGCTGTTCGAGTCGCCGCTGGCCGTGGGCCTCCTGGGCGGACTGGTGCAGGCGGTGAGCGGCGGGGCGCTGTACCGCAAGAGCACCTTCCTGCTCGATTCGCTCGGCAAGCCGGTGCTGCCCAAGCACATCGACGTGGCCGAAGACCCGCATGTGATGCGCGGCAAGGGCAGTTCGCCCTTCGACGACGAAGGCGTGACCACCCGGGCCCGCAAGGTGGTCGATGCGGGCCGGCTCGAGGGCTATTTCCTTTCGACCTACTCGGCCCGTAAGCTGGGCATGAAGACCACCGGCAACGCCGGCGGCTCGCACAACCTGACGCTGAGTTCGCGCCTGACGAAGCACGGCGACGACCTCGACGCCATGCTCGCCAAGCTGGGCACCGGCCTCTTCGTGATCGAGCTGATGGGGCAGGGCGTGAACTACGTGACCGGCGACTATTCGCGCGGCGCCAGCGGCTTCTGGGTCGAGAAGGGCCGTATCGCCTTCCCCGTGCAGGAGATCACCATCGCCGGCAACCTCAAGGACATGCTGATGGGCATTGAAGCCATCGGCGCGGATGCCTACACTTTCGGCGCCAAGACCACGGGGTCGATTCTGGTCAACCGCATGAAGGTGGCAGGCGCCTGACGGGCGACCACTGCCGCCACCGGCAACGCCGCATGCTCGCAAGCAACCCGTGGTCACACCCAGGGAGACGCCATGAGCAAATACAACAATGCGCGAAAGCCGGAACTCGAACATGAACTGATGCGCGACCCCCGGCTCGGTTTCGAGCCGGCGGGCGGCAGTTCGGTGCGCTGCCTGCAGCACGGCGTGCCATGGCCGTTCGACTGCTGGCACTACCACGAGGAGTACGAGCTGCAGATCATCAACCGCAGCAGCGGCGATGCCTATGTCGGCAATCACATCGGCCGCTTCGAGCCGGGCTATGTGGCCCTCGTCGGCGGGCGGTTGCCGCACACCTGGATCTCCCACGGCGTGCCGCCCGAAGGCATTGCCGACCGCAGCATGGTCATTCATTTCCGCGACGAGCCGCTGCGCAAGGCCTCGGGCCTGTTCCCCGAGCTGGAGGCGGTGCTGCCGATGCTCGATCGTGCGAGGCTCGGCATCGAGTTCTTCGGCATCCACGAGCGGATGCGGGAGCGCTTCGTGCGCGTGCAGGGCCAGGAGGGCATGGCCCGGCTCTCGGAATTCATCGGGCTCTTGCACGAACTTGCGAACTGGGAAGACTGGCGCCAGATCTCCAGTGCGGCCGGCCCGCTGGACGACGACCCGAGCGCCAACACCCGCATGCGCCGCGTGCTCGACTACCTCGACGCGCACCTGACCGAAGAGCTGTCGCTGCCGGCCGTGTGCGCGGTGGCCAACATGGCCGAGAGCAGCTTCTCGCGCTACTTCCACAAGCACATGGGCAGCACCTTCACCGATTTCGTCACGCGGCTGCGCATCACCAAGGCCTGCGAGATGCTGCAGACCTCCGACCGGCTGGTGAGCGACATCTGCTACGAGGTGGGTTTCGCGAACCTCGCGAACTTCAACCGGCGCTTCCTGCAGCTCAAGGGCATGACGCCCTCGGCCTACCGCCAGCAGGCGCAGGACCGCTTCGGCCTGCGCACCGCGCAGAACACGCCGCTCGCGACCATCGCCTGAGTCTTCAGGCGGTCGAGTCCGGCGGCGTCAGGTGCCGGGTCGCGGCCCAGAACGCCAGCGCGACGCCGCTGGTGACGGCCCCCGCGAGGCAGACGCTGTTCCAGCCGCCGTGCGCGTACAGCATCGTCGAGGCGATCGATCCCGTGGCGGAGCCGATCGAATAGAAGATCATGTAGCCGGCAGTCAGCCGGCTTTGCGCTTCAGGGCGCACGCGGTAGATCAGGCTCTGGTTTGAGACATGCACCGACTGCAGGCCGAAGTCGATCGTGACGACACCGATCACCATCGCCCAGATGGACCACGGCAGCAGCGCGATGAGCGCCCACGACAGCAGCATGACCGTGAGCCCGATGCCGGTGGTGCGCTGTGCCCGGCCGCGATCCGCCTGTCGGCCCGCGCGCGCAGCACCCAGCGCACCGGCCGCGCCCGCCAGGCCGAACAGCCCCACCTGCGTGTGCGATAGCGAGAAGGGCGGTTCAGTCAGCGGCAGCACCATCGGCGTCAGCAGCATCGTGATGGCCATGAAGATCAGCATCGCGAGCACCGCACGGATGCGCAGCACGGGCTCCTCGACAAAGAGCATGAACACCGAGCGGATCAACTGCGGATACGGGATGCGCACCGCAGGCCGCACGTTGCGCGGAAGCGCCTTCCACAGCAGGCCGGCGACGACCAGCGTGGCCGCGGCCGACACCAGGTACACCGAGCGCCAGCCGAAGAGATCCGACAGCGTGCCCGACACAGCGCGCGCCAGCAGGATGCCGACGATGATCCCGCTGGTGACGATGCCCACCACGCGGCCCCGTTCGCCCGGCGGCGCCATGATCGCGGCGTAGGCGACCAGCACCTGCGTCACGACAGCCAGCACGCCCACGGCTGCCATCGCCGGCAGCAGGATCGCCGCACTGGGCGCCAGCGCAACGCAGAGCAGCGCGATCACCGACAGCAGCGATTGCCCCACGATCAGCCGCCGCCGGTCGATCAGGTCGCCCAGCGGCACGACGAGCAGCAGCCCGAGGCCGTAGCCGACCTGGGTGATCGTGATGACGATGCCGACCGTGGCGGGGCGGATGCCGAAGGTGGCCGCGAGCGTGTCGAGCAGCGGCTGGGCGTAGTAGACGTTGGCAACCGCAAGTCCGCATGCGACCGCGAACAGCAGCGCCATCGAGGCGGAGATGGATGGCGCGGCGGGCTGCGCTTGCGCGTGCCGGGCCGCGGTCGCATCGACGTTCAATTCCATGGGCCTCAGGCTTTCAAGGCGTCATGGAAGCGCTCGATGTGGGCGGCGATCACGTCTCCCAGTTCTTCGAGCGCGAAGTGACCGGTGTCGAGCAGCTTGAAGTCGACCTGCCGCAGATCGCGCTGATAGGGGTACGCACCCGACGGCGGAAAGATCACGTCGTTGGCACCCCAGACGACCAGCGTCGGCGGCTGGTGCTGGCGGAAGTACGCCTGCCAGGCCGGGTAGCGCGAGAGGTTGCTGCCGTAGTCGTGCAGCAGGGCCGCCATCGCGTCCTTGTTGCCGGGACGGGCGAGCAGGGCGCGCTGCAGCAGCCAGTTGTCCGGGTCGATGCGTTCCGGATTCTTCACGCCGTGCGTGTAGTTCCACTCCAGCGCCGCGTCCGACATGGCGGCTTCGCGGATCTTCGCGTAGTTGGCGGGCGACGGGTCTTTCCACAGCGCACGCGCGAGGCCCCAGAAATCGTCGGGCAATCCTTCCTCGTAGGCATTGGCGTTCTGCACCACGAGGAAGCTCACCTTCTCCGGATGGCGGGTGGCGAGGCGAAATCCCACCGGGCCGCCGAAGTCCTGCATGTAGAGACCGTAGCGCGCAAGGCCGAGTTGCTCGGTGAACTTCCCGACGATGTCGGCGAGGCTGTCGAAGGTGTAGCTGAACTCGACCACCGAAGGCGCATCGCTGTGGCCGAAGCCCGGGTAGTCCGGTGCGATGACGTGGAAGCGATGGGCCAGCCGCTCGATCAGCCCGCGGTACATGAAGGACGAGGCCGGAAAGCCGTGCAGCAGGAGCAGCACCGGCAGCGCGGGGTCGCCCGCCTCGCGATAGAAGATCTTCAGGCCGTCGACGGTGGCGGAGCGGTAGTGGGTCATGGCGAATCCGGGAAGAGGTTGGGAGGGCGGATGGCGGCTTCTGGTTTCAAAAGAAGACCGATCGAATTCTATCAATCCGGTTTTACATTGCAACCAATGAGGCCGAGCCGGCACCAGGGCGATGGTTGCTCCAGCACCCGGGTTCAGTCGGAATCGGTTATTCGCCCCCGCGCCCGCGGGATCAGCCGGTCACTTGCAGAAGGACTTGACGTCGTTCTGCGCCACGTCGCGGTCGTATTGATCGATAGGCTTGCCGTTGCTGTGTTGCAGCACCCCGGCGAGAACATCCCGTGCGAGCGCGCAGCGCGATGCATCGGTACCGTTTTCCCTTCCCCCCGAGACCGACCCGGCCCTTGCCGCGGGCGGCCCGTAGGGCGCTCCTGCCGCCGTCTGCGTTGGAGGCGAGGCCCTGCTCCAGGCGCGCCAGTCTTCCTTCGGTGCGGAGCTTTGCGGCGGCGCCGGCGCGGGCTTCACTTCCACGGTCCTGGCATCGCCCGCGTCGGCCTTGCGCTCCGAGTAATGCGTCTGGCCCTTGGCGTCGACCCACTTGTAGATCTCCGCATGGCCGGCGGACGGAAGAAGCAGCGCCGCGAGTGCGGCGCCGAGCACATGCCAGACGGGATTCGGACTTTGCATCTTGGGGCGCAGAGGGATGAATCAGTGGGCACCGATTCTGGCCCGGATGATGCCCGACCGGCGGCCGTTCGAGCCGGCCGGCCGGGGCCTTTCACCGCCGACTGGTCATTCGACCAGTACCGCGCTCCACGCGCGCGCCACGGCGGCCTTCTCGACCGAGTTGGCGCCGTACAGATCCGAAGCCGCGCGGATCGATGCGACCCGGGCATTCGGATAGGTCGAGTTGCCGTTCAGGTACAGCGTGAGGGTGCGATACCAGATCTTGCCGGCCTTGTCGCGCCCGATGCCCGCCACGCTCGTGTCGCCGTTGCACACCAGGTCGTTCTTCGTGAGGCGGGTGTCGGTCGACGGCACCACGGCGCCTTCGGCCAGCAGGTAGAAGAAGCGATTGCCGACCCCCGAGGTGAGGTGGGGGTCGTGCCTCGGGTTCACGAGCACGCTCTTGAAGCCGCCTTGCGGATAGCACACGTACGAGCGCCCGTCGACATCCTGCTTGTACATCTTGCGCAGGCCCGAGGCCAGGATGCGCGCGCCGATGACGTAGTTGCCCGGATCGTTCGCGTTGTTCGCGTGGTACTTGACCAGGGTGCCGAAGATGTCGGAGTTCGCTTCGTTCAGGCCCCCCGCGTCGCGCGAATACGCAAGGTTCGCGGTGGCCTGGTTCACGCCGTGGCTCATCTCGTGCCCGGCGACGTCGATGGACACCACGGGCCTGGGCAGCGAGGTGCCTGCCTGCCCGTCGCCGTAGACCATCATCCGGTACTCGCCGATCCATGCGGCATTGGCGCCGGTGATGCTGCCGTCCTGGTTGGTGAACAGCACATGCGCATAGCTCTGCACGCCCTGGCCGTCGTTGAAGATGCCGTTCCGGCCATGCACGAGCTTGTAGTAGTCCCAGGTCTTGGCCAGCCCGTAGTTGATGTCGACCGCGACGGTCTTGCGGTCGGTGACGGCGCCGTTGCCCCACTTGTTGTCGGGGCTGGTGAACGGGGCCAGGTCAGGTGCATCGAACAGGTCCGTGTACACCGAGTCACGGCCATCGATCACCTCGCCGCCGCCGCGCGTCGGATCGACCATGCGATAGGCGTTGTTGCCGGTCTGGTCGGTGGTGATCTGCAGGTCGCCGTAGTACAGCGATTTCCCCGCGCCCGTGGCGGCTGCGGTGTGCACCAGGTCTTCGGCGTCCAGCAGCTTGCCGTCCGCCGCATTGACGTAGTACGCCACGGCGCTCCCATGCGCCGCCGTGGCCCTGCCGTAGATGCGGACCTCGTAGGCCAGCACCGGCTTCTCGTCGCGGGCGAAGACCACCAGCTCGGGCGTGCCGTACCGCGTCACCGCGCTCGCGAAGCGCTCGCCCGCAATCTGCCTGGCGCGCTCGGCACCGATGTCGGGTGCGTTCTGGATGACGGTGCGCCCATCGACCCTGGCCAGCGTCTCGGGCAGGCGTATCGGGCTGCCTTGCGTCAGGCTGGACTGCATCAGCTGTCCCCGCACCGAATGCACGACCACGTCGCCGCCGATCACGCGCAGGCCGTTGTGAAAGCGGTCGAAGCGCACATGCTCGGTGCCGTCCTTGTCCACGGTCACGTCGCGCGGCTTGAACTGGTCGCCTTCGGCGGGCGCCGCCGCGCTGCCGGCCGCACCCTGGAAGTCCAGCGATCGGCGGGTGCGATTGGAACTGGGGGCGGGCGTCGCGACGCTGAAGCTCGACGGGTTGCTCTGGATCAACCCCAGCGCGCGGTCGATCGCCGCCTGCTTGCCCGGGTCCGCATCCGCGGCAAAGGCGCCATGCCCCGCCAACGCCAACACTGCGACAACGACAACTTTGAGTCTGGTTTTCATAGGCATTCCACAAAAGGTGATGTAAGGGATAGACACATACCGGCCGGCCGGCGCTTGTGACGCCGGCGAGTGGCCGCGTGGATTACAGCGGGGATCGCATGCAGCGTCGATACGGGGGAAGTAGTCGATTCCGCGCTATTTCTTCGCCGGCGTTTTCGGCCTGCAAACCTTCGGATTGCAATGAGCGAAAACTGATTAGCCCCCTGCACCCCCGGCAAAACCCCAAGTCCGCTGGTCATCGAAATACCAGTACCCCGGCGCGCGTGTACGCGGGGTCGGGCCTTCGCTGCCTACGCTTCGTCACCCTCACAAAGAAGTCAAGGAGACGAGCAGATGACCCACCGAAACACCCGCCGCATCACCGCTGGCGCACTGCTGCTGGCGGCATTGGCCGCAGCCGGCCACGTTCAAGCCCAGCAGGCCTGCAAGGACGATGTGCGCGTGCTCTCCCAGCCGCGCGACGGCCTCACCTTGCTCGAAAAGTACAAGGACGAGTTCAAGGCCCTGAGCGGTGCCTCGTTCACCATCGACAATCTCAACGAGAACGACCGCCGCACCAAGACGCGCGCCGATGCCTCCACCGTCGGCAAGTACAACGTGTACTACGTCGACGAGGCCAACGTGCCCTTGTTCGCGCAGTCCAAGTGGATCGTGCCGCTCGCCAGGTACTACCCGGCCGACTACGACTACGCCGACTTCGACCCGGGCCGCCAGAAGGTCGCGACCTTCGCGGGCGAAACATGGTTCGCGCCGGTCACCGGCGGTGGCGACCTGCTGGTCTACCGCAAGGACCTGCTCGAGAAGGCCGGCGTCAAGCCGCCCACCACGCTCGACGAGTTCGTCGCCGCCGCCAAGAAGCTCAACGACCCGGCCAACGGCATCTACGGCGTGGCCCTGCGCGGCCAGCGCGGCTCGGGCGCCAACGTGTGGCGCTGGATGCCGTTCTTCCGCGGCTACGGCGGCCAGTGGTTCGACGGCGACAAGCCGGTCTTCAATTCGCCCGCCGCGCTGAAGGCCACGCAGACCTACCTGGAGCTCTTCAAGTACTCGGCACCCGGCACCAAGACCGGCAGTTGGGATGAATCCACCGGCGCCTTCCTCGCGGGCAAGGTCGCGCTGCTGGTCGAGTCGACGCCGCTTGCCGGCAATGCGCTCGATCCCAAGACCTCGAGCGTGATCGGCAAGGTGGCCTACCTGCCGCCGCCCACGCCGCTGACCGGCGGCGGCTACGGCCATGGCCTCGCGATCGGCACCAAGGCCAACAAGACCGAAGAGGCGAAGAAGTGCGCGGGCCTCTTCATCGCCTGGGCCACCTCGAAGAAGCAGGAGCAGCGCCGTCTTGCCGAAGGCCAGTTCAGCGAACTCAACCGCACCAGCGTGCTGGGCAGCCCCGAGTTCGCGAAGCGCTACGGCGCCGATCTCGGCAAGGCCCTGGCCGACACCGGCAAGGTGACCGCGGTGAACTTCTGGCAGGACCCGGCATGGCCCGACCTGGGCGATCGCTGGGGGATCATTCTCGAAGAGCTGGTCACCGGTTCACGCACCGACATCCAGGGCGGGCTCGATGAACTCGACGCCTATGCGAAGCAATTGATCGCACGGCGCAAGAAGTGAAGACGACGCGAAGCAACCACAAGACCAGGCTGCCGGTCGTCTTCATCGGACCGGGCCTCTTGGTGCTGGCAGTCCTTGCGCTGGTGCCGACGATCTTCGCGATCGTCATCTCGCTGCAGGACCGGGAGCTGGGCCAGGTCGACGCCGGCTGGGTCTGGTTCTCGAACTACGTGCAGCTGTTCTCCGACCGGCGCTTCCTGAACTCGGTGAGCGTTTCGCTCATCTGGGAGGTGCTGACGGTCAGCTCGACGATGGCCGTCGCGGTGCTGCTGGGCGTGCTGCTGTTCCAGAACACGTCGCCGCGCTGGCGCAATGCGCTGTGCATGCTGTTCATCGTGCCGGTGCTGCTGCCGCGCGTGTCGGCTGCCTTCGTCTGGAAGTTCGCATTCCATCCGCTGTTCGGCTTGCTGACCTACCCGTACAAGGCGATCACGGGCGAGCCGTTGGACCTGCTGGCCAATCCCCTCACGGCGCTGCTCACGGTGGCGTTCGTGGATGTGTGGCAGTGGGGCCTGTTCTTCGCGGTCATCGTGCTCAAGCTGCTCGAAACCCTGCCGCCGCAACCCTTCGAGGCCGCGCGCATGGACCACGCCAAGACCTGGGAGGTCTACACCTACGTCGCATTGCCGATGCTCAAGGCGCCGCTCATCAGCCTCACCTTCGTGAAGATGGTCGAGTCGCTGCGGGCCTTCGACCTCATCTATGTGATGACGCGCGGCGGCCCCGGCATCTCGACCGAGACGCTCGACATGTATGCCTTCTCGCAGGGCTTCATCGAGTCGGGGCGCATCTCGTACGCATCGAGCATGGCGGTGCTGATGATGGTCGCATCGACCGTGGCCTTCACTTACATCTGGAAATGGACGAGGCCCTCGTGATGAAAAAGCAATCGTCTCTCTCCGCCGGCACGCTGCTCGCGCGGCTGGTGCTCATCGTCGCCGGTCTCTCGGCCCTGGTGCCGGTGCTCTGGACCTTCATCAACTCGTTCAAGAACCGGGTCGACATCGTCTCGGCCGTGCCGAAGTTCATCTTCACGCCCACGCTGGAGAACTACGCCTACGTGCTGGGGCGCGAGGCCGTGGCGCAGGGGCTCGTCAACTCGATCCTCGTGGTCGGCGCGGCCGTGGTCATCGGCGCGGTGCTGGGCTTGCCGGCTGCCTACGCGCTCGCCCGTTATCCGCTGCGCTGGGCCGACGACATCCAGTTCTTCGTGCTGTCGATGCGCTTCCTGCCACCGGTGGCGGTGGCCATTCCGCTCATGGTCATCTGGCTGCAGCTGGAGCTGTACGACACGCGATTCGCCCTCATCGTGACGTACACGCTGCTCACGCTCTCCACCGTGATCTGGCTCGCGATTCCGGCGTTCAAGGCGGTGCCCAAGGAGGTGGAAGAAGCAGGGCGGGTCGATGGCTACGGGCCTTACGCGATCTTCTTTCGCGTGTCGCTGCCGATTGCCGCGCGCTCGCTCATCGGCGCCATCGCCTTCGGCTTCGTGCTGGTGTGGAACGAGTTCCTCATCGCGCTGATGCTCACCACCTCCGACGCCAAGACGCTGCCCATCGTCGCCTCCGAACTCAGCCAGCTGGGGCGCGACGTGCCCTGGGGCATCTTGAATGCTTCGGTCATCCTGCTGTCGGTACCGCCGCTCTTGATGGTCGGCGTGCTCAGCGGTTTTCTCAATGCCGCGTTCAAGCGCAAGCGGGAGGCCGCATGAGCCGCATCACCTTCTTTTCTCCAGAACAAAAAATGTCTGCAATCAGCTGTCACAACATCATCAAGCGCTACGGGGAAACGCAGGTCGTCCACGCGTTCGACCTCGACGTGGCCGACAACGAGTTCGTCGTGTTCCTCGGCCCGTCGGGCTGCGGCAAGTCGACCATCCTGCGCATGCTCGCGGGGCTGGAGGACATCAGCGGCGGCGACCTGCACATCGGCGGCCGGCGCGTCAACGACCTGCCGCCGCAAGAGCGCGGCATTGCCATGGTGTTCCAGAACTACGCGCTCTACCCGCACATGACCGTGCGGGACAACATCGCCTTCGGTCTCAAGCGGCTGAAGGTGCCCAAGGCCGAGATCGACAGCCGCATCAAGGAGGTGTCGGACACCCTGGGCCTGGAGCGCTACCTGCAGCGCAAGCCCACCGAGCTCTCGGGTGGCCAGCAGCAGCGCGTGGCGATTGCCCGCGCGATGATCAAGACGCCCAAGGTGTTCCTCTTCGACGAGCCGCTGTCGAACCTCGACGCCAAGCTGCGCAACCACATGCGCATCGAGATCGCGAAGCTGCACCAGACGCTCAAGACCACCACGGTCTACGTCACGCACGACCAGCACGAGGCGATGACGCTCGCAGACCGCATCGTGCTGCTGCGCGACGGGCGCATCGAGCAGGTCGGCTCGCCCAAGGAAATCTTTGAGCGCCCGCGCTCGGCCTTCGTGGCCGGCTTCATCGGCACGCCGCCGATGAACCTGGTGGAGATGTCGGTCAAGGATGCCGGCAGCCATTTCGAACTGAGCGGACGAGGCGGTGTCGTGCATGTGAACGCGCGTGGGTTCGCGCTCGAAGGCCGCGAGCGCGTGACGCTGGGCATCCGTCCCGCGCACCTGCAGGTGGATGTGAACGGAGGCCGCGACGGTGGCTTCTCCGGCGAGGTGCAGCTCATCGAATACCTCGGCAATGAGGTGCTGGTGAGCTTCGGCGCCGACGACAACGAAATCTCCGCACTCATGCCCTCGGCCCAGAGCCCGCGCCTGCACGAGCGCGTGAGCTTCGTGGCCGATCCCCAGCAGGTGCACCTGTTCGATATCGACACCGGCGCATCGCTGCGCGTCGACAGCACCCCCTCGCATTGAACACCGACAACCGAAACACACTCTCGAACGAAAGAAAACGGAAATGAAAGCACTGGTCCTGGAAAAGGCGCACGAACTCACGCTGCGCGACGTCGACGTTCCCCTGCACATGGGACCGCGCGACGTGAAGATCCGCATGCACACCGTGGGCGTCTGCGGCAGCGACGTCCACTACTACCAGCACGGCGGCATCGGCCCTTTCGTGGTCAACGAGCCGATGATCCTCGGCCACGAGGCCTCGGGCGTGGTCGCCGAGGTGGGTGCCGAAGTCACGCACCTGAAGCCCGGCGACCGCGTCTGCATGGAGCCCGGCATTCCCGAGATGGATTCGCGCGCCACCCGCGAAGGCATCTACAACCTCGACCCCGCCGTGCGCTTCTGGGCCACGCCGCCGATCCACGGCTGCCTCACGCCCTTCGTGGTGCACCCGGCGGCCTTCACCTTCCGCATGCCCGACAACGTGAGCTTCGGCGAAGGCGCGATCGTCGAGCCGCTGGCCATCGGCCTGCAGGCCGCGAAGAAGGCGGCGCTGAAGCCGGGCGACGTGGCGGTGGTCATCGGCGCCGGAACCATCGGCGCGATGACCGCATTGGCGGCACTGGCCGGCGGTGCGGCGCGCGTGATCCTCGCGGACCTCGTGCCCGAGAAGCTGGCGCTCTTTGCCGACAACCCGGCCGTGACGACGGTGAATGTGCGCGACACGAACCTCGCCGAAACCGTGAAAGCGCTCACCGACGGCTGGGGCGCGAACGTCGTCTTCGAAGCCAGCGGCAGCACCCGCGCCTACGACGGCATCTTCGAGCTGCCGTGCCCGGGGGGCTGCGTGGTGATCGTGGGCTGTCCGCCCGCCAAGGTGGCGTTCGACATCGTCGCGATCCAGGCGAAGGAATTGCGCATCGAGTCGGTGTTCCGCTACGCCAACATCTTCCCGCGCGCGCTCGCGTTGATCGCTTCGGGGCAGGTGAACGTGAAGCCCTTCATCTCGCGCACCTTCGCGTTCGAGAACGGCATCCAGGCCTTCGAGGAAGCGGCGGCGGGGCGGGCGAGCGACGTGAAGATCCAGATCGAGTTTCCGGCCTCTTCGATGGTCTGAGTCGGTTCGGCACCCTCTGTCCAGAGGGAGCGGGGCAAGGGGAAACGCTGGGAGGCGCTACGGCGATGCGCGGCTACAGTGGCTGCGCTTTGCCACTCGCAGCCTCATTGCCCCATGCCCTTGCCGTTTCGCAACGTCGTCCTCACCGGAGCCTGTGGTGGCCTCGGGCAGGCACTGGCGCGCGAGCTGATCGATGGCGGTGCGCAGGTGGCGCTGGTCGGGCTCGACGCGGCGAAGCTCGATGCGCTCCTTGCACTGGCACCTGGGCGATGCGCGGTCTACACGCCCGACGTGTCGAACAGCGCCGCGATGCAGTCCATGGCCATCGACTGGATGGCCAGGGGCGGCGTGCCCGACCTCGTGATTGCCAATGCAGGCGTGGCGGGCGGCTTCGACACGGCCGAGGCCGATGACCTCGCGGTGCTGCGCCGCATGCTGGAGATCAACCTGCTCGGCGCGGCCACCACCTTCCAGCCTTTCGTGAAGCCGATGCGTGCGCAGCAACGTGGCGCATTGGTCGGCGTGGCCAGCATCGCCGGCTGGCGCGGCATGCCGGGCAACGGCGCCTACTGCGCGAGCAAGGCGGGGTTGATCCGCTATCTCGAAAGCCTGCGTGCCGAGTTGCGCGAGACCGGCGTCACGGTGCACACCGTCAGCCCCGGCTACATCCGGACCGCCTTGACCGCCGGCAACCGCTTCGCAATGCCGGGCCTGCTCGAAGCAAATGAGGCCGCGCACCAACTGCTTGCCGGCGTGCGTGCAGGTCGCGAACAGATCGTGCTGCCGCGCCGCATCGGCTGGCTCTCGAAGTTGCTGAACCTGCTGCCCGAGAAACTGCACGACCGTGTGCTGCGCGGGCAGCCGCGCAAGCCGCGCGTGGGCGAGGCAGGCGCCACCGCCATTCCGGGCCTTTCCGAAAAGCATCCAAGCAACTGATGGCAGACAACACGCCCACCCACGAGAAGATCGCCCTCATCGGTGCCGGCCCTTCCGGCCTGGCCGGGGCGCGCAACCTGCAGAAGCACGGCGTTCCCTTTCAAGGCTTCGAGGCGCACAGCGATGTGGGTGGACTGTGGGACATCGACAACCCGCGTTCCACGGTCTATCACTCGGCGCACCTGATCTCCAGCAAGCGCACCACCGAGTTCGCCGAGTTCCCGATGGCCGACACGGTGGCCGACTATCCGAGCCACCGCGAGCTGCGCCGCTATTTCAGCGACTTTGCGGACCGCTTCGGCCTGCGGGAACACTTCCGCTTCAACACGCGCGTGCTTCGGGTGGAGCCGATGAGCGATGCGCCGGACACACGGTGGCGCGTGACCATCGACACGGGAGCAGGCGGCGCCGAGACCGCCGAATACAAGGGCGTGGTCATCGCCAACGGCACGCTCGCCGAACCCAAGCGCCCGCAGTTCGAAGGCCGCTTCGATGGCGAGCTGCTGCACACCAGCGACTACAAGCACCCCGAGCTCTTCAAGAACAAGCGCGTGCTGATCGTCGGCGCGGGCAACTCGGGCTGCGACATCGCGGTCGATGCGGTGCACTACGCGAAGAGCGTCGATATCTCGGTGCGGCGCGGCTACTACTTCGTGCCGAAGTACGTGTTCGGCAAGCCGGCCGACACGCTCGGCGGCAAGCGGCCGCTGCCGCCCTGGCTCAAGCAGAGGGTCGATGCGACGGTGCTCAAGTGGTTCACCGGCGACCCGGTGCGCTTCGGATTTCCGAAGCCCGACTACCGGATGTACGAGTCGCACCCGATCGTGAATTCGCTGGTGCTGCATCACGTGGGGCATGGCGACATCGGTGTGCGCGGCGACATCGCGCGGCTCGACGGGCACACGGTGCACTTCAAGGACGGCAGCGCGCGCGACTACGACCTGATCCTGGCCGCGACGGGCTACGCGCTGCATTACCCGTTCATCGACCGCGAGTTCCTCAACTGGGAGGGCATGGCACCGCGGCTGTACCTCAACATCTTCTCGCCGCGCTTCGAGAGCATCGGCGTGCTCGGGATGATCGAGGCGAGCGGCATCGGCTGGCAGGGGCGCTACGAGCAGGCCGAACTGCTGGCGCGCTACTTCCGTGCGAGAGCCGATGGATCGCCCAAGGCCGAGGCGCTGCGCGCGGCGATACAGGGGCCGCCGCCCGATCTCTCGGGCGGCTACAGGTACCTGCAGCTCGAGCGCATGGCGTACTACGTGCACAAGGACACCTACCGCGCGGCGGTGCGCAGCGCCTCGGCGGCGCTGGCCGATCCACGCTGAACGAGGCCACCACTTTCATGCTGCCCGTCGACGAAATCCGCCTTCACTTCAACCCTGCCTCGCTGGTGCTGCTCAACGTGGTGCTGGGCTTTTTGATGTTCGGCATTGCGCTGGACACGCGCATCGACGATTTCAAGCGCGTGGCGCGCATGCCCGGCGCGATGGCGGTGGGCATCGGCGCGCAGTTCATCGTGCTGCCGGCCGTGACCTTCGCGCTCACGCTGATCCTGAAGCCGGGGCCGAGCATCGCGCTGGGCATGATCCTGGTGGCCTGCTGCCCGCCGGGGAACATCTCGCAGATCCTCACGCACCGCGCGGGCGGGAACGTCGCGCTGTCGGTGTCGATGACGGCGATCTCGAATGCGCTCTCCATCGTCGTCATGCCGCTGAACTTCGCGTTCTGGGGCGGACTGCATCCGACGGCCTCGATGCTGCTCAAGACGATTGCGCTGGACCCGCTCGACATGCTGGGCCACATCGTGATGATCATCGGCATTCCCTTCGTGCTGGGCGTGGCCTGTGCGCACCAGCTGCCGCGGCTCACGGCGCGCATCAAGAAGCCGGCGCGCATATTGAGTTTTCTCGCGCTGATCGCTTTCATCGTCGGTGCGATCGCGGGCAACTGGCGCTACTTTCTCGACTACGTGGGGCTGGTGCTGCTGGCGGTGGTGATCCACGATGCGCTGGCCTTCGGCACGGGCTACCTGTGCGCCCGGCTCTCGGGGCTGGGCGACTACGACCGGCGGGCGGTGTCGATCGAGGTGGGCATCCGCAACGCGGGGCTCGGGCTGGTGCTGATCTTCAGCTTCTTCGGCGGGCTCGGCGGCATGGCGGTGGTGGCGGGCGTGTGGGGCTTCTGGGACATCATCGCGGGCCTCGCGCTCGCGAGCTGGTGGGGGCGCAAGCCTGCGACGCCATGAGCGCGTGCCGTGTGCTGGTCACGGGCGGCGACGGGTTCCTTGGGCGCGGCGTGCTGGCCGCGCTGGTGGGGAAATCGCTTGAAGTTTTGATGGCACTCGACGTGCGCGAGGTACCGGCGGAGCGGCAACTGCCGGGCGTGGTCTATCGCCAGCAGGACGTGCGCGATGCGGGCATCGGCGGCACGCTGGCCGAATACGCCATCGACACGGTCGTGCACCTGGCTTCCATCGTCACGCCGGGCAAGGACTCGAACCGCGCCTTCGAGCATTCGGTCGATGTGGGCGGCACGCGCAATGTGCTCGAAGCCTGCGTGGCGCAGGGTGTGCGGCACATCGTGGTGTCGTCGAGCGGCGCGGCCTACGGGTATCACGCGGACAACCCTGCATGGATGACCGAGGAGCAGCCGCTGCGGGGCAACCCTGTGTTCGCGTATGCCGACCACAAGCGTCAGGTGGAGGAGATGCTGGCGGACTATCGCGAGAAGCACCCCGCGCTCGCGCAGACGGTGCTGCGCATCGGCACCATCCTCGGCGAGCGGGTCGACAACCAGATCACCGCGCTGTTCGAGAAGAAGCGGCTCATCGCGATCCGTGGCAGCGCGAGCCCGTTCGTGTTCGTGTGGGACGAGGACGTGACGGGCGCCATCGCGCATGCGCTCGGTGGTGCGCCGGCCGGCTGCTACAACCTCGCGGGCGACGGTGCGCTCACCATCCACGAGATCGCATCGCGCCTGGGCAAGCAGGCGACCGACTGGCCGGCCGGTGTGCTGAAGGCTGCGCTCGCGGTGGGCTCGGCGTTGGGCGTCAGCCGCTATGGACCGGAGCAGCTCGACTTCCTGCGCTACCGGCCGGTGCTGCTCAACACGGCGCTGAAAGAGCGCTTCGGCTATGTGCCGCGAAAGACCAGCAGCGAGGCTTTCGATGCCTTTGTCGCGGCGCGGGCGCGGCAGGGGCGGCCGGTCACTTCTTCTTCGTAGCTTCTTGCACCGGCGCGATCAGGTGCTCGAGCATGCGCCGGGCGTTGATCGGCAGGTCTTCCGACGAACGCACGCAGGCCATCAGCGTGCGTTCGGCCCAGGCGTCGGCGAGCGAGGCGCGCGCGATCTTCATCGAGCGGGCGCAGCGCTCGGCCGCGGTCTGCGGCACGATGCCCACGCCGATGCCGTACTCGACCATCCGGCACACCGCCTCGAAGTTGCGCACGCGCACGCGGTAGGCCAGGTGCTTGCCGAGGGCGCGCACATGCTGCGTCACCAGCTGCTGGAGCGCGCTGTCCGCAGGCAGGCCGACGAATTCGTTGTCGACCACTTCGGCCAGCTTCACGCGTCGGCGCCCGGCCAGCGCGTGGCCGCGCGGCATCACGAGCACGAGGTCGTCGCGGCGGAAGGGGTGGCATTCGAGGCCCTCGGAGTCGATCGCGTCCGAGACGATGCCGATGTCGCAGAGGCCCGCGCGCAGCGCATCGACGGTGTCGGGGCTTGGGCGCTCCTCGAGATCGACCGAGATGCGCGGATGCTGTGCGAGAAAGCGGCTCAGCACCTCGGGCAGGTGCTCGGTCAGCGCCGAGGTGCCGCACATGAAGCGCACGTGGCCCTTCAAACCCTGGCCGTATTCGCCGAGCTCGCCGCGCAGCCGCTCCATCTGCTGCAGCACGACGCGCGCATGGTGCAGCAGCGTGCGGCCGGCCTCGGTGGGGCGCACGCCTTGCGCATGGCGGGTGAGCAGGGGGCTGCCGAGCGCGTCTTCCATGCCGCGCACGCGCTGGCTGGCCGAGGCGAGCGTCATGTGCGAGCGCTCGGCGCCGGCCGTGAGGCTGCCGGCCTCGACGACATGGATGAAGAGCCGCAGGTCGGTGAGATCGAATCGCATGGTGGGCCGCAAGGTAGCACGGGAGCCTCAGCCTGTGCCTGAGGCTGGGTGCGCGAATGCCGCATTTTCAGTCGTGCGCCCGGTCTGCAGACTCGGCGGCAATGACGATCTTTTCCAACGAACTGACGGCGGGCCACTGGGCCGCGGCTGCCGCTGTATTTCTTCTGGCCGGGGTGATCAAGGGCGTGATCGGGCTCGGGCTGCCGACCGTGTCGATGGCGCTGCTCGCGCTGTGGATGCCGCCGGTGCGGGCCGCGGCGCTGCTGATCGTGCCGTCGCTCGTCACCAACATCTGGCAGACCGGGCCGCGCGCGAGCTTCGGGTCGGTGTTGCGGCGCATCGGCGGCATGCAGGCGGGGATCGTGGTGGGGACGCTGGGCGGGGCGCTGTGGCTCGGCGCGCCGGGGGGCGCATGGGCATCGGTGGCGCTCGGCGTGGCGCTGGTGGCCTATGCGCTCTGGGGGCTCACCGGGCGGCAGCTGCACGCGCCCGAGGCGCACGAATGGTGGCTGGGGCCGCTGGTGGGTGTGGCGACCGGGCTGGTGACGGCGGTGACCGGCGTGTTCGCGGTGCCGGCCGTGCCTTACATGCAGGCGCTGGGCTTTCAGCGCGATTCGCTGATTCAGGCGATGGGGATTTCGTTCACCACCTCGACCATCGTGCTGGGCATCGGGCTGGCGGGCAACGGCGGCTATCCGATGGCGGCGGTGGGCAGCTCGGTCGCGATGCTGGTGCCGGCGATCGGCGGCATGGTGATCGGGACGTGGCTTCGGCAGAAGCTGCCGGTGGCGGTGTTCAAGCGCTGCTTCCTGATCGGGCTGGCGCTGCTGGGCGGGTACATGACGGTTCGCGCCATCGCCTGACCGGCGACCGATCAATCAGGCGACGGACAGCAAGGCGGCGCGCACGCGCTCGATGGTCTGGCGATAGGGCAGGGCGAAATCGTCGAGGGCGTCGTCGGCGCCGAGCCAGCGGAAGGAAAACACCAGGCCTTCTTCTTCAGGGCTGCCCGTGGCCATGTGTTCGAAAGTCTCGGGCAGCGGGCCCTCGGCGCGCATCAGGAACAGATGCCAGAGCTGCGGGTGGCGGTGCGTGTTGCCCTCGACACCGGCCTCGCATTCGCGGTCCAGCGTGCCGAGCGGCTGCAGTTCACCCGTGAAGTCGATGCCCGATTCCTCGAGCAGTTCGCGCCGCACCGCCACCTCGGGCGATTCGCCGGGCTCGATGGTGCCCTTGGGCAGTTGCGTATTGCCGTCCCCGGGGTGGCGGAACACCAGCAGCCGGCCCCGTGCGTCGACCAGGCAGGCGCAGGCCTTGAGGATCGGATCGGAGGGGCTGGCGCTGTTGTCGCTCATCAGGCGCCCGTCAAGGCGGCCTTGACCGCTGCGCTGACCTGGCCCATGTCGGCCTTGCCGGCCAGGCGGGTCTTGACCACGCCCATCACCTTGCCCATGTCGCCGGGGCCGCTGGCGCCCAGCTCGGCCACGATGGCCTTCACTGCGGCCACGGTTTCCTCGGCGCTCATGCGCTGGGGCAGGTAGACCTCGAGCACCTTGATCTCGGCGGCTTCCTTGTCGGCGAGGTCGGCACGGCCGCCGGTGGTGAACGCGGCGATGGAGTCCTTGCGCTGCTTGACCATCTTGTCGACGATGGTCACGACCATGGCGTCGTCGAGTTCCACGCGCTCGTCGACTTCCTTCTGCTTCAGGGCGGCGAGCAGGAGGCGGATGGTGCCCAGGCGTTCGGAGTCCTTGGCGCGCATCGCCGTCTTCATGTCTTCGGTGATCTGTTCTTTGAGTGTCATTCGTCAGCCTTTAGCAAAAAAACAAAAGCCGCGGCAGGTTTCCCTGGCGCGGCTGGTGCAACGGGACGCTGGCGAGGACTTTCGTCGGGGCCAACTACCCAGGGATTGCCCTGGACGTTGCTTAGTACAGCTTCTTGGGGAGCTGCATGCTGCGCACGCGCTTGTAGTGGCGCTTGACGGCGGCAGCCTTCTTGCGCTTGCGCTCGGCGGTCGGCTTTTCGTAGAACTCGCGGGCACGCAGGTCGGTCAGCAGGCCGAGCTTTTCGATGGTGCGCTTGAAGCGACGCAGAGCGACGTCGAAGGGCTCGTTTTCTTTAACGCGGATGGTGGTCATTGATGAATCGTTGAACTGAAGTTGGCTCGGGGAGATCGAGGCCCAAAGCCGGGGTTCCTCAACTGAAAATCTTTTGCGGCCGTTGAGGGGAGGCCAGAAGTTAGCCCGAGATTATAGCGCGGTTGCGCACGCATGGGCGCTCGCCCAGGCCCATTGGAAGTTGTATCCGCCCAACCAACCCGTCACATCGACCACTTCGCCGATGAAATAAAGCCCTGGCTGCTTCGATTCCATCGTCTGGGACGACAGATCGCGGGTGTCGACGCCACCGGCCGTGACTTCGGCTTTCTTGTAGCCCTCGGTGCCGCTGGGGGTGATCTGCCAGCGGGCGATCCGCTCGGACAGCGCCGCCAGCGCCTTGTCGGCGGCCTCGTTGACGGGGCGCTGCAGCGCCGGGTCCTGCCCGACCCAGGCGTCCGCCAGCCGGGAGGGCACCAGCGTGGCCAGTTCGTTGGCGATGCGTTTCTTCGAGCGCAGCTTGGCTTCGCCCAGCGCCTCGGCCACGTCCGTGCCGGGGGCGAAATCGATGGTGAGCGGGGCGCCGGGCTTCCAGTAGCTCGAAATCTGCAGCACCGCCGGACCGGAAAGGCCCCGGTGGGTGAACAGCAAATCCTCGAGGAAGGCCATCTTTTCCTTCTTGGCCCCGGTTTCGATCCGCACCGGCAGCGCCAGCCCGGCCAGTTCGGCATACGGCGCCCAACCTTCGCCACCGAAGGTCAGCGGCACGAGGGCCGGGCGGGGCGTGACCATGCGCAGGCCGAACTGCTCGGCAATGCGGTAGCCAAAGTCGCTGGCGCCGATCTGGGGGATCGACAGGCCGCCGGTCGCGATCACCAGCTTCGGTGTCTCGATGACGCCGCGATCGCTATCAATTCGATAGCTTCCGACGCCCGCTGCACCAGCGGTTGCCGGAGAAAAAGCAATGTCCCCCAGCTTGCACGGCTGCCACCGCGTCACCCTGCCGGTCGCGCATTCCGCCAGCAGCATGTCCACGATCTGCTGCGAGGAACCGTCGCAGAACAGCTGCCCCTTGTGCTTCTCGTGAAAGGCGATGCCGTGCTTCTGTACCAGCTCGATGAACTGCTGCGGCGCATAGCGCGACAGCGCCGAGCGGCAGAAATTCGGGTTGTCGCCGATGAAGTGGCGCTGCGGCGCGCGCACGTCGAGGTCGCGGTTGGTGAAGTTGGCCCGCCCGCCGCCTGAGATGCGGATCTTCTCGCCGACCTTCTCGCTGTGGTCGACCAGCAGCACCTTGAGCCCGCGCTGGCCCGCCACCCCGGCGCAGAACAGCCCGGCCGCACCGGCACCGACCACGACTACATCGAATTGAAAAGGAGTGCTCAAACCGTCAGGGCCCATCGGCCGCCAGCAGCGGTGGGGCGTTGTACTTCAGGTGCCCGATGTAGCGCAGCGGCTGCGTCGCAGCGATGGAGGGCACGTCGCCCTCGCGCATGTGCAGCAGGTCGGCGGGGCTCACCCAGCGCGGATCGGCCGCGGTGATCGGCAGGCCCGCCTGGCGGTAGGCCTCCAGCACGAACTGCGAGCAGAAGAACTGGTCGTCGCGGCTCGCGCCCAGCTGCACCATGGCCATGCCGCTGATGCAGAAATTGCTGACCGACGAAGGAATCAGCGGCAGCTCGCAGAGGCGCCGGTTCAGCACGAAGGGCGCGTTCAGCAGCACGCCGGTCGTGTTGTAGCGCGTGCCGACCTGCGAGTTGGCCCAGGTGCGCAGCTTCGCGACGCCCGCGTCGTCGAGGCCCGGCACGCGAAAGGCCACCACCATCTGTTCCTCGGCCACCACGTCGGCCAGCGGCCGCGCGCGCACGCCGGTGCCCACGGCCTCGGCGATCAGCCCGTCGCCCAGGTACAGCAGCGCATGGCTCACCGGCGAGAAGGTGCCCAGCCGGATGCCGAAGGAATTGACCGTGGCGATCGAGCTCAGCAGGATGTCGCCGGGCTCCAGCGCGCTGGCCGTGATGAGCTCGCCGCCGTTGCCCGGCGCGATGACCGAGCTCTGCACCCGCAGGCGCAGGCCCGAATCCTTGGAGGGCAGGTCGACCCGGGTGGCGCAGGCCGAAAGCAGCAGCGCGGCACCCGCCACGGCCACGAGCGCGGCGGCGCGAAGAGCGGCGCGCATCATCCTTTCCAGACGAACGGGAACTTCAACTGCTTGAAGAAGCCGTTGGGCACGTAGTCGCCCAGCACGCCGTACTTCTCGGGCCAGAGCTTGGTGCTCTTGACCGCGGTGCCGAAGAGGTAGTCGAGGAAGGCGTAGTGCGCCGAATAGTTCTTGTCGAGCGCCTCGATGTCCTGGCTGTGGTGCCAGTGGTGGAAGTTGGGCGTCACGATCACGTAGCGCAGCGGCCCGAGCCGCACGCTCACGTTGCAGTGGTTGAACACCGCCTGGAAGCCGACCACCACGATGTACGCATCGATCACTTCCTTGCTGAAGCCCAGCACGTAGATCGGCGCGAGCACCAGCGTGCGGGTGATCAGCAGCTCCAGGATGTGCTGGCGGGAGCCGGCCATCCAGTCCATGCTCTTGACGCTGTGGTGCACCGCATGCAGGCGCCAGAGCACCGGCACCTCGTGGTAGGCGCGATGCGTCCAGTACTGCACGAGATCGGCCACCAGGATGATCAGCAGGATGCCCGCCCAGAACGGCAGGTTGCCTACCCAGCCGCGGATGCCGTCGTTGGCGGCCCAGCCGAAGAGCTTGTGCACCATCAGGTTGGTGGCCAGCAGCACGAAGCCCACGATCATGTGGTTCACCACGAAGTGATGAAAGTCGGTCTGCCACTCTTCGCGGAACACGGGCTGGTCTTTCCGCAGCGCGAACAGCTTCTCGATGAAGATGAAGATCAACGACGAGCCCAGCAGGTCGAGGATGAACCAGTCCAGCCCGATGTACGGCGTGTTGTCCGCGAAGTCGTGCACCGGCACCTTGTGCCCGCCGAGCAGCGCCGACGCCGCCACCAGCAGGAACGCGGCCGACGAGAGCCAGCGCGAGCGGTTGAAGATGATGTTGACCAGCGAGAGCCCGCCCGAGATGACCAGCGCCGCGAGCAGGATGTAGCGCATCAGGTCGACGTTGTAGCTCTTGCGCAGCTCGGGCGTGGTGAGGTACTGCGGAAAGTGGAAGGCCAGCACGCCGAGGAAGCACAGGATGCCCAGGCTCAGGGCGATGGTCCCGGTGACGAGGCCGCGGCCGCGCTGCAGCTCGCCGTGGCTTCCCGTGAAATCGTTGAGTTTGTCGAGCATGTCCGCCTCTCTCTCGCTTGCGCTTTTGTTGGAGCGCGATTTTAGGCGGCCGCAGGAAAACACTCACATAGGCCGAATGGCACGTCGGCGCAGCAGCGAGGCCGCGCCCAGCGCCACACCCATGACCAGCAGCGAGACGACCGTGGTCACCGTGCCCAGCGCATAGATCGACGGCGTGGTGACCGTCGAGGTCAGCCCCTGCAGCTCGAGCGGCAACGTGTTGACGTCGCCGATGGCCTGCGAGGTGCGGGCGATCTCGTCCCACGACAGCGTGAAGCCGAACATGCCGATGCCCACGACCGACGGGCCGATCAGCGGCAGCACCACGAAACGGAAGGTCTGCCACGGCGTGGCGCCGAGGTCGCGCGCGGCTTCTTCATACGCCGGGTTGAAGCGGTTGAACACCGCGAACATGATGAGCAGGCCGAAAGGCAGGGTCCACGTCAGGTGCGCGCCGAGGGCGGAGCTGAAGAGGCCGAGCGCGGTGCCGTAGCCTTCGAGCAGCGTGGTGGCATCCATCGCAGTGAGCACGCCCTTGATGCCGGTGTCCAGCAGCCGGAACTGCAGCCCGATGCCGAGCGAAATGATGATCGACGGCATGATCAGGCTCGCCACCGTGACGAAGAACAGCGCGTTGCCGCCCTTGAGCTTCTTGCGGAACGCAAGCCCGGCCAGCACCGACAGCACCACCGTGAAAGCCATCACCACCGCGCCCAGCGCCAGCGAGCGCCTGAAGGCCGCCCCGATGTCGACGGTGCCCAGGCCTTCGGCCAGCTTGTAGAACCAGTGCAGCGAAACGCCGCGCAGCGGAAAGGTCAGGCCGCCCTCGGGGCCCTGGAAGCTCAGCACGAAGATCGTGATCATCGGGCCGTAGAGGAACAGCACGAACAAGGCGAACACGATCGCCAGGGGCCAGAAGCCGGGGGCGCGCTGTGCGCTGATGGGCGTCTGCATGGTCAGAGTTCCTTGCGAATATCGACGAGCCGCGTGAGCCCCCAGATGATCATCAGCACCACCGCCAGCAGGATCATCGCGTTGGCCGCGGCCAGCGGAAACTGCAGGTACGAGGTCTGCACCTGGATGATCTTGCCGATCGATGCGATCTGCTGGCCGCCCATCACGCCGATGGTCACGAAGTCGCCCATGACGATGGTGATGACGAAGATCGAGCCGATCAGGATGCCGGTGCGCGACAGCGGCACCACCACGTTCCAGAGCGTCTGCCAGCCCGAGGCGCCCGCATCGCTGGCCGCTTCGAGCAGCGACCGGTCGATGCGCATCATGCTGTTGAAGATCGGCACGATCATGAACATCGTGTAGAGGTGCACGAAGGCCAGCACCACCGAGAAATCGGAGAACAGCAGCCATTCGACCGGCTGGTTCACCAGGCCCGCACCCATCAGCGCCTGGTTGACCAGGCCGTTGCGCCCCAAGAGCGGCACCCACGAGATCATGCGGATGACGTTCGATGTCCAGAAGGGCACGGTGCACAGCACGAACAGCACCGTCTGCACGGTCGAGGAGCGCACGTGGAACGCGAGAAAGTACGCGACCGAGAACCCGACCAGCAGCGTGATGCCCCACACCAGCACGCAGAACTTGAAGGTGCTCAGGTACGTGTTGAGCGTGACGCACAGGTCGCCGTTGTCGGTGAGGTGCGAGCACCCCTCGAACAGGCTCAGGTAGTTGCGCAGCGTGACCGCCGGAATCAGCTCGTACTCGTTGAAGTTCCACAGGCTGACCATCGCGACCAGCGCCAGTGGAATCAAAAAGAACAACAGGAACACCAGCGCGAACGGCGCCGCCTGCCACCACGCCTTCACGGTGTGGAGCGGGTCGGCAGCGGCGGAGGCGCGGGTGGCGGGAGCGCTCACAGGATCGAGGGCGCGGTCAGGCGGCGACGAACTCGTTCCACTTGCGCACCATGTACTCGTTCTCGTCCATCACCGCGTTCCAGCAGGCGATGCCGCCCATGCGCTGCTCGTAGCTGCCGCCGTCGCGCACCGCGCCGGCCTTGGCGATCACGTCGCCCTGCGGGCTCTTGATGTCCTGCGCGGCGGGCTTGCCTTCCATCCAGTAGGCCCACTCGTAGGCTTCCATCTTGGTCTTGGCGGTGTCGAGCACGGCGCTGTAGTAGCCCTGGCGGTTGAGGTACGCGCCGGCCCAGCCGTCCAGGAACCAGTTGATGAACTCGTAGGCACCGTCGAGCTTCTTGCCCGAGAGCGTGGCCGGCAGGCCGAAGCCCGAGGCCCAGGCGCGATAGCCTTCCTTGAGCGGCTGGAAGGTGCAGTCGATGCCCTTGCCGCGCACGGCCGTGACGGCGGGCGACCACATCGACTGGATCACCACTTCGCCCGAGGCCATGAGGTTGACCGACTCGTTGAAGTCCTTCCACAGCGCGCGGAACTGGCCGGCCTTCTTGGCCTCGATCAGGGTCTTGATCGTCAGGTCGATCTCGGCCTTGGTCATGTTGCCCTTGTCGGCGTACTTGTGGATGCCCTTGGCCTCCACCACCATCGCGGCGTCCATGATGCCGATCGAGGGGATGTTCAGGATCGCCGCCTTGCCCTTGAACTCGGGGTTCAGCAGCTCGGCCCACGAACCGATCGGGCGCTTGATCAGGTCGGGGCGAATGCCCAGCGTGTCGGCGTTGTAGGTGGTCGGAATCAGCGACATGAACTGCGTGGGCGACTTGGCGAAGGCCTTGCTCTTCTCGCCCTCGAGATAGATCACCTTGATGGGCGCCGTGCCCTGGTCGCCGACCTTCTTGCCGGCCACTTCGCCCTTGGTGAAGAGCGAGGTGATCTTGGCGGCGTTCTTCACGCGCTTGGTGTCGATGCCCTTCAGATTGCCGGTCGGCACGATCTTCTTGAGCGAGAAGAACTCGGTGTCGATCAGGTCGAAGCTGTTGGGCGCGGTCACGGCGCGCTTGGTCACGTCGTCGGTGGTCACGGCCACATACTGGATCTCGATGCCGGTGTCGGCCTTGAATTTCTCGGCGATGGCCTTGTCCTGGTTCACCGCGGTGCCCAGGTAGCGCAGCACGATCTTTTCCTGTGCATGCACGAAGGGCGCGATGCCCGTGGCCAGGATGCCGGCGGTGCCTTGCAGCAGGGTGCGGCGCTTGACGCCGGTGGACAAGTCGATGGGATCGGTCATGGCAGAGTCTCCGTAGAAAGAAGTGGCGAACGAAGGGAAAGGAAAGGGTTACGGCGCCACGGCGAGCGCGCGCGCATCGGCTTCGGCCCACGACAGGCGAACCGTCTCGCCCTGCGCATAAGGGCTTGCGAGAAACGCGGCCTCGCCCAGCAGCACCGACACGTTCCGGCGCTCCGGCGCGGCGGCTTCCAGCGCCAGCCCGAGCAGCACGTAGGTGCCCTGGTACTCGACGTCGGTGACCGCCGCGGCAAGGCCGTTGGCGTCGGGGCCCGGCGCGATCCGCATGTGGTCGTTGCGCACCGCGATCGGCCCGGCGGGCGTATCGATCACGTTGTGGCCGCCCATGAAGCGCGCCACGAATTCGTTGACGGGGTGGTTGTAGATCTCGTGCGGCGAGCCGACCTGCTCGATCACCCCGTGGTTCATCACCACCATCGTGTCGGCCAGCGCCATGGCTTCTTCCTGAGAGTGCGTGACGTGCACGAAGGTCAGGCCCAGCTCCTTCTGCCAGCGCCGAAGCTCGGCGCGCATCTGGATGCGCAGGAACGGGTCGAGCGCAGACAGCGGCTCGTCCAGCAACAGCACGCGCGGCTCGGTGATGAGCGCGCGCGCCAGCGCCACGCGCTGCTGCTGGCCGCCGGAGAGTTCGCCGGGCTTGCGCTCGGCCAGATGGCCCATCGCCACGCGCGCCAGCAGGTCGCGCGCACGCTTCTGGCGCTCGGCCTTGCCGACGCCTTTCATCTTGAGGCTGAAGGCCACGTTGTCGGTGGCCGAGAGATGCGGGAACAGCGCGAAGCTCTGGAACATCATCGCCGTGCCGCGCGCGGCCGCGGGCAGGTTGGTGATGTTGCGGTTGTCCAGCAGGATGTCGCCGCTGGTGACCGACTCGTGGCCCGCGATCATGCGCAGCGTGGTGCTCTTGCCGCAGCCCGAGGGGCCCAGCAGGCAGCAATAACTGCCGCTGGCGATGCGCAGGTCGATCGCGTCGACGGCGGCCGGCGTGCCGGCGGCGTAGCGCTTGCTGAGCGCGACGATCTCGACCGCGGCGGGCGGAAGCGGGGCGACGGCGTTCATTGCCGGGCGAAAAACGGGCTGGAGGCAGGCATGCACGGTCTAAGCACGCTCCATGCCACATGTGCCCCGGAACGGGGCGGCCTGCAGTGCGCCGTGTCAGGGCGCCGCGTGGGTCACGTGCCCGGGCGTCCGATCATCTTCGGCGTGATGAACACCAGCATTTCCACCTTGTTCACCACGCGCTCGCGCGAACGGAACAGCGCACCCAGGTAGGGCACCTCGCCCAGCACCGGCACCCGCGACTCGTCGTTGGTCTCGGTCAGCTCGAAGATTCCGCCGATCACCACGGTGCCGCCGTTGTCGATCAGCACCTCGGTCTGCACATGCTTGGTGTTGATGGCCGGGCCGGCCGAGGTGTTGACGCCGCGCGCGTCCTTGCTCACGTCGAGCGTGAGGATGATGTTGCCTTCCGGCGTGATCTGCGGCGTCACTTCCAGTTTCAGCACCGCCTTGCGGAACGAGATGGAGGTCGCGCCGCTCGACGTGGCTTGCTGGTACGGGATTTCCTCGCCCTGTTCGATGAGCGCCTTGGTCTGGTCCGCCGTCACCACGCGCGGGCTCGACACCAGCCGGCCCTTGCCCTCGGCTTCCAGCGCCGAGATCTCCAGGTTCAGCATGCGCGTGAAGCTCGAGTTGAAGAGCGACAGCGAGAACGCCCCCGCGCTGTTGCCCGTGCCACCCGCATCGCCGGCCGGCAGGTTCACGAAGTTGCTGTTGGTGAACGAGGTGAAGGCGTTGTCGGTGCCCGTGGGGCTGGTGCCGAAGGAGGCGTTCTTGCCGGTGGCGCCGCCGCCCAGCTTCACGCCGAGCGACTTGCCGAAGGTGTCCGAGGCCTCCACGATGCGCGCCTCGATCAGCACCTGCCGCACCGGCACGTCGAGTTTGCGGATGAGCTCGCTCACTTCGGCCAGGCGAGCCGGTGTGTCGGTAACGAAGAGTTGGTTCGTGCGCACCTCGGCGATCGCGCTGCCGCGCGTGCTCAGGAGGCGCGTGGCCGTGGCGCTGCCACCGCTGCTTCCGCTCCCGGCGCCCGTCAGGCTCTGGACCACCGTCGCCGCCTTGGCGTAGTTGAGCTGGAACGACTGCGTGCGCAGCGCCACGAGGTTCTCGACGGTGGCCTGCGCTTCCAGCTCGATCTTTTCCTTGGCGTTGATCTCGTCCTTCGGCGCGATCCAGAGGATGCTGCCGTTCTTTCGCAGCCCCAGGTTCTTCGCCTGCAGGATGACTTCGAGCGCCTGGTCCCACGGCACGTCCTTCAGCCGCAGCGTCAGGGCGCCCGAGACCGTGTCGGAGGTCACCACGTTGAAGCCGGTGAAGTCCGCGATCACCTGCAGCAGCGCGCGCACGTCGACGTTCTGGAAATTGAGCGTGAGCTTCTCGCCGGTGTAGCCGGTGCCCTGCGTGAGCTTGGCCGGATCGGTCTTGCGTGGGCGCACCTCGATGACGAACTGGTCGTCCGCCTGGTAGGCGCTCTGCTCCCAGTCGCCGTGCGCGGTGATCGACAGGCGCACCCGGTCGCTCAACTGCTGCGCGCTGACCGTGTCGACGGCCGTACCGAAATCGGACACGTCCAGGCGCCGTCGCAGCCCTTCCGGGAGCGACGCCCGCATGAATTCGGCCACCAGCGTCGCGCCTTCGCGCCGCACATCCACGCCGAGCTGGCTGCTGCCCATGGCGACGAGCACGCGCCCGGCGCCATCGCCGCCGCGGCGGAAATCGATGTCCTGCAGCGGCGTCACCTGCCGTTGCCTGCCTTCGGCGAATTCGACGTTGGCAGGCGTCTTCGGCGGCTGGCCCAAGCCGGACTGCAGCGAGACCAGCAGCGACCGTCCCTGGATCTCGGCCTGGTAGGTTGCCGCGCGCTGCAGGTTCAGCACCACGCGCGAGCGTTCGCCGGCCTGCACGACGTTGGCGGTGCGCAGGTTGCCGGTGTTGAATTCGATGGCCGAGCGGCCGACCGCGCTGGTCACCCCCGGAAAGTCCAGCGCGATGCGTGCCGGCTCCTGCACGACGAAGCCGGTGGGCAGCGCGGCGAGCGGCTCCTTGAAGTCGATGCGCACCAGCTCCGTGCCGCCCCTCGCGGTGCTCGTGACGGCTTCGATGGCGTTCTGCGCGTGCGCGGCGATCGCGGCCAGCGAAAGCAGGACCGCCACACCGATCCATCGTCGCGGTCGCGTTCGCAAGACGCTCGGCGAGCGCGGGCAAGTCTTCATGGGTTCTCTCCGTGTGAGGCGAGGCGCGAACGACACGCGCGCCCCGTCTGTGACGGATGGATGGTTTCGCCCAATCTGGGAGGAATCTTGCCGAAGCGCGACGGATCGCAACTTGTGTTGCACGGATGCAATGGGGCGCGGCACCGCCTCTTCGCCGCCTCTCCGATTTCTCCGAATTTGCAGGGAACCATCGCGGCTTCCGGATTCCCGTGGAGCGAGCGAATGATGGCGAGTCGATCGATGGTGGCGATGCTGGTCGGTGCGCTGGGCATCGCCTGCGCCGGCTCGGGCGTGAGCGCGAGCTACGCCATGGCGCACCGGGAGGCGATGCCCGTGGAGGCGCCCGCATTGCGCCCCGGCGCGCGTCCCTGGTGGTCGGCCTTCGGGAGCGAGACGCTGAACACGTTGATCGCCGACGCCGGCCACGGCGCGGCTGCCAGCAGCGATCTCGATGCGCCCGCCGCGGAGATCGGCGTCTCGGCGGCTTATGTCGCACTGGTCGTCCAGACGCTGCGCATGACCTACGTCGAGAGCGCGCTCACCGCGATGCGCCGGCAGTCGCAGCTCGTCGCGGCCAGCCCGGCGCTGCACGATGACTTCGCCAAAGAGTTGAAGCGCCGCGAAGCGGGCGCGGTGGCGGCGATGAAGAAGATGGATGCGCAGCGTGAAGCGAACTTCGCCTTTCTCGTGGCGCGCTGCGGCCTGTCGCAAGCAGCGTTGAACCAGGCGATCGCCGACGAGGTGGCGCAGCGCAGGCTGCCGCGTTTCGCGGCCTCGCTGCCGCAGGCCGTTCCCACGGTGCTGCTCGCGAACCGCGACGACATCCAGCTCGCGGCCTCGCTGTACGGCATCGAGCCTCAGGCGTTGCTCGGCGGCACCATCGATGCCGCCGAAGAGGCCGGCGAGAGCGATCTGTCTGTCGATGCAGATTTGCCTGGCGCGCCGCTTTTTCCACTGGTCGTGGCGCAAGGCCGCGCGGAGGTCGCCGAGGCCTTGCGCAGGTTGCAGGCATCGAACGACGTGGCGGCCGACGCGACCCGGCGGATGCACGAGGCGAAAGACGAGTTCGAGCGTTCGAAGCTGCGGATGAGCCGCGGAGAAATGTCGGAAGTCCAGATGTTGGAAGATTTCCAGGGCCTGATGCTCGACCAGCAGCGCCTGGTCGCCGCCGACGGCGAACTGGCCATCGCCTGGATCGCGCTCGTCGCCAGCCTCGGGAGCCGGACGCCCGTGCTGCTGCGCGGGAGCCCTGCGCCGGACGCCGCAGCTTTGCGCGCGCGGCCCGGGCTGATCGGGAGCTTTTGAGGACTAGGTGCCGAAGCGATCCGCGTCCACCGGCAGCGCTGCCGCGGCCAGCCCGCGCAGCACGTCGCCCACCACGATCACCGCCGGGCTTGCGAGCCCGGCTTCGGCGATGCGGGCCTGCAGCCCGTCGAGCGTGGTTGCGATGTGGCGCTGGTGCGGCAGGCTCGCGTGCTGCACCACGGCCACGGGCGTGTCGCCGGGCAGGCCGTGCAGCAGCTCGCGCTCGATGTGGCGGGCGCCCGCCACGCCCATGTAGATCACGAGCGTGAGGCGCGCGTTGTGCGCCATGGCGGCCAGCGCGCGCCAGTCGGTGGGGTCGTCTTGCGCACCCGCGCCGGTCTTTGCATGGCCGGTGACGAACACCACGCCCTGCGCGTGGTCGCGGTGCGTGAGCGGCACGCCCAGCGAGGTCACGGCTGCGAGGCCCGCGGTGATGCCGTTGACCACCGCGCATTCGATGCCGGCCTCGCGCAGGTGCTCCACCTCTTCGCCGCCGCGGCCGAAGATGAACGGGTCGCCGCCCTTCAGGCGCACCACGGTCTCGCCCTCGCGCACCGCGGTGATCATGAGCCGCTCGATGAAGGCCTGCGGCGTGCTCTTGCAGCCGCCGCGCTTGCCCACGTGCACGATGCGCGCGCCGGGGCGGGCATAGGCCAGGACTTCGTCGCTCACGAGGTCGTCGACCAGCAGCACCGTGGCGGCCTGGATCGCCTTGACAGCCTTGACGGTCAGCAGTTCCGGATCGCCGGGGCCGGCGCCTACCAGCGTGCAGCGGCCGGTGATGAGGTTGGATGCGTTGTTCATGCGTGGGATGCCAGTTGCTTGATATGCCCGACCTGCGCGGCGATGGCTTCGGGCACGGGAAGCTCGCCGTTCAATACGCGTCGCGTGTAGTCGGCCGTGGTGGCGACGTCGATTTCCTTGGGCAGCCCGGGCACCTCGGCTGCGGTGCCGCTGGCCTGGGCCTGCAGTTCGGTGCGCACGCCGCGCACGAAGCCGTCGATCTGCGCGGTGCGGCGCGGGTCGGAGACCACCTCGCCTTCGAGGCCGCGCGAGAGCAGGGCGGTGGTGCCCATCAGCTCGAAGGTCTCGGCCATGACGCGCGCGTATTCGGGGTGGGTGTAGCTGGCCACCACCACTGCGGGGCCGGCCGTGGGCTGCATCAGCTTGACCACGCTGTGGCCGGGGTTGCGCAGGCCGACGACGCGGCGCACGTCGAGCAGGCGCTTGAGCGCGGGGTTCAGCAGTTCGGTGGCGGCGAAGCCCACGGTGCCGTTGGCGATGGGGCCGATGGCGGCCATGGGCGGCACGTCGAGTGCGGCGAGCACGTTCGAGGCGAGCACGCGGGCCGTTTCGGTGGCGCTGCCGTGCACCAGCACCGGCAGGCCTTCGCGGGCCAGCAGCAGCGCCAGCAGCGGGGTGAGCACCGGGAGCTTGCGCGCGCCGTTGTAGCTGGGCAGCACGATGAGCGGGCGGTCGCCGGCGGGAATGTGGTGCAGCCGCGCATGCGTGGCGTCGAGGAAACCGGCCATCTCCTCGGGCGTCTCGCCCTTGATGCGCATCGCGAGGCAGAAGCCGCCGATCTCCAGGTCGGTGACGGTGCCGTCCAGCACCTGGCCGAACAGGTCGGTGGCCTGTTCGCGCGTGAGCGGCTTGGCGCCTCGCGCGCCGCGGCCGATTTCCTTGATGTATTGGCTGATTCCCATGGGTAGGCGGATTGTCCTGCAACGCTTATGCCGGAATGTGAGTCGGCTTATGCACCGGTTTTGCCCCTTCCCCCTCTTCCCCCTTCGGGGGAAGGTTGGGATGGGGGCAGGCAGAGCGCGCGATGGATGCGCCGCTTGCCCCCACCCCAGCCCTCCCCCGGGAGGGGAGGGAGCAGGACGCGGGGTCATGGGGTCTCCGCCATCGCTTTGGCGGGCATCAGGCGGATCATGCGTTTGAGCTCCGGAATGCACGAGCCGCAGTTCGTGCCGCATTTCAGCGTTCCTTGCAGCGCAGCCAGCCGTTCGTCCGGCGTGCCGCCGCAACGGCCCAGCTCGGTCCGGATCGCCACATCGGTCACGTTGAAGCAGGTGCACACCGGCTTTCCGCGCGATTGCACCGCCAGCGGCGCGCGGGCGCCGGGCGAGAGCAGCAGGCGGCCGTAGCTCTGCGCCGGCAGTTCCTCCCGCAGCAGCGTGGCGATCCAGGCCTCGGCGCTGGTGTCGCCCGCGAGCAGAAAGGCTTCGAGGACGGCACTCTGGTCGGGGCGGCGCACCAGCCGTGCCGCGCGGCGCTGGCCGCGCCGGCTGTCAACGTAGCGCAGGGTGTCGGCGCTTTGCAGGGCGAGCAGGGCCTCGATCTGCGCCAGCAGCGCATCGGCCGGAGCATCGTGCGCCGCCGCGCGGAACAGGAGGCCGCTGCGTTCTGTGCCCGCCGCGTCCTTGGTGCTGCCCGAGAACGGCACGCAGGTGGCGAACGGAAACATCGCCATCAGCGGCTGCAGCGCGCGATGCGCCGCCAGCACTTCATCGGGCGGCAGCCAGCCCATCGCCAGCAGCGACCATGGCAGCTCGGCCTTGAGGATCTTCACCGCCGTGTGCTTGAGCTCGGGCTGCTTCGAGGTGGGGCAGTAGGCCGGCGTGGTGAGCGCGTTGATGCCGGCCAGCCGCGTGCCGGTCGACGAGCAGCCGCTCAGGTACTCCTCGCCCCAGTGCATCGCGACGAAGGCCTGGCTCATGCCGATCTCGGTGCTGGCGCGCGCGGGCAGCAGGATCGAGCCACGCTTCGAAGTCAGGTGCACCAGGTCGCCTTCGTTGATCTGGCGCCGCGCCATGTCCTGCGGGTTCATCTGCACCTTGGGCTCGGCCACATGGCCGAACAGGCGGCCGACGGTGCCGGTGCGGCTCATGCCGTGCCACTGGTCGCGCAGGCGCCCGGTGTTGAGCGAGAAGGGGTAGCGCGCCTCGCGGGCCTCGGCCACCGGCTTGTAGGGCGTGTCGACGAAGCGGGCGCGGCCGTCGGGCGTGGGGAACACGCCGTCTTCGTACAGGCGCGCGCGGCCGGTGGTCTCGCCTTCCTTCAGCGGCCATTGCTGGGGGCCGCGGTCGTCGAGCATCGCGTAGCTCAGGCCGGTGATGTCCAGGTCGCGCCCGCGCGTGGTCTCGCGGTGCTCGTTCCAGACCGATTCGGCGGTGTCGTACGGAAAGAGCGTGCCCGCGCGGCCGAGCCGCTGCTCGAGCCGACGCGCGAAGTCGGTGGCGATCGACCAGTCGTGCCGTGTCTCGCCCGGTGCGGCGATGGCGGGGCGCACGCGCGAAATGCGGCGCTCGCTGTTGGTCACGCTGCCGTCCTTCTCGCCCCAGGTGGTGGCGGGCAGCAGCAGGTCGGCGAAGGCGCAGGTGGCGGTGGTGGAAAAGGCCTCCTGCACCACCACGAACTCGGCGCGCTCCAATGCGCGGCGCACCGTGGCCTGGTCGGGCATCGACTGGGCGGGGTTGGTGCAGGCGATCCACAGTGCGCGGATTTCGCCGTCGGCGGCAGCCTGGAACATTTCGACCGCGGTCTTGCCCGGCTTCTCCGGCACCGAGGGCACGCCCCAGAGCGCGGCCACCTCGGCGCGGTGCGCGGGGTTGGCCAGGTCGCGGTGCGCGCTCAGCAGGTTGGCCAGGCCCCCCACCTCGCGCCCGCCCATCGCATTGGGCTGGCCGGTGAGCGAGAACGGGCCGGCGCCCGGCTTGCCGATCTGGCCGGTGGCCAGGTGCAGGTTGATCAGCGCGGCGTTCTTCGCGGTGCCGCTGGACGACTGGTTCAGGCCCTGGCAATACAGGCTCAGCGTGGCGGGCGAGGTGGCGAACAGCCGCGCGGCCGCGAGCAGGTCGTCCTTCGGGATACCGCAGACCTGCGCTACCTTGTCGGGCGTGCATTCGCGCACCGTGGCCTTCAGTGCGTCGAAGCCGTTGGTGTGGTCGGCGATGTACTTCGCGTCGATCCAGCCTTCCCACAGCATCAGGTGCAGCATGCCGTTGAACAGCATCACGTCGGTGCCGGGCTGGATCGGCAGGAACAGGTCGGCGATCTCGACCGTGTCGGTGCGGCGCGGGTCGGCCACCACGATCTTCAGCGCCGGATTCGCCGCCTTCGCGTCCTCGATGCGGCGGAAAAGAATCGGGTGCGCCCACGCCGTGTTGCTGCCCACGATGAAGAGGCAGTCGGCATGCTTCAGGTCGTCGTAGCAGGCCGGCGGCGCATCGGCGCCCAGCGTCTGCTTGTAGCCGGCGACCGCGCTGCTCATGCACAGGCGCGAGTTGGTGTCGACGTTGTTGGTGCCGACCAGGCCCTTGGCGAGCTTGTTGAAGACGTAGTAGTCCTCGGTCAGCAGCTGGCCCGAGATGTAGAAGCCGACGGCATCGGGCCCGTGGTCCTGGATGACCTGTGCGAACTTGCCCGCGGCGTTGTCGAGCGCCGTGTCCCACGACACGGCCATGGGCGCTTCCCCGCGCACGATGCGCTGCATCGGCTGCAGGAGCCGCGCCTGCCGCGTGACCGGCGCGCTCGCCGTGAGGTGCAGCGTCGAGCCCTTGGTGCAGAGGCGCCCGAAGTTGGCCGGGTGTTCGGGGTCGCCGCGCACGCCGGTGATCTGCGCGCCGTCGGATTCGATGATCACGCCGCACCCTACGCCGCAATAGGGGCAGGTGGAGCGCGTCTCTTGCACCATGGGCGGCTCAGCTTTCTTCTGTGGAGAGGATCGCCATCGTGGCGAAGGGCCTGGGCCCCGCGACCGGGCGCTCCAGGTCGATGGCGTGCGTCGCGAGTTCGCCGGCGTCCAGGTGCACCACGCCGCCGTCCACCTTCACCGCGAACTTCGGCGTGCAGCCTTCGTCCGGCGACTTGGCGCAGCCGTCGTCCAGCCCGATGGTCCAGTTGTGCAGCGGACAGGCCACGCTGGTGCCGAACACGATGCCCTGGCTCAGCGGGCCGGCCTTGTGCGGGCAGCGGTCCAGCAGCGCGAAGACCTGGTCCTCGGCATTGCGGAACACGGCAACGTCCACCCCGGCCGGCCGCGCCACGCGGCGGGCGCCGAGCACGGGGATGTCGTCGATGCGGCAGATGGCTTTCCATTCGCTCATGGTGGGGCTCCCTAGGTCTTGAGGTCGGAGTACAGGCCCGTCACGCGGTCCATGATCGCGAGCAGGTTCTCGCTGGTCACGAACACGTCGGACATCAGGGCGGGCGAGGCGCCGGCACCCTCCAGGCGCAGGAGCCCGCGGTTGAAGAACATCCACTGCGCATCGGCCAGCACCAGCTCCTGGCGGATCTGCTCGGTGGCTTCGGGTGCGCTGCGCAGGATTTCGAGCGCCGCGAGGAATTCGCCGCGCGACTTCGCGATCTCGGTCGCGCTGCCGGCCGCATCGATCTGCATCGCGCCGGCCAGGTAGAACTTGGCCATGCGCTGCGACAGCATGCGCTGGCGCCCCGCGATGTTGACCAGCCGGCCCACGGGCTTGCCCGAAGCGGCCTCGTACTGCGTGGTGCCCTGGTTCGCGAGCGCAAGCACCGTGGCGTCGAGCTTCACGACCTTGGCGGCTTCTTCCTTGCTGGGCACGACGCCGGTCAGCTCGCGCTTGAAGTCGCCCCAGGCGCCGTCGAGCGCGTCGTACGTGCCGCGGATCGTGGGGCTCGGCGCGAAGGCCTTGAGCTCGCCCAGTTGCTTCTCGAACAGCGCGATCGATTTGTCGAGCACCTGCTGCGCGTTGCGCATTTCCACCTTCTGCAGGAGGGCGAGGTAGGCCTTGCTCGCACGCTGCGACAGCATGCGCTGGCGGCCCGCCTTGTTGATGGCGTCGTTGAGGTCGGCCACCTGCGCGCGGGCGCCGATGGCGGCCAACGCGGAAGAAGCGACGAAGAGTCTTCTTTTCAATTTGTCTCCCTTGCCCGGTTCAAACCGTCAACGGCGTGAACTGACGCACGTCCACCGAGGCCTGCGCCGACTCGAACCACGGGTCGGGCTCGCCGTCGAGCGCGAACTGCAGCCGCTCCCAGAGCGCCTTGCGGCCGTCCGTGTCTTCGAGGATCTTTTTCTTCACATGGTCGAGCCCCACGCGGCCGATGTAGTGCACCGTGCGCTCCAGGTACCAGCCCTCCTCGCGGTAGAGCTGCAGGAAGGCGCCTGAAAACTCCATCACCTCGGCGGCCGTCTTCACCTTCACGAGGAACTGCGCCACCTCGGTCTTGATGCCGCCGTTGCCGCCCACGTAGAGCTCCCAGCCCGAGTCGACGCCGATCACGCCCACGTCCTTGATGCCGGCCTCGGCACAGTTGCGCGGGCACCCCGAGACGGCGAGCTTCACCTTGTGCGGCGAGTACATGGCCCAGAGCGCGCGCTCCAGGTCCTTGCCCATCTGCGTGGAGTCTTGGGTGCCGAAGCGGCACCACTCGCTGCCCACGCAGGTCTTCACCGTGCGCAGCGACTTGGCATAGGCAAAGCCCGAGGGCATGCCGATGTCCTTCCACACGCCTTCGAGGTCTTCCTTCTTCACGCCCAGGAGGTCGATGCGCTGGCCGCCGGTGACCTTGACGGTCGGGATCTTGTACTTGTCGGCCGCATCCGCAATGCGCCGCAGCTCGTCGGGCGTGGTGTGGCCGCCCCACATGCGCGGAATGACGGAATAGGTGCCGTCCTTCTGGATGTTGGCGTGGCTGCGCTCGTTGATGAAGCGGCTCTGCGGATCGTCCTTCGCCTCTTTGGCCCAGGTGCTGATCAGGTAGTAGTTGATGGCCGGGCGGCAGGTGGCACAGCCGTTGGGCGTGCGCCAGCCGAGGTTGCGGTAGACCTCGTCGTGCGTGAGGTAGTGCTCCTTTCGGATCGCGTCGCGCGCGTCCTGGTGGCTCACGTCGGTGCAGCCGCAGATCGCCTTTTTCTTCGGCGTGGCCGAGTAGTCGCCGCCGGCCGTGAACATCAGGATCTGCTCGACCAAACCGGTGCACGAGCCGCAGCTGGCGCTCGCCTTGGTGTGCTTCTTCACCTCGTCGAGCGTGAAGAGGCCCTTGTCCTTGATGGCCTTGCAGATGGTGCCCTTGTTCACGCCGTTGCAGCCGCAGACCTCGGCATCGTCGGGCATGCTCGCGGCCTTGCTGTGGCCTTCGTGGCCGGTGTCGCCGATGTTCGACTCGCCGAACATCAGCTTGTCGCGGATGTCGTGCACGCTGCGGCCGTCGCGCAGGAGCTTGAAGTACCAGCTGCCATCGACCGTGTCGCCGTAGAGGCAGGCGCCCACCAGCTTGTCGTCCTTGAGCACCAGCTTCTTGTAGACGCCGCCGAAGGGGTCGCTCATCACGATTTCCTCGGTGCCTTCGCCGCCCATGAATTCGCCCGCGCTGAAGAGGTCGATGCCCGTCACCTTGAGCTTGGTGGAGGTGAGCGAACCCAGGTAGCGGCCGATGCCGAACTGCGCCAGGTGGTTGGCCGCGACCTTGGCCTGCTCGAACAGCGGTGCGACCAGCCCGTAGGCAATGCCGCGATGCGCCGCGCATTCGCCCACCGAGTAGATGCGCGCATCGGTCACGGTCTGCATGGTGTCTGTCACGACGATGCCGCGGTTGCAGTGAAGGCGCATCTTCTCGGCCAGCTCGACGTTGGGGCGAATGCCCACGGCCATGACCACGAGATCGGCCGCGACCTCGGTGCCGTCCTTGAAGCGGATGGCCTTCACGCGGCCGTCTTCATTGCCGACCATGTCCTGCGTCTGCGCGCCCATCAGGAACTTGAGGCCCCGGTCTTCGAGCGATTTCTGCAGCAGCTTGCCCGCCACGTCGTCGAGCTGGCGCTCCATGAGCCAGGGCATGACGTGCACCACGGTCACGTTCATGCCGCGCAGCATCAGCCCGTTGGCCGCTTCCAGGCCCAGCAGTCCGCCGCCGATGACCACCGCGTTCTTGTGCGTGCGCGCGGTCTCGATCATGTAGTCGGTGTCGGCGATGTCGCGGTAGGCGATCACGCCCTTGAGGTCCTTGCCCGGCACCGGCAGCATGAAGGGGTTGGAGCCGGTGCACATCAGCAGGCGGTCGTAGGGGGCCTCGGTGCCATCCTCGGCGCGCACGATGCGCTTGACGCGGTCGACCTCCACCACCTTCTTGCCGGCGTGCAGGGTGATGTGGTTGTCGCTGTACCACTCCCAGCTGTTGAGCACGATCTCGTCGACCGTCTGCTCGCCCGCGAGCACGGGAGACAGCAGGATGCGGTTGTAGTTCGGGTGCGGCTCGGCGCCGAAGACGGTGATGTCGTACAGGTCGGGCGCGATCTTCAGCAACTCTTCGAGCGTGCGCACGCCGGCCATGCCGTTGCCGACCATCACGAGTTTCATTTTCTTCATGGGGCTGGACCTTTCCTCGAAATCAAGCGAACGAGAGCCCGCGGCGCGCCCGAAGCTCGCGCCGTCGTCGTGGGGTGGACGCCGGTCGACCGGCTGTCGCTGCGTCAGGCCGCGGTTTTCTCCACATGCGCCTGGCGCGTGTAGAGGAAATCGATGACCGCCTTGCGCGCATGCACGTAGGCCGGGTCTTCGGCGAGCTCGACGCGGTTGCGCGGTCGCGCGATGTCCACCGCCAGCACCTCGCCGATGGTGGCGGCCGGGCCGTTGGTGAGCATCACGATGCGGTCGCTCAACAGCACAGCTTCGTCGACGTCGTGCGTAACCATGACGACGGTGCTGTGCGTCTTCTGCACGATGGCGAGCAGTTCGTCCTGCAGCTTGGCGCGGGTGAGGGCGTCGAGCGCGCCGAAGGGCTCGTCCATCAGCAGCACCTTGGGTTCCATCGACAGCGCGCGCGCGATGCCCACGCGCTGCTTCATGCCGCCGGAGATTTCGCCGGGGCGCTTCTGCGCGGCGGGCGTGAGGCCGACGAGTGCCAGTGCCGCATCGGTGCGCTCGCGCAGTTGCGCCTTGCTCTCGGTCGCCGCGAACACGCGCTCGACCGCGAGGTACACGTTCTCGAAGCAGGTGAGCCAGGGCAGCAGCGAGTGGTTCTGGAACACGACGGCGCGCTCGGGCCCCGGGCCCTTGATCTCGCGGTTCGCGCAGAGGAGCACGCCTTGGGTCGGCGTTGTCAGCCCGGCGATCAGATTCAGCAGCGTCGACTTGCCGCAGCCCGAGTGCCCGATGAGCGTGATGAACTCGCCCTTGGCGACGTTCAGGTTGATGTCGCGCAGCACGAGGAAACTGCCCTTGGCCGTCTTGAAGCGCTGCTCGACGTCGCGGATCTCGATGTACTTGCTGTCGTCGTTCATGACTTCACCTCTTCGAACGTGAATGCGGTTGCCAGCTTGATGAGCGCGAACTCCAGCACCAGCCCGACGATGCCGATCACGAAGATCGCGATGATGATGTTGGCGACGTTGAGGTTGTTCCACTCGTCCCACACCCAGAAGCCGATGCCGACGCCGCCGGTCAGCATCTCGGCCGCGACGATCACCAGCCACGCGGTGCCGACCGCCAGGCGCACGCCGGTGAGCATGTAGGGCAGCACGGCGGGGAACAGGATCTTGGTGAGGATCTTCCATTCGGAAAGATTCAGCACCTTCGCCACGTTCATGTAGTCGCTCGGCACGCGCTGCACGCCCACGGCGGTGTTGATGACCATCGGCCAGATCGAGCAGATGAAGATGGTCCAGATGGCCGCCGGGTTCGCGCCCTTGAACACCAGAAGGCCGATGGGCAGCCAGGCCAGCGGCGACACCGGGCGCATCAGGCTGATGAGCGGATTGAACATGCGCGCAAGAAATTCGAAGCGCCCGATCGCGAAGCCCGCCGGAATGCCGACCAGCGCCGCGAGGCCGAAGCCCAGCGCCACGCGCTGCAGCGACGAGAGCACGTTCCAGCCCACGCCCTGGTCGTTCGGCCCCTTGCTGTAGAACGGATCGCTGAACACGGTGAGCGCCTGCTGCCAGGTGGCGAGCGGCGTGGGAAAGCCGGTGGTGCTTTTCATGGCGACCAGCTCCCAGATCAGCAGCAGCAGGCCGAAGCCCGCGAGCGGCGGGAGCACGCGCATCCAGAAGGCGCGCAGGTCGAGGGGCGTGCGTTGTTTTTGCTCCCTCTCCCCTTTGGGGAGAGGGTTGGGGTGAGGGGCAGCCTCGACACGGGGAGCACCCTCACCCCGGCCCTCTCCCGCACGCGGGAGAGGGAGCGAGGCATCCAGGGGCGAATGAAAAACAGCGCTGACCATGGTGCGTTTCTCCTCAGACATGGAGCTTGAAGGACTCGGCGTACTTCTTCGGGTCCTTGCCGTCCCACACGGAACCGTCGAAGAGCTTGCTGGTGCGCAGCACGTCCTTGGGCACGGGCGTCTGCGTGGCGGCGGCGGCCTGCTTGTAGATGTCGATGCGGTTGATCTCGGTGGCCACCTTCAGGTAGTCCGGATGCTCTTTCAGCAGACCCCAGCGCTTGTGCTGCGTAAGGAACCACATGCCGTCCGAGAGATAGGGAAAGTTCACCGCGCCGCCGTTGTAGAACTTCATGTGGTTGGGGTCGTCCCAGCTCTTGCCCAGCCCGTTGGTGTAGCGGCCCAGGATGCGCTGGTTGATCGCGTCCACGCTGGTGTTGACGTAGCTCTTGTCGGCGATGGTCTCGGCCATCTTGTTCTTGTTCTGCAGGCCGGTGTCGATCCACTTGCTCGCTTCGAGGATCGCGGCGGTCACCGCGCGCGCGGTGTTGGGGTACTTCTTCGTGAACTCGGCGGTGGTGCCCAGCACCTTCTCGGGGTGGTCCTTCCAGATGTCCTGCGTGGTGATGGCGGTGATGCCGATGCCGTCCATGATCGCGCGCTGGCCCCAGGGCTCGCCCACGCAGTAGCCGTCCATGTTGCCCACGCGCATGTTGGCCACCATCTGTGGGGGCGGCACGGTGATGTTCTTGACGTCCTTGAACGGATCGATGCCGGCCGAGGCGAGCCAGTAGTAGAGCCACATGGCATGCGTGCCGGTGGGGAAGGTCTGCGCGAAGGTGTATTCGCGCTTCTCGGTGGCGATGAGCTTGGCGAGCGAGGCGGCATCGACCGCGCCCTTGTCGGACAGCTTCTTCGAGAGTGTGATGGCCTGGCCGTTGTTGTTCAGGGTCATGAGCACGGCCATGTCCTTCTTCGGGCCGCTCAGGCCCAGGTGCATGCCGTAGACCAGGCCGTAGAGCACGTGCGCCATGTCGAGGTCGCCGTTGGAGAGCTTGTCGCGCACGCCGGCCCAGCTGGCTTCCTTGCTGGGGACGATCTTCACGCCGTATTTCTTGTCGATGCCGAGCACCGAGGCCATCACCACGCTGGCGCAGTCGGTCAGCGGGATGAAGCCGATCTTCACTTCTTCTTTTTCGGGCTTGTCGGAGCCCTGGGCCCAGACGGCGGCGCGCAGCGCGGGGTCGATGCCCACGGCGCCGATGGCGGCGGCTTGCAGTACGCGGCGGCGGCTGAGGCGGGTTTTCAGCAGGTCGGTCATGAGGGCGGGCTCCGGTTGAAGAACGAAAAAAGCAAAGTCGAAAACAAAAAAGGCGTCCCGACCACGCAGGGGCTGCTCGCGAACGAGAGCCCTTGCGGGATGGGGACGCCTTTGTCCGGTTCGGTGGGTGGCACCCGCCGTTGGGTGCCGCCTGCCTGAAGACCACGAAGGTCTTATGTACTCACTTACGCAAACTGCGTGCCAGTGGTTGCGGGGTGTGCGGTGCTATCGAAAAAGGAGCGCGAGCGCACGGTGCGCGCAGGGGGAAGCGCCGCCGGGTTTCATCAGCCATCGAAAGCACGTTTTTGTGCATTGCACCAAGTTGAAACGCTTTCAGCGCGGCGCACGGGCATCCGGCATCGGCAGGTAGTCGGCCATGGCGAGCATCGACTCGGCCACGTCGACCAGCCGGCGCTTCTGGTTCATGGCGGTCTGGCGCAGCATCTTGTGGGCCTCGTCCTCGGAGAGGCGCCGGTGCGCCATCAGGAGGCCCTTGGCGCGCTCGACCACCTTGCGCTCGTTGAGCGAGGCGCGCACGGTCTGCAGCTCGTCGCTCATGGCCTGCAGGCGCTGCGACTGCGCCTGCACCATGTCGAGCACCGAGCGCTCCAGCCCGCGGCCGTACGGGGCGGGGGTCACGGCCTGGGTGCCGGCATCGTCGAAGAACAGCGCGCCGCCGGATTGTTGGGGCGCCAGCGTGCCGATCAGTTGCTGGTAGGCCGCGAGATCGGTGCGCGCCTGTGCGGTCTTGCGGTTGCACAGGGCGCGCAGGTCGGCCGCGAGGCGGTCTTCGACCGTGCGCATGGCGTCGATGCGGCGCGTGCAGCAGTCGAACCAGTTCTGGCTCAGCTGGCTGTGCTGTGCATCGGGTGGCGCGGTGGGGGATGCGGCCGGAGCGGCCAGCGTGGTGCCGACGCGGCGCAGCCGTTCGAGCTCGGCCATGGTGGCATCGGCTTCGCTCTCGCGCCAGAGCGCCAGCACCTCGTCGCTCGAGAAATCGGTGAAGACGTGAAAGCACCGCTCCTGCGATTCGATGAGGTGCAGCCATTGCGCGCGCTGCGCCTCGTTGCTGCGGCCCAGCGCCAGCGTGGCGGCGCCGAAGGCGCGCTCCTGGCCCGCGAACTCCTTGCCCTGCATGAAGTTGAACATCGCGACCAGCAGCCGCGAGATCTCGGGGTCGGTGGCGCCGTCGGCCGCCTCGAACACCACGGCCAGCAGGCCAGCGACGAGCTTGGCGAAGGCCGCGGTGGCCTCTGCCGGCGCGAGCTCGAGCGCGCCGATGCGGCCGCGCAGTGCGGGCAGGGCGTCCAGCCCCGGCAGCACCCAGGCAATGCGGCTGAACAGGCGCGCGCTGTTGCCGGCACTGGCGCGCTGGCGCGCCTCGGTTTCGAGCTGGTCGAAGCCATTGCGCACCGTCTGCTCGAGCGCCTGGCATTCGGCAATCTGCGGATCGCGCTGGTCGGCAAAGCGACGCCCACGCGAGGCGAGGAACACGTTCGACATGCCGCGCTCGCGCTGCAGCGCATGCACCAGCCGGCCGATCAGGCCGACCAGCTCGCTGGTGCGGGCGAGCTGGTCGAGCTCGTCGATTTCGCACTGGCGGGCAGCGATCAGGAAGTGCAGGCCGGATTTCATGGTGGGTGGAAGAAGAGAACACACCGTCGCTGCAACATCCGTGCCTTGCCCCTTCGCGGGCGGCCCTGGCAGGCGCCACCTACACTCGCGGGATGCTCTTGTTGGGAATCGAATCATCCTGCGACGAGACCGGCGTGGCGCTGGTCGAATCGCACGGCGACGCGCTGCCGGTGCTGCTTTCGCACGCGCTGCACAGCCAGATCGCCATGCACCAGGCCTACGGCGGCGTGGTGCCCGAACTGGCCAGTCGCGACCACATCCGCCGTGTGCTGCCTCTGACCGAAGCCGTGATGGCCGAGGCCTGTCGCTCGCTGAAGGAGATCGACGTGGTGGCCTATACGCGCGGGCCGGGGCTTGCGGGCGCATTGCTGGTGGGCGCAGGCGTGGCCTGCGCGCTGGGCGTGGCGCTGGGCAAGCCGGTGCTGGGGGTGCATCACCTCGAAGGGCATTTGCTGTCGCCATTCCTGAGCGCCGATCCGCCTGAGTTCCCTTTCGTCGCGCTGCTGGTGTCGGGCGGCCACACGCAACTGATGCGGGTCGACGGCGTCGGTCGCTACGAGCTGCTTGGCGAAACCATCGACGATGCCGCCGGCGAGGCCTTCGACAAGAGCGCCAAGCTCATGGGCCTGCCGTATCCCGGCGGCCCGTGGCTCGCGAAGCTGGCCGAAGGCGGCAGCGCGACGGCGTTCAAGCTGCCGCGGCCGCTGCTGCACAGCGGTGATCTCGATTTTTCATTTGCCGGCTTGAAAACGGCCGTGCTCACGCAGGCCAAGAAGCTCGGCGACCAGCTCGAGGCGAACAAGGCCGATCTGGCGGCGTCCACGCAGGCGGCCATCGTCGAGGTGCTGCTGAAGAAGTCGCTCGCTGCGCTCGACCAGACCGGACTCAAGCGCCTGGTGGTGGCCGGCGGCGTGGGGGCGAACAAGAACCTGCGGGAGCAACTGAACGCGGCATGCGCCAAGCGCAAGGTGCGTGTGCACTACCCCGAGCTGCACCTGTGCACCGACAACGGCGCCATGATCGCCATGGCCGCTGCGATGCGCCTGCAATCGGGCCTGTCGCAGGCCAGCGAGCGCTACGCTTTCGACGTCAAGCCGCGATGGCCCATGGCCTCGCTGGCGGCCGAGGCGCAGCCGCTGCCTGAGGCGGTGTAACGCGGCGCGTGCCGCCGTGCAAAGGCAGGGCGGCACGTCGCATCAAGACCTGGCCGTTTCAGCCAGTCGCGGTCGCCTTAGTTGATCTGCAATTGCGAGGCCTGGCTCACAGGCGCGAGCTTGCCGAGCTTCAGCGTGAGCACGCCGTTTTCCAGCTTGGCTTCGCTCGCCGCAACGTCGATGTCCTGCGGCAGCTCGTAGGCCGCCTTGAACTGGCGCTTGGCTTCGGCCTTGCTGTCGATGCGGACCACGGGGCCTTCGATGCTGATCGCGAGGTCTTCGCGCGAAAGGCCCGGCACATCCAGCGAGAGGGTCCAGCTCTTGTCGTCCTGCTCCACCAGCGGCGAGCGGCGGGGTGCGGCGAAGGCGTCGTTCACGAAGCGTTCGAAGGCGCGGTCCTGCGAGCGGGGAACGAAGCGGGTGGTGCGGATCGTGGGTGCGAAAAACATGATGAAAAGCTCCTGAATGAACACAATGGGGACAAGGAATGTGTGTCCCTTACACTGCGCGGCCATTCAATCCTGAGTGCCGCTTGACACCTCATCTAGGCGCAGCCGCACGCGTTTCAAGACGATGACTCCCCCCTTTATTTGGCGCCGCCAGGCCTTGAAATTCGCGGCGCTGGCGCTATGCGCGAGGCCCTTCGCCGGGCTCGCGCAAGCGCCTGTCGCGCCACCCGCACCCATCCGTCTGGCCTTGATCGAAAGCATGAGCGGGCCCTTCGCGAACACGGGCGAGGCGGTGTTCCGCAACCTGCTGTGGGCGGTGGAGCGCGTCAACGCGCGCGGCGGCGTGAAGCTGCCCGGCGGCGCGCGTCCGCTGCAACTGGACCGCTACGACAGCAAGGGCCAGAACGAAGAAGCGCTCTCCGCGTTGCGCGCGGCCATGGACGACGGCGCGCGCATCGTGCTGCAGGGCAACTCGTCGGCCACGGCGGCGGCGCTGGTCGATGCCATCGACAAGAACAACGAGCGCGACCCCGCGCGGCGCGTGATCTTCCTGAACTACGCGGCGGTCGATCCGGTGCTGACCAACGAGCGCTGCAGCTTCTGGCACTTCCGCTTCGACGCCCATGCCGACATGCGCGTGGCCGCGCTGATGGACGTGGTGAAGGACGATACCGCGCTCAAGCGCGCCTACCTGATCGGGCAGGACTACAGCTTCGGCCAGTCGGTGCTGCGCGAGGTGCGCCGGCAGCTCGGCGTGCAGCGGCCCGACGTGGAGATCGTCGGCGACGAACTTCATCCGATGGGCAAGGTGAAGGACTTCGCGCCCTACGCCACCAAGATCCTCGCGAGCGGCGCGCAGGCGGTGTTCACCGGCAACTGGGGCAACGACCTCACGCTGCTCGTGAAGGCGGCGCGCGAGGCGGGCTTCAACGGCAGTTTCTATACCTTCTACGGCAACGCGCTCGGCGCGCCCGCGGCCATCGGCGATGCGGGCATCGGCCGCGTGGTGGCGGTGGCCGACTGGCTGCCCAACGTGCAGACCGTGCAGTCGGAGGCTTTCTATCGCGCGTTCCGTGTCCGCTTTCCGAAGCCCGCGGACGACTATGTGCACATGCGGATGCAGCTGCTCGTCGAGTCGCTTGCGCAGGCCGTCGAGCGTGCGGGCAGCGTCGATGCCGTGCCGTTGGCGCGCGCGCTGGAGCAGGCCGACGTGAGCCTGTACGGCCAGCGCGGCCGCATGCGCGCGGCGGACCACCAGTTCCAGCAGCAGCTCGTGGTCGGCGTGATGGACAGGCAGGGCAAGCCCGGCGTGCAGTTCGATGTCGAAGGCTCGGGCTACGGCTTCCGCGTGATCAAGACGATCGCCCCGGAGCGCGCCGAACTGCCGACTTCGTGCAAGATGAAACGCCCCCAATGACGACGAACAGGACGACAGCCGATGCGTGAAGCCATCCACAACCTCGAAGCCTCCAAGATCCGTGAGGTGGCCAATGCCGGGCTCGGCCGTGACGACGTGCTGGCCTTCTGGTTCGGCGAAAGCGACGAGGTCACGCCCGAGGTGATCCGCCAGGCGGCCATCGAGTCGCTGCAGCGCGGCGAGACCTTCTATGCCCACAACCTCGGCCTGCCCGAGCTGCGCGAGGCGATCGCGCGCTACACCGGCGCGCTGCATCCGGCGGTCGATGCCTCGCGCATCGCCGTCACGTCGGGCGGCGTGAGCGCGCTGATGCTGGCGGTGCAGGCGCTGGTCGAGGCGGGCGACGACGTGGTCGCGGTGACGCCGGTGTGGCCGAACCTCACGGCGCAGCCCGCGATCATGGGCGCGCATGTGCGCTCGGTGCCGCTGGTGCCGGTCGAAGGACAGTGGACGCTCGACCTGCCCGCGCTGCGCGCCGCGGTCACGCCGAAGACGAAGCTCCTGATCGTCAACGCGCCCAACAACCCCACGGGCTGGACGATGACGCGCGACGAGCAGCAGGCGGTGCTCGACCATTGCCGCGAGACCGGTACCTGGATCCTGGCCGACGAGGTGTATGAGCGGCTCTACTTCGAGCCGACGCCGAACGGCTGCGCGCCGAGCTTTCTCGACATCTCGAAGCCCGATGACCGGCTTGTCGTGACGCACAGCTTCTCGAAGAGCTTTCTCATGACCGGATGGCGCCTCGGCTGGATGGTGCTGCCGCCCGCAGTGGTCGAGGGCATCGGCAAGCTGATCGAGTTCAACACCTCCTGCGCGAGCGTGTTCACGCAGCGCGCAGCCATCGCGGCGATCGAGCACACGGCGGACATCACGCCGCGGGTTGTGGCGCACCTGAAGCTGTGCCGCGACACGCTGGTGCCGCTGCTGGCCGCGGTGCCCGGCGTGCAGGTGGCGCCGGCCAAGGGCGGCATGTACGCCTTCTTCCGGCTCGAGGGCTTCGGCGATTCGCTCGACGTGGCCAAGCGGCTGGTGGTCGAGGCGGGACTGGGGCTCGCACCCGGCAACGCCTTCGCGCCCGAGGCACAGGGCTGGCTGCGCTGGTGCTTCGCGTCGAAAGACCCGCAGCGGCTGGTGCAGGGCGTGGAGCGTCTGCGCAGCTGGCTGGCGGCGCAGCCGCAGCGCAAGGGCTGATCCGCCTGCAATTTCGTTCAATACTCGGGACGCGCGGCCCGCCAAGCTTGGCCTTTCTTCGAGAGCGAAAGGTCATGCATGTCGGAACGAATCAAAGGGATGGCGCTGTGCGCGCTGGCGATGGTCACGGTGGGCAGCACGGTGGTCGCCAGCAAGGTGATCGCGGGCGGGCTGCCACCGTTCACCGCGACGGCGCTGCGGTTCGCGATGGCGCTGCCGGTGTTTCTTTTGCTGCTGCGCGTGACGCGTACGTCTTGGCCGCGACCTGATCGGCGCGACCTCGCGCTGCTCCTGTGCCAGGCTGGATTGGGCAGCGTCGGCTATACGGTGCTGCTGATCCTGGGTGTGCGCTGGGCACCGGCCGCCAGTGCGGGCGTGGTGGCGGGCACGCTGCCGGCCGTCGCGGCGCTGGTGGCGGTGCTGGCGCTGCGCGAGCGGCCCGGGCGCTATCTGATCGGCAGCATCGTGCTGGCGACGGCAGGGGTGTTGGCGATCAGCTGGCCGGGGGAGGGCGCCGCAGGGGACTCCAAGTCCCCGACGGCGATGATCGGCAACCTGCTGGTGCTGGGGGCGGTCGTCTGCGAGGCGATGTTCATCCTGCTCAACAAGCGCCTGCGGGTGCCGGTGCGGCCGCTGGCCCTGTCGACGCTGATGACGGCCTTCGGACTCCTGCTGTCGCTGGTGCCTGCGTTGTTCGAACGCGCCTGGGAGCGCCCGTTGCCCGGTGATGCCCTGGCCGGCGTCGCCTACTACGCGCTGGTGCCGACGGTGCTGGGTTTCGTCCTCTGGTTTGCCGGATCGGCCCGGCTGAAAGGGGCCGAGGCGGCGCTCTTCACGGCGCTTTTGCCGGTTTCGGCGCTGATACTGGCGGCGCTTTGGCTGGGCGAAAGTATCAGTCTGGCGCAGATCGGCGGGGCTGCCTGTGTGCTGGGCGCGGTGGGGCTGGCTTCGCTCGATGGAAGGGGCGGTAAACGCCCCGAAAGCCCCCTCAGGCCCGCCGAGCTATAATCCCGAGGCTTTGCATGCCGCAAGGCGCACGACAGGGGCAGTTCCAGTCCCTATCGCAAGTCAAACATCCCGGAACAAGGAAATTCAACATGATCGCAGCCTCCATCAAGGCCGAAGTCGTCAAAGACAACGCCCGCGCCGCCAATGACACGGGCAGCCCCGAAGTGCAAGTCGCACTGCTGACCGCCCGTATCAACGAGCTCACCCCCCACTTCAAGACGCACGCCAAGGACCACCACGGTCGTCGCGGCCTGCTGCGCATGGTGAGCCGTCGCCGCAAGCTCCTGGACTACCTCAAGTCCAAGGATGCCGACCGTTACACCGCGCTGATCGCCAAGCTGGGTCTGCGCAAGTAAACCGAATCGCATGAAAAAACGCCTGGGTTAGTCCGCTAGCTCAGGCGTTTTTTACTTCGCGATCCACTTTCGGAGTGCCAAAACAGAGCGAAGCTGTGTCATTCCAATGAAGTTCTCCCCGAGCTTCGCTGGAATGGCATCGTGTTCTGAGACAGCCTCCGCCCCTTGCGAACCCTGTGTGGTTCGCTACTAAAACAGGAGCAAACATGAGCCTCTTCAACAAAGTCACCAAGTCCTTCCAATGGGGCGACAAGACTGTCGTCATGGAAACGGGCGAAGTCGCCCGCCAGGCCAATGGCGCCGTGCTGGTCGACATCGACGGCACCGTGATCCTGGCGACCGTGGTCGCCTCCAAGTCCGCCAAGCCGGGCCAGGACTTCTTCCCGCTGACCGTCGACTACATCGAGAAGACCTACGCCGCGGGCAAGATCCCCGGCAGCTTCTTCAAGCGCGAAGCCAAGCCCAGCGAACACGAAACGCTGACCAGCCGCCTGATCGACCGTCCGATCCGCCCGCTGTTCCCCGAAGGCTTCCTGAACGAAGTGCACGTGGTCATCCACACCGTGTCGCTCAACCCCGAAGTCGACGCCGACATCGCCGCCATGATCGGCGTGAGCGCCGCTCTGTCGATCTCCGGCATCCCCTTCAGCGGCCCGATCGGTGCCGCCCGCGTGGGCTACATCAATGGCCAGTACGTGCTGAATCCGGGCCAGACGGCTCGCAAGGATTCGCAGATGGACCTCGTCGTCGCCGGCACGCAAGCCGCCGTGCTGATGGTCGAGTCCGAAGCCCAGCAACTGAGCGAAGAAATCATGCTCGGCGGCGTGGTGTTCGGCCACGAACAGGCCGGCATCGCGATCAACGCGATCCATGACCTCGTGCGCGACGCCGGCAAGCCGGTGTGGGATTGGCAAGCGCCTGCCGAAGACGAAGTCTTCGTCGCCAAGGTCAAGGGCCTGGCCGAAGAAAAGCTGCGCGCGGTCTATCAGATTCGCAGCAAGCAAGCCCGCACGCAAGCCCTGCGCGAAGCCAACGCCAGCGTCATGAGCGCGCTCAAGGAAAGCGGCGAGCCCTTCGATGCAGGCAAGGTCAACGACCTGCTGTTCTCCATCGAATCGAAGATCGTGCGCAGCCAGATCCTCTCGGGCGAACCCCGCATCGACGGCCGCGACACGCGCACCGTGCGCCCCATCGAGATCCGCAATTCCGTGCTGCCACGCACCCACGGTTCGGCCCTGTTCACCCGCGGTGAAACCCAGGCGCTGGTCATCACCACGCTGGGCACCGAACGCGACGCACAGCGCATCGACGCGCTGGCCGGCGAGTACGAAGACCGCTTCCTGTTCCACTACAACATGCCTCCTTTCGCCACCGGCGAAGTGGGCCGCATGGGCTCGACCAAGCGCCGCGAAATCGGTCACGGCCGCCTTGCAAAGCGCGCGCTCGTCGCCGTGCTGCCGACCAAGGAAGAATTCCCGTACACCGTGCGCGTGGTCTCGGAAATCACCGAGTCGAACGGCTCCTCGTCGATGGCTTCGGTCTGCGGCGGCTGCCTGTCGATGATGGACGCGGGCGTCCCGATGAAGGCCCACGTGGCCGGCATCGCCATGGGCCTGATCAAGGAAGACAACCGCTTCGCCGTGCTGACCGACATCCTGGGCGACGAAGATCACCTGGGCGACATGGACTTCAAGGTGGCCGGCACGACCAACGGCATCACCGCGCTGCAGATGGACATCAAGATCCAAGGCATCACCAAGGAAATCATGCAGGTCGCACTGGCGCAGGCCAAGGAAGCGCGCATGCACATCCTGGGCAAGATGCAGGAAGCCATGGGCGAGGCCAAGGCCGAAGTCTCCAGCTTCGCACCGCGCCTGACCACGCTGAAGATCAACCCCGAGAAGATCCGCGACGTGATCGGCAAGGGCGGCTCGGTCATCCGTGGCCTGCAGGAAGAAACCGGCACGACGATCAACATCGACGAAGACGGCACCATCACCATCGCCTCGACCGATCCGGAAAAGGCCGAGTTCGCCAAGCGCCGCATCGAGCAGATCACCGCCGAAGTCGAAATCGGCAAGGTCTACGAAGGCCCGGTCACCAAGATCCTGGACTTCGGCGCGCTCATCAACCTGCTGCCCGGCAAGGACGGCCTGTTGCACATCAGCCAGATCGCGCACGAACGCGTCGAGAAGGTGACCGACTATCTGAGCGAAGGCCAGATCGTGAAGGTCAAGGTCCTGGAAACCGACGAAAAGGGCCGCGTCAAGCTGTCGATGAAGGCCCTGACCGAGCGTCCGGCCGGCATGGAATACAGCGAGCGCCCGCCGCGTGAAGACCGTGGTGATCGCGGCGACCGTGGTGGCGACCGCCGTGAGCGTTCGGACCGTGGCGACCGTGGTGGTGATCGTGGCGAGCGCGCACCGCGCTTCAACGACCAGCAGCAACAGCCGCGCAACGACCAGCAGCAGGCTCCGGCCGGCGAGCAGTCGCAAGCACCGCGCGAGCCTCAGGAGTAAGAAGGGGCGCAGCGGCAGTTTTCGCTGCCGTTGCTATCTTTTGAACAGCTAGCTGCGCCCCACCTGCGGGCGTTGGAGGCCGAAAGACCATGAAAGCCATTGAAATCACTTCGTACGGCGCCCCTGAGGTGCTGCGCGTGGCCGATCGTCCCGATCCGGTGGCGGGCGTGGGCGAGTTGCTGATCCGCGTTGCGGCCAGCGGGGTCAATCGCCCCGACGTGCTGCAGCGCATGGGCCACTACCCGGTGCCGCCTGGCGCGTCGGACCTGCCGGGCCTCGAAGTGGCCGGCGAGATCGTTTCGGGCGACGCTGCGGCGCTGGCCGAAGCGGGCTTCAAGGTCGGCGACCGCGTTTGCGCGCTGATTGCCGGTGGCGGCTATGCCCAGCTGTGCGTGGCGCCCGTGGCGCAATGCCTGCCGGTGCCCAAGGGCTGGAGCGATGTCGATGCGGCCTCGCTGCCCGAGACCTTCTTTACCGTCTGGAGCAATGTGTTCGAGCGCGGACGCCTGCAAAGGGGCGAGACGCTCCTGATCCAGGGCGGCTCGAGCGGTATCGGCGTCACGGCGATCCAGATCGCCAAGGCGCTGGGCGCGACGGTGATCGTCACGGCCGGCAGCGACGACAAGTGCGAAGCCTGCAAGAAGCTGGGCGCCGACCATGCCATCAACTACCGCACGAGCGACTTCGTCGAAAAGGCGAAGGAACTCACGGGCGGCAAGGGCGTGGACGTGATCCTCGACATGGTCGCCGGCGACTACGTGGCGCGCGAGATCGAATGCCTGGCCGAAGACGGCCGGCTCGTGATCATCGCGGTGCAGGGCGGTGTGAAGAGCCAGATCAATGCGGGCCTCGTGCTGCGCAGGCGCCTCACGATCACCGGCTCGACACTGCGGCCGCGGCCGGTGGCGTTCAAGGGCGCCATCGCCAAGGCATTGCGCGAGAAGGTCTGGCCGCTGCTCGAAAGCGGCGCGATCAAGCCCGTGATCCACAGCACTTTTGCGGCGGCGGGTGAACCCAGTGGCGCTGCCCAGGCTCACACGCTGATGGAATCGAACCAGCACATCGGCAAGATCGTGCTGACATGGTGACAACGAACAACGCGATGACAACCAAGAAGAAACTGATCGCCGGCAACTGGAAGATGAATGGCGGCCTGGCCGCCAACGAGGCACTGGTGAAGGCGTTGCAGCAAGGCCTGGCCGCAAGCCCGGCCGCTTGCGATGTCGCGCTGTGCGCGCCGGCGCCGTACTTCGCCCAGCTGCAATCGCTGCTGGCGGGTTCGCCGTCGCTGGCGCTCGGCGCGCAGGACGTTTCGGCGCATCCCCAGGGTGCGTTCACCGGCGAGCAGTCGGCGGCGATGCTGAAGGATTTCGGCGTGCGCTATGCCATCGTCGGGCACTCCGAGCGTCGGCAGTACCACGGCGAAACCGACGAGACGGTGGCTGCGAAGGCGGCTGCCGCATTGGCGAACGGCATCACGCCGATCGTCTGCGTTGGCGAAACTCTGGCACAGCGCGAAGCAGGGCAGACCGAAGAAGTCGTCAAGCGCCAACTCGCTGCGGTGATCCATGTGAATGGCCATTGCATCAGCGAAATCGTCGTGGCCTACGAGCCTGTCTGGGCCATCGGCACGGGCAAGACGGCGTCGCCCGAGCAGGCGCAGGCGGTGCATGCCGTGCTGCGTGCGCAACTGCACCATGCCGCGAGCGAGCACGCTGCCGGCATCAGCATTCTTTACGGCGGCAGCATGAACGCGGCCAATGCCGCCGAACTGCTGGCGCAGGCCGACATCGACGGCGGCCTCATCGGTGGCGCGTCGCTCAAGGCCCCCGACTTTCTGCAGATCATTTCTGCCGCTGCGCGCTGAACGCGCAACGGCTGTCATCAATTAGGAGTAAGAACGAATGAATGTGGTCCTCAACCTTCTGGTCGGCGTGCAAATGCTGGCGGCCCTGGCGATGATCGGCCTGATCCTGGTCCAGCACGGCAAGGGTGCCGACATGGGCGCCGCCTTCGGCAGCGGCAGCGCCGGCAGCCTGTTCGGTGCCAGCGGCAGCGCGAACTTCCTCTCGCGCACCACGGCCGTGCTGGCTGCGGTGTTCTTCGCATGCACGCTGCTGCTTGCGTACTTCAGCCATGCGCGTCCTGCGGGCGGCGGCAGTCTTCTCGAGCGTGCGGCTGTGGGCGCACCTGCTGCACCGGCATCTGGCGCGGCTGGCCAAATCCCTGGCGCGGGCGCTCCGAGCGCACCGGCTTCGGCACCTGCCGCACCCGTTTCGGGCGCCGGTCAGATTCCGAACAAGTAATCCAGTCGTTTTCATGCAGTCGTCAGCGAGAAACGGCTGTATTTCAGGGTAAACTCTAAAGCTGTTCAGAAAGCCAAATGCCTTAACAGGTACCTCATGCCATCTGAACAGCAAAAACCGCGGTCGTGGTGAAATTGGTAGACACGCTATCTTGAGGGGGTAGTGGCGAAAGCTGTGCGAGTTCGAGTCTCGCCGACCGCACCAAATCTCATCGGCAGAAAACCTCATCCAGAGGTTCTTCTTGCCGGTGGCAAGCGGTGAAAAATTCTCGATGAACCTCGATTCCTACCTTCCCGTCCTTTTGTTCATTTTGGTCGGAGTCGGCGTAGGCGTCGCCCCCCAAGTCATCGGATACATCCTCGGCCCCAATCGGCCAGACGCTGCGAAGAATGCTCCCTACGAGTGCGGCTTCGAAGCCTTCGAGGATGCGCGCATGAAGTTCGACGTGCGCTATTACCTCGTTGCCATTCTCTTCATCCTGTTCGATCTCGAAATTGCCTTTCTCTTTCCGTGGGCCATTGCGCTCAAGGAGATCGGTGCTGTCGGCTTCTGGGCCATGATGATCTTTCTCGCCGTCCTCGTCGTAGGTTTCATCTACGAGTGGAAAAAAGGCGCGCTCGACTGGGAATGACAAGGAAAGCACACGATGGCCATTGAAGGCGTTCTCAAAGAAGGTTTCGTCACCACCACCTACGACTCGGTGGTGAATTGGGCGAAGACCGGATCTCTCTGGCCGATGACGTTCGGCCTTGCATGCTGTGCGGTCGAAATGATGCACGCGGGCGCTGCTCGCTACGACATCGACCGTTTCGGCATGCTGTTCCGTCCCAGCCCGCGCCAGTCCGATCTGATGATCGTGGCCGGCACGCTGTGCAACAAGATGGCGCCGGCGCTGCGCAAGGTCTACGACCAGATGCCCGAGCCGCGCTGGGTGCTCTCGATGGGTTCGTGCGCCAATGGCGGTGGCTATTACCACTACAGCTATTCGGTCGTGCGCGGCTGCGACCGCATCGTGCCGGTCGACGTCTACGTTCCGGGTTGTCCGCCCACCGCCGAAGCGCTGCTCTATGGCGTGATCCAGCTGCAGCAGAAGATTCGCCGCACCAACACCATTGCCCGCGCCTGAGAGATTGCCGACGATGACTGACTTTGCAATTTCGCCGGAGGTGCTGCGCGCCACCATCGCCGAGACGCTCGGCGCCAAGGCCAAGAGCGTGACGCTCGCGCTGGGCGAGGTGACTGTCGTGGTGAGCGCGGCTGACTACATCGACGCCGCCACGCTGCTGCGCGACGCGCCCGGCTGCCGCTTCGAGCAACTGATCGACCTCTGCGGCATGGACTATTCCGACTACCGCGAAGGCGAGTGGCAGGGCGAGCGCTTCTGCGTCGTCTCGCACCTGCTGTCGATCACGCTCAACCAGCGCGTGCGCCTGAAGGTGTTCGCGCCCCACGAAGACCTGCCCGTGGTCGACTCGCTCCAGCCCGTCTGGAGCGCCGCCACCTGGTTCGAGCGCGAAGCATTCGACCTCTACGGCATCGTGTTCGACGGGCACGACGACCTGCGCCGCATCCTGACCGACTACGGCTTCATCGGCCACCCGTTCCGCAAGGACTTCCCGGTGTCGGGTCACGTCGAAATGCGTTACGACGAAGAACAGAAGCGCGTCGTGTACCAGCCGGTATCGATCGAGCCGCGGGAAATCACGCCACGCGTGATCCGCGAAGACAACTACGGCGGCGGTTTGCACTGATATGGCCGAAATCAAGAACTACACCCTCAACTTCGGCCCCCAGCATCCGGCCGCGCACGGCGTGCTGCGCCTGGTGCTCGAGCTCGACGGCGAAGTGATCCAGCGTGCCGACCCGCACATCGGCCTGCTGCACCGCGCGACCGAGAAGCTTGCCGAGTCGCGCACCTTCATCCAGTCGCTGCCCTACATGGACCGCCTCGACTACGTGTCGATGATGTCCAACGAGCACGCCTACTGCCTGGCCATCGAGCGGATGATGGGCCTGGATGTGCCGATCCGCGCGCAGTACATCCGCGTGATGTTCGCAGAGATCACCCGCCTCCTGAACCACCTCTTGTGGCTCGGTGCGCACGGTCTGGATTGCGGCGCGATGAACATGCTCATCTACTGCTTCCGCGAGCGTGAAGACCTGTTCGACATGTACGAGGCCGTCTCCGGCGCGCGCATGCACGCGGCGTACTTCCGTCCGGGTGGCGTCTACCGCGACCTGCCGGATGCGATGCCGCAGTACAAGGTCAGCAAGATCAAGAACGCGAAGGCCATCGAGCGCCTGAACGAAAACCGCCAGGGCTCGCTGCTCGACTTCGTCGACGACTTCTGCAAGCGCTTCCCGAAGATGGTCGACGAGTACGAGACGCTGCTCACCGACAACCGCATCTGGAAGCAGCGCACCGTGGGCATCGGCGTCGTGACGCCGGAGCGCGCGCTGAACCTGGGCTTCACCGGCCCCATGCTGCGCGGCTCGGGCATCGAATGGGACCTGCGCAAGAAGCAGCCCTACGACGTCTACGACCAGATGAAGTTCGACGTGCCGGTCGGCAAGACCGGCGACTGCTACGACCGCTACCTCGTGCGCGTCGAAGAGATGCGCCAGGCCAACAAGATCATCCAGCAGTGCTCGGCATGGCTGCGCGTGAATCCCGGCCCGGTGATCACCGACAACCACAAGGTCGCCGCGCCTGCGCGCGAATCGATGAAGGCGAACATGGAGGAGCTGATCCACCATTTCAAGCTCTTCACCGAAGGCTTCCACGTGCCCGAAGGCGAGGCCTATGCCGCCGTCGAGCATCCGAAGGGCGAGTTCGGCATCTATCTCGTGAGCGACGGCGCCAACAAGCCCTATCGCCTGAAGATCCGCGCCCCTGGTTTCCCGCACCTCGCCGCCCTCGACGAAATGTCGCGCGGTCACATGATCGCCGACGCTGTCGCGGTGATCGGCACGATGGACATCGTGTTCGGCGAAATCGACAGGTGAGAAAGAGCGAATGACTTCCTCCGCCCACCACCATGACGCGGCCCCTTCGGCCCCGTTGACGGCCGACGTGCTCGAGCGCTTTGCGCGCGAGGTCGCCAAGTACCCCGAAGCCGGCAAGGCCTCCGCCGTGATGGCGTGCCTGGCCATCGTCCAGCAGGGCGAAGGCTACATCAGCATGCAGCGCGAGCGCGAGATCGCCGACTACCTCGGCATGGCGCCCATCGCCGTGCATGAAGTGACGACCTTCTACAACATGTACAACCAGCATCCGGTGGGCAAGTTCAAGCTCAACGTGTGCACCAACCTGCCGTGCCAGTTGCGTGACGGTGTCACCGCGCTCGTTCACCTCGAGAAGAAGCTCGGCATCAAGATGGGCGAAACCACGGCCGACGGCGTGTTCACGCTGCAGCAGAGCGAGTGCCTGGGCGCATGCGCCGATTCGCCCGTGATGCTGGTCAACGACCGCACCATGTGCAGCTTCATGAGCAACGAGAAGCTCGACCAGCTCATCGAAGGCCTGCGCGCTTCCACCAAAGGGGAGGCTGCCTGATGTCGCCCGAACAAGTACTCCAGCAGTTCCAGGCAACGGGCGTCCAGACCTGTTTCCATGACCGCCACATCGAGCCGCAGATCTATGCCGGCCTGAACGGCACCAACTGGCGCCTGGCCGACTACGAAGCGCGCGGCGGCTACAAGGCGCTGCGCAAGATCCTCACCGAGGGCCTCACGCCCGACCAGGTGATCGCCGAAGTCAAGGCCTCGGGCCTGCGCGGCCGTGGCGGCGCCGGTTTCCCGACGGGCCTGAAGTGGAGCTTCATGCCCCGCCAGTTCCCGGGCCAGAAGTACCTCGTCTGCAACTCCGACGAAGGCGAGCCGGGCACGTGCAAGGACCGCGACATCCTGCAGTTCAACCCGCACATCGTGATCGAAGGCATGGCCATCGCTGCGTACGCGATGGGCATCAGCGTGGGCTACAACTACATCCACGGCGAGATCTTCCAGAGCTACGACCGCTTCGAGGAAGCCCTCGAGGAAGCGCGCGCCGCCGGCTACCTCGGCGACAAGATCATGGGCAGCACGTACAACTTCCAGTTGCACGCGGCCCACGGCTTCGGCGCCTACATCTGCGGCGAAGAAACCGCGCTGCTCGAATCGCTCGAAGGCAAGAAGGGCCAGCCGCGCTTCAAGCCGCCGTTCCCGGCGAGCTTCGGCCTCTACGGCAAGCCCACCACCATCAACAACACCGAGACCTTCGCGGCGGTGCCCTGGATCATCAACAACGGCGGTCCGGCCTACCTCGAATGCGGCAAGCCGAACAACGGCGGCACCAAGATCTATTCGGTGAGCGGTGACGTCGAGCTGCCCGGCAACTACGAAGTGCCCATGGGCACGCCCTTCTCCAAGCTGCTCGAACTGTGCGGCGGTGTCCGCAAGGGCCGCACGCTCAAGGCCGTGATCCCCGGTGGATCGTCGTCGCCGGTGCTGCCGGCCGACATCATGATGGCCTGCACCATGGACTACGACTCCATCGCCAAGGCCGGCTCCATGCTGGGCTCGGGCGCGGTGATCGTCATGGACGACAGCCGCTCGATGGTCGAGTCGCTCAAGCGCCTGTCGTACTTCTACATGCACGAGTCCTGCGGCCAGTGCACGCCGTGCCGCGAAGGCACGGGTTGGCTCTACCGCGTGGTGGACCGCATCCACAACGGACAGGGCAGGGCGACCGACATGGACCTCCTGAACTCCGTGGCGGACAACATCCAGGGCCGCACCATCTGCGCCCTCGGCGATGCAGCGGCGATGCCGGTGCGCGCCATGATCAAGCACTTCCGTCACGAGTTCGAGGCCTTGATCCCGGGCTACGTCCCGAAGGCACCCGTCCAGGCCTGAGCGCGAGAAGAAACATACTCATGATCGAAATCGAACTCGACGGCAAGAAGGTCGAAGTGACCGAAGGCAGCATGGTGATGCATGCGGCCGACAAGGCGGGCACCTACATCCCGCACTTCTGCTATCACAAGAAACTCAGCATCGCCGCCAACTGCCGCATGTGCCTGGTCGACGTGGAAAAGGCGCCCAAGCCGATGCCGGCCTGCGCCACGCCCGTCACGCAGGGCATGATCGTCCGTACCAAGAGCGAAAAGGCCATCAAGGCGCAGCAGTCGGTCATGGAGTTCCTCCTGATCAACCACCCGCTGGATTGCCCCATCTGCGACCAGGGCGGCGAATGCCAGCTGCAAGACTTGGCCGTCGGCTACGGCGGCTCTTCTTCGCGCTACGAAGAAGAAAAGCGCGTCGTGTTCCACAAGGACGTCGGCCCGCTGATCAGCATGGAAGAAATGAGCCGCTGCATCCATTGCACGCGCTGCGTCCGCTTCGGCCAGGAAGTGGCCGGCGTGATGGAGCTGGGCATGACGCAGCGTGGTGAGCACTCCGAGATCGAAACCTTCCTCGGCGACTCGGTCGACTCGGAACTCTCGGGCAACATGATCGACATCTGCCCGGTCGGTGCGCTCACGAGCAAGCCGTTCCGCTACAGCGCCCGCACCTGGGAACTGTCGCGCCGCAAGTCGGTGAGCCCGCACGACTCGACCGGCTCGAACCTGATCGTCCAGGTCAAGAACCACCGTGTGATGCGCGTGGTGCCGCTGGAGAACGAAGACGTCAACGAATGCTGGATCGCCGACCGCGACCGCTTCTCGTACGAAGCGCTCAACGGCCCGGAACGCCTGACGCAGCCCATGCTCAAGCAAGGCGGCCAATGGCAGCAGGTCGACTGGCAGACCGCGCTCGAATACGTGGCCAATGGCCTGAAGCAGATCAAGACCGACCACGGCGCGCAAAGCATCGGCACGCTGGTCAGCCCGCACAGCACGCTCGAAGAGCTGCAGCTCGCCGCCATGCTCACGCGTGAACTGGGCAGCGACAACATCGACTATCGCCTGCGCAACGCCGAATTCACTGCGTTCGAAGGCGTGCGCTGGCTCGGCACCTCGATCGCATCGCTCACGCAAGTGCAGCGCGCGCTGGTCGTGGGTTCGAACCTGCGCAAGGAGCACCCGCTCTTCGCGCAGCGCATCCGCCAGGCCGTGCGCAAGGGCGCCGCGCTGTCGGTGATCACGTCGTCCAGCCTCATGGCAGACCGCGACGCCTGGGCCATCAACGTGGCGCAGTCGACCATCGTCGACGCCGACCAGTGGGTCGAAGCCCTGGCTGCAATCGCCGCCGCCATCGGCAAGACCAACGGCGCCGCTGTACCGCTCGCACCGAAGAACGAACCCGATGCCGCCGCGCAAGCCATCGCAGCATCGCTGCTGGGCGGCGAGCGCAAGGCCATCCTGCTCGGCAACGCCGCCGCGCACCATGCGCAAGCCAGCAGCCTGCTGGCCCTCGCGAACTGGATCGGCGCGCAGACCGGCGCCACCGTCGGCTACCTGACCGAAGCCGCCAACACCGTGGGCGCGCAGCTCGTGGGCGCCTATCCGAAGAACGGCGGCCTCGATGCCGGCCGCATGCTCGCCGCAGGCTCCGGCCTCAAGGCCGTGCTGCTGCTGAACACCGAACCGGTGTTCGACTCGGCCGCCGGTGCTGCCGCCGCCGATGTCATCGGCAATGCGCAGATGGTGGTCACGCTGAGCCCCTTCAAGGCCAACCTCGAATTCAGCGACGTGCTGCTGCCCATCGCCCCGTTCACCGAAACGCCCGGCACCTTCGTCAATGCCGAAGGCCGCTTGCAAGGTTTCCATGCCGTCGTGAAGCCGCAAGGCGAAGCGCGTCCGGCGTGGAAGGTGCTGCGCGTGCTGGCGAACCTGTTGGGCCTGCCCGGCTTCGCGTTCGAATCGACCGCTGAAGTGCTCAAGACTGTGGGCGAGGGCGGCACTGTTCCGGCCAACGCCCTGAACAACGCAACGGCCGCCAACGCCGTCGCATCCAACGGCGCAACGCCGGCACCCGTGGTCGCGAGCATCTACCAGCTCGACTCCATCGTGCGCCGCGCACCGTCGCTGCAACTGACTGCCGATGCGCGCAACGCCGCATCGACCGCACCGGTTGCACCGGCTCGGGCCGAGGAGGCATTGGCATGATCGACACCATTCATGGCTTCGGCCAGGGGCTGATCGCCGCAGGCTGGTGGACGGCCGTGGCGTGGCCCGTGATCTGGACGCTGATCAAGATCATCGTGGTCGTGATCCCGCTGATGCTGGCCGTGGCCTACCTCACGCTGTGGGAGCGCAAGGCCATCGGCTTCACGCAGATCCGCATCGGCCCCAACCGCATCGGACCGCTGGGCCTGCTGCAGCCGATTGCCGACGCGCTCAAGCTGATGACCAAGGAAATCATCATTCCGACGGTCGCCAACAAGGGCCTGTTCCTGCTCGGGCCGATCATGACGATCATGCCGGCGCTCGCCGCATGGGCCGTGATTCCCTTCGGCCCCGACGTGGCGCTGGCCAACATCAACGCCGGCCTCCTGTTCGTGATGGCCATCACCTCGCTCGAGGTGTACGGCGTGATCATTGCCGGCTGGGCATCCAATTCGAAGTACGCGTTCCTCGGCGCGCTGCGCGCCTCGGCACAGATGGTGAGCTACGAAATCGCGATGGGCTTCTGCTTCGTCGTGGTGCTGATGGTCACCGGCAGCCTGAACATGAGCGAGATCGTGAATGTGCAAGGCAAGGGCATCTTCGCCAACATGGGCGTGGGCTTCCTGTCGTGGAACTGGCTGCCGCTGCTGCCGATCTTCGTCGTCTACTTCATCTCGGGCCTGGCCGAAACCAACCGCCATCCGTTCGACGTGGTGGAAGGCGAATCGGAAATCGTTGCGGGCCACATGATCGAGTACTCGGGCATGAGCTTCGCGATGTTCTTCCTGGCCGAGTACGCCAACATGTGGTTGGTCTCGATCCTGACCGTGGTGCTGTTCCTCGGCGGCTGGCTGCCACCGTTCGAGTTCCTGAGCTTCATCCCGGGCTGGATCTGGCTCGGTGCCAAGACCTTCTGCGTGGTCACCATGTTCCTGTGGGTGCGCTCGACGTTCCCGCGCTTCCGTTATGACCAGATCATGCGTCTGGGCTGGAAGATCTTCATTCCCGTCACCCTCGTGTGGCTGGTCGTGGTCGGTGGCTGGATGCAGACGCCGTTCAACATCTGGAAATAACTGGAAGCGCCAACATCATGTCTGCTGCGCACACCGCAACACCGTCCGCGCCGTTCTCGCTCAAGGATTTTTTGGGCAGCTTCATGCTGTTCGAATTGTTCAAGGGCCTGGCGATCACGGGCAAGTACGCCTTCGCCCGCAAGATCACGGTGCAGTTCCCCGAAGAGAAGACGCCGCTGTCGCCGCGTTTCCGCGGCCTGCACGCGCTGCGCCGCTATGAAAACGGCGAAGAGCGCTGCATTGCCTGCAAGCTCTGCGAAGCCGTCTGCCCGGCACTGGCGATCACCATCGAATCCGAAGTGCGCGACGACGGCTCGCGCCGCACTTCGCGCTACGACATCGACCTGACCAAGTGCATCTTCTGCGGCTTCTGCGAAGAGAGCTGCCCGGTCGACTCGATCGTCGAGACCCACATCTTCGAATACCACGGCGAAAAGCGCGGCGACCTGTACTTCACCAAGGACATGCTGCTGGCCGTGGGCGATCGCTACGAAAAAGAAATTGCGGCGAACAAGGCGGCCGACGCCAAGTACCGCTGATCCGACCAGCCCGAAACCCGTACCAATTCGAATTCCAATGGACGTCAAGACCGGTCTGTTCTATCTGTTTGCCGCGGTGCTGCTGTTCGCAGCGTTCCGCGTCATCACCGCCCGCAATCCCGTGTACGCCGCGCTGTACCTGGTGCTGGCCTTCTTCCAGGCCTCGGCCATCTGGTTGCTGCTGCGCGCCGAGTTCCTCGCGATCTCGCTCGTGCTCGTGTATGTCGGTGCCGTGATGGTGCTGTTCCTCTTCGTCGTGATGATGCTGGACATCAACGTCGACAGCTTGCGGCAGGGCTTCTGGAAGCACTTCCCGCTCGCAGCCGGCGTGGGCGCGTTGATCGCGCTCGAAATGGCGGCCGTGCTCATGGGCGGCTTCCGCCTGGGTGAAGCGCCGCGCGCCATGGCGGTCACCTCCGCCAACACCTCGAACACGATGGAGCTGGGCAAGCTGCTCTATTCCGAGTACCTCTACCCGCTGGAAATTGCCGCGGTCATCCTGCTCGTGGCCATCGTGGCCGCCATTGCACTGACGCTGCGCACCCGCAAGGACAGCAAGTACACCAACCCGTCGGACCAGGTGCGCGTGAAGGCGCGCGACCGCGTGCGCATCGTGCAGATGCCGGTGACGCGTGCGGCCGAACCCGTGGCGGAAGCAGCTCCGGCTGACGCGGCAAAGGAAAACAAGGCATGACGCTCACGCTCGGACACTTTCTCTCGCTCGGCGCGATGCTCTTCGCGCTGTCGGTGATCGGCATCTTCCTGAACCGCAAGAACCTGATCGTGCTGCTGATGGCCATCGAGCTGATGCTGCTGGCGGTCAACATGAACTTCGTGGCCTTCTCGCACTACCTGGGCGACATGCACGGCCAGATCTTCGTGTTCTTCATCCTGACCGTGGCCGCAGCCGAGTCGGCCATCGGTCTCGCGTTGCTGGTGCTGTTGTTCCGCAACAAGTCCAACATCAACGTCGACGAGCTCAACTCGCTCAAGGGTTGAAATCAACATGAGCGCAACCCTTTCCGCATCCACCCTGCTGGCCGTGCCGCTGGCACCCCTGGTCGGCGCTGCCGTCGCGGGCCTCTTCGGCACCAAGTTCGGCGGCAATCACATCGGCCGCAAGGTCACGCATTCGCTGACGATCCTGGGCGTGCTCGTCGCCTTCATCATCTCGGCCATGACGCTCAAGAGCGTGGTGGTCGACGGCGCCCGCTTCAACGCGACGCTCTACGAATGGATGATCGTCGGCGGCCTGAAGATGGAAGTCGGCTTCCTGGTCGACGGCCTCACCGCCATGATGATGTGCGTGGTGACCTTCGTGTCGCTGATGGTGCACATCTACACCATCGGCTACATGGAAGAAGACGACGGCTACAACCGCTTCTTCTCGTACATCTCGCTGTTCACCTTCTCGATGCTGATGCTCGTCATGAGCAACAACATGCTCCAGCTGTTCTTCGGCTGGGAAGCGGTGGGCCTGGTGTCGTACCTGCTGATCGGCTTCTGGTTCAACAAGCCGACGGCCATCTTCGCGAACATGAAGGCCTTCCTGGTCAACCGCGTGGGCGACTTCGGCTTCATCCTGGGCATCGGCCTGATCGCTGCCTATGCCGGCACGCTGAACTACGGCGAAGCCTTCGCCAAGGCCAGCACGCTGGCCGGCATCACCTTCCCGGGCACCGAGTGGATGCTGATCACCGTGATCTGCATCTGCCTGTTCATCGGCGCGATGGGCAAGAGCGCGCAGTTCCCGCTGCACGTGTGGCTGCCTGATTCCATGGAAGGCCCGACGCCCATCTCCGCGCTGATCCACGCGGCCACGATGGTGACCGCCGGCATCTTCATGGTGGCGCGCATGTCGCCGCTGTTCGAGCTGAGCGACACGGCCCTGAGCTTCATCCTCGTGATCGGCGCCATCACCGCGCTGTTCATGGGTTTCCTCGGCATCATCCAGAACGACATCAAGCGCGTGGTCGCGTACTCCACGCTCTCGCAGCTGGGCTACATGACGGTGGCGCTCGGTGCCTCGGCCTACTCGGTCGCGGTGTTCCACCTGATGACGCATGCGTTCTTCAAGGCGCTGCTGTTCCTCGGCGCGGGCTCTGTGATCATCGGCATGCACCACAACCAGGACATCCGCTGGATGGGCGGCGTGCGCAAGTACATGCCGATCACCTGGATCACGTCGCTGCTGGGGTCGCTCGCGCTGATCGGCACGCCGTTCTTCGCCGGCTTCTACTCGAAGGACAGCATCATCGAAGCGGTGCACGAGAGCCACCTGTGGGGCGCGAACTTCGCGTATTACGCGGTGCTGGCCGGCGTGTTCATCACGGCGTTCTATTCGTTCCGCATGTACTTCCTGGTCTTCCACGGCAAGGAACGCTACGACCAGAACCCTGACGCTCATCATGACGACCATGCGCACGATGCCCATGGCCACGACGATCACGGCCACGGTCATGACGCCCACAAGCCGCACGAATCGCCCTGGGTGGTCTGGCTGCCGCTGGTGCTCCTGGCCATTCCCTCGGTGGTGATCGGCTTCATGACGATCGACCCGATGCTGTTCGGCGAGTTCTTCAAGGGCGCGATCGTCGTGGACGGTGCCAAGCACCATGCCATGAAGGAGCTGGAAGAAGCTTTCCACGGTCCCGTCGCCATGGCGATCCACGGCCTGCAGACCGCGCCCTTCTGGCTGGCGCTGGCAGGTGTGGTGCTGTCGTTCTACATGTACATGATCAACCCGGCGCTGCCGGCGGCGATCAAGCGCGCCTTCGGCCCGGTGTACCGCCTGCTCGAGAACAAGTACTACCTCGACTGGATCAACGAGAACATCATCGCCCGCGGTGCACGTGCGCTCGGCACCGGCCTGTGGAAGGGCGGCGACCAGGCCCTGATCGACGGTGCGGTGGTCAATGGTTCGTGGAAAGTGATCGGCCGTGTCTCCAGCGTGGTGCGCTGGGTGCAGTCGGGCTACATCTATCACTATGCCTTCGCGATGCTGCTCGGCATCTTCATCCTGATGACGTACTTCGTCTGGTTCAAACGCTGAGCCCGAACGCTGGAGAAAAAGAAAAATGGGTTTGTTGAGCCTTGCCATCTGGGTGCCGATCGCATTCGGCGCCGTGCTGCTGGCGTTTGGCCGCGAAGAGCATGCCAAGGGCGTGCGCTGGGTCGCGCTCGTCGGTGCCATCGTGAGCTTCCTGGTCACGGTGCCGCTGTTCACGCGCTTCCAGAACGGGACCGCCGCCATGCAGTTCGTCGAAAAGACGAGCTGGATCTCCCGCTTCAACGTCAACTACCACATCGGTCTTGACGGCCTGTCGCTGTGGATGGTGCTGCTGACCTCGTTCATCACGGTCGTGGTCGTGATCTCGGCCTGGGAAGTGATCACCGAGCGCGTGAACCAGTACATGGGCGCGTTCCTGATCCTCTCGGGTTTCATGATCGGCGTGTTCTCCGCGCTCGACGGCATCCTGTTCTACGTGTTCTTCGAAGCCACGCTGATCCCGATGTACCTGATCATCGGTATCTGGGGCGGCCCGAACAAGATCTACGCGGCGTTCAAGTTCTTCCTCTACACCTTGCTCGGCTCGCTGCTGATGCTGGTGGCGCTGATCTTCCTGTACAACAAGTCGGGCGGCAGCTTCGACATCCTGGCCTGGCACAAGCTGCCGCTGGGGTCGACCGCGCAGACCTTCCTGTTCTTCGCCTTCTTCGCCGCGTTTGCCGTCAAGGTGCCGATGTGGCCGGTCCACACGTGGCTGCCCGACGTGCACGTCGAGGCGCCCACCGGCGGCTCGGCCGTGCTGGCCGCGATCATGCTGAAGCTGGGTGCCTACGGCTTCCTGCGCTTCTCGATGCCCATCGCGCCCGATGCCTCGCACGAATGGGCCTGGCTCATGATCGCGCTGTCGCTGATCGCGGTGATCTACGTGGGCCTCGTCGCGCTGGTGCAGCAGGACATGAAGAAGCTGGTGGCCTACTCGTCGGTCGCCCACATGGGCTTCGTGACGCTGGGCTTCTTCATCTTCAACGAGCTCGGCGTGTCCGGCGGCATCGTGCAGATGATTGCCCACGGCTTCGTCTCGGGCGCCATGTTCCTGGGCATCGGCGTGCTGTACGACCGCGTGCACTCGCGCCAGATCGCCGACTACGGCGGCGTGGTCAACACCATGCCCAAGTTCGCCGCGTTCGCGCTGCTGTTCGCCATGGCCAACTGCGGCCTGCCGGGCACCGCCGGTTTCGTGGGCGAGTGGATGGTGATCCTGGGCGCCGTGAAGGCCAATTTCTGGATCGGCCTGGGCGCCGCCACCGCGCTGATCTTCGGCGCTGCTTACACCCTGTGGATGTACAAGCGCGTGTACCTCGGCCCGGTCGGCAACGACCACGTCAAGGAGCTCTCCGACATCAACGCCCGCGAGTTCCTGATGCTGTCGCTGCTGGCGATCGCCGTGTTGTGGATGGGCCTGTATCCGAAGCCCTTCACCGATGCGATGGATGCCTCGGTGATCGAGCTCCTGCGCCACGTGGCAGTTTCGAAACTGCCCTCCTGATGCCACGCTGAAGACAAGAGAACGAGATGATTGACAAACTCAGCTGGGTCACGATCTACCCCGAAATCGTGTTGCTGGTCATGGCCTGCATCATTGCGCTGGTCGACCTGTCCGACACGAGCCCGCGCCGCACCCGCACCTATGTGCTGACGCTGCTCACGCTGCTGGTGGTGGCCGTGCTCACCGGCATGGCCGCGATCGACGGCAAGACTTCGTACGGCTTCGGCGGCATGGTCGTGAGCGACTCGATGGGCAACTGGCTCAAGTGCTTCTCCACCATCGCCTTGATGGTCACCCTGATCTACGGCCGTCCCTACGCGGCCGACCGCGAGATGCTGCGCGGCGGCGAGCTGTTCACCGTGAGCATGTTCGCGTTGCTGGGCATGTTCGTGATGATCTCGGGCAGCAACTTCCTGCTGATCTACCTGGGCCTGGAACTGCTCACGCTCTCGAGCTATGCGCTCGTCGCGCTGCGCCGCGACAACGCGGTGGCCAGCGAGGCGGCCATGAAGTACTTCGTGCTCGGCGCGATGGCCAGCGGCTTCCTGCTGTATGGCTTGTCGATGATGTACGGCGCGACCGGCTCGCTCGACCTGAACGAAGTGTTCAAGGCCATCTCGACCGGCAAGGTCAACCACCAGGTGCTGGTGTTCGGTCTCGTGTTCATCGTGGCCGGCCTGGCGTTCAAGGTGGGGGCGGCGCCTTTCCACATGTGGGTGCCCGACGTCTACCAGGGCGCGCCCACGGCCGTCACGCTGTTGATCGGCGCGGCGCCCGAGCTGGCTGCTTTCGGCATCATCATTCGCCTGCTTGTGGACGGCCTGCAGCCGCTCGCGATCGACTGGCAGCAGATGCTGGCCGTGCTTGCCATTGCTTCGCTGCTGATCGGTAACCTCGCCGCCATCGCGCAGAGCAACCTCAAGCGGATGCTCGCCTACTCGACCATCTCGCAGATGGGCTTCATGCTGCTGGGCCTGGTTGCCGGCTCGGACCTGCAGGGCACGCAGAACGCACAGGCCGCCTACAGCGCCTCGATGTTCTACATCGTGACCTATGTGCTGACCACGCTCGCGAGCTTCGGCATCATCCTGCTGCTGGCGCGCGAAGGCTTCGAGAGCGAAGAGATCACCGATCTCGCAGGCCTCAACCAGCGCAGCCCGCTGTACGCCGGCGTGATGGCCATCGCGATGTTCTCGTTGGCGGGTCTCCCGCCGCTGGTCGGCTTCTACGCGAAGCTGGCCGTGCTGCAGGCGCTGATCGCCTCGGGCCAGGCCATCTACATCGGTCTCGCAGTGTTCGCCGTGATGATGTCGCTGGTCGGCGCCTTCTACTACCTGCGCGTGGTCAAGGTCATGTACTTCGACGCACCGGTCACGGCCACCACCGTGTCGGCTTCGTTCGATGTGCGCACCGTGCTCATGATCAACGGCGCACTGATCCTGATTCTCGGCGTGCTGCCCGGCGGTCTGATGACGCTGTGCTACGACGCCATCGCGGCCACGCTGGCCCACTGACGCGGCCGGCCCACGGTGTCGCAAACCGCGTCGGTCTGGGTCGTCCTGCTGGTGGCGCTGCTGGCCGCCAACCTGCCGTTCTTCAACGAGCGCCTGTTCGGCGCCGTGCCGCTGTCGGCAAAGCGCAAGTCGCTCGCGATCCGCTTTGCCGAGCTGGTGGTGCTGTACTTCATTGCCGGCGGCATCGGCCTGCTGTTCGAACGCAGGGCAGGGCAGATCTCGCCGCAGGGCTGGGAGTTCTACGCGGTGACCGGCGCGCTCTTCATCGTGCTGGCCTTTCCAGGGTTCACCTGGCGCTACCTGATGAAGCACAGGCACTGACGACATGACTTCACCCATCGCCGATTCGCACCTGAAGGAAGAGCTCGTCAGCAGCGAGGAGCTCTTCAAGGGCAAGTTCCTGCAGGCCAAGCGCGACACCATCCGCCTGCCTGACGGTCACCACTCGACGCGTGAGTACGTCGTGCACCCCGGCGCGGTGGTGGTGATTCCGCTGCTCGACGATGGGCGCGTGGTGCTGGAGCGGCAGTTCCGTTATCCGGTGGGCCATGTGATGGTCGAGTTTCCGGCCGGCAAGCTCGATCCGGGCGAGGAACCGCTGGTCTGCGGCCAGCGCGAGTTGCTCGAGGAAACCGGCTACACCGCGCGCGAATGGGCGCATGCCGGTGCGATGCACCTGGCCGTGGCGTACTCGACCGAGATCATTCACATCTACTTCGCACGCGGCCTCTCGCTCGGCGAGCGGCAGCTCGACCACGGCGAGTTCCTCGACGTGTTCACCGCCACGCCGCAGGAGCTGGCCGGCTGGTGCGGCGACGGCACGGTGACCGACGCCAAGACGCTGACCTGCACCCTCTGGCTGCAGAACGTCCTTTCCGGCGCATGGGCACTCGACTGGAAAGCGGCGGCGTCGCAAGGCGGCGCGGGATAATCCGCGCATGAAGGTTCTCGATCTCCGCTGCACGCACGGCCACGGCTTCGAAGGCTGGTTCGCGTCCAACGAGGCCTTCGAGACGCAACTTGCCGGTGGGCTGGTCGAATGTCCGGTCTGCGGCGATACCGCCATCGTCAAGCTGTTGAGCGCGCCGCGCCTCAATCTCGGCAACGCCAAGGCGCCGGCAGAAGCGGCACCCGCCGCGCCTTCGCAGGTGCCGGCTCAACAACTCTCTCCCGAGGCCCGCTGGATGCGCGCCGTGCGTGAGGTCATCGCGAAGACCGAGGACGTCGGCGAACGCTTTGCCGAGGAAGCCCGCAAGATGCACTACGGCGAAGCCGAAGAACGCGGCATCCGTGGGCAGGCGACGCCCGAGCAGACCGAAGCGCTGCTCGACGAAGGCATCGCGGTGATGCCGCTGCCGATGCCCGCAGCGCTCAAAGAGACGCTGCAGTAACCAACCGCCCCGCGGCTCAGGCCGTGAACTGAAGCGCGGCCAGGCGGGCGTAGACCCCGCCTTGCGCCACCAGCGCCGCGTGTGTTCCCTGTTCGACGATGCCGCCGTGGTCCAGCACGATGATGCGGTCGGCCTTCTGCACGGTCGCGAGGCGGTGGGCGATGACCAGCGTCGTGCGGCCTTCCATGGCCGATTCGAGCGCGGCCTGCACCATGCGTTCGCTTTCCGCATCGAGCGCGCTGGTGGCTTCGTCCAGCAGCAGCAAGGGCGGGTTCTTGAGGATCGCGCGGGCAATCGCGATGCGCTGGCGCTGTCCGCCGGACAAGCGCACGCCCCGTTCGCCGAGGAAGGTGTCGTAGCCCTCGGGCAGCGCCGTCAGGAAGTCGTGCGCGAAGGCGGCGCGGGCGGCCGCATGCACCTCGTCGGCCGTCGCTTCAGGCCGGCCGTAGCGGATGTTCTCGAACGCGCTGGCTGAGAAGATCACCGCGTCTTGCGGCACGAGGCCGATGCGGGTGCGCAGGTCGGACAGGGCGAGCGAGGCGAGCGGTGCGCCGTCCAGCAGCAGCTGGCCCGATTGCGGGTCGTAGTAGCGCAGCAGCAGCTGGAACACCGTGCTCTTGCCCGCACCGCTGGAGCCGACCAGCGCCACCGTCTCGCCGGGCGCGATGTCGAGGCTGAAGTCGCGCAGTGCCGGCGTGCCGGGCCGCGATGGGTAGTGGAAGGTCACCGCGTCGAGCTTGATCGTGCTGCCCGCGGCCGGAATCGGCGTGACCGTCGGATTCGGCGGCGAGGTGATGACAGCCGGCGCGTGAAGCAATTCCATCAAGCGCTCGGTGGCCCCGGCCGCGCGCAGCAGGTCGCCGTACACCTCGCCGAGCACCGCCGTCGCGCTTGCGAGGATGGCCACGTAGACCACCGTCTGGCCGAGGTGCCCAGCCGTGATGTCACCGCGCAGCACGGCTTGCGTGCCCTGGTAGAGGCCCCAGAGCAGCGCCGCCGAGGTCGCGATGATGATGAAAGCCACGAGCACCGAGCGCGCCTTGGTGCGGCGCACGGCGGTGCGGAAGGCGTTCTCGGTCGAGGCATCGAAGCGATCAGCCTCGCGCCCCTCGGCCGTGTAGCTCTGCACGACCGGAATCGCATTCAGCACTTCGGCGGCGATGGCGCTCGAATCGGCCACGCGGTCCTGGCTGGCGCGCGAAAGCTTGCGCACCCGCCGGCCAAACCACATGCTCGGCAGCACCACCAGCACCAGGATGCCCAGCACCTGCACCATCACATAGGGATTGGTCCAGACCAGCACCGCCAGCGCGCCCACGCCCATCACCGCATTGCGCAGGCCCATGCTCAGCGACGAGCCGACGACCGTCTGCACGAGTGTCGTGTCTGCTGTCAGGCGCGAGAGCACCTCACCCGTCTGCGTGGTCTCGAAGAAGGCCGGGCTCTGGTGCAGCACGTGGCCGTAGACCGCGTTGCGCAGGTCCGCGGTGACGCGTTCGCCGAGCCAGCTCACCGTATAGAAGCGCGCGGCTGAAAACAGACCCAGCGCCACGGCCACCGCGAAGAGGGCGCCGAAGTGCTCGCGCAGCGCCATGGTCTGGGCGCCCTTGTCGGGGTTGATCAGTCCGCCGTCGATCAGGCTGCGCAGCGCGAGCGGAAAAGCCAGCGTCGTGACGGCCGCCATCACCAGAAAAATGGCCGCCAGCACGATCTGCACGCGATAGGGACGAAGGAAGGGGCTCAGGCCCGACAGCGACCGGGGCGAGCCCTTGGCCATGGAAGACGGTGGGGAGGAAGCCATGGAGGCAGATTCTACCGAACCCTTGCCCCTACAAAGGCGGCCTTGACAATAAATGCCATGGCAGCTAATATTCCGACCCATGAGCGATGCAAACATCCCCAAGGCCTCATCGGACCCCGATGACGCTGTGCGTCGTCCGCCTGTCTTCTACCGGGCGGAGAGTTACCAGACCGAGGAAAGCATCGGTTACCTGATGCGCCGCATCGTCACCGCGGTGGGCCAATCAGTAGAAACCCGTATGTGCGAGCCCGGCAGCCCGACCTATCCGCAATGGGTGCCGCTGTACAAGCTGCACATCGGCGCGGCCACCACGGTGGCCGAACTGGCCCGGGCCTGCGAACTCGATACCGGCGCCATGACGCGGCTGCTCGACCGCCTCGAAGCCAAGGGCCTGTGCCGCCGGGTGCGTTCGCTCGAAGACCGCCGCGTGGTCAACATCGAACTCACCGACGAAGGCCGTGCCGCCGCCAAGGAAGTGCCTTACGTGCTCAGCCGCGTGCAGAACGAGCACCTGGCAGGTTTCACCACCGAGGAATGGGAGCAGCTCAAGGGCTACTTGCGCCGCATCCTCGACAACGCGCAGGCCCTCGCGGCCCGTGGAGATAAAAATGAATGATTCCCTCGCCGTGCGCGCTGTGCGTCGCACTCCCGTCGTGGCAGCCGCGTTGCTGCTGGTTGCGCTGGCCGGTTGCGCCGACATGGCCGGCATCGGCTCGCAGGCCAAGCTGCGCGATGCGTCGTCGCTGGGCATTGCGCCCGACAGCGCCGCAGCGCCGGTTTCGCGGCTCGACACCCAATGGTGGCTCGCCTTCGGCGACACGCAGCTCAACACGCTGATCGACCAGGCCGTGGCCGGCAACCCGAACCTGCAGGTCGCGCAGGCCCGCCTCGTGCGCGCGCAGGCCTCGGCGGACATCGCCGGCGCGGCGCTCAAGCCCAAGGTCAACGGCGAACTCGACCTGAACCGCCAGAAGTTCAACAGCAACTACATCTACCCGGCACCGCTCGGCGGCTCGACGCAGAACATCGGCCTGCTGCAGCTGGGCGCCAGCTGGGAGCTCGACTTCTTCGGCAAGAACCGCACCGCGCTCGACACCGCCATCGGCGCCGCCAACGCCGCCGCGGCCGATGCCGATGCCGCACGCGTGCTGCTCGCCAGCAACGTGGCGCGCAGCTACTTCCAGTGGGCGCGCCTGAACGACCAGCTCACGGTGGCGCAGCGCACGCTCGCCCAGCGCGACGAAACCCTGAAACTCGTGCGCGACCGTGTTTCCGCCGGCCTCGACACCCGTCTCGAACTGCGCCAGAGCGAAGGCGGCCTGCCCGAAGCGCGCCAGCAGATCGAAGCGCTCAACGAACAGATCGCGCTGCAGCAGCACGCGCTCGACGCGCTCGTGGGCCAGCCCAATGTCTCGGCCTCGCTCAAGCCGCCGGTGCTCGCCGGCGTCAAGCCGATGGCGCTGCAGGCCAACATCCCGGCCGACCTGCTGGGCCGCCGCGCCGACATCGCCGCCGCCCGCTGGCGCGTCGAGGCCGCCACCAGCGACGTGGCCAATGCCAAGACCCAGTTCTATCCCAACGTGAACCTCACGGCCTTCGTCGGCTTCCAGAGCCTGGGCTTCGGCAAGCTGCTCAAGTCGGGCAGCGAGCAGTGGGGCGTGGGCCCGGCCATCAGCCTGCCGATCTTCGAAGGCGGCAAGCTGCGCGCCAACCTGCGCGGCAAGTCGGCCGACCTGGACGTGGCGGTCGAGAGCTACAACGCCACGGTCATCGACGCGGTGCGCGATGCGGCCGACCAGGTCTCCAGCGCGCAGTCGATCACCCGTCAGCAGACCGAACAGCGCGCCGCGCAAACGGCCGCCGAAGGTGCCTACGACATCGCCGTGCAGCGCTACCGCGCGGGCCTGGGCAACTACCTCAACGTGCTGACGGCGGAAACCTCCGTGCTGGCGCAGCGCCGGCTGGCCGTCGACCTGGCCGCACGTGCGCTCGACACCCAGGTGGGCCTGGCGCGGGCCCTCGGCGGCGGCTGGCAGCCCCCGGCGACCTCGACCGCCACGGCATCGGCCCCGACGGCCGCAGTGAACTGAACAGAACCGCGCCGACACGGCTCCCGACTCCCTCGTTTTCGGAAAGAAATTCATCATGAGCGACAACAACACTCCGACGTCCGCTGCTTCCGCAGCCCCTGTTGCACCCGAAGCGCCCGCCGGCAACGGCAAGCGCCGCCGCGCGCTGACCGCACTGGCAGCCGTGGTCATCGTCGCCGGCGGCGGCTGGGGCCTCTACGAATGGCTGGTCGCCAGCCACTACGAGGACACCGACAACGCCTACGTGCAGGGCAACGTCATCCAGATCACGCCGCAGATCGGCGGTACCGTCATGGCCATCAACGCCGACGACACCGACTTCGTGAAGGCCGGCCAGCCGCTGGTGCAACTCGATCCGGCCGATGCCAAGGTCTCGCTCGAACAGGCCGAGGCCGCGCTGGCCCAGACCGTGCGCCAGACGCGCACGCTCTACGCCAACAACGGTTCGCTGGCTGCGCAGATCACGCTGCGCCAGTCGGACATCGTCAAGGCACAGAGCGACATCGCCAAGGCGCAGGACGACCTGCAGCGCCGCCGTGCGCTCTCGGGCAACGGCGCGGTGTCGAAGGAAGAACTCAATCACGCCGAAACGCAGCTCGACACGGCCAAGAGCCAGCTCGCCGCCGCGCAGGCCGGCGTGGTCGCCGCCAAGGAAGCCCTGGTGAGCAACCAGTCGCTGACCGAAGGCACCAGCGTGGCGCAGCACCCCAGCGTGCTGGCCGCCGCCGCCAAGGTGCGCGAGGCCTACCTCGCCACCCAGCGCGTCGCGATGCCCGCGCCGGTCGACGGCTACGTTGCCAAGCGCACCGTGCAGCTCGGCCAGCGCGTCGCCGCAGGCACGCCGATGATGTCGATCGTGCCGCTCAACCAGCTGTGGGTCGATGCCAACTTCAAGGAAGTGCAGCTGCGCAACATCCGCATCGGCCAGCCCGTGAAGCTCACGGCCGACGTCTACGGCAAGAAGGTCGAGTACGACGGCAAGGTCGCCGGCCTGGGCGTGGGCACCGGCAGTGCGTTCGCACTGCTGCCTGCGCAGAACGCCACCGGCAACTGGATCAAGGTGGTGCAGCGCGTGCCCGTGCGCATCGCGCTCGACCCCGAGCAGCTCAAGGCCAACCCGCTGCGCATCGGCCTGTCGATGGACGCCGAGATCGACATCACTTCGAAGAGCGGCAAGATGCTCGCCGACGCACCGCGCGGCAGCGCGCTCACGCAGACGCAGGTCTACAGCCAGCTCGACCGCGGCGCCGATGCCGAAGTGGACCGCATCGTCGCGGCCAACCTCGGCCGCGCCGCACCGGCCACCGCCGCTTCCGCACCGGCCAGCCGCGCACCAGCGGCGGCACCGGCCACCGGTGCGCAGGTGGCCACGCAGGGCCAGCCCGGTTGATCGTTGCCCGCTTCGCTTGACATAAAGAAGCACGCGCAATGGCCACCGCCGCTCCCGCTTACATAGCGCACGCACCGCTCGAGGGCTCCGCCCGGGTGTGGGGCACGATCGCGCTGTCTGCGGCAACCTTCATGAACGTGCTCGACTCGTCGATCGCGAACGTGTCGTTGCCCGCCATCTCGGGCGACCTGGGCGTGAGCACCACGCAGGGCACCTGGGTCATCACCAGCTTCGCGGTGGCCAACGCCATCGCGGTGCCGCTCACGGGTTTCATGACCCAGCGCTTCGGCCAGGTGCGCCTGTTCATGGCGAGCGTGATCCTGTTCATGGTGGCCTCGCTGATGTGCGGCCTGGCGCCGAACATGACCACGCTGATCCTGTTCCGCGCACTGCAGGGCTTTGTCGCGGGTCCGATGATTCCGCTGTCGCAGACGCTGCTGCTGTCGAGCTATCCGAAGGCCAAGGCCGGCCTCGCGATGGCGATGTGGTCGATGACCACGCTGGTCGCGCCGGTGATGGGGCCGCTCCTGGGCGGCTGGATCACCGACAACATCTCGTGGCCGTGGATCTTCTACATCAACATCCCCGTGGGCATCGTCGCGGCCTCCATCACCTGGGCGCTCTATCGCAAGCGCGAGAGCACCACGCACAAGGTGCCGATCGACGCCATCGGCCTGGCGCTGCTGGTGCTGTGGGTGGGCTCGATGCAGCTGATGCTCGACAAGGGCAAGGAGCTCGACTGGTTCCATTCGCCGCAGATCGTCACGATGGCGGTGGTGGCCGTGGTGGGCTTCGCGTTCTTCCTGATCTGGGAGCTGACCGACAAGCACCCGGTGGTCGACCTGTCGCTCTTCAAGCGCCGCAACTTCTGGTCGGGCGCCGTGGCAACGGCCGTGGCCTATGGCCTGTTCTTCGGCAACGTGGTGCTGCTGCCGCTGTGGCTGCAGCAGTGGATGGGCTACACCGCGACGCAGGCGGGGATGATCATGGCGCCCGTGGGGCTGCTGGCGATCTTCTTCTCGCCGATCGTCGGGCTCACGGTGGCCAAGATCGATCCGCGCCGCTATGCGACCTTCTCGTTCCTGGTGTTCGCGCTGATCCTGTGGATGCGGTCGAACTTCAATACGCAGGCCGACTTCGTGACGATCATCATCCCGACGATCATCCAGGGCATCGCGATGGCGTTCTTCTTCATTCCGCTGGTCACGATCACGCTGTCGGGGCTTACGCCCGACCGCATTCCGGCCGCCTCTGGGTTGTCGAACTTCCTGCGGATCACGGCCGGTGCCATGGGCACGTCGCTCACCACCACGCTGTGGGACAACCGCGCGACGCTGCACCACGCGCAGCTCGCGGAAAGCATCAACCAGGGCAACAACGCGGCCACCAGCGCGATGTCCGGCCTGTCCAGCAGCGGCTTCAGCACCGACCAGGTGATGGGGCAGATCAACCGCCTCGTCGACCAGCAGGCCTACATGCTCGCGACGAACGACATCTTCTATGCGTCGGCGATCCTGTTCCTGTTGCTGATCCCGCTGGTGTGGCTGGCCAAGCCGCAGAAGGGCGGCGCCGGCGGCGACGCCGCGGCCGGCGCGCACTGACCGCGCGCTTTCCTCTCACCCTCGTCACCCCCAGGCTTCGCAAGAGCCCTGGGGGTTTCTTTCGAAAGGCAGCCTCTCGCATGGACCAATTCGCCGCCATGAAGGCGTTTCGCGCGGTCGTCGAGGCCGGCGGCTTCACCGCCGCGGCCGAGGCGATGGACGTTTCGCACACCGTCGTCTCGCGCCACGTCAAGCAACTGGAAACGGCGCTCGGCGTGCAACTGCTCAACCGCACGACGCGGCGCTTCGCCCTCACGCAAGCCGGCCAGACCTACTACGAACACAGCCGCCAGATCCTGGACCAGGTCGAGGCTGCAGCGCTCCTCGTGGCACAGCACCAGGTCGAGCCGACGGGCCTGCTGCGCATCAATGCGCCGATGTCCTTCGGCCTGGAAGAGCTGGCGCAATGGCTGCCCGCCTTTCTCGACGCGCATCTGCAGGTCCGGGTCGATCTGGTCTGCAATGACCGCTTCGTCGACCTGATCGAGGAGGGCTTCGACGTGGGCCTGCGCCTTGCCTATTCGCTTTCGGATTCGACGCTGATCGTCAAGCGCCTCGCGGGCTTCGAGGAGTGGTGGGTGGCATCGCCCGCCTATCTCCGGCACCACGGCACGCCCGCTGTTCCCGCCGACCTGGGCGCGCACCAGTGCCTCAACTATTCGCTCGCGGGGAAGGCCGGGCAACCCAGCTTCACGGCGCAGGACGGCAGCGTTCACACGGTCGACGTGGGCGGCCGGTTGCAGGCCAACAGCGGCATCGTGCTGCGCGCGGCCGCGCTGGCCGGCACCGGGCTCGCGGCGTCTCCGGAATTCCTCGTTCGCGAGCATGTCGCGCGGCGTGAACTGGTGCGCGTGCTGCCGGGATTCAGCCAGCAGTCGCTGAATCTCTACGCGCTCTATCCGCAGAACCGGCACTTGTCGCCGAAGGTGCGCGCTTTCGTCGACTTCGCGGCCGCGCGCTATTCGCCGTTGGCCGCTCAGGCAGGCAACAGCGACTGATCCAGCAACTGCAGCACGTCGTCGGTCGTGCGCACTTCGGCGACGACGTCCGACACGCCGCGCAGTGCTGCGCGATGCAACTCGCAGTGGTCCAGAACGCCGCCTTCCTCCAGATCGAGGTCGCGCGTCGCGCAGGCATCGCTCACGATGAGGCTCTGGTAGCCGCGCGGTGCGGCGTCGAAGGCGGTGGCCGAGACGCACATGTGCGTCATCAGGCCCGTCAGGATCAGCGTCTTGATGCCGCGCGCCTGCAGTTCGGTTTCCAGCGAGGTGCCAGCGAAGGCACTGGGCGTCGCTTTCGTCAGCACGGTGTGGTGCGCCGCCGGGCGCAGTTCGGCGTGGATGCCGAAGGCCTCGCTGCCCTCCGCAAAGATCGGACTGTCCACGGGCGCGAGGTGCTGCGCATGGAACACCGGCATCGCATGGCGGTCCGCCCATGCGATCAGGCGCTTCGCCTGGCGCAGCGCCGCCAGGCCATCGGGGATGGGCATGCGCCCGTCGAAATACTCGTTCTGGAAATCGATCGCGATCAACGCCGTGGTGGCGGGATCGAGGCGGGTGGTCGGCTGGGCGCCGGTGAGGGTGCGGATGCTGGGGTGCTTCATGCGGCTTCTCTGGGTGAAAAAAGAAGCCTGAAGCGTACGAACCAGCGGTGCTGCCGTGTAGATGCGAAACCGCACAAGACTTGTGCGGATCGTAGCGGCCAACGGGCTATTTCGCGGCGTTGTCCCGCGCCTTCAACACGTCGTAGCACGCGCCCATCGTGTGATAGTCGGTCTTGCCGGCCGGGCTTTTTTCGTCGCTGATCTTCTGGTTCTGCGGCGTGAGGATGCGATACCACGCGCCGTGCCTGTGGTCGATGAAGTGCTCCCACGAATACGTCCAGATGCTGTCGTACCAGTCCCAGTAGCTCGCATCGCCGGTGCGCACCGCAAGCAGGGCGGCCGCGGCGAAGCTCTCGGCCTGCACCCAGAAATACTTGTCGCCGTCGTACACCGAGCCGTCGGGGGCGAAGCCGTAGACCAGCCCGCCGTGGTCCGCATCCCAGCCGCGGAACATCGCGGTGTCGAAGAAGTGCCGGGCGCGCGGCACGATCCAGTCGGCCTCGTGGCCTTGCGCGTTCAGGAGGCGCTCCAGCTGCAGCAGCAGCTTGGCCCACTCGGTCAGGTGACCGGTCTGGAAACCCCAGGGCTTGAAGATGTCGCTGCGGTCGCCGCGATTGAAATCCCAGTCGACCGACCAGTCCGCGCGGTAGTGCTCCCACACCAGTCCGTTGGCCAGCGCGGCCTGCCGACCCGTCACGGCCTGCGCGAGCGCGAGCGCGCGGTCGAGGTAGCGTGTGTCGTGCGTCGCCTCGAAGGCGGCCATCATGGCCTCGCAGGCATGCATGTTGGCGTTCTGGCCGCGGTAGGGCGAAACCTGCCAGTCGGCCGTGGCTTCGTCCGCATAGAGCTGGTGGCGCGGTTCCCAGAAATGCCGCTCCATCAGGTCCCACGCGTGCTCCAGCCCTTCGCGCGCCTCGCTCACGCCGGCCATCAGCGCATGCGCGTGCGCGAGCAGCACGAAGGCCAGGCCGTAGCAGTGCTGGGTGCTGTCCAGCACGGTGGCACGGCCTTCGTGCCAGTCGAGCTGCCATGCAAACCCGCCCTCGGGCAACGCATGCGCACCGTGCAGGAAGGCCAGGCCGTGCCGCACCGCCTCGAGGTCCGCCGCCTGGCCGAAGCGGCGATGCGCGTTCGCATGGTTGAACACGAAGCGCGCGCTGCTCACCAGGTGGCGCGTGCGGCGGTCGTAGACCGTGCCGTCGTCCCGGAAGAAGTGGAAGAAACCGCCCGAAGGGTCGATGTCGCGCGGCTCGTAGAAGGCCAGCGTGTGCCGGATGTGGTCGATCAGGAAATCGGGGGAGCGGAAGTCGGGCATGGAAAAAGAAAGGGTTCGTCAATCCCAGGCGCGCAGGCCCATCTGACGCAACCCCAGGGGCGTCAGGTCGTCGGGCGTGGCACGGCCTTTGAAATCGACTTCGTAGTCTTCGGGTGCGAAATCGGGACTGCTGCGTCCGGCCAGGAAGGCCGGCGCCTGCCGCTCCATGAAAGCGCGGTTCTTCTCGCACCAGGGCGCCGCGGCGATGTAGATCACGCTGCTGTGCTGGCTGCCGCGGTGCTCGTCCTCCACGGCGTGGATCACGTCGGAGTGCCACCACACGGTGTCGCCGGGCTCGACCAGCGGGATCGGGATCAGCCCATCGCGCAGCTCGGCATGCCATCCGGCCGTGGCGCCGAGCGCGCGGCCGGGCTGGGCGCCGCAGAGGTCGCCTTCGGGCACGTCGGGCTGCAGCGCGCGCAGCAGCATCCATGGCGCGGTGCGCGCGATCGGCACCAGCCGCAGCGTGCCGTCGCCCGGGCCCTGGCGCGACAACGCGGTCCAGCCCTGGAAGGTGCGAAAGGCCGAGCACACGGCGGGGGAGGGAATCTCGCGCGTCTCGATGCGGCCTTCGGCATCGAAGGGGTCGAAGCGCGCGAGGTCGCCTTCGAACACCTCGCGGTACACATGCCTGAAGGTCGGCTCGCACCAGCGCTCGACCGAGCCGCCATCGGAATGCGGCGACAGGCCCAGCGTCGAATCGCCGGGCTCGCGGCGGCGGATGCGGTCGGCGTAGTTGGCCTGACGGTCGGGGTCGAAGAAGCGGGTGCCGTTCTTCTCGAAGGTCCAGAGGCGGTTGAGAAAAGCGCGCGTCGTGTGCATGCGCTCGTCCTGCCGCGCCTGCATCTGCGGGCGCGACCAGTAGAGGCCGAAGATCTGCGGCCGGCCCGAGGCCAGCGCGCTGAAGTATTTGTCCAGGCCCGCCTTGGCGCGTGCGTGCGCGAGGTAGTCGTTGCCATCGATGTAGCTGTGGATCTCTTCGTTCCAGGCCTGCACCTGCGCCGCGTCGAACACGCCGCGCACCACCACGCAGCCGCGCCGGTGGATGCGCGCGATCTGCCCGGGCGACACGCGCCCGTGCGCGATGTCGGCATAGGCCAGTTCGGGCACCGCGCCGCCGCTGGCTTGCTCGGCACGCACCATGGCGACCTCGTCCTCGACGAATTCGGTTTCGAGCGCGAAGCGCCGGGCGAGATCGGGCACGCTCGCGCGCAACTCGCGCTGGGCCTGCAGCACCGCTTGGGGAATGTCGTTCATCCAGTCGGTCATGGGTGTCCTCTCCTTGTCGTGCGGTTCTGTGTCGTCAGGCGATCAGCGTCTCTGTCTCGGTGTCGAAGAAGACGATCTTCGACAGGTCGATCGCGAAATGCGCCATGGCGCCGGGCCGTAGCGTCACGTCGGGCGGCAGGCGCGCGGTGAAATCATGCCCGCCAAGGTCGAGCAGCACCAGCGTATCGGCCCCAGTCGGCTCCACCACCTGCACACGTGCACTCACCAGTTGCTGCGTGCCGTGCGCCTCGGCGCCGTAGCCTGCCAGCCCGACCGCTTCGGCGCGCAGCCCCACGATCACTTCCTGGCCCGCATAGGCATGCAACTGCGCGGGCGTCAGCGACAGCGGCAGGTCGATGCTCACCGCGCCGCCGCCACCGGCGGTCAGCAGTTGCAGCCCGCCGGCCGTCGTCATCGCCACCCGCATGCGCAGCAGGTTCATGCGCGGCGAGCCCATGAAGCTCGCGACGAAGGTGTTGGCCGGCCGGTTGTACACCTCGTGCGGCGTGCCCAGCTGCTGCAGCACGCCGCCCTTCATCACCGCGATGCGCGTGGCCAGCGTCATCGCCTCGATCTGGTCGTGCGTGACGTAGACGATGGTGGCGTTGAGCCGCTGGTGCAGCTTCTTGATCTCGGTGCGCATGTCCAGCCGCAACTGCGCATCGAGGTTGGAGAGCGGCTCGTCGAACAGGTAGAGCTGCGGCTCCCGCGCCAGCGCCCGGCCGATGGCCACGCGCTGCCGCTGGCCGCCCGAGAGCTGGCGGGGCTTGCGGTCCATCAGGTGGCCGATCTGCAGCAGCTTGCCCACCTGCTTCACGCGCTCGGCGCGCGCGGCCTTGTCGACCTTGCGCATCTCCAGCGGGAACTCGATGTTCTTGGCCACCGTCATGTTGGGGTAGAGCGCGTACGACTGGAACACCATCGAGATGTTGCGCTCCGCGGGCGCGGTCTTCGTGATGTCCGCGCCATTGAGGCGCAGCTCGCCTTCGGTGGGCTCCTCCAGCCCCGCGATGATGTTCATCAGCGTGCTCTTGCCGCAGCCCGAGGGGCCGACGAGCACGAGGAACTCGCCGTCCTTCAGCGTGATGGAGATGTCGTGCAGTATCTGGACGGGGCCGAAGCTCTTGCGAATACCAATCAGGTCCAACGAAGCCATTCACTAACCTTTGACCGAGCCGGCCATCAGGCCGCGCACGAAATATTTTCCGGAGACGAGATACACGACCAGCGTGGGCAGCGCCGCGATGAACGCCCCCGCGAAATGCACGTTGTATTCCTTGACCCCGGTGGAGCTGTTCACCAGGTTGTTGAGTGCCACCGTGATCGGGAACGAGCTGAAGTCGCTGAACGAGGCGCCGAACAGGAACTCGTTCCAGATGTTGGTGAACTGCCAGATCACCGTCACCACGATGATCGGCGTGCTGTTGGGCAGGAGGATGCGCAGCAGCACCCCGAAGAAGCCCGCGCCGTCCATGCGCGCCGAGCGCACCAGTTCCTGCGGAAATGCCGCGTAGTAGTTGCGAAAGAAGAGGGTGGTGAAGCCGATGCCGTACACCACGTTCACGAAGATCAGCCCCGTCACCGTGCCCGCGATTCCGAGGAACCCCAGCGTGCGCGCCATCGGGATCAAGACGATCTGGAACGGAATGAACACCGAGAACAGCATTGCCGCGAACAGGAGGTGCGCGCCGCGGATGCGGTACTGCGTGAGGATGTAGCCGTTCACCGCGCCGATGAGCGTGGAGATGACCACCGCCGGCACCACCAGCAGGAACGAGTTGATGAAGTAGGGCTTCAGGCCCGTGGGCTGCACGCCGATCTGCGCGGTGCTCCATGCCGCGCGCCAGGGATCGAGGGTCCAGTCGATGGGCAGCGCCATCAGGTTGCCGCTGCGGATTTCTTCCAGTGGCTTGAGCGAATTGATGACCATCACGTAGACCGGCATCAGGAACACGAAGGCCAGCAGCAGCAGCACCGCATACAGCACGAAGCGCATTGCACGTTCAGCCATGTTTGGCTCCCCGCATCTCGCGCAGCAGGTAGGGCACTACCACCACGCCGATGGCCGCGAGCATCAGCACAGAGCTGGCCGCGCCCACCGCCATCTCGTTGCGCGTGAAGGTGTACTGGTACATGAAGACGGAGGGCAGCCAGGTTGATCGCCCCGGCCCGCCGTTGGTGAGGGCGATCACCAGGTCGTACGACTTGATCGCCATGTGCGCGAGGATCACGAAGGCCGAGACGAACACCGGCCCGAGCTGCGGGATCACGATGCGCGTGTAGATCTGCCAGGGCCGCGCGCCGTCGACGCGCGCCGCGCTGATCTGCTCGCCGTCGACGCCGCGCAGTCCCGCGAGGAACATCGCCATCACGAAGCCGGTGGTTTGCCAGACGGCGGCGATGACGACGCAATAGATCGCCATCTCGCCGTCCTTGATCCAGCCGAACGAAAAGCCGCTCCAGCCCAGGCTCTGCAGCGTGTGCTCGATGCCCACGCCGGGGTCGAGCAGCCACTTCCACGCCGTGCCCGTGACGATCAGCGAGAGCGCCATCGGATAGAGGTAGATCGAGCGCAGCACGCCCTCGGCGCGCACCTTCTGGTCGATGAGGATCGCCAGCAGCAGGCCCAGCGCCATCGAGACCGCGATATAGAGGCTCGCGAAGATCGCGAGGTTGCGCAGCGACACCTCCCAGTTCTCCAGCCCCAGCAGCCGCTCGTAGGCCGCGGTGCCGGCCCACTCGGTGGTGGGCAGCATGGTCGATGTCGTGAACGATAGGTAGACCGTGAACATGATGTAGCCGTACACGCACACCAGCACGAGCAGGGCGCTCGGGGTCAGCAGCAGCTTGGGCAGCAGTCCGGCCTTCATGAACGTGGACGCGCGGGCACGCCGGACACCCTGGAACAGCGGCGCATCAGTTCTTCGCGGCCGACACCATGGCCGCCACCGCCTTCTTGTCGTCGAGCTGGCCGTTGAAGTGGCGCGTGATCACGTCGTAGAACGCGTTCTTGATCGACGCCGGCTCCGCATGGCCGTGGCCGATGGAGCCCACCAGCGTGTTGGCCTTGCTGGCCTCGGCCAGGTCCTTGATGGCCTTCTTGCCGCAGGCGTCGAAGGCGGTGTCGGGCACGTCGGTGCGCGCGGGCGCCGAGCCCTTGGCCACATTGAAGGTCGACTGGAAGCCCGGGTCCATGATCGCGGCGGCCAGCTTCTGCTGCGCGGCGGTCTTGCCGGCATCCTTGAGCGTGAACATCACGAACTGGTCGGCGTTGAAGGTGACGGTGCCCTGCGTGCCCGGGAAGCGGAAGCAGGCGAAGTCTTTCCCCGGCACCAGCTTGGCGTTGACGAACTCGCCCTTGGCCCAGTCGCCCATGATCTGGAAGCCGGCCTTGCCGCCGATCACCATGCCCGAGGCCACGTTCCAGTCGCGGCCCGAGAAGTCCTTGTCCACGAGCTTGCGCAGCTGCGCCATGCGCTGGAACACCTTCTCGGTGGTCGGTGAATTGATGGTCTTGGTGTCGAGTTCGATGAAGGCCTTGCGGTAGTAGTCGACGCCGCCGGTGGACATGGCCACGCTGTCGAAGAGCGTCGCGTCCTGCCACGGCTGGCCGCCGTGGGCGAGGGCGATGAAGCCGGCCTTCTGCACCTTCTCGGCGGCGGCGATGAACTCGTCCCAGGTCTTCGGCTCGGCCGTGACGCCCGCCTTCGCGAGCACGGCCTGGTTGGCCCAGACCCAGTTGGTCGAGTGCACGTTCACCGGCGCGGCGATCCACTTGCCGTTGTACTTGGAGAACTTCTGCAGGGCAGGGGGCACCACCTTGTCCCAGCCGTCCTTCTGCGCGAGCGCGTTGAGGTCGGCCACCACGCCCTGCTTGCCCCAGTCGAGGATGTCGAAGCCCAGCATCTGCGAGGCGGTGGGCGGGTTGCCCGAGGTTACGCGGGCGCGCAGCGCGGTCATCGCGGCCTCGCCGCCGCCACCGGCCACGGGCATGTCGTTCCATTTCACGCCCTGCTTCTCGAGGTTGGCCTTGAGCACGTTGAGCGCGCCGGCCTCGCTGCCCGAGGTCCACCAGTGCAGGACCTCCACGCTTTGTTGCTGGGCCATGGCGGCGGTGCCGGCAAGACCAATGGCAAGACCGATCGAGAGTGCGACGGCGTTCTTCTTCATGTGTTTCTCCGGTTGCAGGGTGCGCGGCAGTTTAGGCAGCGCTACCTGCCTTCTCGCCTTGTGCTTTCCCGGACGAAACACGGCGTTGGCAGCGCAACAAAGGCCGCCTTGCCAGAGAGAAAGGAGGGCCTCAGCCCACCGTGCTTTGCCGCACGATCAGCTCGACCGGCAGCGTGTTCAGGCGCGGCAGCGAGCTGCCCTGCATCGCCAGTTCCACGCCCATGCGACCCAGTGCCTGGCGGTCCACGCGCACCGTGGTGAGCGGCGGCTTGGCCGATGCGGCGGTCTGCACGTCGTCGAATCCCACGATCGCCACGTCCTCGGGCACGCGCAGGCCCGCGGCCAGGCAGGTGTCGAGCGCCGCGAGTGCGGCCATGTCGTTGCAGGCGAACACGGCGTCGGGCGGTTTGCGCAGGCGCAGCAGCTGCTGCATTGCAGCGGAGGCACCGCGGTCGTGCGGCAGGCCCAGCGGCGCGACCACTTCCAGTTCGGGGTCGGCGAGGATGCCGGCCTCGAACATCGCCCGGCGGTAGCCATGGGCCCGCTCGAGGATGCTCACATGCGCGAGCGACCCCGCGATGTAGGCGATGCGCCGGCGGCCGATGTCCAGCAGATGGCGCGTGGCCAGGAAGCCGCCGGTCGCGTTGTCGGGGTTCACCGCGAGCATGTCGCGCAGCGAGAAGTCGATCAGCGCGAAGGGCAGGTCGAGGCCGGCCACCATGTCGAGCACCTCGGTCTCGAAGAAGCCGGCCGCCAGGATCATGTCGGGCTCGTGCAGCCGCAGCTGCTCGCGGATCGGGTCGGTCGGGCCGCAGGTGAGCAGCGTGGGCACGATGCCGAACTCGCGGCAGGCCTCCTCCACCCCGTGCAGCACGTCGGAGAAGAAGGGGTTGACCGAGAAGTGGCTGTGCTGGCGATGCACCATGAAGACCAGCCGCTTGGCCTTCGCGCTGCGCAGGCGCCCGGCGTTGTAGCCGACGTCGCTGGCGATCTTGCGGATCATGCGGCGGGTATCGTCCGAGAGGCCGCGCTGGTTCTTCAGCGCACGCGACACGGTGCTGATCGACACACCGGCGGCCTCGGCCACATCGCGGATCGTTACTACGGTCATGGATTGCATGGAGAGTTGTCGGGCGGGAAGCCGCATTGTCACTGCGACGACAGTTGGTGATCGTGCATAACTTCTCTGCTGCAAGCTGGTTGCAGTGCAGCATAGGCATTTGCCCCAGTATGCAAGGACGGGTCGCCCACGAACAATCGGTCCGCGCTCCATGGTGGCGCGCCGAGATGGACTGCATGACCGACTTCTTTTTTCCGAACCCGGGCGACCTCGCGAGATGAGCGACGTCATCCTCGAAACACGCCAGCTCACCAAGGAATTCAAGGGGTTCACCGCGGTCAGCAAGGTCAACCTCTCGGTGGTGCGCGGATCGATCCACGCACTCATCGGCCCGAACGGCGCGGGCAAGACCACCTGCTTCAACCTGCTCACCAAGTTCCTGGAGCCGACCACGGGCACGATCCTGTTCAACGGGCAGGACATCACCGGCGAGCGCCCGGCGCAGATCGCACGGCGCGGCATCATCCGCTCGTTCCAGATCTCGGCCGTGTTCCCGCACCTGACGCTGCTGGAAAACGTGCGCCTCGGCCTGCAGCGGCGCCTGGGCACCTCGTACCACTTCTGGAAGAGCGAGAAGTCGCTCAAGCCACTGGATGCCAGAGCCCGCGAGTTGCTGGCTGAAGTCGGCCTGGAAGAACTCGCCGACGAACAGACAGTGAACCTCCCGTACGGCCGCAAGCGCGCGCTCGAGATCGCCACCACGCTGGCCATGGAACCCGAGCTGATGCTGCTGGACGAACCCACGCAGGGCATGGGCCACGAAGACGTGCACCGCGTGGCCGAGCTCATCAAGCGCGTGTCGGCCGGACGCACCATCCTCATGGTCGAACACAACATGAGCGTGGTCTCCACCATTGCCGACACCATCACCGTGCTGCAACGCGGCGCGGTGCTGGCCGAAGGTCCTTACGCCGAAGTCTCGAAGAACCCGCAGGTCATGGAGGCCTACATGGGCACAACCGACGGCGAAATGCAGGGCGCGCATTGACATGAACCCCCACGCTCATCACTTCGTGTATTCGCTGCCCCCCGAGGGGGCGCGAGCCTCCCTTGGGGCGGCCCGGCGGGAGGCCCGATGACCGCCGCACTTGAAATCAAGGGCCTTCAAGCCTGGTACGGCGAATCGCACGTGCTGCATGGCGTGGACATGGTCGTGCAGCCCGGCGAAGTCGTCACGCTCCTGGGCCGCAACGGCGCGGGCCGCACCACGACGCTGCGCGCGATCATGGGCCTGACCGGTGCACGCAAGGGCAGCATCGAGGTCAACGGCAAAGAGACGATTGCGATGCCCACGCACCGCATCGCGCACCTGGGCATCGGCTATTGCCCCGAGGAACGCGGCATCTTTGCGAGCCTGTCGTGCGAAGAGAACCTGTTGCTCCCCCCGGAACTCAAGGGCGCGGGCCCCGGCATGTCGGTCGAAGAGATCTACGCCATGTTCCCCAACCTGGCCGAGCGCCGCCATAGCCAGGGCACGCGCCTGTCGGGTGGCGAGCAGCAGATGCTGGCGGTGGCGCGGATCCTTCGCACGGGCGCCAAGCTGCTCCTGCTCGACGAAATTTCCGAAGGCCTCGCGCCCGTCATCGTGCAGGCGCTGGCCCGCATGATCACCACGCTGCGCGCCAAGGGCTACACCATCGTGATGGTGGAGCAGAACTTCCGCTTCGCCGCGCCGCTGGCCGACCGCTTCTACGTGATGGAGCACGGCCGCATCGTGGAGAAGTTCGGCGCGGCCGAGCTCGAAGCCAAGATGCCGGTGCTTACCGAGCTGCTCGGCGTCTGAACAACAAGAAAAGTCCACAAGACCCTTTTCCCATCTCACAAAGATTTTTTCAGGAGACAACACCATGAACAAGAAACTCGGCCTCATCGCCACCGCCGTCGCTGTCCTCGCCATGGGCGCAGGTGCCGCACAGGCCCAGGAAAAAGTGAAGATCGGTTTCGTCACCGACCTGTCGAGCCTCTATGCCGACCTCGAAGGCAAGGGCGGCGCCACCGCCATCCAGATGGCCATCGACGATTTCGGCGGCAAGGTGCTGGGCCAACCCATCGAGTTGCTGGTTGCAGACCACCAGAACAAGGCTGACATCGCCGCCTCCAAGGCCCGCGAGTGGGTCGACACGGCCGGCGTGACCATGATCTTCGGCGGCACCAATTCCGGCACCGCGCTGGCGACCGCCAAGGTGGCGGAAGAGAAGAAGCGCGTGTACTTCAACAACGGCGCGGGCAGCTCGGTGCTCACCAACGAGCAGTGCTCGCCTTACACCGTGCACTACGCCTACGACACCGTGGCACTGGCCAAGGGCACCGGCGCGGCCGTGGTCGACCGCGGCGGCAAGAGCTGGTTCTTCCTGACGGCCGACTATGCCTTCGGCCACGCGCTGGAAGCCGACACCACCAAGGTGGTGAAGGAAAAGGGCGGCACGGTGGTGGGCGCGGTGCGCCATCCGCTGAACGCATCGGACTTCTCCTCGTTCCTGCTGCAGGCGCAGAACTCCAAGGCGCAGATCCTGGGCCTGGCGAACGCGGGCGGCGACACCATCAATGCGATCAAGGCATCGAAGGAATTCGGCATCAACAAGACGATGAAGACCGCGGGCCTGCTGGTCTTTTTGAGCGACGTGCACAGCCTGGGCCTCAAGAACACCGAAGGCCTGCTGCACACCACCAGCTGGTACTGGGACCTGAACGACGAATCGCGCAAGTTCGCCAACCGCTTCTTCGAGAAGACCAAGCGCATGCCCACCGACGTGCAGGCGGCTGACTACTCGGCCACCACCACTTACCTGAAGGCCGTGGCCGCCGCCAAGACCACCGACTCCGACAAGGTGATGGCGCAGCTCAAGAGCATGAAGATCGACGACTTCTACGCCAAGGGCCAGATCCGCGCCGACGGCAGCTTCATCCATGACATGTACCTGGTCGAAGTGAAGTCGCCCGCCGAGTCGAAGAAGCCCTGGGACTACCTGAAGGTGCTCAAGACGCTGCCGGGCGACCAGGTCTTCACGACCAAGGCCGAAACGAAATGCGCCGCCTGGAAATAACCGGCTGACGCCATTCGCGATTCACCCACCGAAGTCAACGAGGACCCTCCCATGAAACGCACGCTCATCGCTTCCGCCTGCCTGCTGGCCACCTGTCTGATGGCCGCGGGCGCTGCCCAGGCGCAGGACAAGGTCAAGATCGGTTTCATCACCGACATGTCGAGCCTCTACGCGGACGTGGAGGGCAAGAACGGCGCCCTCGCGATCCAGATGGCCATCGACGACTTCGGCGGCAAGGTCAACGGCATGCCCATCGAGCTTCTGTCGGCCGACCACCAGAACAAGGCCGACATCGCCGCCTCGAAGGCGCGCGAGTGGATCGACACGCAGGGCCTTACGATGCTGTTCGGTGGCACCAGCTCGGGCACTGGCCTCGCGATGGCCAAGGTGGCGCAGGAGAAGAAGCGCGTCTTCATCGTGAACGGCGCGGGCAGCTCGGCGCTCACCAACGAGCAGTGCTCGCCCTACACCGTGCACTACGCCTACGACACCGTGGCGCTCGCCAAAGGCACCGGCAGCGCGGTGATCGCGCGCGGCGACAAGAGCTGGTATTTCCTCACCGCCGACTACGCCTTCGGCCAGGCCCTCGAAGCCGATGCCACCAAGGTGGTGAAGGAGAAGGGCGGCACCGTGCTCGGGAGCGTGAAGCACCCGCTCAACACCTCGGACTTCTCCTCGTTCCTGCTGCAGGCGCAGAACTCCAAGGCGCAGGTGCTCGCGCTTGCCAATGCCGGCGGCGACACCATCAACGCGATCAAGGCGGCCAAGGAATTCGGCATCACCAAGTCGATGAAGATGGTGGGCCTCCTGGTCTTCGTGACCGACGTGCACAGCCTGGGCCTGAAGAACACCGAGGGCCTCTTGCTCACCACCAGCTGGGACTGGAACCTCGACGACAAGACGCGCGCCTTCGGCAAGCGCTTCTTCGAGAAGACCAAGCGCATGCCCACCGACATCCAGGCCGCCGACTACTCGGCCACCATGACCTACCTGAAGGCCGTGCAGGCTGCCAAGACGGTCGATGCCGACAAGGTGATGGAGACCATCAAGGCCACGCCCATCGACGACTTCTATGCCAAGGGCACCGTGCGCGCCGACGGCCGCTTCGTGCACGACATGTACCTGGTGCAGGTCAAGTCGCCGGCCGAATCGAAGCAGCCTTGGGATTACTACAAGGTGATCCAGAAGCTCAAGGGCGAAGAGGTCTTCACGACCAAGGCCGAGAGCAAGTGCGCCCTCTGGAAGTGATCTCCCGCGGGCGCCGCTGCGGCGCCCGGGTTCGTTGAAACGCTTATGAACATTTCCCTTCCCGCCTTGTTGAGCCAGCTCCTTCTGGGGCTGGTCAACGGCTCGTTCTACGCCATCCTGAGCCTCGGGCTGGCGGTGATCTTCGGTTTGCTCAACGTCATCAACTTCGCGCACGGCGCGCTGTTCATGCTGGGGGCCGTCCTGACCTGGATGGCCATGGAGTATTTCGGCATCAACTACTGGGTGATGCTGATCGCGGCGCCCATCGTCATCGGCCTCTTCGGCGTGGTGATCGAGCGGTTGCTGCTGCGCTGGATCTACAAGCTCGACCACCTCTACGGCCTCTTGCTCACGCTCGGCCTCACGCTGCTGATCGAAGGCGTGTTCCGCTCGGTCTACGGCGTCTCGGGCCTGCCCTACGACGCGCCCGAGGCGCTGTCGAGTGCCACCGACCTGGGCTTCATGGTGCTGCCCAACTACCGTGCCTGGGTGGTCGTCGCCTCGCTGGTGATCTGCTTCGCCACCTGGTACGTGATCGAGAAGACCCGCCTGGGCGCCTATCTGCGCGCGGGCACCGAGAACCCGCGCCTGGTGGAAGCCTTCGGCGTCAACGTGCCGCTGATGATCACGCTGACCTACGCCTTCGGCTGCGCGCTCGCGGCCTTTGCCGGCGTGCTGGCCGCGCCGGTGATGCAGGTCTCGCCGCTCATGGGGCAGAACCTCATCATTGTGGTGTTCGCAGTCGTCGTGATCGGCGGCATGGGTTCGATCATGGGCGCGATCCTCACGGGCCTCGGGCTCGGGGTGATCGAAGGGCTCACCAAGGTTTTCTATCCCGAGGCATCGTCTACGGTTGTATTCGTGATCATGGTCATCGTGCTGTTGATTCGCCCCGCCGGTCTGTTCGGCAAAGAGAAATAAGGCGGACGGCATGAACATGAAAAAAATCTCCACCGTCGTCTACGCGCTGCTGCTGGTCGCCCTGGTGCTCGCGCCGTTCTTCGGCGCCTATCCGGTGTTCGTGATGAAGCTCATGTGCTTCGCACTCTTCGCCGCGGCCTTCAACCTGCTGCTGGGCTTCACCGGTTTGCTGTCCTTCGGGCATGCGGCCTTCCTGGGCGGCTCGGCCTACGTGGCGGGCCATGCGATGAAGGTCTGGGGCCTCACCCCCGAGCTGGGCCTCATCGCCGGAACCTTGAGCGGCGCTTTCCTCGGCTGGATCTTCGGCATCCTGGCCATCCGGCGCCAGGGCATCTACTTCGCGATGATCACGCTGGCGCTCGCGCAGATGATGTTCTTCGTCGCGCTGCAGGCCAAGTTCACGGGGGGCGAAGACGGCCTGCAGGGTGTGCCGCGCGGCAAGCTCTTCGGCGTCATCGACCTGTCGAACGACCTCACGATGTACTACGTCGCGCTGGTGGTCGTGGTGGCCGCCTTCTTGCTGATCGTGCGCACCATCCACTCGCCGTTCGGGCAGGTGTTGAAGGGCATCAAGGAGAACGAGCCGCGCGCACTGTCTCTGGGCTACGACGTGAGCCGCTTCAAGCTGCTGGCCTTCGTGATCTCTGCCGCGCTCTCGGGCCTGGCGGGCTCGCTCAAGACGCTGGTGCTGGGTTTTGCCACGCTGTCGGATGTGCACTGGACCGCTTCGGGCCAGGTCATCCTGATGACGCTGGTGGGCGGCCTGGGCACGCTCTCGGGTCCGCTGGTCGGCTCGGCTGTGGTCGTGCTGCTGGAGAACAAGATCGGCGAACTGGGCAACTTCCTCGCGCGCATCACGACGGTGGATTGGTTCAACACGCTGGGCGAGTCGGTGACCATGGTCACGGGCCTGATCTTCGTGATCTGCGTGCTGGCCTTCCGCAAGGGGATCATGGGCGAGATCATTGCGTTCATCGACCGGCGACGCGCGAAGTAGCCGCACCGGGCAACGCCAAAAAAAGGGAGCTTTTCGAAGCTCCCTTTTTTATTGCCGTTGATCAGCAGTTGCCTTTTTTCGCCTGGCCGGGCGGGCAGAAATCGCCCCGGTCTCGGTCGTGCCCATGGCCATGGCCGCGGTCATGACGCCTGTGGTCGTCGTTCCATTCGCGTTCGCGGCGCATTTCGCGGCGGGCTTCCCGGCGGCGCCAATCGCCTTCGGTCCAGCGCCAGCCGCCACGGTCTTCGACCCAGCGGCCCGGGGCGTAGGCATAGCCCGCCCGCGCGGGCCGCCAGTCGCCGCGTCGCCACGCATACGCGCGGCCGTCCCAGGCCCAGCGGCCCGGCACCCAGACATAACCGCCGCGCGGTGGCGGTGGTGCCTCGTAGCGTGGAGGTGGCGGCGCCACCATGACCAACCCGGGAACGTTGATGTTCACCGAGACCTGTGCGTTCGCGCCAAGGGGCGTGGCCAGCAATGCAAAAGCGCTGGCCAGGCCGAGCGCGGCGAATCGAATCTTCATGGAGCCTCCGTTTTTCCAGATCGTGGGTAGATGAACTGCCAACGGATGGAAGTCACGGCCGGTTGTCAGGCTTTGCACGTGAGTGTGCTGTGCCGCATCACGCTAGTTGGCCTTCGGAAGCACCGTGATCTCGATCTCCCGGCTGGCCACGTAGTACGGCACATGCTGGTGGTTGGCGAACAGCAGCCGCAGCTTGTGCTTGCCGGGTGGCAGGTCGAGCACCGCTTCGGTCTCTCCGTTGCCGTAGTGCTTGTAGTGCTGGTGCTGGTATTCGCCCAGCTTGTCGAACGGAATCGGCGCCTTGATGTCCACCGGCAGCGGCATGTCGATCAGGATGTGGTGGTGGCCGGTGTTCTGGATGTCGCCGGCAGCCACGGGCGCGACACCCATCCCAGAAGCCACGAACGCGACGCGAAACGGTGACCGCACCTGGTCCCCGTTCTTGATGTTCGTGAAGTACAGCAGTTTTTCTCCGGGCAGGAAGGGGCGCGTGCGATCGCTCGCGCTGATGTCGCTGATGACGGAGTCGGTGGTCTCCAGCGGCTTGAGCGCGACGTCGGGCGGCGCCGCGATGGCGAAGGGAGTGCCGATCGACAGCAGGGCGCCGGCAATGGCCAGCTTTTTCAGGGCGTGATGGATGTTCATGCCGGGACTTACGACACCGGTCGAGAAACGGATGCATCCCAGCTCGATTCTTGATGAGAGGCACACCAGCCGCGCCCACCCTGAACAGGAGCTACAGCCGAAGCGGCGCAGCGTAGCCCGTCATCTCCAGATAGCCGCGCCCCACGCGCTTTCCCTGCGCATCGAGCAAGTCGCTGAGGCCTTCCCAATACACGCCGCCCGTCGAACCACGGCTGTCCAGTTCCTGGTCGTCGAGCAGGGCGCGCACCTCGAAGTTGCCGGACGGCGTCTGCACGCGCCACTGCGTCGGGTACTTCGCCTGCGTGCGCGGGCTGGCCCACGCATTGACGCTCTCGAAGCGCACCTCGTCGTTCTTGAAGATACGCAGAACGCCATCGCGCGTGCGAAACGAACCGCCACCCCACAAAGCGCTGCCGTCCTTGCGGCGCAGATGAAAGGCGGTGAGCGCGCTCCCGTCATCGAGGTTCATGCCGATCCAGTCCCAGCCCACGGCCTCGGGGTGCATCAGCGCCTCGCTCCATTCGTGGTCGAGCCACGCCGTGCCGTCGACCTCGAAGGCCTGGCCCTTGAGCGTGAGCTTGCCCTGCGTCTTGAGCTGAGGCTCGCTGTAGTAGTAGCTCGCCTGTGCTTCATCGGGGCCCTTGCGCGAGAGGCCGGCATTGCCTTGCAGCAGCACCGGCTGCGTTGGCGTGAAGCGCAGGTCGAGCGCGAACTCGCCGGCCGGAATGCGCGCCGAATACCCGCCGTCCTTCCGCACCAGCGACCAGTCGCGCAGCCGCACCTCGGTGTCGGTTTCGCTGGCCGATGCAACGCCGAAGCCCGCGCGCGCGATGCGCTGGTCGTGCAGCAGCACGCGGCCTTCGAGGTCGGTGACCGCCGCATGCGCGAACACGAGGTTCTTCGCGGCGAAGGCCGAGCGCATGTTCTGCGTCGCGTCGATGCGCGAGCGGAAGAAGGTCACCTGAAAGCCGAACTCGCGCCCCGCTGCGTTCTTCGCGTGGCCGGTGATGTACCACCACTCGGTGTGCAGGTCGGGATGGCTGCCGAAGTCGCGCGGGAACTGCAGCGTGCGCGAAGGCAACGCCCAGCCCGCAGCAGGCGCCGCGGCCAGCGCGGCAAGCAGCAGGCTGCGCCGCGAGAGACCGAAAGCACCGAAGGACATCAACCCGCCACCAGCGCATCGATGCGCTGCTGCGCCGGCCCGATGTCGCCGAACGCGTTCTTCACCCACGCCGCATCGTGATAGCTCGGCAGATAGCGCTCGCCCGAATCGCACAGCAGCGACAGGATCGAACCCTGCCGCCCGGCCACGCGCATCTCCTCTGCCACCGCCAGCATGCCGATGAAGTTGGTGCCCGTCGAAGGCCCGACCTTGCGACCGAGCAGCGACGAGAGCGCATGCATCGCCGCCACCGAATCGAGGTTCGGCACCTCGATCATGCGGTCGACCAGCGTGCGGATGAAGCTCGGCTCCACGCGCGGGCGCCCGATGCCTTCGATGCGCGAGCCCACGGCCGTCAGCGTCGTGTCGCCCGTGCGGTGATAGGCCGAGAACACCGAACCCTCGGGATCGGGCACGCACACCTGCGTGTCGTGGCAGCGGTAGCGCAGGTACCGGCCGATGGTCGCGCTGGTGCCGCCGGTGCCCGCGCCCACCACGATCCACGCCGGAATCGGATGCCGTTCGCGCGCCATCTGCTGGAACATGCTCTCGGCGATGTTGTTGTTGCCGCGCCAGTCGGTCGCGCGCTCGGCGTAGGTGAACTGGTCCATGTAGTGGCCGCCGGTGCGCTCGGCCAGCGCACGCGCTTCTTCGTACACCTGCGCCGCGTGGTCGACGAAGTGGCAGCTCGCGCCGTAAAAGGCGATCTGGGCGACCTTCTCGGGCGAGGTGGTGCGCGGCATCACCGCGATGAAGGGCAGGCCCAGGAGGCGCGCGAAGTAGGCCTCGCTCACTGCCGTGGAGCCGCTGGAAGCCTCGACGATCGTCGTGCCCTCGCGCACCCAGCCGTTGCACAGCGCATAGAGAAAGAGCGAGCGCGCGAGCCGGTGCTTGAGGCTTCCGGTCGGGTGGGTGGATTCGTCTTTGAGGTACAGGTCGATGCCCGCTGCGGCGAGTGCGGGCAGGGGGAGCGGGATCAGGTGCGTATCGGCGCTGCGCTGGTAGTCGGCTTCGATGCGGCGGATCGCGCCGCCGAGCCAGCCGCTGCAGGGGAGGGATGAGGGTGTGGACTGCATAGCGCGCCAGTCTACAAGTCATGCCTTGTAACCCCGCAGCCGGTGGAAATCGGGATACTGTGCGCTGCCATCCACAAGGCAGGAGACGAGACACATGAAAAGAACGAGCCCGCGCCTCGCAGCGCGACGCATGCCGAGCCATCGGCTTTCCATCATCGGCGCATTGGCCGCCATCGCCCTCGCCGGGTGCGCGTCCAGCCCACCGGGCAGCGACACACCCACGCGCCCCTCCTCATCCTTCGCCGTCCCTGGCCTCGAGAAACCCGCCGAGGTGCTGGTCGACCGCTGGGGCGTGCCGCACCTGTACGCCGGCACGCTCTACGACGCCTTCGTGGCGCAGGGCTTCATCGCCGCGCGCGACCGGCTCTGGCAGATGGACCTCTGGCGCAAGCGCGGCCTCGGCGAGATGGCGAAGGACTTCGGCCCCGCCTGGGTCGAGAGCGACCGCGCCGCGCGCGCCGTGCTCTATCGCGGGGACATGTACCGCGAGTGGCTGGCCTACGGGTCGGACGCCAAGCGCGTGGCCGAGGCCTTCACCGCTGGCGTCAATGCCTACGTCGCACAGGTTCGCGCGCAGCCTGCGCTGCTGCCGACCGAGTTCGCGCTGCTGGGCTACCAGCCGGCGACGTGGTCGCCCGAAGACGTGGTGCGGATCCGGCACCACGGGCTCACGCTCAATTTCACGTCCGAGGTCGATCGCGCACGCGCCTTCTGCGCTGGCGGCCCCGGCATCAAGGCCGACTGGCTGCGCCGCGAGCTCGATCCGCCGGTCACGCCCAAGGTGCCTGTGGGGTTCGATCCCTGCACCATCCCCGCAGCGGAACTGCGCGCGGCCTACATGCGCGCGACCGATGCGCCGCGCTTCACCAAGGAGAACACGCGGGTCGGCATGAATGCGGGCGCGCCCTCCGCGCCGGTCGCCTTGCTGCCCGGCAGCGCCGAATCCATCGCAGCGAAGGCCGAGCAGGACGAGGCGCAGCAGCAGGCCCTGCAAGGCGACCCCACGGGCGCCTACGGCAGCAACAACTGGGTCATCTCGCCGAAGCTCACATCCACGGGCCGACCCATCCTGGCCAACGACCCGCACCGCTCGCACGGCGCGCCGAGCCTGCGCTACATGACGCACCTGAGCGCCCCCGGCATGGACGCCATCGGCGCGGGAGAGCCCTTCCTGCCGGGCCTGTCGATCGGCCACAACGGCACCATCGCCTTCGGCCTCACGCGCTTCTACATGGACCAGGAAGACCTGTACGTGTACCAGCTCAACCCGAAGAACCCCAACGAATACCGCTACCAGGGCCGCTGGGAGCCGATGACGCGCGTCACCGAGCGCATCGCGGTACGCGGCGAGAGCGCGCCGCGCGAGGTGGTCAACACCTTCACCCGCCATGGCCCCGTGCTGCTGTCCGAACCCGGCAAGCGCCGTGCATACGCACTGCGCGCCGCCTGGCTGGAGCCTGGCATGGCGCCGTACTTCGGTTCGATGGACTACATGCGCGCGCGCAACTGGGACCAGTTCCGCGCCGCGATGAACCGCTGGGGCGCACCGGGCGAGAACCAGGTCTATGCCGACAGCAGCGGCAACGTCGGCTGGATTCCGGGCGGGCTCACACCGATCCGGCCCAACTGGGATGGGCTCATGCCCGTGCCGGGCGACGGCCGCTACGAATGGTCGGGCTTTCGCAACGGCGACGAACTGCCTTCGGAGTTCAACCCTGCGCGCGGCTACGTGGTGACCGCCAACGAGAACAACATTCCGCCCGACCATCCGGCCGCGAAGAAGGGCGTCGGCTACGAGTGGAGCGATGCGGCCCGCGCGCGGCGTTTGAAGGAGCTGTTCGCAGCGAAGGTGGCGGCGGGTTCGCGCTTCACCATCAAGGACTCCGAGCGCATGCAGAACGACATCGTCGCGACGCCAGCGCAGCGGCTCCTGAAGCTCTTGGCGGGCTTGCGCAGCGACGATGCGCAGACGGCCGCGGGCCTGCGCCTGCTGCAGGGCTGGGACGGCACGATGGACCGCGACAGCGCTGCGGCTGCCCTCTACGAGGTGTGGAGCAGCAAGCCGCTGCGCACGGCGGTGCTCAAGGCCGGCGCGGGCGATGTGGGCGCGCCGCTGGCGGCGCCGGGCGACAACACGCGCATGGTGTTGCTGCTCGAGAGCCCGTTCGGCTGGATCACCGATGCACAGCGCGATGCCTTGCTGCTGCAGACGCTGCCGCCCGCGATGCAGGAGCTCACCGCCAAGCTCGGCCCCGACATGACGGCCTGGAAGTGGGGCACCCTGCACCGCGCGGAGTTCCGCCATCCGCTCGCCGACGTGGTCGATGCCGCCACGCGCAAGAAGCTCGACGTGGGCAGCTGGCCGATGTCCGGCTCCAGCTTCACGCCGATGGCGGCGACCTACCGCGCGAGCGACTACAAGCTGACCGCGGGCGCATCGTTCCGCATGGTGCTCGACGTGGGCAACTGGGACGCCTCGCGCGTGATCAACACGCCGGGCCAGTCGGGCAACCCCGACAGCCCGAACTACCGCGACCTCGCACCGCTGTGGCTCGAAGGCAAGTACGTGCCGCTGGTCTACAGCCGCGGGGCGGTCGAAAAGGAGACGGTCGAGCGGATCCAGCTGACGCCTGCAAAATAGGCGGCATGACCGTCGACGAACTCAACCGGAAATTTGCCGAAGTCCCCGCGCGCCACAAGGAGGTCTCGATCATCGCGAGCATGGATGACGAGCCCGCCCGGCCCAGCCGGCGCCTGATGGACATCGCTCTCCAGGCGTGCTCGGTGGCGATGGACGTGGCATTGCCCATCTACGAAGGCCGCGCGTCGAAGGAGCCGCACTGGTTCGACACCTGGCCCGGCGAGCACTACCGGCTGCTCGCCGCGCTGGTGCGCACGCTGAACCCGAAGACGGTGATCGAGATCGGCACCTTCACCGGCATGGGAACGCTGGCGCTCGCGCAGGACCTGCAGCCCTCGGGCACCCTGACCACCTTCGACTTGCTGGCATGGGACAGCTTTGCCGATACCTGGCTCGCGCCTTCCGACTTCGCCGCGGGCCGCGTGCGGCAGGTGCTGCACGACATCTCCACGCCGGGCGGCATCGAGCCGCATCGCGCGCTGTTCGAGTCGGCCGACCTGATCTTTGTCGATGGGCCCAAGGACGGTCGCACCGAAGCGGACATCCTTGCCAACCTGAGCACGCTGAACCTGTCGCGCGATGCGGTGATCGTGTTCGACGACATTCGCGTCGTGAACATGATCGACATCTGGCGCCGCATCGCACAGCCCAAGATGGACCTGACCTCCTTCGGCCATTGGAGCGGCACCGGCCTGATCGACTGGAACGGAACGTCCGATCTCTGAGCGTTGAAGGAAGAGGGCGCTACCAGTCCTCTTTCACCGCCAGCACCACATCCTTGCCCGCAGCGGCTCGCCCCGCCAGCCACGCGGTGACGGTCCCGGCCACGACCACCGCGCCGCACAGCGCGATGAGCCGCGCCCATGGCACCAGCAGGTCCATCGTCCAGTGAAAGCTCTGCGGGTTCACCACCTTCACGAGCACCACCGACACGGCCAGCCCGAGCACCAGCCCCGCCACGGCGCCGATGGCCGTCCACGCCGCGCCTTCGCCCGCCACCACCGCCAGCACCTGCCGCCGCGTGAACCCCAGGTGCGCGAGCAGCCCGAATTCCTTGCGCCGCGCGAGCACCTGCGCGCTGAAGCTCGCGGCGATGCCGAACAGGCCGATGGCGATGGCCACGGCCTGCAGCCAGTAGGTCACCGCGAAGCTGCGGTCGAAGATGCGCAGCGACGTTGCGCGGATCTGCCCGACCGAGGCGATCTCCACTGAGTCCGGCGACCCGTCGCCCTGGCGCGCCGCGAGCGCGCGCACGGCCGCCTGCACGGCGCCTTCGGATGCGCCCGGCGCGAGCCACAGCGAGATGTCGCTCACGTCGTGCTGGCCGGTGATCTGCACGTAGTCGCGCGCATCCATCGTGATCGCGCCGAACTGCCGCGCGTAGTCGCGCCACACGCCGGCCACGAAGTAGGTGTGGGGGACTTTGGTGGGGAGTTCGGTGGCCGACAGCGCCGCGGCCAGTGGCGCGAAGGTCGTACCCGGCTTTGCGCCATACAGCTCCACCATCGGCTCGCTCACGTAAATGCCGATTTGCCCCGCGGGCACAGGCAACGCCGATCCCACCAGCGGCAGCGATTGCGATGCGCTGCCTTCCAGGCTGCGCGCGATCAGCGTCACGCCCGGCTGCGAGGCATCGAGCTGCAGCGACTGCGTGCGCAGCGTGCCCGTGCGCGCCACGCCGGGCAGTTGCGCCAGCGCCTGCACGAAGGCGGGCGGAAAGGTCGCGGTGTCGGTGCTGCTCGTGCCGCCGCTGTTGCCGCCGCGACCGCCCGAGGTGGCGCGTACATACAGGTCGGCCGGCAGCACCACATCGAGCCAGTGCGTCACCGAATCGCGAAAGCTCGCGACCATCACCGTGAGCGCCACCGCCAGGCTCAGGCTCGCGACCACGCCGCTCACCGCCACGGCGGCGGTGCCGCGCATGCGCCGCGCGCGCTCGATGGCGAGCATCGGCAGCACGCGCTGCGCGAACACCGGCGCGATGCGGTCGTACAGCAGCGCGATCAGCCAGGGCAGCGCGGTGATGCCGCCCACCAGCAGGCACGCCACCGAGAGGTAAGCCGCCACCGGAATGCCACCGATGGCGGGAATGTTCGCCAGCGCCGCGCTGAGCGCGATCAGCCCGAGCGCGAGCCAGTGGCTGCGGCTCTGCGTGGGCGCGGCGCCCAGGCCCTTGAGCGTCTGCGCCTCGGGCAGCGCCTGTGCCGCGCGCGCGGGCCACCAGCCGCCCACCAGCGCGGCCACCACGCCGAGCCCGCCGTACAGCAACGCCGCGCCGCCGCTCCAGTGCAGCTTGGGCGCGACGCCCTCGAAGTACCCGCCGCCCAGGTCGCCGCCCAGCACCCGCAGCGCGAAGGCCGCGAGCGCGGTGCCGAGCGCAAGGCCCGCGGCGCTGCCGATCACGCCCAGCACCAGCGATTCGGCCAGCACCAGCCGTAGCCGCTCGCGCGGCGTGAGGCCGAGCACGCCGAGCAGCGCGAACTGCTGCGCGCGCTTGGCCACGCTCAACGCCAGCACCGAGAACACCAGGAACGCGCCCGTGAACAGCGCCACCAGCGCCAGCACCGTGAGGTTGACGCGGTAGGCGCGCGAGAGGTTGCTCACGCGCTCGGCTGCATCGCCGGGTTCCGCGAACTGCACGCCCGCGGGCCAGCCGGGGGACTTCTGCAGCGCATCGATGAAGGCCGCGCGGTCGGTGCCGGGTGCGAGGCGCAGGTCGATGCGGCTCAACCGGCCGACCTGGTCGAACAGGTCTTGCGCGGCCGCGATGTCCATCACCGCGAGCGCCGTGCCGCTGGCGGCGACGTGGCCTGCCACGTCGAGCCTGTGCCACGTCGCGCCGCTGCGCAGTTGCACCGTCTCGGTGGTGCCGCCGTTGGCTTGCGCCGGAAGGCCCAACACGCTGCGAGCTGCGGCGTTGAGGAACACATGGCCCGGCGCAAAGAGCGCGAAGCGTTCGGCACCCGCTGCGGGCTGTGGCATCAGCGCGGGCGCGATGGTAGGGAGCACCAGCGCATCGACGCCGATCACGCGCATCGGCACCTGGCGTTCGCCGCTGGCCAGCGCGAGACCCTGGAATTCGAGCACCGGGCTCGCGAGCGTCACCTGCGGATGGCGGGCCAGCTGCGCGAACACGGCCTCGTCGAAGCCGCCCTGCACGGCGCGCACCTCGAGGTCGGGCTGCCCGTTGACCGAGCGCACCGCACTCGAGAACTCGTCGAGCGCCGAGGCGTTGATGAGCTGCACCGAGAACGCGAGCGCCACACCCAGCATCACGGCCAGCACGGCGGCCGCGTTGCGCCAGGGGTGGTGGCGCAGTTCCTGCCAGGAGAAGGTGGTGAGCAATGCACGCATTCAGCGATTGTGGCCGCGGGACGCCTTTGTTACATCGACGTGGCACGATGGCGCCTCTTTCGATGACGATGCTCCGAGGAATTCGACGATGCGGCTCCTGCCCCCAGCCTTGTCCACAGCCATGTTCCCGAACATGCAACGTCGCTGGTTCGCGGCTTGGCTTCTGGCCCCGCTGCTGGCCGGCAGCGCCGCAGCCCAGCTCCAGCCACCGCAGCAGCAACCGCAGCCGCTGTCCCTCGCGAGCGACCCGGCCGTGCTGGCCAAGGCAGCGCTCGGTGCGGAGCGCGGAACGCTCGTCATCGGCCTGCTGCGCAACGGCAAGGCCTCGTACGGTGCGGCCTACAACCCCGAGCCGCTCTCGCCCCCGCGCCCCATCGAGTCCAGCAGCGCCGAGCAGCCGATGTTCGAGATCGGCTCGGTCACCAAGGTCTTCACCGGCCTCCTGCTGGCGCAGGCGGTGGAGCGCGGCGACCTGAAGCTGGACGACACCGTGGGCAAGGTGCTCGCGGGCAAGGTGCAGGGGGTGCCGCCCGCGGCGGCTGCGGTCACGCTGAAGCAGCTCGTCACGCACACCGGCTGCATGCCGGTGATGGCCGACGGCGTGACGGGCGGCGCGCCGCTGGCCGAGCAGTTGCGCACCTTCGACAAGCCGATGTTCTGGGCCTCGCTCTCGCGCATCAAGCTCACCGCGCTGGCGGCGCCGTGCGAAGCCGCGTACAGCAACTTCGGCATGGCGCTGCTCGGGCAATTGCTGGCCGAGCGCTACAACACCTCATGGGGCGAGCTGGTGCGCGCGCGCATCACCGAGCCGCTGGGGATGAACGACACCGTGATCCCGCTCGGCGACAAGGCCTCGCGCATGGCCCCGGCCTTCGCCGGCGACCGCCGACAGCCGCTGCTGGACATGATCGCCTACGCGCCGGCCAGCGCGCTGCGCTCCACGGCCGCCGACATGATGACCTTCAGCCGCGCGGTCCTCGCCGGCGCGAGCGGCCCGCTGGGCCCGGCCGCCGCGCGCATGCTCACGCCGCTCGCGCGCTACGACGGCGCCGAGATCGGCTACGCGGTGATGGTGCGCGGCCCCGAGGGCGGTCGCCGCACCTACTGGCACGCGGGCCTCACCGAGGGCTACCGCACGCTGTGGCTGATCGCGCCCGACACCGGCGAGGCGTTGATCGTGCTCAGCAGCAATGCGCGCGCGCCGCTGCAGCCGGTGATGCTGGCGATCGGCAAGAACCGCTACCCGGTGTCGACGACGGAGGTGCCGGTCGATCCGAAGCGGCTGGAGGACTACAAGGGCGAGTACCGCATCAGCAAGACCAAGGCGCTGGGCTTCACGGTGCGCAACGGGCGCCTGCTGGTGCGCGAGACGGGGCGGGGCTACAACGCGCTCACGCCGACGGGCACCGACCGTTTCGCCGTGGCCACCATTGGTGCGCAGATCGTGTTTCAGCGGGGGGCTGGCAATGCGGTGGTGGGGGTGACGCTGGCGCAGGGGGGGAGTCAGATCGAAGGGCGGCGGGTGGGCGAGGCGGTCGTGCCGCAGGAATAAGAAACGCGTCGCTCAAAGCCGCTGCGACATCCCATCGAGATACGCCCGCACCGCCGCATTCGCACTCAGCCCGATCGCTCGGTCGTAGGCCTGCCGAGCCGCCGCACGCGCACCGCCCGCCGCGAGCAGGTGCGCGCGAGCTGCCCAGAACGGCTGGTAGCTCGCCACTTCATCCGACGGAATGGCCTCCAACGCCCGCAGCCCGACCTCGGGCCCGCGCGCATTCGCAAGCGCACAGGCGCGGCTCACCTGCGCACCGATGCTGGGCCGCAGGGCCAGCAGGCCTTCGTACAGCGACACCAGCACCTCGGGCGCCACCGGCGCGCCCACGCGGCGCTCGCAATGGGCCGACTGGATGGCCGCCTCCAGTTGGTACGCGCCGAGGGATTTCATCTCCGATGCCAGTCGCAGGCACCGCTCGGCCTCCGCGAGCAGGTCGGGGTCCCAGCGCAAGGTGTCCTGCCGGTCGAGCGGTACATACGCACCGGTCTCGCTGCGTCGGGCCGCGGCGCGGCTCTCGCAGAAGAGCATCAGCGCGAGCAGGCCCAGCGGCTCGGGTTCGTTCGGCATCAGGTGGCAGAGGATGCGGCCGAGGTCGATGGCTTCGGACGTGAGGCCGCGCGGCAGCACATCGGCGCCGTCGACATCGTCCCAGCCGGTGCCATAGGCGGCGTAGATGCCGTCGAGCACGTCCTGCAGCCGCTGCGGCAGGTCGCGCGCCTCCGGATATTCGAAGGGAATGCCCGCCGCGCGGATGCGCGCCTTGGCCCGCACCAGCCGCTGGCCGAGCGTGGAGGGTGCGGTGAGAAAGGCGCCGGCCATGCGCGCGGCATCGAGACCCAGCACGGTCTGCAGCATCAGCGGCGCGCGGGCCGCCGCATCGATGGCCGGGTGCGCGCAGACGAAGAGCAGGCGCAGCCGCTCGTCGGGCACGGCGGTGCCTTCGGCGCTGGCCTCGTCCATCTCGCCGGCCAGCAGCAGCAGGGTCTGGGTGGCCTGGTCCTGCACGCGGGTGTGGCGCCAGGCGTCGAGCTTGCGGTGCCGCGCCACGCTCAGCAGCCACGCATCGGGCTGCACCGGAATGCCATCGGCGGGCCAGCGTTCGAGCGCGCGCGCGAAGGCGTCGGCGAGCGCGTCCTCGGAGGCGGCGATGTCGTGCGTGCGCGCCGACAGGATCGCCAGCAGCCGGCCGTACGACTCGCGCGCCGCCTTTTCGGCGGCCTGATGAGCCGCCGGGTCGTTCACGATGTGGCTGCCGTGGCCGTGAAGACGGGCCGCACCTCCACACCCCCGCTCGATGCGCAGGGTGCGCGCGCCGCCCATTCGAGCGCGGCGTCCAGGTCGGGCACGTCGACCACGAAGTAGCCGCCAAGCTGCTCCTTGGTGTCGGCGAAGGGGCCGTCCTGCACCTGGCGCTTGTCGCCTCGCACGCGCAGCGTGGTGCCGGTCATGGGCGGAAAGAGGCCGTGGCCGCCGAGCGCGACGCCCGACTGGCGCACCGCATCGGCATACGCGATCCAGCTGGACCGGTAAGCCTGCGAGGACGCGTCGTCGCGCTGTTCGAATTCGGCCGCGGGCTGATAGAACATCAACATGTACTGCATGGTGTCTCTCCGTGAAGGAAAAGCTTGCTGAGCAAGATCGCTCACCACAATGACGGCCCGCAGCCGGTCATTTCGACACGGAAGGTCCGTGTCGTGCAGATTATTTTTTACGCGATTGCCGTTTGGCGCAACGGTTGCGCTACCTACTCCTTTCGGCTGGTACCGCTTTAGGCTGCCTTCGTTTGGACGGCGGAGGAGAACATGCTTTCCATCTCGCTGCGCAGCTTGTACGCAGCGGTCGAGGTGTCGATCGCCACGTCGGCCCAGCTCAGGCTCTGGCCCTTCTTCACGGGGCGCACGAGCTTGACGTTGTGCGCCAGGCCCAGCGGCAGGCCGCCCAGGCGCAGCGACCGCTCGGACGGCAGCAGCTTGCCCCACACGGTGTAGCCGCCTTCGCCATCGAGCATCTCGCCCGCCGCGAGATCGCGCTTGGCGGTGGCGACCACGTCGGCGTTCCAGCAGGTGGCCACGCCGGTCGCTTCGCCGCGCAGCGCGACGCTCGCGACCGACATGCCGACTTCCAGGCCGATGAGATGCCAGCGCTTGTAGAGCGTGAAGTAGCGCCCGCTCGGATCGGTATGGGCGTTGTATTCCTCGAAGCAGTTCTTGATGTAGTCGGTCTCGGCCTCGACTGTGACCCACACACCCATGCGGATGTCGTAAGGAATTTTTCTGCCGTCGGCTTCGAGCGAGGAGATCACCTCGACCATGCCCTTGCGCTCCAGCACGCCGCCTTCGCTCTTGGGGCGGGTGACGAAGGGAATGTCTTCCACGCTCGCGGGCGGGTAGAGCAAACCGTCGGACGGCACGGTGAGGCCGGTGGCGTTGGCCACCGCCGAGCTCTCTATCGACGGCTTGGAGCCGTCGAGAAAGCTGTTGAACATCTTCGGATTGAGCCCGCCGCGCAGCGCCTGCTCGGGCGTGAGGCCGTAGTTGCCCCACACGGTTTCGGGCGTCGACTCGGTGAAGTGCGGCAGCCACTTGTGGCCGCGCCCGGCCGCCACCACCGGAAAGCCGCAGGTGCGCGCCCAGTCGACCAGGTCGCAGATGAGCGCGGGCTGGTCGCCGAAGGCCAGTGAATAGATCACGCCCGCCTGCTGCGCCTTGTGCGCGAGCAGCGGACCGCAGAAGGCGTCGGCCTCCACCGTCACGTTGACCACGTGCTTGCCGTGCGCGAAGGCGTCGAGGCAGTGATCGACGGCGGCGACCGGGTGGCCGGTGCACTCGACCACGATGTCGATCGATGGCTCGCGCGTCACGGCCTGCCAGTCGTCGGTGATCCAGGTGGCGCCGGTCTTCAAGGCTTCCTGCACCGAGCCCGCGGCGGTGCGCTCGGGCTTCCAGCCCACGCGCTCGAGGTTGACGCGCGCCGCATCGGGCGACAGGTCGGCAATCGCGACGAGCTGGACGCCGGGCGTGCGCGGAATCTGCGCGAGGTACATCGAGCCGAACTTGCCGGCGCCGATGAGGCCGATGCGGATGGGGCGGCCTTCGGCGGCGCGCTGCTGCAGGCGGGTGTAAAGGCTCATGGGGTCAGGCCTCCGCGGTGTCGCGCACTTCGAGCGAGGTCTTCAGCGCGCTCTCGGGCAGTCCGTTCTTCCACGGCACGTCGACGGGGTAGGGCTTCCGCAGGCAGTCGTCGGGCAGCATCTCGATCGGCGTGAAGTCGCGATGCGCGATGTACTCGGGCCGCTTGTGGCGTCGGATGTGGTTGCTGACGGCGCACAGGCTCAGGTACACCGCCACGCGGTTGAAGGGCGAGAGGTTGCTGCCCGAGGCATGCACGAGGCAGCTGTGGAACAGGATCATCGAACCGGCCGGGCCCTTGGGCGAGACGATGCCGCCATCCTTGCCGCCGGCGCGGTCCACGAGCTGCGCGATGAGGTCGTTGTCCACGGTCCAGAGCGGATAGCTCGTCGTCGTGAGGTCGTGCTTGGCATCGACCACGCCCTTGCGGTGGCTGCCCGGAATGAACATCAACGGGCCGTTGTGCTCGTTCACGTCGTCCAGAAAAATCGCCACGTTCATCGCGCGCTCGGTGGGCATCAGGTCGTCGTTGAGCCAGGTGCCGTAGTCCTGGTGCCACTGCCACACCTGGCCTTCGAAGGCCATCTTTCCGTTGATCTTGAACTGGTGCATGTAGACCTCTTCCTCGAAGAGGTCCATCACCGGGCCGACCATGCGCGGATGGCGTGCGAGCCTGGCGAAGGGCTCGCTGATCAGGTGCGCGGCGAAGTTCGTGCGCACGGCGTCGGAGCCTTTCTCGCGCACGTTGAAGGCCTCGCGCTTGCTATAGAGGTCGGGCACCGCATCGGTCAGCGTCTTCGTCTCCTCGGGCGAGAAATGGCCGGGGAAGAACAGGTAGCCGTCGCGCTCGAACTGCGCGCGTTGCTCGGGGGTCAACTTCATGCCTTGTCTCCTTTGTGGGTGGGGGTCTAAGAAGGTGTGAACGAACCCGCCATGCCCGCTCATCCCGCCCAGACACGCCCGCTCGGCGTTGCAAATGCTCGCCATAGCCCGAGCTATGGCTGCGCTTTGCGCCTTGATCGGGCGCGCCTGGGCGGGCTGCTCGGGCACGTCGGATTCATTCACACCTTCTGCGTGGGTGCGTTGCGGGCCTGCTGCTCGGTCAGGCGCCGTGCCAGTGCCTCGCTGGCCTGCGCGACGTGCTCTTCGCTCAGGCGTGCGGCGCGGTCTGCATTGCCTGCGGCAATGGCGTCGGCGATGGCTTCGTGCTCATCCCACAGCGATTCGCGCTGGGGCTCGGCCTGCAGCACCGCGCCCATCGCGCGGCGCAGGTGTCGCCAATGCGGGTCGGCGCTCTGGCCGATGAGCGGGTTGCCCGAGGCGTCGTAGATGGCGCGGTGAAAGGCCACGTCGGCATCGATCATGGCTTCGACATTGCGCCCGCGCGCGGCGCGACGGCCGCGCTCGATGAGCTTGGGGTCGATGCGAAAACGCTGCTGCGCCGCGAGCCGCGCGGCCAGCACATCGAGCACGCCGCGCACCTGGTAGATCTGGCGCATGCCCTCGGCATCGAGCGGCGCCACCAGCACGCCGCGGCCGGGCGCGTCGTGCACGAAGCCGTCTTTCTTCAGGAGGCGCAGCGCCTGCAGCACGGGCTGGCGCGACACCGAGAGGCGCTGCGCGATGTCTTCCTGCGTGATGCGTTCGCCGGGCGCCAGCGAGCCGCTGCTGATGGCGCCGAGCAGGGCGCGGTAGACCTGGTCGACGAGGTCGGGGGCGACTTCGATGCTGACGAGCTGGGCGGGCATGGGCGGCTTTCTTTGAACTCTGTATACAGAGTACGAAGATCCGGGCCACCGCGTATCCCGGGTTTTTACCGACGAGGGCTGCAAAAAAACGTAAGCCTTCGCTAAGCTCGACCCATGCAACTACCTACCTACGACGACGTCACCGCCGCGGCCGCGCGGCTCGAAGGCCATGCCCACCGCACGCCGGTGCTGCAATCGACCACCGCCAACGCGCGCTGGGGCGCACAGTTCTTCTTCAAGTGCGAGAACTTCCAGCGCATGGGCGCGTTCAAGTTCCGCGGCGCGTTCAATGCGCTCTCCAAATTCGATGCGGCGCAGCGCAAGGGCGGCGTGATCGCCTTCTCGTCGGGCAACCATGCGCAGGCCATCGCGTTGTCGGCGCGGCTCCTGTCGATGCCCGCGGTGATCGTCATGCCCAAGGACGCACCGGCCGCCAAGGTCGCGGCCACGCAGGCCTACGGCGCCGAAGTGGTCATGTACGACCGCTTCACCGAAGACCGCGAGGCGCTCACGAAGCGGCTCGCGCAGGAGCGCGGCATGACGATGATTCCGCCGTACGACCATCCGGATGTGCTCTCGGGCCAGGGCACGGCGGTGAAGGAACTGATCGAGGAGACGGGGCCGCTCGACCACCTGTTCGTGTGCCTGGGCGGCGGCGGGCTGCTGTCGGGCTCGGCGCTGTCGGCGCGTGCGCTGTCGCCCGATTGCAAGGTCTACGGCGTGGAGCCCGAGGCGGGCAACGACGGGCAGCAGTCGTTCCGCAGCGGGAAGATCGTGCACATCGAAACGCCCAAGACCATCGCCGATGGTGCGCAGACGCAGCATCTGGGCGAGTACACCTTCGGCATCATCCGGCGCGACGTGGACGACATCTTCACGGTGACCGACGACCAGCTCGTCGAGGCGATGCGCTTCTTCGCCGAGCGCATGAAGATGGTGGTGGAGCCGACGGGTTGCCTCGCTTTCGCGGGCGCCATTGCGGCGGGCAAGGCCATCGCTGGAAAGCGCGTGGGCATCGTGATCAGCGGCGGCAACGTCGACCTGTCGCGCTACGCGGCGCTGCTCGCGTAAGTCTCTTCAGATGCGGATGCCTGCTGCCGTCAGGTGCAGCAGGCGGTCCGCACGGGCGGCCGCGCTCTCGGAGTGCGTCACCAGCACCAGCGAGGCGCCGTGCTCGCGCGTCTGGCCGATCAGGAGTTCCATCACCTTCGCCGCGGTGGTCGGGTCGAGGTTGCCGGTGGGCTCGTCGGCGAGCAGCAATGCGGGCCGGTGCACGAGCGCACGCGCGATCGCCACGCGTTGCAACTGGCCGCCCGAGAGCGTCTGCGGCAGCCGCGCGCCCATGCCGGGCAGGCCGACCGCATCGAGCATGTGCGCGATGCGGCCGTCGTCTTTCTTCTGGCCCAGCAGCATCAGCGGCAGCGACACGTTCTGCGCCACGTCCAGATGCGGCAGCACATGGAAGGCCTGGAACACGAAGCCGACGTGCTTGCGCCGCCAGAGCGCGCAGGCCTCGCCACCGAGCGCGCCGATGTCGGTGCCGTCGTGCGTCACCGTGCCCTGGTCCCAGCTGTCCAGGCCCGCCATGCAGTTGAGCAACGTCGATTTGCCCACGCCCGATTCGCCCACGATCGCGACGAACTCGCCGGGCTGGACCTCCAGCGTCACGTTTTCGAAGACCGGCGCTTCGCCGTAATGCTTGCCGAGGTTGGAAATGCGCAGCGTCATCCGGTCGAAGTGGTAAGGGTGGTCTTTGAAATCAGTCGAACGGCGGTCTGCACCGCGTCGGGCGCGTCGCAGGCGATCACGGTGCGCTGCGGCATGCTGCGCAGCCAGGTGATCTGCCGCTTGGCGAGTTGGCGCGTGGCGGCGATGCCGCGTTCGCGCAGGTCTTGCATGGCCTTGGCGTCGGGCGCGGACGTGCCGCACGCATCGAGCATTTCCCACGCCTGCCGGTAGCCGACGCAGCGCATCGAGGGCAGGTCGGTCGAGAGATCGCCGCGCGCGCGCAGCGCTTTCACTTCATCGAGAAAGCCCGCGGCGAGCATGGCGTCGAAGCGATCGGCAATGCGCGCATGCAGCCAGGCGCGGTCGGTGGGTTCGAGCGAGAAGAGCACGCCGCCGTCCACGGCCTTGGCGGTTTTGTTGTCGCTCGCATGAAAGCTCGAGAGCGGCTGGCCGCTGCTTTCCCACACCTCGAGGGCACGCTGGATGCGCTGGCTGTCTTGTGGCGCGAGGCGCGCGGCCGTCACGGGGTCGACTTCGGCGAGCCGCGCGTGCATCGCGGGCCAGCCCAGCGCGGCGGCCTGCGCGTCGATGCGCGCGCGCACCGCGGCGTCGGCCGCAGGCATCGCATCGATGCCGTCGAACAGCGCCTTGAAATACAGCATCGTGCCGCCCACCAGCAGCGGCAATGCGCCACGCGAGCGGATCTCGTCGATGAGCCGCGTCGCATCGGCCACGAAGGCGGCGGCGCTGTAGCTCTCGCGCGCGTCGAGGATGTCGATCAGGTGATGCGGCACGGCCGCTTGTTCGGCCGCGGTGGGCTTGGCCGTGCCGATGTCCATGCCGCGGTAGACGAGCGCGGAATCGACCGAGACGATTTCCACCGGCTGCAGCCGCGCAAGCGCCAGTGCGGCGGCGGTCTTGCCCGATGCGGTGGGACCGGCGAGCGCCACGTAGCGCGGTGGGTCGGAGGACGCAGCGGCGGACGTTGCCGGGGGAGCGGCCTCGGCGGCCGGTGCGGAACTGGGAAGCATGATGCGCCGAGGGTAGCAAATGGCGCGTGCCTGTCGGCGAGTGGGGGCGCGGATGGCCCCGGCGGCTCAGGCCATTTCGCGCATGCGCCGGATATCGCGCAGCGGCGGCGCGCCGAAGAGGCGCGCGTACTCGCGGCTGAACTGCGAGGCGCTCTCGTAGCCCACGCGCACGCCCGCGGTGCCGGCATCGATGCCTTGGTTCAGCATCAGCTGCCGCGCCTCCTGCAGGCGCAATTGCTTCAGGTACTGCATCGGGCTCATGCCCGCCACGGCGCGAAAGTGCTGCCGGAAGGTCGAGGGGCTCATGTGCACGGAGGCGGCCAGGTCGTCCGCGAGCACGGGCTGCGTGAAATTCATCTTGAGCCAGGCCATGCTCTGCACCACCTGCTGGCTCGGCGAGCCGACCGCCACGAGGCGCTGCAGTTGCGGGCCATGGCGTCCGGCGAGCAGCCGAACGAGGATTTCGCGCTGCAGCAGCGGCGCGAGCTGCGGCAGCAGCCGGGGCTCGTCGAGCAGTTCGACGAGCCGCGTCACCGCGCCGAGCAGGGTCGTGTCGAGGGCGCCGAGCGACATGGCCCGGTAGCTGCAATCCCTGGTCGACTGCGGCAAGGCCATCTCGGCGGCCGCCTGCACGATGGCGCGCGGATCGAGCCGGAGCATGAGGCCCATGAAAGGCTGCGCGGCGCTCGCGTGGGTGATGTGCGTCACGACAGGAAGGTCGGCCGTCGTCAGCAGCGATTGGCCCGCCGAATAGTCGAACACCTCCTCGCCGAGGGCGACCCGCTTCTGTCCGCTCACGGTAATGCCGACGCCGAAGCCGTAGAGGCAATGCATCGGATCGGTCGTGGCGCTGCGACGATGCAGCGAGAGCTCGGGGATGGCGGTGAGGTGGTCGCCGTCGCTCTGCGCGATGCGCTCGACGGCCCGCGCCAGGTCGCCCAGGACGCCTGACGGTTCTTGCTTCGCCGGCTGTGCCGCTTCCATCTGAATCCTTTTGAATGACGTCTACGAAAAAGTCTAGCTGGCGCCTTTTGTTCGTCACGCGTTTCCGGCGCAGTTTCGTTGTTTCAGGCAAGAACACGCGCGGATTGGGCAAACGGCCGGAGGGTCTTCACCCGACACTGGCCCGCGATGGGCCGGCCTGCGTGCGGTGTCATGCGCCGAGGGCCATCCGTCGATTCAGACAACTCCTTTTTTCCACGATCCCACGATGAAAACAGAAAAGACCGCCTCCATCACCGCGTCTCTCGCGATGGTCCTGGGCCTTGGCGCAGGCGCCATGTGGCCGCAGCACGCCGCCGCGAGCCTGGCGCTCGCGCAGAAGTATTCGTGCGTCGCATGCCACCAGCCCGCCACCAAGGTGGTGGGGCCGTCGTGGAAAGACATCGGCGCGAAGTACGGCGACGGCAAGGGCACGGCCGCGCAACTGGCCGCCAGCATCAAGGCCGGCAGTTCGGGCAAGTGGGGCGCGATGCCGATGCCCCCGCAGGCCCAGGTTCCCGATGCCGACCTGCAGGCGCTCGCGCAGTGGCTGCTCGACGGCGCCAAGTAAACAGATCTCACCCACCTCACCACCCACGGAGAAAAAGAACATGAGTACGCTCCACGTCAATGGCCGCGAACATGCGGTCGATGCCGATCCCGGCACCCCCATCCTCTGGGCGCTGCGCGACACGCTGGGCATGACCGGCACCAAGTTCGGCTGCGGCGCCGCGCTGTGCGGCGCCTGCACCGTGCACCTGGACGGCCAGGCGATCCGCTCGTGCATCACGCCGATTTCCGCCGCAGAGGGCAAGAAGATCACCACCATCGAAGCCGCCACCGATGGCAGCGACCCCGTTGGCGCATCCGTGCACGCCGCGTGGGTCAAGCACGACGTGGCGCAGTGCGGCTACTGCCAGAGCGGCCAGATCATGAGCGCGACCGCATTCCTGAAGTCGCTGCCCAAGGGCAAGCAGCCCAGCGTGGACGAGATCGATTCGGCCATGGCCGGCAACATCTGCCGATGTGGCACCTATGTGCGCATTCGCGCCGCCGTGGCCGATGCGGCCCGCAACCTCGCCTAAGGAGCTGCCACCATGTTGCCCAACATCGACTACGACGAACTGCCACGTGCGCTGCAGCGCCTGATGGCCCAGCCCTCCACGGACGAGGCCGCAACGCTGCCCCGCCGAAGCTTCCTCAAGATCGCCGGCGCCGGCGGCCTCGTGCTCGGCGCCTTCCCCCACATGGCCATGGCGCAGGACGACGGCGCGAAGCCGGCCGCGAGTGGCCTCAAGCCGACGCAGCAGCCCTCGGCCTTCGTGCAGATCGCGCCCAACGGCGAAGTCACGGTGACCATCAACCGGCTCGAATTCGGCCAGGGCGTGCAGACCGGCCTGCCGATGATCCTGGCCGAGGAACTGGACGCCGACTGGGCCCTGGTGCGCAGCCGCAGCGGCACCAACGATGCCGCGTACGCCGACCCGCTCTTCGGCATCCACCTGACCGGCGGCTCCAACACGATCAAGAACAGCTTCACGCAGTACCGCGAACTGGGCGCGCGCGCCCGGGCCATGCTGCTGTCGGCTGCGGCGGCGCGCTGGAAGGTCGATGTGGCCACGCTGCGCACGCAGGCCGGCACGGTGATCGGCCCAGGCGGCCGCAAGCTGGGCTACGGCGAACTGGCCGAGGCGGCCATGACCCTGCCGGTGCCCGAGAAGGTCGTGCTGAAGGACCCGAAGAATTTCCGCATCATCGGCCGCGCGACCACGCGCCTGGACGCGCGCGCCAAGAGCAGCGGGAAGCAGGATTTCGGCATCGATGTGCGGCAGCCGGGGCAACTCACCGCCGTGGTGGCGCATCCGCCGGTGTTCGGCGCCCGCCTGACCTCCGTGGACGACAGCGCCGCGCGCGCCATCAAGGGCGTGAAGGCGGTGGTGCGCGTTCCGCTGGACCGCGGCGCCGAAGGCGTGGCCGTGGTGGCCGACGGCTACTGGCCGGCCAAGCTGGGCCGCGACGCGCTGAAGCTGCAATGGGACACGGCCGCCGCGGAAAAGGTGGACAGCGACAAGCAACTGGCCCAGTACCGCGAACTGGCCGGCCGTCCCGGCAACCGCAAGTTCGACGCCGACATGGCGCCGCTGGCCAATGCGCCGCGCAAGCTCGAGGCCGAGTTCGTGTTTCCCTACCTGGCGCATGCGCCGATGGAGCCGCTGAACTGCACCGTGAAGCTCTCGAACGGCCGCGCCGAGTTGTGGGTCGGCACCCAGTCCGCCGACCTCGACGGCCAGGCCGCCGCGCGCACGCTGAACCTCAAGCCCGAGCAGGTGAAGGTGAACGTGCAGATGGCAGGCGGCGGCTTCGGCCGGCGCTTCGTGGGTTCGAGTGATTTCGTGGTCGAGGCCTGCGAGATCGCCAAGGCCACGCGCGCTGCGGGCCTCGACGCACCCGTGCGCCTGCTGTGGAGCCGCGAGGACGACATCAAGGGCGGCTACTACCGCCCGATGCACCTGCACCGCGCAAGCATTGGTTTCGACGAGCGCGGCAAGATCCTCGCGTGGGACCACGTCATCGTCGGCCAGTCCATCACCGCGGGCACGGTGTTCGCCGGGATGATGGTGAAGGACGGCATCGACGCCACCGCCGTCGAGGGCATGCGCGACCCGTACCCGGTGCCGATGCGCCTGACGGTGCACCACCCGCAGGTCAACGTGCCGGTGCTGTGGTGGCGCAGCGTGGGCTCCACCCACACCGCCTTCGTGATGGAGACGCTGATCGACGAGATCGCACGGAGCACGAAGCAGGACCCGGTGGCCTATCGCATGCAGCTCTTCGGCGACAAGCACCCGCGCCATCGCGCCGCGCTGCAGCTGGCCGTGGACAAGAGCGGCTACGGCAAGAAGAAGCTGGCGGACGGCCGCGCCTGGGGCGTGGCGGTGCACGAGTCCTTCGAGTCGGTGGTGGCCTATGTGGTGGAAGCCTCGGTCAAGGACGGCCAGCCTGTGCTGCACCGCGTGACCAGCGGCGTGCACTGCAACCTGGTCGTCAACCCGCGCAGCGTGGAAGCGCAGGTGCAGGGCGCGGCGGTGATGGGGCTGTCGACCTGCCTTTCCGGCAGCGCGATCACGTTGAAGGACGGTGTCGTGCAGCAGGGCAACTTCGGCGATTTCACCGTGGCCCGCATCACCCAGGTGCCGGAGTTCGACATCCACATCGTGCCCAGCGCCGATGCGCCCAAGGGGATGGGGGAGCCGGGACTGCCGCCGCTGGCGCCTGCGTTCGCCAATGCCATTGCGCAGCTGACGGGCAAGCCGTTGCGGCAGTTGCCGTTCAACCTGGCTTGAACCACACCGTCCGGGCTGAGCCTGTCGAAGCCTCGCGCAGCGCTTCGACAGGCTCGGCGTGAACGGACAGGTGTCAGATCGCCGCGGGCACGCTGCCCGCGCGCGCCTCGCCGCGCACGTCCTGCGGCGACACCAGAGGCGGCAGCGCCAGCGCGGGCGGCGACAGCTTCGGCTGGTTGCGCGCCACCATGCTGTCGGGCTTCATGCGGAACAGCTGCGTCAGCGCCGCGCGGTACTGCGCCTCGCCGACCGAGTTGGTGTTGTGGTGCGAGCCGCCTTCCACCAGCACGAACTGCTTGGGTACCGTGGCCGCGTCATAGAGCTTGCGGCCCAGCGTGGGGTTGATCAGGCTGTCGGCCGTGCCATGCACCACCAGCAACGGCGCGCCGATGTCCTTGACGGTGTTGATGGCCTCGAAGCGCTGGGTGATGAAGGGGCCCAGCGGCAGCCAGCCCCACTTGAAGCTGCTGACCACGTCGGCGATGGAGCTGAAGGTGCTCTCCACGATGGTGCCGCTCTCGTCGTTCACATGCGCCGCCAGGTCGATGCCAATGGCGCCGCCCAGCGAGTGGCCGAAGATGTAGCGGTGTTGCTTGGGATGGCGTGCGGCCAGCCAGGTCCAGGCGGCGCGGGCGTCCTCGCGGGCCGATTCTTCGGAAGGCAGGCCCTTGGAGCTCTTGCCGAAGCCGCGGTAGTCGATGGCCAGCACCGAGAAACCCAGCTCGTGCATGCGCTGGATGCGCGGCGCCGAGCCGGCCACGTTGTAGCGGGCACCGTGCAGGTACAGCAGCACGGGGGTCTCGGTGGTCTCGGGCGCGCCGCCCAGCCACAGGCCGTGCAGCCGCGCGGGTTCGCCGGTGATGGAGGACTGGAAATCGATCCAGACGTCCTCCATGCCCTGGGTCATGGTGGCGGTGTTGCCCCAGCTGCGGTCACTGGGTTGGAAGATCCATTCGCGCTGCTGTTCGTCGAGCGTGGAGCATCCGGCGGCGAGCAGGGCGCACAGCGAGAGGACAGACGCGAGGAGGGTCCAGCGTTTCATCATGGGGTTGAGGGACAGGGATGCCGGCCGAAAGTTTCATCCGCTCTTACCGGGACGCGCCGACGTTGCGCCCTGGTAACCCCCTGAAACAGCGCTCAACGGCGCTTTGCTGAGACCATGCAACGTGCGTGCCCGCCCGCCGGATGACCCACCAAAACCCTCGAAAACCCTGAAAAAGCGCCGATTCGCCTACCGACCGCGCATGAAAAGCGTGTCGAGCTCGCGAATCGACAGCTGCCGCCAGGTCGGCCGGCCGTGGTTGCACTGGTCCGAACGCTCGGTGGCTTCCATCTGACGTAACAGTGCGTTCATCTCGTCGATGGTGAGCTTCCGGTTGGCTCGCACGGCACCGTGGCAGGCCATGGTGGACAGCAATTCGTTCTGGGCGCGCTGCACGACGGTGCTGGCGTCGTGCTGGCCCAGTTCGGCCAGCACGCTGCGCGCGAGCTCCACCGGGTCGCCGTCGGCCAGCGTGCCGGGCACGGCGCGCACCGCGAGCGTGCGTGCCGAGAAGGCGGTGATTTCCAGCCCCAGCGTGGGCAGCACCTCGGCGCAGGCCTCGGCCGTGGCCACTTCCTGCGGCGTGGCCGCGAAGGTGGCCGGAATCAGCAGCGGCTGGCTGGTGATCGCGGCGCCGTCGAGCTGCGTCTTGAGCCGCTCGTAGACGATGCGCTCGTGGGCCGCATGCATGTCGACCACCACCAGGCCCTGGGTGTTCTCGGCCAGGATGTAGATACCCTGCAGCTGGGCCAGCGCACGGCCCAGGGGCCAGGCTTCCTCGTTGGTGGCAACGGCGGCAGGGTCTGTTTCGGGGCTCGGAGGCAATCCCACCGGTGCCCGGAACGTCATCGGTGCCGCGCCCGTCAGGGGCCATTGCGATGACGCGGAATGGGGCGCGTGCCCGAGCTCGTCGGTGCGGCGCGGCCACATGGCCTCGAAATCGCCGGCGCCGCGCTCCCGCGCCACGAAATTCATGGCCGGCTGCGACCAGCTGGCGCTCTCCGGGAGCGCGGTTTCCTTGAAGAAGGGCTGCGGTGCACCGGACGGTGCCACGGCATCCCCGGCGCGCGGTGCGGCCAGCGCGTCCTCGATCGCATGGCGCACCGCCTGGTGCACCTCGCGGCCATCGCGAAAACGCACCTCGATCTTGGTCGGATGCACGTTCACGTCGACGCGCGACGGATCGATCTCCAGGTACAGCGCATAGATCGGCTGGCGCTGGCCGTGCAGCACGTCTTCATAAGCGCTGCGCACCGCGTGCGAGAGCACCTTGTCGCGCACGAAGCGGCCGTTGACGTAGAAGAACTGCTGGTCGCCGCGCGAGCGCGCCGCATCGGGAATGCCGGCGCGACCGACCACGCGCACCACGCCGCCCAGGCGTTCGACGGCCACGCTGTTGGCCACGAAGTCCTCGCTCAGCGCATCGGCCAGCCGCTGCTCGCGTACGTCGGCGGCGCGCCATTGCTCGACCAGCTTGCCGTCGTGCCACACCGAGAAGCCGACTTCGGGCCGCGCCAGTGCATGGCGGCGCACCGCCTCGATGCAGTGGGCCAGCTCGGTGGCATCGGTCTTCAGGAACTTGCGGCGCGCGGGTGTCGCGAAGAAGAGTTCACGCACTTCGACCGTGGTGCCCACGGCGCGTGCTACAGGGCGCAGTTCGCCGGTGCGGCCATCGAGCGCGAAGGCGCTGTCGGCGCCGGTGAAGCGCGAGAGGATGCTGAGTTCGGCAATCGCATTGATGGCAGCGAGTGCCTCGCCGCGAAAGCCCATGGTGCCGACCGTCTCGAGGTCGTCCAGGCTCGCGATCTTGCTGGTGGCATGGCGGCGCAGCGCCACCGTGAGTTCTTCGCGCGGAATGCCCAGGCCGTCGTCTTCGACCGAGATCAGCCGCACACCGCCCGAGGCCAGTCGCACCGTGATCTGGCGCGCGCCGGCATCCAGCGCGTTGTCGAGCAGCTCGCGCACCACCGAGGCCGGCCGCTCGACCACTTCGCCGGCGGCGATCTGGCTGATCAGCTCGTCGGGCAGTTCGCGGATCGGGCGGCGTGGGGAGGGGGAGATGGAGGAGGGGAGTGCGCTCACCAAGGCATTCTAAAAGCGGGGCGGAATCCTGGTGCCCCACGGGTCTCAGGGTGTATTTGGAGCGCTTATATGGCCTCTCAACCGATCTCATTGGCGCCCGCCAAGGCCTTTGCCTAAGCTTGCGCCCGCACCACAAGAACGCACCGGAGACACCCGAACGAATCGCGATGGCGAAGCCATCTCGCGAGGGGCCGTCTCGCGCGCTCTTTCCGCTCACCCCACTGAACAGAGACGCCATGACAACAACCCGCCCCCTCCGCTCCGCCGCGTGGTTCAACAACCCCGAGCACAGTGAACTCTCGGTCCTGCACCTGGCCTGGTACCTCAACTACGGCCTCACGCGCGAAGAACTGCAATCCGGCAAACCCATCATCGGCATCGCGCAGAGCGGCTCGGACCTCACGCCCTGCAACCGCCACCACCGCGAGCTGGCGCAGCGCGTGCGCGACGGCATCCGCGAAATGGGCGGCATCGCGATGGAGTTCCCGATGCATCCGATCCAGGAGAACGGCCGCCGCCCCACCGCCGCGCTGGACCGCAACCTCGCGTACCTGGGGCTGGTGGAGATCCTCACGGGCTACCCGATCGACGGCGTCGTGCTGACCACCGGCTGCGACAAGACCACGCCCGCCGCGCTCATGGCCGCGGCCACCGCCAACATCCCCGCGATCATCCTGTCGGGCGGGCCGATGCTCAACGGCTGGCACGAGGGGCAGCGCACCGGCACCGGCACCACGCTGTTCAAGGCGCGCGAGCTGTTCGCCAAGGGCAGCATCGACTTTCCCGGCTACATCGACCTGGTCGCCTCCACGGTGCCGTCTGCCGGCCATTGCAACGTGATGGGCACGGCCTCCACGATGAACGCGCTGGCCGAAGCCCTGGGCATGAGCCTGCCCGGCTGCGCCGCCATTCCGGCGCCTTATCGCGAGCGCGGGCAGATGGCCTACGAGACGGGGCGCCGCATCGTCGAGATGGTGCGCGAGGACCTGAAGCCCTCTGACATCCTCACGCGCTCGGCCTTCGAGAACGCGATCGTCGTGAACTCGGCCATCGGCGGCTCGACCAATGCGCCGATCCACCTGGTCGCCGTCGCCAAGCACGCGGGCGTCGATCTGACCGTACAGGACTGGGAGACGGTGGGGCTCGAGGTGCCGCTCATCCTGGACATGCAGCCGGCCGGCAAGTACCTGGGCGAAGAGTTCTACCGCGCGGGCGGCGTGCCGGCCGTGGTGGCGGAATTGCATCGCCACGGCCTCATTCGCGAGGACGCGCTCACCGTCAACGGCAAGACCCTGGCCGTCAACTGCGCAGATGCACCGGTGAAGGACGCCGACGTGATCCGCTCCTTCGGCAATGCGCTGAAGGAGAACGCCGGTTTCCTGGTCATGTCGGGCAACCTGTTCGACAGCGCGATCATGAAGACCAGCGTGATTTCCGACGAGTTCAGGGCGCGCTACCTCAGCACGCCGGGCGATACCGATGCCTTCGTCGGGCGCGCCATCGTGTTCGACGGGCCGGAAGATTTCGAGCGCCGCATCGAAGACCCGACGCTCGACATCGACGCGCGCTGCATCCTGTTCATGCGCGGCGTCGGGCCCATCGGGCATCCGGGCTCGTCCGAGGTGGTCAACATGCGGGCGCCCGCGCACCTGCTCAAGAGCGGCGTGTCGGCGCTGCCGTGCATCGGCGACGGGCGGCAGTCGGGCACCTCGGGCTCGCCCTCGATCCTGAACGCTTCGCCGGAGGCGGCCGCGGGCGCGGGCCTCGCGCTGCTGCAGACCGGCGACGAGGTGCGGGTCGACCTCAAGCACCGCACCGTGAACATGCTCGTGAGCGACGAGGTGCTGCAGGCGCGTGCGCGCGCGCTCGAAGCAAGCGGCGGCTACCCGATCCCCGAGAGCCAGACGCCCTGGCAGGAAATCCAGCGCGCCATGGTGGACACCCTCTCGGAAGGGATGGTGCTCAAGCCCGCCACCAAGTACCAGCGCGTTGCGCAGACCGCGGGCATCCCGCGCCGCAACCACTGACGCGATCAGCGGCACAACCAAGCCAGATTTTTTCAACCATCGGAGTCGAGTAATGAAGTGGATGACTGTTCGAACGCAGGACGGCCTGCGCGTGGGCTATGTGAAGGAGGGCGCGCTGCAAACGGTCGATGCGCCGAACCTGCAGGCCATCGTGGAGGGCGCGGCCTGGCGCGATGACGGTGCGGCCGTGCCGCTCGCGAGCGTGGAGCCCGTGGCCCCGCTCGTTCCGCGCAACATCGTCTGCGTGGGCGCGAACTACCGCGACCACTGCGTCGAGACGGGCCTGGCCATTCCCGAGAAGCCGGTCATCTTCGCGAAGTTCGGCAACACGCTGGCCGCGCACGGTGATCCGATCACCTGGCCCGAGGGCTTCACCGAGAAGGTCGACTGGGAGGCTGAGCTGGGCGTCGTCATCGGCCGCCGCGCGCGCGGCGTGCACGAAGCCGATGCGCTCTCGCACGTGTTCGGCTATGTCGCCGCCAACGACGTGAGCGCGCGCGACGTGCAGCTGGGCGAGGCGCAGTGGGTGCGCGGCAAGTCGCTCGACGGCTTCTGCCCGCTGGCGCCCACCTTGGTCACGCGCGACGAGATCGCCGACGTGCAGTCGCTCGGCATCTACTGCCGCGTCAACGGCGAGGCGGTGCAGTCGTCGAACACGCGCGAGATGATTTTCTCGGTCGCCTACCTCATCGCCTACCTCTCACGCGCAATGACGCTGGAACCCGGCGACCTGATCCTCACCGGCACGCCCGCGGGCGTGGGCCTCGGGCTCAAGCCGCCGCGCTTCCTGAAGCGCGGCGACGTGGTGACGGTCGAGATCGACGGCCTGGGTGCTGTGACGAACCCTGTTGCCGGCGCCGTCGCGCGCGGCTGACCGCCCGGCCCATCCGCACAGACACAACAACCATCCGGAGACAACAACAATGACAACGAGCCCCTACAGCGACCTGGTGAGCGGCGCGATCCGCAAGGCGCGCTGGCGTCTTCTTCCGATGCTGATCGTCATGTACATCATGTCGATCCTGGACCGGGTCAACGTCGGCTTTGCCAAGAACGCGTTGCAGATCGACACCGGCATCAGCGACAGCGCCTTCGCGCTGGGTGCCGGCATCTTCTTCGTGAGCTACGCGATCTTCGAGGTGCCGAGCAACGTGATCCTCTCGCGCGTCGGCCCGCGCATCTGGCTGTGCCGGATCATGGTGACCTGGGGGCTCGTGGCGTCGGCCATGATGTTCGCCACCAGCGAGATGTCGTTCTATGTGCTGCGCTTCCTGCTGGGCATTGCGGAGGCCGGCTTCTACCCGGGCGTGCTGCTCACGCTGACCTACTGGTTCCCCGCGAAGGTGCGGGCGCAGGCCAACGGCATCCTCTTGTTCGGCTTTGCGGGCGCGCTGGTCATCGGCGGGCCGATTTCGGGTGCGCTGCTCGACATGCACGGCATCGGCGGGCTGAAGGGGTGGGAGTGGATGTTCCTGATCGAGGGCGCGATGGCGGTGGTGGTGGGCATCGTCGCGTTCTTCGTGATCGTCGACCGGCCGCACGCCGCCCCGTGGCTCACGCGACCCCAGCAGGACGCGCTGCAGGCGGTGCTCGACCAGGAGGCGGCCGAGAAGTCGGTGGACAGCCCGCACACGGTGATGCAGACGCTGCGCAACCCGAAGGTGATGTTCTTCGCGGTGAACTTCTTCATCGTGCAGATCGCCGCCTACGGGCTGATCTTCTACCTGCCGAGCCAGGTGGCGCAGATCCTGGGCCAGAAGATCGGGCTCATGGTGGGCTTCGTCACCAGCATTCCGTGGGTGCTGGCGCTGTTCGTCGTGTACTTCGTCACGCGCTGGTCGGACCGCCACCACGAGCGGCGGCGCGTTACCGTGGCCACGCTGTACACGATCTTCGGCGTGTGCGTGTGCCTGTCGGCGCACGGCTCGCCGATCTTCGCGATCGCGGTGCTGTCGATCGGCGCATCGACCTACCTCTCGGGCACGCCGATCTTCTATGCCTTCCTGTCGGAGCGGCTCTCGGGGCTGGGCATTGCCACGGGCATCGCGCTGGTGAACTCCATCGGCAACCTCGGCGGCTTCGTGGCGCCCAGCCTCAGGACCTATGTGGAGCAGAACCACGGCGGCTCGGCGGCCGGGCTGTACACGCTGGGAAGCGCGGCACTGCTCGCGGCGCTGATGCTGGCCTGCATGCCCAAGGGCTGGCGCAAGGTTGCGGCCGCACCGGTGCGCGCTGCGGCGCGGCCGGATGCAGCGCTCAAGACGATGGCGCCGCGCCGGACCTAGTCGCTCAGAGTCAGAGCGCGCGCCGCCATGCGCGCGACAGGGCCTGCCAGGCACAGGCCACTTCCGGGCGCTTGAGCGCTCCGGCAAGGCAGACGAAGCGCAGGTCGCAGTCGATGCTCACCCGGTCGGCGATCACCAGTCCGTCGCGCTGGCTGGCGCGCAGTGCCACGGCGTCCCGTGCCAGCGAAATGCCTACGCCTGCGCGCACCAGCGCGAGCATGGATGTCTCCTGGTCGGCCTGCGCCGCCTTCTTCAGCACCAGCCGGTGTTCCTGCAGCACGGGTGCCAAGAGGCGCGAATGCGAGGAGGTCGGTGGCGCGAGCACCCATGGCAAGCAGGCCAGGTCCGGCCATTCGCGCCCGAGCACCTGCGGCGCCCAGCCGCTCGGGCCGATCACCTGGTAGGCGAAGCGGGTCAGCACCTCCGAGTGAAAAGTCTTGCCGTCGTTGCGCCGCGCGGCCGAGTTGGCCAGCGGCAGGTCGCTCGCATCGGGGTCGCCCAGGTAGAAGCCGATGTCCAGTTCCTTGTTGAGCAGCTTGGCGAGCACTTCGCCGCTGGTGCCGTGGTGCAGCTCGGTCTCCAGTTCGGGCGCGAGCGTGACCAGCTCTTTCAGGAGCGGGCTGAGCCGCGTGAACTCCGGGTCGAGGATGGTGCCGATGCGCAGCGACCCACGCACGCCGCCCTTCAGCCGGTCCGCGGCGACCGCGAAATCGTTCAGCCCTTCGAGCGCATGCTCGGCGTGGTTCAGCAACGCCGCGCCGTCGCGTGTGAGCAGAAGGCCCGTGGGCGTGCGCTGGAACAGCTCCAGCTCGACCAGCGCGCCCAGCTCCTTCAATTGAAGGCTCACTGCCGGCTGCGTGAGGAAGAGGCGCTGCGCGCCGCGCGACACCGAGCCCTCGCGCGCGACGGCCACGAAGGCCTGCAGGAGCCGCGGATCGATCTTCTTCATGCCGCGCCGGTGCCCACGGAATTTTGCAACTGCTTGTACATGACGAAGGCATCCACGAAGCCATGCTGCGGATGCCGGAACGCGCCGGGCAGCGTGCCGACGATGGCGAAGCCCATCCGCTGCCAGAGCTGCACCGCGCGCTCGTTGGTGGACACGACGAAGTTGAACTGCATCGCCAGAAAGCCCATGCGCAGCGCCTGCTGCTGCGAGTGTTCGCACAGCGCAGAGGCCACGCCGAGGCCTCGTGCAGCTTCAGAAACGACGTAGCCGCAGTTGCTCACGTGCGCGCCCTGGCCGGGCTGGTTGGGCTTGATGACGTAGGTGCCGAGCACCGTGCCCTGCTCGTCGCACGCGATGAAGGTGGCAGTGGGAACTCGGGTCCACGAATGACGCGCCTCGTCTTCGGTCACGTCGGTGGGGAAGGTGTAGGTGTCGCCGCGGCGGAACGTCGGTTCGAGGACGGCCCAGATGGCGGGCCAGTCCGCATCGAGGGCTTCACGTATGTGGATCATGGGGGAATTCGAAAAGAGCGCAGAACGTCAACAAGGATAATCCGCGGCCATGGAAATCATCAGCTTTCTCGTCGACTTCATCCTTCACGTCGACAAACACCTCGAAGCCTTCGTCATTGCCTACGGGCCCTGGGTCTATGCGCTGCTCTTCCTGATCGTCTTCGTGGAGACCGGCGCGGTGGTGATGCCGTTCCTGCCCGGCGATTCGCTGCTCTTCATCGTCGGCGCGCTGTGCGGCGCGGGGCTCATGAACTTTCCGCTGGCCTGCGGCATCCTGATCGCCGCGGCGATCCTCGGGGACCAGACCAACTATTCGATCGGCCGCTACTTCGGGCCGAAGGTCTTCCAGTGGGAGAACTCGCGCTTCTTCAATCGCAAGGCCTTCGACCAGGCCCACGGCTTCTACGAGCGCTATGGCGGCATCACCATCATCCTTGCGCGCTTCATGCCCTTCATTCGCACCTTCGCGCCGTTCGTGGCGGGCGTGGCGGAAATGAGCCGCGCGAAGTTCACCATGTTCAACGTGGTGGGCGCGCTGATCTGGGTGCTGGGCATCGCGACGGCTGGCTATTTCTTCGGCAACCTGCCGTTCGTGAAGCAGCACCTGGACAAGATCATCTGGGCGCTGATCTTCGTGCCGGGGCTGCTGGCGATCTTCGGCGCCTGGCGCGCCTCGAAGGCGGAGAAGGCGCGGGCCGCCGCACAGGCCTGAGCCGTTCCGTTCACTCTGGATCACCCAAAGAAAAAGCGCGCCAGTGGCGCGCTTTTTTCATGCGAACGGTCGATCAGTAGTTCGGGCCGTTGCCAGGGTAGTAGCCGCTGCCTTGCGGATAGCGCTGGCGGTTGTAGTTGCGCTCGTCGGCATTGCGGCCCACCTGGTTGCCGATGAGGCCGCCGATGGCTGCACCGCCGACCGTGGCGGCTGTGTTGCCACCGATGGCATTGCCCACCAGTGCGCCGCCGACTGCGCCGACGCCAGTACCGAGGTTCTGGTTGGGACCGCTTGCGCAGCCCGCAATCGTCATGACCGAAGTGGCTGCAAATGCAGCGATCCAGAGACGTGTCTTCATGATGTGCCCTTTCGAGGAGTGATGGGTCATCATCGTCAAAAGGGCTTCATGCACGGTGTAGGAGCCTGCCGCGCCTGCCTGTGCGGTGTGATGGGCCGCCCTGCGTGGGACAGAAGGGTGTGCTTTAGCTTTACAAAACGCCGCGTGCGCGATCAGAGCTGCCGGCTGCGTGCCAATGGCGGGTTCTGCGCGAAGTAGCGCTGGATGCCGCGCATGAGCGCATCGGCCAGGCTCTCCTGGTAGTCGACGCGGCGCAGGTTGGCTTCTTCCTCGGGGTTGCTGATGAAGGCCGTCTCCACCAGCACGCTCGGGATGTCCGGTGCCTTCAGCACCGCGAAGCCGGCCTGTTCGACCTGGCCTTTGTGCAGTCGCGCACCGATGCCCTTGATCTCGCCGAGCATCGCGCCGCCGAGCTTCAGGCTGTCGTTGATCTGCGCCGTCGTGCTCATGTCGAGCAGCGCGCGCTGCACCTGCGCCTCGTGGTTGCCGACGTTGACGCCGCCGACCTTGTCGGCATCGTTCTCCTTGTTGGCGAGCCAGCGCGCCGCGCTGCTCGATGCGCCGCTCTGGCTCAGCGCGAACACGCTGGCGCCGCGCGCGGCGGGCGTGGTGAACGCGTCGGCATGGATGCTCACGAACAGGTCGGCCTGCACGCGCCGCGCCTTCTGCACGCGCACGCCCAGCGGCACGAAGAAGTCGGCATCGCGCGTGAGAAAGGCGCGCATCGGGTTGCCGTTGACGCTGCCCGCGTTGATGCGGTCGCGCAGGCGGAACGCGACCTGCAGCACGATGTCTTTCTCGCGCGTGCCGCTCGGGCCGGTGGCCCCCGGGTCCTCGCCGCCGTGGCCGGGGTCGAGCGCCACGATGATGATGCGGTCGGTGCGGCTCGCCGTGGCGCCGCCGCGCGCGGGGGCAACGGGGGGCGATACGGGCCTCGTCGGTGCGGCGGCCACCACGGGCGGCAGTGGCGCCGGTGCCACGAGCACGGGCGGCGCGGAAGGCCGGTCGGCGCCTGCCACGACAGGCGGCGCCGGCGCTGCCGGACCGGGGCGCATCGACTGCTGCGCCATGAGCTCGCCCAGCGGATCGCCCGCGGGCATTGCGGGGCGCACTGGCGCTGCGGGTGCGGAAGGCGCAATGCCCGCCACGGCCGGGGCGCTCGTGCTGCTGCCCGGCTTGGGCGCATCGCGCAGCCGCTCGGCAATCAGCGCTTCCATCGGATCGATGGCCTGCTCGGGATACAGGTCGAGCACCAGCCGGTGCTTGTAGGCAGCCACGGGCGCGAGCGAGAAGACCTGCGGGCGCACCGTCTGCTTCAGGTCGAACACGATGCGCACGACCGTCGGTGCGTTCTGCCCGACGCGCAGGCCGTTGATGTACGGGTCGCCCGGCTTGATCTTGCCGACCAGTTCGCGCAGTTCGCTGTTGAGTTCGATGCCTTCGATGTCCACGGCCAGCCGCGGCGGGCTGCCCACCACGAGTTGCTGCGAAGTGAGGCGGGCATCGGACTCGATGGTCACGCGGGTGTAGTCGGCTGCGGGCCAGACGCGCACCGCGAGGATGGTGGCGCCGCGTGCGATCTGGTGCACGCCGAGCATCAGCGCGATGCTGCCGCCCTGCAGCAGCACGCGCCGTTTCAGTCCACCCGCCTTCATGCGGCGATGCGCGCCAGCAGATCGCTGCCGCGAGGGGTGTTCGCCAGGAGGGTCACGCTGCGTGTGTCGTCAGTCATTGCTTCTATTTTAATAGCGAGGTCGGCAACCGGAGTGCGGCCCGCGGCGTTTTCTGGCCATTCGGCCAGCTTGAGGCCCGGCCCCGCGAAGATGTCGCGGAAGCCGGCGTCGTCCCATTCGCGCGGGTCGGCGAAGCGATAGAAATCGAAATGGAAGATCTGCAGGCCGTCGGGCGCCTCGTGGGGCTCGACCACTGCGTAGGTGGGGCTCTTGATGCGGCCCGTGATGCCGAGTGCGCGCAGCAGGTGGCGAACGAAGGTGGTCTTGCCGGCACCCAGGTCGCCTTCGAGGGCGATGAAGGCATCGCGCAGTGCGGGCGAGGCGGCAAGCGATTGCGCGAAGGCGTCGGTGTCGGCTTCGCTGCCCCAGCGCAGGACGCGGGTGCGTGGGGTGCCCTTGGGCGTTTCTACAATCGGCAAGTGATCGTCAGCCATCCACTCGTTGTTCGTATTCAGGCTTTGGCCCGGGAACTCGGATTCTCCCAAATCGGAATCGCGGGCGTCGATTTATCGAGCGCCGAGGACGGTCTGATGCAATGGCTGGCCCATGGGTTCCATGGCGAGATGCAATACATGGCAACGCACGGCACGCGCCGCGCGCGTCCCGCGGAGCTGGTGCCGGGCACCGTGAGCGTGATCACCGCGCGCATGGACTACCTGCCGCGCGACACGCCGCCCGACTGGCAGGCCGTCGAGTTCGACCGCCTCGCGCGGCCCGGCGAGGCCATCGTGTCGGTCTATGCGCGGGGCCGGGACTATCACAAGGTCTTGCGCAACCGGCTGGCAAAGCTGGCCGAGAAGATCGCCGAGGAGGTCGGCCCCTTCGGCCATCGCGCGTTCACCGATTCGGCGCCCGTGCTCGAAGCCGAGCTGGCTTCGCGCAGCGGCCAGGGCTGGCGCGGCAAGCACACGCTGGTGCTGGACCGCGATGCGGGCTCGATGTTCTTTCTCGGCGAGATCTACATCGACATGGCGCTGCCCGAGAGCGAACCGGTCACCGCGCATTGCGGCAGCTGCAGCGCCTGCATCGACATATGTCCCACGCAGGCCATCGTCGCGCCGAAGCGGCTCGATGCGCGGCGCTGCATCTCGTACCTCACCATCGAGCACAGCGGGCCGATCCCCGAGGAACTGCGGCCCTTGATGGCCAACCGCATCTACGGCTGCGACGACTGCCAGCTGATCTGCCCCTGGAACAAGTTCGCCAAGAAGAGCGCGCTGCCCGACTTCGATGCGCGCGAAGGCCTCACGGGGCGCACGCTGGCCGAGCTCTTCGCGTGGACCGAAGATGACTTTCTCCGTCGCACGGAGGGCAGCCCGATACGCCGCATCGGCCACGAGCGGTGGCTGCGCAACATTGCGGTGGCGCTGGGCAATGCGGTGCGGACGGGCGAGGGCGGCGCGAAGGACGCGTTGGCCACGCGCGCCGAGCATCCGAGCGAACTGGTGCGCGAGCACGTCGCATGGGGCCTGGCGCAGCAGGCCGCGGACCGACCGCTTTAAGCGGGCAGGATTTCGCGCACGCGTTCCCAAGGCCGGCACATCAGCGTGCCACTTGGCGAGACGACGATGGGGCGCTGCAAGAGGATCGGGTGCTCCACGATCGCATCGAACAGCTGGTCGTCGGTCCACTTCGGATCGGCGAGCTTCAGTTCTTCGTACGGCGCTTCCTTCGTGCGCAGCAGGTCGCGCGCCGTCGTGCCCATCGCCTTGGTCAACTCGCGCAGCTTCTTCTTCGAAGGCGGCGTTTCCAGGTACAGGACGATCGTCGGCTCCACGCCGCTTTCGCGGATCAAGCCCAGCACGTTGCGCGACGTGCTGCAGTTGGGCTTGTGATAGATCGTCATCGGGTAATCGGTGGTGGGGGTGCGTGCGGTCATGGCGTCGATTATGAAAAGAAAGAACGGGCCTCAGCCCTCGCTCTTCTTGGCTTCCTCGTCCATCGAGAAGGGAAAGCGCGCGGCCCAGAACTCGGCCAGGCGCGGATCGGCATCCACGCGCCGCACCACGCGTGCCATGCGCGGCGCCACGCGGTAGAAGCGCCGGCGCTGCGGCGTCCAGCGCGACATCACGGTCACATACAGGTCGAGCATGCTGATCTTCTCGCCGAGCAGGTAGGGCGCGGGTTCGTCGATCTGCGTGTCCATCAGGTGCCAGCAGTGCGCGATGCGCTCGGCGGTGCGTTCGAGCATCGCGGGCTGCGCCGCGGGGTCGGGCACGAGCCGCGAGGGATCGTCGCGCACCCAGAAGAGCGAATAGATCGAGGCCGGCAGGTAGACCATCCAGCGCAGGTAGCGGGCGCGCAGCGGATCGCCGGGCGCAGGGCACAGCCCGGCTTCGGGGTAACGGTCGCCGAGCCAGATGAGGATGGCCGCGCTCTCGGTCATCACTTCGCCCGAAGGCAGCACGAGCGCGGGCACCTGGCGCATCGGGTTGACCTTCGACACGCGCTCGCGTTCGGCATCGCCCTCCCAGGTGGCGACGTCGACCGTCTCGACTTGCGCGCCGATCAGCGTCAGCGCAGCATGGACCGGCGTGGCGCCCGAACCGGGCGCGCCATAGAGGGTGTAGCGATCTCTGGAGGCGGATGGAGAGGCCATCCGCGCAGATTACTGCGGACGGCGACCCGTTGTCACGCAGCCAGCGCCGCGTCCACCTTCTTCAGGGCCTCGAGCGTCTTGAAGCAGGCCTCGGCCACTTCGGTGCCCTTGATCGCGAAATGGCGATGGAAGTACTTGCGATGCTCCACATGCTCGTGGAAATGGTGCGGCGTGAGCACGGCCGAGAAGATCGGCACGTCGGTCTCGAGTTGAAGCGACATCAGCGTGCTGACCACCGTGTTCGCGACGAACTCGTGGCGGTAGATGCCGCCGTCGACCACCAGCGCGCAGCCGATGATGGCCGCGTACTTGCCCGAGTTGGCCAGGCGCTTGGCATGCAGCGGGATCTCGAAGGCGCCGGGCACGTCGAAGATGTCGATGAGCTCGCGCGCCACGCCCAGCCGCGCCATCTCTTCGAGAAAAGCGTCGCGTGCCTGGTGGACGATGTCGGAATGCCACTGCGCCTCGACGAAAGCGATGCGCTCGCCGCGCGATGCATTCGACGCGGTGATGGCGGAGAGGGGAAGGTCGTTGATCTGACTCATGGTGTGCCTCTGAAAAGCAGGTTTCCTGAATCAGGGCGCACGAAACCGCAAAGCCGACCGCGCGCTCATGGCAGAGCGCGCGGGCCGACCCGCATTTCGCGCTCTCTTTCATCCGGACTGTGACCGTCGGCTTCGGAATCGCACCGAAATCTGCTGACCCCGCCGCCTGCTTGCGCAGGCCTTGGGCGCTCGCGGGCTTGTGCAACCTTTCGGTCGCCATCACCGCCGGTGGGGAATTGCACCCCGCCCTGAGAACGCTTGCCGTCCGGCGAACCGGGCGACGGCGCGATTCTAGAAGCCCCCCTTGGCATGGGGTTGTCGCCCGCGCGCCAGACCTTCCGGCGCGCGGGGATTTTCTTCAGAAGCGATACGTGGCGTTCGCAGTCACGGTACGGCGCTGGCCGTAGAAGCAGTCGCCGCGTGCGAGGCAGGTGGTGATCTGCACCTTGTCCGCGAGGTTGGCCACGTTGAGCGACAGGCGCAGCGGTCCGTTGTCCCACGCGAACATCGCATCGAGCAAGGTGGCTGAAGGCGTCCGGATGCCGTCCATGCCATCCCACGATTCGCCCAGGTAGCGGATGCCGCCGCCCACCGTGAAGCCCGGCACGCCGCCGATGGAGAAGCGCCGCGTCACCCAGGCCGAGGCCGTGTGCTTGGGCACGCCCGAGATGCGCTTGCCCAGGTCCGAGCCGTTGCTGCGCGAGACGCGCGCATCGGTGTAGGCGTAGGAAGCGATCCAGTCCCACTCGCGCGCGATGCTGCCCTTGTATTCGAGCTCCAGGCCCTTCACGTGCACTTCGCCCAGCTGCACGCTGTTGAGCGGATTGGCCGGGTCGGTGGTCTTGCGGTTGGTGTCGCGCAGGTCGTAGAGCGCCGCCATGAACGAGGTGCGCTGGCCCACGGACTCCCACTTCACACCGGCCTCCCACTGCTTGCCGCGCTGCGGCTTGAAGGGGTTGCTGGAGGTGTCGACGCCGCCCAGCGGCAAGAACGATTCGGCATAGCTCAGGTACGGCGCCCAGCCGCCGTCGGCCAGGTACACGAGGCCCGCGCGCTTGGTGGTGGCCTTGTCGTCGGCGGCCGCGGCGGGGCGGCCCTCGGTGTCGCTGGTCGCCTTGTCGTGGCGCAGGCCCAGCAGGCCGATCCAGCGGCCGTACTTGACCTGGTCCTGCAGGTAGATGCCGGCCTGCTTCTGCACCACCTCGGGCGCGCGCGTGAAGCTGGTCGGCGGCGTGTAGTTGCCGTAGATAGGTGCGTAGATGTCCAGCGCACCCGCGCGGCCGCGGCCCGAGAGCTTGGAGGTCGTGTTGCGCTGGAAGTCCGCGCCCACGAGCAGCGTGTGCTCGACCTCGCCCGTCTTGAAATGGGCCTCGGCCTGGTTGTCGATGAGCAGCATCTTGCCGCCGTTGATGTCGGCGCTCAGGTCGCGCTCGATCTTGCGTGCGTCGGCATTGAAGACCGGTCGCGCGGGCCGGCCGGTCGCGCGATTGGCGGTGAAGCCGGTGTACGAGGTGAAGTAGTCCACCTTGGTTTCGGTCGAGCGCAGGTTCTGCCGGAGGGTCCAGGTGTCGTTGAGGCGATGGCTGAACAGGTAGCCCAGCGAGGTGTTGCGCGAGTCGAAGCGGTCGAAACCCGGTTCGCCCGTGAAGGCCGAGGTCGGGATCTGTCCGTACAGCGAAGGCAGCAGCGTGCCCTGCCACGGGAAGAAGCCGATCAGCGAGCCGCTCTTGTCCTTCTGGTAGAGCGCCTGCAGCGTGAGCGAGGTGTCGGCGCTCGGACGCCAGGTGAGCGAGGGCGCGATGAGGATGCGGTCGTCGGGCACGTGGTCGACCTGCGTGCCGCTGTCGCGGTTCACTGCCACGAGGCGGTACATCCATTGGCTCTCGGGGTCGAGCGAGCCGGTGAAGTCGGCCGCGATCTGCTTGCGGTTGAAGCTGCCGTACTGCAGTTGGACCTCGCGCTGGGTCTCGGCCTGCGGCCGCTTGGAGACGAGGTTGAGCACGCCGCCGACGCTGCCCTGGCCGTAGAGCACCGACGACGGACCGCGCAGCAGCTCGACGCGTTCGAGCGTGTACGGCTCGGGCTTGGTGCTGTTGTAGGTGCCATAGGTGCGCTGCAGTCCGTCGAGGTACTGGACGGCATTGCCGCCGCGCACGCTGAACGAGTCGACGCGGCTGTCGAAGTAGCTGGACACCACGCCGGCCGTGTAGTTGGTGGTCTCGCGCAGCGTGAGCGCGCCCTGGGCCTCGATCTGGTCGCGGGTGATGACCGAGATGGCTTGCGGCGTCTCGATCAGCGGCGTGTCGGTCTTGGTGGCGGAGCCGCCGCGCCTGGCGACGAAGCCGGTCACCGGGCCGGCGGCGCTTTCTTCGGCGCCGCCGGTGACCGTCACGGTGGGCAGCGCCTTGCTGCGCTCCGCGGCTTCGTCTTTTTCCTCCGCATAGGCGGGGGCTGTGGTGCCCAATGCCACGGCGGCAGCGGCGAGCGCGATGCGCCGGCGGTGCGCGTGGCGCGGGTTCGGTTTCGGGCGGGTCTTCGAATGGGTCATCTGCAGCTTCTCCTGTGTCTGGCGATAGGGGGAGTGGCTGCGGCGCGCACCGGGGGGCGGGCCATGGCTTCTCGAGTCAGTGCGTGGAATGCGAACGCAACCGGCCGTGCGCCCAGGGCAGGGCGAACGGCTGGTGTTGTCTGTGTGTTCTGGCGTCGCAGGGGTGGCAGCCGGCGGTCTCGACGGCATGGCGTCGGTCCTTGGCGGCTGTCGTCTCCGTTCCTTCGGAGACTGCTGGCAGGCCCTTGTCGGGCGGCTGGCTGAGGAGCGAAATTATAGAAGCGGCTTTTTGGGGAAGCCGAAGCGGATCATCGGCCCGAGAGGAAGAGCGTCATGCGGTGCAGCTCGTCGTCGAGCGCCGCGCGGAACGCCGCATCGCGCGGCTTCCTGCCGGCATAGCCGAAGGCTGGTTGCAGCCGGCCCTCGGGCGCGGTCACGTTGGCCCAGCCGATCACACGGTCGTGCCACAGCATCGGCAGCGCGTAGTAGCCGAACTGGCGCTTGGGCGCGGGCGTGTAGGCCTCGAACTTGTACGTCCAGCTCCACAGCAGTTCGAAGCGGCGGCGGTCCCACACGACCGGATCGAAGGGCGCGAGCAGGCGCACCGCATCGTCGGGCGCATGGCGCTTCGAAGCTGGGTTTTCGTTGGCCGGCCAGTACCAGGTGGTCCCATCGATGCGGCAGCTCGCGAGCTCTTCGCGCGCCAGGCGCAGTGCCGCCTGCGTCTGCGACGAGAGATGCGGCGCGCCGTAGCCGAGGAGGCGCACGAGGTAGGTGAGGCTCGCGGCAGGCAACGGCGCGTACTTGCGCACGATCAGTTCGATGAGCGCGGCGGCACGTTGCGCGCGGCCCGCGGGGCTGTCGTCGCCGGCCACGTGCGTCACCGCTTCATAGACGCGCGTGCCGCTGTCGCGCCGCACCACGCGCAGCAGGCCGCGGTAGTGCATGCCGTCGAGCAGGTGCGTGGTGGCGTTGCTCGAGCCGCCCCAGTAGTTCCGGATGCGGCCGTGCGCGAAGTGCTGCTCGACCTGGCGCGGATGCACCGGGCCGTGCTCTCGCACATAGGCCAGCACGTCGGCGGCCTTGCGCCGGGTGTCGGCGTTCCAGGCTTGCTTGGCTTCGCGCGGATGCATGAGGGCCAGGTGCTCGCGCGGCAGGAACCCGTAGTTGACGAGGCAGTCTTCCTCGATCGCCAGGCGGGTGTAGCGGCTTTCGAGATCGCCCGCGCGGTAGTCCTTCACGCGATGGCGCAGCGTCAGGTCCTGCGCGCGCGCTGGGGCGCGGATCGGGTCGGCCTGCACGAAGCCGAGCTGGCGGATCGCGCCGGGCAACGTGGTGGGCTTGAAGAGGGTGCGCGCCACCGCATAGCGGCGCAGGTCGTCGAGGGTCGGGTCAGCCATGGAGCGAATTGCAGCACAGGCGGCCGCGTTTCGCTTCGGTGCGATGTGTCAGACCGCGCTGCGATGTCGCTCGATGCACACGTCCAGCGTCTCGGCCCCGGGCCGCTGCCACCAGTCCAGGGTCGAGAAGATCTCCACCTCGCTGAAGCCCGCGAAGCCTGCGTCCTCGACCCAGCCGCGGATCTTCTTCAGCTCGACCACGCCGTCGCCCATCATCCCGCGGTCGCTCAGCAGGTCGCGCGTGGGCGTGAGCCAGTCGCAGACGTGGTACGCCAGCAGCCGCTCGCGGCCGGCGCGGGCGATCTGCTGCTGCAGCTTCGGGTCCCACCAGACGTGATAGATGTCGAGCGCCACGCCGAGCATGCCGCTCTTGCCTGCGTCGAGTTCGTCGCAGAGGTCGAGCGCATGTTCGAGCGTGTTGATGCAGGCGCGGTCGGCTGCCTGCATGGGGTGCAGGGGCTCGATGGCGAGCGGCATGCCGACCTCGCGGGCGTAGTCGAGCGAGGCGGCGATGCCGTCTCGCACCTCGCTGCGTGAGCGCGCGATGTCCTTGTAGGCCGCCTTGCCGTCGAGTGCGCCGGGCAGGGCTCCGACGACGAGCACGAGGCAGGGCGCATCGAGCGTCTTCGCCTCGTCGATGGCGCGGCGGTTGTCGTCGAGCGCGACCTTCAGGCCTGCGGCATCGGGCGCGGGGAAGAAGCCGCCGCGGCAGTAGCCCGAGAGGCCGATGCCGTGCGCCTTCAATTGCTTTGCCACCTTGTCGAGACCGACCGCGGCCACCTGGTCACGCCACGGGCTGATCGCGCGGATGCCGCGCTCGGCGCACTGGTCGATGATGCGGTCCAGCGGCACCTCGGCGCCCGACTGCTTGCGCACCGTGGCGGTGTTGATCGAGAGCCAGTCGTGGTTCTGCGAGAAATCGCGCATAGGCCGCTTCAACTTTCCACGCCGTGCAGGGCCAGCAGCGTCTTCATGCGCCGCACCGCGAGCTCCGGTTGCTCCAGCAGGTTCGCCGCATCGGCCAGGCGGAACAGTTCGGCGAAGTGCTGCAGCGAGCGCGTGCTCTGCTGGCCGCCCACCATCGTGAAGTGCTTCTGGTGGCCGTTGAGCCAGGCCATGAACACCACGCCCGTCTTGTAGAAGCGCGTGGGCGCCGCGAAGATGTGGCGCGACAGCGGCACCGTGGGGCCGAGGATCGCGTGGAACTTCTCGGTGTTGCCTTGGGCCAAGGCGCCCAGTGCGGCACTGGCTGCGGGTGCGATGGCATCGAAGATACCGAGCAGCGCATCGCTCTTGCCGTGCGTGGACTCGTCGCCGAAGCCGTCGCCAGCAATCAGTTCGGCGTAGTTGAAATCGTCGCCGGTGTACATGCGCACGCCCTTGGGCAGACGGCGACGCATCGCGATTTCCTTGTCCTTGTCGAGCAGCGAGATCTTGATGCCATCGACTTTGTCCGGATGCGCCGCGATGATGCCCACGGCGGTGTCCATCGCCGCATCGACATCCTTCGTGCCCCAGTAGCCTGCGAGCGCCGGGTCGAACATGTCGCCGAGCCAGTGCAGCACCACGGGCTGCTTCGCCTGGCTCAGGATGCCGTCGTACACGCGCTCGTAGTCGGCAGGGCTCTTCGCCACGCGGGCAAGCGCGCGGCTCGCCATCACGATCAGCTTGCCGCCGAGCGCCTCGATGGCGGCCATCTGCTCCTCGTAGCCGCGGGTCACGTCGTCGACGCTCTTCACGCTGTCGATGTCGAGGTGGTCGGTGCCGCAGCCCGAGGCGACCAGCGCGCCCGGTACGTCCTTCGCGGCATCGAGCGAGCGGCGGATCAGTTCGAGCGAGGTGGGCCAGTCCAGGCCCATGCCGCGCTGCGCGGTGTCCATCGCCTCGGCCACGCCCAGGCCCAGCGAGAACAGGTGGCGGCGATAGGCGATGGTGGTGTCCCAGTCGACCGCCGCTTGCAGCCACGGGTCGACGGCCGCGAGCGGGTCGGCCACGACGTGCGCGGCCGAGTAGGCGATGCGGTTGAACTTCACGCCCGCATCGGGCTTGACGGGCGCGGTACCGCGCAGGGCGTAGGGCGCGAGCGCGCCGCTCGCGGTGGGGAGGGTCAGCGACAGTGCCATGGCTTGTTCTTCTTCAGACCTTCAGCGCGGGCACGTCGACCCATCGGCGGTCCTTCCACGATTCGAGCGCGGCCTCGACCAGCTGCACGCCCTTGGCGCCTTCGGGCAGCGTCCACTTGTAGGGCTCGTTTTCCACCACGTGGCGAATGAAATGCTCCCACTGGATCTTGAAGCCGTTGTCGTAGACCTGCGAGTCCGGAATTTCCTGCCACTGGTCGAAGAAATTCATCATCTGCTTCTCGTCGGGGTTCCACACCGGGCGAGGCGTGGCGACGCGCGACTGGGCGCGGCAGCTCGAGAGGCCCGCCACAGCCGAGCCGTCGGTGCCGTCGACATGGAACGTCACGAGGTCATCGCGGCGCACGCGCGTGACCCAGCTCATGTTGATCTGCGCGATCACCGGCTCGCCGTTGTGGCCGGTGAGCTCGCAGGTGGCGTAGGCCGCGTCGTCGGCGGTGGCTTCATACGGCTTGCCGGCTTCGTCCCAGCGCTTGGGGATGTGCGTGGCGCCGATGCACGACACCGACTTCACCTCGCCGAACAGGTTGTCCAGCACGTAGCGCCAGTGGCACATCATGTCCAGGATCATGCCGCCGCCGTCTTCCTTGCGGTAGTTCCAGCTCGGGCGCTGGATGGGTTGCAGGTCGCCCTCGAACACCCAGTAGCCGAACTCCAGGCGCACGCTGAGCATGCGGCCGAAGAAGCCGGCGCGGCGCAGCATGTCGAGCTTGCGCAGGCCCGGCAGGAACAGCTTGTCCTGCACCGCGCCGTGCTTCAGGCCCGAGCCTTCGGCCAGGCGAGCGATCTCTACGGCTTCGTTCAGGTTGGTCGCGATCGGCTTCTCGCAGTACACGTGCTTGCCGGCGCGGATGGCCTTGGCCAGCAGCGTGGGGCGCATCTGCGTGGTGCCGGCGTCGAAGAAGATCGTGTCGTCCTTGTTCTCCAGCGCCTTGTCGAGGTCGGTGCCCCAGCGCGCGATGTTGTGGGCCTTGGCGAGCGCTTCCATCTTCTCGGCGTTGCGGCCGATGAGGATCGGGTCGGGCATGACCTTGTCGCCGTTCGACAGCGTGACGCCGCCTTGCGCGCAGATCGCGCAGATCGAGCGGATCAGGTGCTGGTTCATGCCCATGCGGCCGGTGACGCCGTGCATGATGATTCCGAGACGTTGGGTGGCCATCGTTTTCTTCCTTGGGATGCGAGAGAGGTGCTTCAGTAGACGGAACGCATGGCGTCCCACGAGATGCCGGCGCCGGGAATGCCGGTGGCAAAGCCGGGCGCGGTGGCAAGCGACGACAGGGGGAGCTGTCCGCCGCAGATGGAGAGGCGCACGGCGCCGTCGCTGGGTTCGTAGAGGCCGGGGTGCAGTTTCAGCAGCGCTTGCTGCTCGGCCTCTGGCACGGCCGCGAGGCCGTTGACGTAGTGGTGTCCGTTGCGTTCGACGTGCGAGAGGCCGAGCCAGCCGACGAGCGCGAGGTCCTGCTGCACGCCGATGCCGGCTTGCATGGTGAGGTCTTCGCCGGAGAGGAAATAACGCGCGCCACTTTCGGACGCGTTCCAGTGTGCGCAACGCGCTGCGTTGACGACCGACTTGTAGAAACCCTTGCAGCTCTTGCTCGACACGCCGGTGTAGCCGAGCGCGCGGGCCTGCACGAAGGCATCGAGCGTGGCGTCGGATTCATCGATCAGCAGCGGGATGCGCTTGCCCAGCGCCGATACGCTGCGCTCCAGCGCGGCATCGCGGCGGATCGGCTGTTCGACGAAGACGGTCTTCTGCGCGAGCTTCCACAGCACTGGCGTGGAGAGCATGCGGTCGAGGAAGACGGCGAAGTCGTCGGCGTCGGCGTATTGCTCGTTGCCGTCGAGCGTCACGAGCTGGGCGTGGCTGTCGATCACGCGGGCGATGCGCTGGAGCCGGTCGATGTCCTGCGCGGTGTTGCCGCAGAGCTTGAGCTTGAAGTGGGTGAGGCCGTAGCGTTTCACCGCCGCGGCGAGCGTGGTGGGCAGGCCGTCGGTCGGTGCATCGGGCAGCGCGTCGCTGTCGTCGATGGCATCGGCCAGGCCGACGGTGTGACGTGCCGCGATGCTGGCGTGCGGCGATTGGCTGGCCAGGAAGGCGGGCATGTCGAAGCCCGCGAGGTCGTCGGCCAGTCCGCTGCCTGCGATGTCGATGCCGCAGAGGTTGGCGCTCATGGCCGCTGAGAAGCTGGTGCCGGCGTGCAGGCACAGCGCGTCCATCACCGCACGGTCGATCAGCGCGGGGCCGTAGCTGGCCACCAGCGCCTGCAGGCCCTTGGCCTTCGCGCGGGCCTGCAGTGCGGCGTAGTTCGAGGCGAAGTGCGTCCACGCGGTCTGCGCATCGTCTTCGGCCACATACGCATCACGCGCATCGCGCAGCGCAAAGCGCAACTGCTCGAAGTTCTGCTCGTTGTTGAGGGCCGGGTTCTTGTCGAACCATTTGGGCACCATCATCTCGGCCGCGCAGCCCTCGGTCGTGCCGCCGTTCTCGAAACGGATGCGCGCCCGCACGTACACCTGCGGGCAGGCGGTGACGGTGGCGGCGCCGAAGCGGAACGGCAACCGCAGCGCCACGTCGCGCTCGGAAAAGCGGATCTCTTGGATGTGAAAGCGGGGCGCGTCCATTGCAGGCGTTCAGTGGTCCAGGATGCCCTGCGAGAAGAAATGCGCGCGCACCAGCTTCGTGTATGCGCCGAACTCCGGCGAAGCCATCATGTCGAGCGTGCGCGGGCGCGGCAGGTCGATGTCGTAGACGGCGGCGATCGAGCCGGGGCGCTCGCTCATCACGATCACGCGGTCCGAGAGAAAGATCGCTTCGGGGATGCTGTGGGTGATCAGCATCACGGTCTTCTTCGAGGCCATCCAGATGCGCTGCAGTTCCAGGTTCATCTTTTCGCGCGTCATCGCGTCGAGTGCGCCGAAGGGCTCGTCCATCAGCAGCACGGAGGGGTCGTGCAGCAGCGCGCGGCAGATCGACGCGCGTTGCTGCATGCCGCCCGAGAGCTGCCAGGGGTACTTGCCCTCGAAGCCCTTGAGGCCGGCCATCTCCATGAGCTCGCGCGCCCGGGCCTGCGAGGCGGCCTTGGGCAGGTGGCGCATCTCGGCCTGCAGCAGGATGTTGTCTTCCACGCTGCGCCAGGGCAGCAGCACGGCGCTCTGGAACACGATGCCCACGTCCTTCTGCGGACCCTTGATCGGCTTGCCGGCCAGCGTGAGCTCGCCCCCGCTGATCGGCAGCAGGCCCGCCACCATCTTGAGCAGCGTGCTCTTGCCGCAGCCCGAGGGGCCGATGACGGAGACGAACTCGCCTTCCTGGATGGCGAAGTCCAGGGGCTTGAGCGATTCGACCGGGCCGTCCTTGCTTTGATAGGTCTTCGAGACGCCGCGCGCTTCGATCAGGTTGACTTGGGACATGGAATGCGTGAGAGGTGGCAACAGCGAGCGCGCGGACGAAAGATCAGTTCGGCAGGAAATCGAGGGTGACGTAGTCCTCGGGCTTGCCACGCGTCGATGCGTCCATGCCGCCGTACTGCACCAAGAGGTCGAGCGAGTCGTTGACGTTCTTCATCGCCACGCGGAACGGGCGCTGGTTCGCCGTTTCCTTCGTGTGATAGAGCGCCACACTCTGCTTCATGCCGACGATCAGCGTGTCGCGCACGCCGGCCTTCGGGTTGGCCTTGAGCATCGCGTCGACCGCGGCTTCGGGGCTTTTCTCGGCGGCTTCGGCGGCCTTGGTGGAGGCGCGCATGAAGCGCTTCACGAGGTCGGGGTTCTCGGTCAGCAGGTTCTTGTTGGTGATGATCCCGGAGCTGATCTGGTTCACGCCCGAGTCGGCAAAGCGGATCGGCGTCACCGGCTTGCCGGTGGCGTCCTGCAGCTTGATGGCCTGGTCCATCACGTAGCCCAGCAGGAGGTCGGCCTGGCCGTTGGTCACCGCATTGAGCTTGGTCTGGCCGTCGCCCGAGACGATCTTCACCTGGTCGGCCGTGATGTTGTTGACCTTGAGGAAGAGCGGCCACATCTGCGACATCGAATCGCCAGGCGTGACAGCCACGGTCTTGCCGATGATGTCCTTGGGCGTCTTGATGTTCTTCTCGGTGAAGCCCATGACCGACATCGGGCTCACCTGGAACAGCACGCCGGTCGACTTGAGCGGCGCCCCCTTGGCGGCGGCCTTGATCATGGTGGTGACGTCGATGTAGCCGAAGGTCGCCGACTTGGCGGCCACCGCCTGCGCGGTGACGGCGGAGCCGCGGCCCTCCTGGATGTCCAGGTCGATGCCCTCTTCGGCGTAGAAGCCCTTTTCCTTGCCGAGGAAGAAGGTCGCATGCTCGCTGTAGAGGTACCAGTTGAGCATCAGCGTGACCTTGTCCTTGGGCTTGTCGGCCTGGGCATGGGCGGGTGCGATGGCGAAGGTCGCGAGGGCCGTGACGGCGACGGCGAGCATCGAGGGAAGCAGTTTCTTCATGGCGGTTGTCTCCGGGAGTTTTCTGGTTTTCGGGGTGTGACGAAGGAACTCATTGCACGTGGCGCTGGGAGGCGTGCCACGGGATCATCAAGCGCTCGACCAGGTCGACTGCGACGAAAAGGATCACGCCGATGCTCGACAACACGACGAGCGCAGCGAACATCAGCGGCAGGTCGAAGTTGCCATTGGCCACCTGCAGCACGTAGCCGATGCCCGAGTTGGAGCCGACGAATTCCCCGACCACCGCGCCGACGACGGCCAGCGTGACCGACACCTTCAGGCCGCTGAAGATCGCGGGCAGGGCCTGCGGCAGGCTGATCTTGAAGAAGGTCTGCAGGCGGCTTGCGCCCATCGAACGGGCCAGGTCGAGCATGTCGGGCTCGACCGACTTGAAGCCCATCACCGTGGACACCACCACCGGGAAGAAACCCAGCAGGAAGGCGCTGATCACCTTGGGCAGGATGCCGAAGCCGAACCACACCACGAAGAGCGGCGCGATCGCCACCTTCGGGATGCTCTGCGAGAACACCAGGAGCGGGTACACGTACGACTCGACCAGCCGCGAGTAGGCGATGACCATTGCGATCGGAATGCCGATGAGGATCGTGAGACCGAAGCCGCCGAGCGTGGCCAGCGTGGTCTTCCAGCTCTCGCTGAGCAGGCGCGGCCATTCGGCGACGAGTTGCTTCACCACTTCCCACGGCGGCGGGATCAGGTAGGCCGGGATCTTGAAGAGCCGGATCGTCAGGTCCCACAGCACCAGCAGCAACAGGATCAACAGGAACGGGCGCAGGGCCGGGGTGAGCAGGAGCTTGCGGAGCATGACGACGACGGCTGTCTTGTGGAGGTTGGCTTATTGCTGGACCTGCAGGCCCGCGGCCTTCACGAGCTGCGCGTTGCTCGCGATCTCTTCCTTGATGTAGGCGTCGAACTGCTCGGGCTTGAGCGTCCAGGCATCGGCGCCGAGCTTGGCGAAGCGCTCCTTCACCTCGGGCGAGGCGAGGGCCTTCGCCACTTCGTCGTGCAGGCGATTGACGATGTCGCGCGGCGTCTTGGCGGGCGCCATCATCCCGATCCAGAAGTTGAATTCGGAGCCGGGCACGCCGGCCTCGGTGGTGGTGGGCACGTCGGGCAGGGCGGCCGCGCGCTTGGGCGAACCGACCGCGAGCGCGAGCAACTGGCCTTCCTTGATCTGACCGATGACCGGGGCGATGGGCGAGAAGTAGTAGTCGACGCGGCCCGAGAGCACCTCGGTCACCGCTTCGCCCGATCCCTTGAAGGGGATGTTGGTCGCGTCGATCTTGGCGGCCATCTTGAACTTCTCGGCGTTCAGGTGCGTGGCGCTGCCTTGGCCCGCCGAGGCGAAATTCATGCTCCCGGGCTTGGCGCGCGCGGCGGCCAGGAGCTGCGGCAGCGTCTTGATGTTCTTCGTGGGCGAGATGACCAGCGCGTTGGGCAGCGACGAGATCGGCGTGACGCCCGCGAAATCGCCCACCGTGTCGAACGGCAGCTTGGCGAAGGTCGAGGGGCTCACCGTATGCGACGACGAATGGATCATGACCGTGTAGCCGTCCGGCGCGGCCGTGGCCACCGCCTGCTGGCCGATGGTGCCGCTCGCGCCGCCGCGGTTGTCGATGACCAGCACCTGTCCCATGCTCGCGCCCATCTTGTCGGCGATGGCGCGGGCAATGATGTCGGTGGTGCTGCCCGCTGCAAAGGGAACGATCACGCGGATCGGCTTGGTGGGGTAGCCGTTCTGTGCCGATGCCAGGCCCGGCATCAACGCGGCCAGGGCGGTGAGCGCAGCGAATGCGGTGGTGCGTGCAAGGTGCTTCATGGTTGTCTGTCTCCGCGCGGTCGTACCGCTGTCTTGAATCGGTTCAATTCACCAATAAGTGAATTAACGATTGTAGAAACGGCTGCGCCGCAGCGTCAACCGACGCCGCCTAGTGAATACCCGGAGGAAGTCTTGAAGTGCCCGCGCGGTCAGCGCAGTACGTAGCCCAGGACCAGGTCGGTCATGTGGGAGAGGCGTTGCGCCATCGCCTTGGGCGCACGCAGGTCACGGCCGAAGATGGCCGAGAGCGTGTGGTTGTTCGAGAGGTAGAAGTAGCAGAGCGACGCGATCGAGATGTAGAGCTGCACGGGGTCCACGCCCGCGTGGAACAGGTTCTCGCGGCGGCCGCGCTCCAGGACCGTGTCGAGCAGTTGCACCAGCGGCGAGTTCATTTCCTGAATGCGCTCGGAGCGCTTCAGGTGCGCGGCGCGATGCAGGTTCTCGCTGTTGAGCAGCGTGATGAACTCGGGGTGTTCGAGGTAGTAGTGCCAGGTGAAAGACACGAGCTGGCGGATCGCCTCGACCGGCTCGATCTCGTCCAGGTGCAGCCGCTGCTCGGCTTCGCGGATGTCGGCGTAGGTGCGCTCGAGCACCGCGAGGAACAGGTCGTCCTTGCTGCCGAAGTAGTAGTAGATGAGGCGCTTGTTCAGGCCCGCGCGCGTGGCGATGCTGTCCATGCGCGCGCCGGCCAGGCCCAGTTGCGAGAACTCCTCGCGCGCCGCGGCGAGGATGGCGAGCTGCGAGCGGTCGGCATCGCGCGAGCGCGGCTCGAGCGTCTCGGTCGGGGAATCCTTCGGTGCCTTCATGGCGCGAATTTAACCATTTGGGGAATTAACGCAAGACATGAAGAGCAGACGCACATAATTGCCGGAGACATTGCAGCTGAGGTTCGACTTCTCATGAGTACATCACAACCCGCAGGCCACCTGATCGTCGAGTGCCTGGTCGCGCAAGGCATGGAGATCGCATTCGGCGTGCCCGGGGAAAGCTTCCTCGCGGTGCTCGACGGCTTTCATGCGTATGGCGACCGTGCGCGCTTCATCGTGAACCGGCAGGAGGGCGGCGCGGCCTTCATGGCCGAGGCGCACGGCAAGCTGACCGGCCGGCCGGGCGTGTGCTTCGTCACCCGCGGGCCGGGCGCGACCAACGCTTCGATCGGCGTGCACAACGCGTTCCAGGACTCCACGCCGATGGTGCTGTTCGTGGGCGACGTCGGCAGCGACTTCCGCGACCGCGAGGCCTTCCAGGAGGTGGACTACGGCAGCTTCTTCGGGCCGAGCACGAAGGGATTCGCCAAGCGCGTGGAGCGCATCGACGACGCGGACCGCATTCCCGAATACGTGGCGCGTGCTTTCGCCACGGCGATGAACGGGCGGCCGGGGCCGGTGGTGCTGGTGCTGCCCGAGGACATGCTGCGCACGGAAACTTCAGCGCGGCCGTTGCAGCGTGTGGAGGCGGTGCAGCCGTGGAGCGATCCGGGTGCGCTGCGCACCTTGCGCGAGTTGCTGCTGAAGTCGCGGCAGCCGCTGGTGATTGCCGGCGGCGGTGGCTGGACGACGCAGGCCGCGCAGGCGCTGCAGCGCTTCGCCGAGAACTGGCGCCTGCCGGTGACCAACGCCTTCCGCTACCAGGACACCTTCGACAACCACCATCCGCTGTATGCGGGTGATGTCGGCATCGCGATCAACCCCAAGCTCGCGCAGCGCGTGAAGGATGCGGACCTGATTCTCGCCATCGGCCCGCGCCTGGGCGAGATGACGACGGGCGGCTACACGCTGCTCGAAGCGCCGAAGGCGAAGCAGGTGCTGGTGCACATCCATGCGAGCGCCGAGGAACTCAACCGCGTCTACCAGGCCGATCTGGCGATCAATGCCGGCATGAGCGCCGCGGCGCGCAGCCTCGAGGTGCTGAGCGCACCGCCCACGCTGCCGTGGGAGGAGTGGACCGCGCAGGCGCATGCGGACTACGAAGCCAACCTCGTGCCGCAGGCGCTGGCCGGCATGCCGGCCGAAACGCCGCGCGGCCCGGTCGACATGGCCGCGGTCGTCGCGTTGCTGCAGAAGCACCTGCCGCCGGATGCGGCCATCACCAACGGCGCCGGCAACTTCGCGAGCTGGGTGCATCGCTACTTCCGCTATCACGGGCTCGCCAAGGGACACAAGACGCAGCTGGCGCCGACCAGCGGCGCGATGGGCTATGGCGTGCCGGCCGGCATCGCGGCGAACCTGGCGACGGGGCGTGTGGCTTTCACGATCGCGGGCGACGGCGATTTCCTGATGACGGGGCAGGAACTGGCGACGGCCGCGCAGCACGGCGGCAAGAGCATCGTCGTGCTGCTCAACAACGGCATGTTCGGCACGATCCGCATGCACCAGGAGCGCGAGTACCCGGAACGCACCAGCGGCACCGCGCTGCGCAACCCGGACTTCTGCGGTCTCGCCCGCGCCTACGGCTATGCGGCCGAGCGCGTGACGGAGACGGGGCAGTTCGAAGCCGCGCTGCTGCGCGCGCTGGCGGCCGAGACCGGCACGCTGATCGAGATCCCGCTGGACCCCGAGGTGATCACCACGCGCGGGACGCTGGCGTCGATCACGCGCTCGGCGAAGCAGGCGCGGAACTGAGCGCCGCGCGATGACGGGCCACCTCGTCGCGCAACGTGGGCGAGCGCAACTCGAACACGTCGAACAGGCCGAGCGCTTCGAGGGCGGGCAGCAGTTCGATCAGGTCGCGCTCGGCCGCCTGCTTCGCATCTGCGCTGGCGTTCGGGTCCTGCAGCAGCTGCGCGTTGGCGAGGAAGGCCGCGACCGAGCCCTTCCGCAACTGGAGTCCGTTCCTGACGACGAAATCCTGTCCGTCGGGCAATACGTCCTGGGCTTGCATGTGTGTTCCTTTGAAGGCGTTGTGAAGATGGACTCGATGCTAGGCAGCAGGGCGCTTCGGGGCTTGCGGCGCGGGGCCAATCGATACCTCCGGCGGGCCAGGCATGGCGGCTGAAGCGCCGGTCAGTCTCTGGATCAACGCCTACGAGGCGCCGCGCGTCACGGGCTACCACGCGCACGAGACGGGGCAGTTGTTCGCCTTGCGCGAGGGGCTGCAGGTCATCGAGACGCCGTCGGGGCGGTGGGTGCAGCCGCCGGGATGGATCGGCTGGATCGCGCCGCGCTGTGCGCATGCGGCGCAGAGCTTCGGTGCCACGGCGGGCTGGAGCCTGCACATCGAGCCGGCGATGGCGGCCGGCCTGCCCGACGGGCCGCATGTGTTTGCGACGACGCCGCTGATGCAGGCGGTGGTCGACCGGCTGACATCGCTCGATGCATCGGCCGCGGCTTTCGAGGAGCGCCGCACGCGTCTTGTGGGCGTGTTGCTCGACGAGCTGGCCGCGAGCGCCAGGCCGTCGCTCCATCTGCCGATGCCGCAGGACAAGCGCATGGCCGCGATGGCCACTGCGTTGGCGAACGATCCTGCGATGCCCGACACCATCGACCAGTGGGCCGATCGCATCGGCATGGCGCGCAGGACGCTCACGCGTCGCTTTGCTGTCGAGACCGGATTGAGCTTTGCGCAGTGGCGTCAGCAGGCCCGGCTGCTGAAGGCCGTCGAGCTGTTGAGCCTCGGCGAGTCGGTGACGGCCGTCGCGCTGACGGTGGGCTACAGCTCGGTGAGCGCGTTCATCGAAACCTTCCGCAAGAACTTCGGCTGCACGCCGGCGCGTTTCTTCGAGGAGGGAATGGCCTTGCCGCAGGCGAAAAAAAAGCCGGCGTGAGCCGGCTTTTCGATTCAGGAGCGCAAGGCCCCTGGGCGCTTACTTGACGTGCTTGCCGATCAGCGCGGCCAGTTCGAACATCGACACTTGGGCCTTGCCGAAGATTTCCTTCAGCTTGGCGTCGGCGTTGATGTTGCGCTTGTTGGCCTTGTCTTGAAGATTGTTCTTCTTGATGTAGTCCCACAGCTTGCTCACGACAGCGGTGCGCGGCAGAGGCGTCGAGCCGACCACGGCAGCGAGTGCCGGGCTGGGCGTCAGGGCCTTCATGAACGCAGCGTTGGGAGTGCGCTTCTTGGCGGGAGCGGCTTTCTTTGCAGGAGCAGCCTTCTTCGCCGGTGCGGCCTTCTTCGCAGGAGCAGCAGCCTTCTTGGCGGGAGCGGCCTTCTTCGCCGGTGCAGCCTTCTTTGCAGGAGCCGCAGCCTTCTTTGCGGGAGCGGCCTTCTTTGCCGGAGCTTTCTTGGCCGGAGCCTTCTTTGCAGTTGCCATGGTTGATTTCCTTTTTTGGTTGAACATTCACCAATGAAAAACTTGCGTCTCCAGTGGCAATGCGGATGCTAAAGGAGAAAAAACGCGTTTCCAAGGGAAAAAACGGTTTTTTCATTGGGAGCTGTTGTTTTTTCAGAGGGGAGAAGCCCTGTTTTTCACGTTCGGCGCCCAGGCCAGGTCGCCAGCACCACGCCTGCGAGCGCAAGCGCGAATGCAATCAGCTGCGGCGAGGAGAGGTTTTCGCCGAGCACGAACACGCCCACGAGGGCAGCGCTGACGGGCAGCAGCACCGCGAAAACGCCCGCCTGTGCAGCGGGAACATGGCGCAGGCCAGTCATCCAGAGCCACACCGTCCAGATGCTCGCAGCGAGCGCATAGGCCACGAGCAGCAGCCAGATGCCGCCGTGCACCGCGCCGAAGTCGAACGACAGCGCGAACCAGATTCCGAAGGGCGTGGAGAGCGCGAAGCCCCAGAGGTTGATGAGCGACGCGATGCGTTTGGGCCCCAGGCGTCCCGTGAGCGACTTGCCGATCACCGCATAGGCGGTCTCGCACAGCACCGCACAGAACACCAGCAGGTTGCCGAGCCACGGCATCGACGACTTCGCGGCGTTGGGCGATGCCGGCGCATGCGCCGGGCTGAGGGCCAGCAGGCCGATGCCGAGCGCGGCGCATGCGATGGCAAGGCCGATGCGCACCGTGATGCGTTCGCGCAGGAACAGCCAGCTCGCCACTGCGACCACCGCGGGGATCGACGCCATGATCACGCCCGCCGACACCGCGCTCGTCATGCTCACGCCGTACAGCATGCAGATCGAGAACAGGAAATTGCCGAGGAACGATTCGAGGAAGACGAGCCAGCGCGTGTGCGCCGTCATCGGCGGTTCGTCCGCGTCGCGCTTGAGCCAGTGAGGCATGGCCAGTGCCGCCATGCCGAAGCGCAACCACGCGAGCAGCAGTACGGGAAAGGCGGCGACGAGAGGCTTGGAGAGAGCGACGTAGGCACCGACGAGCGACATGCTCAGGGCCAGGCAGCCATAGGCCACGAGGCGGCCGGAAGCGGGGGCAGCGGAGTTCAATAGACTGAAGTTTTGTTGTTGCGGAGAGCGGATTCGATGATGCCCCACGTTTTTGTCTACGGCACGCTGCGCCGCCACGGGCGCAACGACATCGCGCGCTACCGGCCGGCGCCCGTGTTCGTCGGCGAGGCAAGCATTGCCGGGACGCTGTATGACCTTGGCGCCTATCCAGGCATCGTGCTTGGCGGAGTGGGGCGCGTGAAGGGCGAGATCTATCGCGTCGAGCCCGAGGTCGAGGCGGCGCTCGATCTGCTGGAAGAAGTGGCCGAGGACGATTCGGGCGAGTACATCAAGCGCGAGGTTCGCGTGGCGGTTGATGCGCAGTGGCTCGATTGCCTGGTCTACGAGATCCATCCGTCGCGGATTGCAGGCCAGCCGGTGATCGGCGACGGCGATTGGATCGCACATGCGGCGAGGAAATCGTTGCGATTTTCACCACCGAAAGATTGATTGCGCATCGTGGAATGCGCCGCTGCTGCGGCGCAATATTTTTTCTCAATATGGGAAAAATAGTTTTGCATTGAGAAATATCACCGTAAGTCATTGATTTTATTGAGTGAAAAATATGTCTTCTATAAGACATAAGAGTCTGTGATCAGATTACAGTTGCTCCCAAGGCCGCAGCGCCCAACCCTCAATCAACCTCACGGAGTGACCATGCCCCAGACCCTCACCGAACAACTGAGCCGCGAACAACAGATTGCCGCCCTCGAAAAAGACTGGGCCACCAATCCGCGCTGGAAGGGCATCAAGCGCGGCTACAGCGCCGCCGACGTCGTGCGCCTTCGCGGCTCCTTCCCCATCGAACACACGCTGGCCCGCCGCGGCGCAGAGAAGCTCTGGGACCTGGTGAACAACGAGCCCTACGTCAACTGCCTCGGCGCGCTCACCGGCGGCCAGGCGATGCAGCAGGTCAAGGCCGGCGTGAAGGCCATTTACCTGTCGGGCTGGCAAGTCGCCGCCGACAACAACAGCTATGCCTCGATGTACCCCGACCAGTCGCTGTACCCGGTGGATTCGGTGCCCCAAGTGGTCGAGCGCATCAACAACACCTTCCGCCGCGCTGACGAAATTCAGTGGTCCAAGAACGTGAACCCCGGCGACAAGGGCTACACCGACTACTTCGCGCCCATCGTGGCTGACGCCGAAGCCGGTTTCGGCGGCGTGCTGAACGGTTTCGAACTGATGAAGGCCATGATCAAGGCCGGCGCCGGTGGCGTGCACTTCGAAGACCAACTCGCTTCTGTCAAGAAGTGCGGTCACATGGGCGGCAAGGTGCTCGTGCCCACGACCGAAGCGGTGCAGAAGCTCATCGCGGCCCGCATGGCGGCCGACGTCTGCGGCACCCCGACGCTCGTGATCGCCCGCACCGATGCGGAAGCGGCCGACCTCATCACCAGCGACTACGACGAGAACGACAAGCCCTTCCTGACCGGTGAGCGCACCGCCGAAGGCTTCTACAAGACGAAGAAGGGCATGGACCAGGCCATCAGCCGCGCCGTGGCCTACGCCTACTACGCCGACCTCGTGTGGTGCGAAACCGGCACGCCCGACCTCGAGTTCGCCCGCAAGTTCGCCGAAGCCGTGCACAAGGTGCACCCGGGCAAGATGCTGGCCTACAACTGCTCGCCGTCGTTCAACTGGAAGAAGAACCTCGACGACGCGACCATTGCCAAGTTCCAGAAGGAACTGGGCGCCATGGGCTACAAGTACCAGTTCATCACGCTGGCCGGCATCCACTCGATGTGGTTCAACATGTTCGACCTGGCGCAGGACTACGTGGCGCGCGGCATGTCGGCCTATGTCGAGAAGGTGCAGGAGCCCGAATTCGCAGCGCGCGATCGCGGCTACACCTTCGTGTCGCACCAGCAGGAAGTGGGCACGGGTTACTTCGACGAAGTGACCACCGTGATCCAGGGCGGCAAGTCCAGCGTCACCGCGCTGACCGGCTCGACCGAAGAAGAACAGTTCCACTGATCTGCCGACACAGATCTTTCGCTGTCACTTTCAAGCCCGGCCATGCGCCGGGCTTTTTTGTGGGCGGCCCGGCGAGGCGGAGGGGCTCGAGGACACAGGCACCCACAGCTCTGGCGGGCAGAAGTTAGAATCGCCGTCTCTGCACTCAACAAGAGCGAGAAAGGCACCTTGGTTATGACACCGCGAACTACTCCGCAAGGATTCAGCGGCTTTTTCTTCTTCGAGACGATCGAAGGAAAGAGCCGGTAGCCCGCGCTCGCTGGTTTTTTCCAGCTCCGAACCAAGCAAAGCGCGGCATCCACCGCGCTTTTTTGTTTTTCTCCCGAGGTTTCACATGATCCAGATCACGCTCCCCGACAACTCGCGCCGCGAGTTCCCAGGCCCGGTTTCGGTGGCCGAAGTGGCCCTGTCCATCGGCCCCGGCCTCGCCAAGATGACGGTGGCCGGCAAGGTCGACGGCCGGCTGGTCGATGCCAGCGACGTCATCGACCACGACGCCAAGCTCCAGATCATCACGCCCAAGGACGACGAGGGCCTCGAGATCATTCGTCACTCGACGGCTCACCTGGTCGGGCATGCAGTGAAGCAGCTCTATCCGACGGCGAAAATGGTGATCGGTCCGGTGATCGACGAAGGTTTTTATTACGACATCTCCTACGAGCGCCCCTTCACGCCCGAGGACATGGCCGCCATCGAGGCGCGCATGCGCGAGCTCATTGCCCAGGACTACGACGTCGTCAAGAAGATGACGCCTCGCGCCGAGGTGATCGAGGTCTTCAGGTCGCGCGGCGAAGACTACAAGCTCCGCCTGGTCGAAGACATGCCCGACGAGCAGGCCATGGGCCTCTACTACCACCAGGAATACGTCGACATGTGCCGCGGCCCGCACGTGCCGAACACGCGTTTCCTCAAGGTCTTCAAGCTCACGAAGCTGGCCGGCGCCTACTGGCGCGGCGACGCCAAGAACGAGCAGCTGCAGCGCATCTACGGCACGGCCTGGGCCGACAAGAAGCAGCTCGACCAGTACATCCAGCGCATCGAGGAAGCCGAGAAGCGCGACCACCGCAAGCTCGGCAAGGAGCTCGACCTGTTCCACATCGACGAAGTGGCACCCGGCGTGGTGTTCTGGCATCCCAAGGGCTGGGCGGTGTGGCAGGCGGTGGAGCAGTACATGCGTGGCATCTACCGCGACACGGGCTACTGGGAGGTGAAGGGCCCGCAGATCCTCGACAAGAGCCTGTGGGAGAAAACGGGCCACTGGCAGAACTACCGCGACAACATGTTCACGACGGAATCGGAAAAGCGCGAGTACGCGTTGAAGCCGATGAACTGTCCGGGCCACGTGCTGATCTTCAAGTCGGACCTGCGCAGCTACCGCGATCTGCCGCTGCGCTACGGCGAGTTCGGCCAGTGCCACCGCAACGAGCCCAGCGGCGCGCTGCACGGGATCATGCGCGTGCGCGGCTTCACGCAAGACGACGGGCACATCTTCTGCACGGAAGACCAGATCCTCGACGAGTGCATCGCGTACACAGCGCAGTTGCAGAAGGTGTATGCCGACTTCGGCTTCACGGACATCCTCTACAAGGTCGCCACGCGGCCGGAGAACCGCGTCGGCTCCGACGAGCTGTGGGACAAGGCCGAGCATGCGGTGATGGAGTCGCTGCGCCGCTCGGGTGTCGACTTCGTCATCTCGCCGGGCGACGGCGCCTTCTATGGACCGAAGATCGAATACACGCTGCGCGACGCCATCGGCCGCCAGTGGCAGTGCGGCACGATGCAGGTCGACTTCAACACGGCCGAGCGCCTGGGCGGCGAATACGTGACGGAATCGAGCGGCCGCGCGCACCCTGTGATGTTGCATCGCGCCATCGTGGGCAGCCTGGAGCGCTTCATCGGCATGCTGATCGAACACCACTCCGGCGCACTGCCCGCGTGGCTCGCTCCGGTGCAGGTGGCGGTGCTCAATATCAGCGAAGGGCAGGCCGATTACGCTGCGCAAGTTGCGAAAACGCTGCAAAATCAAGGGCTTAGGGTTCAGCTTGACCTGCACAACGAGAAGATTACGTATAAAATACGGAAGCATTCGTTGCAAAAGCTCCCTTACATCCTCGTCGTGGGCGACAAGGAAAAGGAAGCAGGTGCCGTCGCAGTGCGCGCCCGGGGCAATCAAGACCTCGGAGCAATGTCCCTCGAATCGTTCGTGCAACGGCTCTTCCAGGATGTTGCCGACAAGCGTTGATTTGTCTCTGAAACATCCCATATGTTTCCCAGCCAAATCGTGCCGCTTGTCCGCGAGGACTGCCCGGCGTTCGCTACAGATTTTGTAGCAAATTTTGAAGGATTCTGACCATCGCTACTGCATTTCGCGACCGCCGCCACCGCGAGGAACGCCAACACCGCCTGAACCGGGAAATCATGGCCCCGGAAGTCCGCCTTGTAGGCCCGGAAAACGAGCCAATGGGTGTCATGAGCCTCTCGGAGGCCCTGCGCCTTGCTGGCGAGGCCGATGTGGATCTGGTGGAGGTCGTCGCGGCGGCCAACCCACCGGTATGTCGCCTGATCGAGTACGGCAAGTTCAAGTACCACGAGCAGAAGAAGGCGGCCGAGGCGAAGTCAAAGCAGAAGGTCATCGAGGTCAAGGAAATCAAGTTCCGGCCCGGTACCGACGATGGTGACTACAACATCAAGATGCGCAACATCAAGCGCTTTCTTGAAGAGGGCGACAAATGCAAGATCACGCTGCGCTTCCGCGGCCGCGAGATCACGCACCAGGAGCTCGGCTTGGCGCTCTTGCAGCGCATTCGCGACGAACTGGGCGATCTGATCATGGTCGAGCAGTTTCCGAAGCTCGAAGGCCGGCAGATGATCATGATGATCGCGCCGGGCCGCAAGAAGGCCGGTGGCGGTGCACCGAAGCCGGCAGCAGACGCTGCGCCGGCACCGGCGCCCGCGGCAACCGCCTGAGGCGTTTGCAGCAGACGAGGTTTTGAAGGGATTTCGCCGTTGCCGGCGCTTTGAAAGAAGCGCAGGCAGGGGCGAGATAAAGAAGTGTCTCGGGGCCAACAAGTTCATGGAGCATCCATGGCGCCTCACGAGCACAAACTAAAGGAGCATTCACATGCCCAAAATGAAGACCAAGAGCAGCGCGAAAAAACGTTTCCGCGTTCGTCCCGGTGGCACCGTCAAGCGCGGTCAAGCCTTCAAGCGTCACATCTTGACGAAGAAGACCACCAAGAACAAGCGTCACCTCCGCGGTGCAGTCGCAGTGCATGAGACCAACATGGTTTCTGTCGCCGCCATGCTGCCCGGCCGTGGCATTTAACTCAGACGAACAAGGAGTACACACATGCCTCGCGTCAAACGTGGTGTAACGGCTCGCGCCCGCCACAAGAAAGTTCTCGCACTCGCCAAGGGTTTCCGCGGTCGCCGCGGCAATGTCTTCCGCGTCGCCAAACAGGCGGTGATGAAGGCAGGCCAATATGCCTACCGTGACCGCCGTACCAAGAAGCGCGTGTTCCGTCAGCTGTGGATCGCGCGTATCAACGCCGCCTCGCGTGAACTGGGCCTGACCTACAGCCAGTTCGCCAACGGCATCCGCAAGGCCGGTATCGAGATCGACCGCAAGATGCTTGCGGACATCGCCGTGCACGACAAGGCCGCTTTTGCCGGCATCGTGGAGCAGGTCAAGGCCAAGCTGGCTGCTTGATTCTGCATAGCAGGGGTGCTGCCTCCAGGCAGCTTCCTGCGCCCACGGCTCAAGGGCTGGCGCTTGAAAAGGCTCCAGCTCTTTTTTATTTCCCCTCGAAGATTTTTGTTGCCATGAACGAGTTGGACTCCCTTGCAGCCACCGCACGCGCCGCCTTCGCCGAAGCGAAAACGCCCGCCGAGCTCGAAAACGCCAAGGCCCAGTTCCTCGGCAAGTCGGGCCGCATCACCGAGCTGATGAAGGGCATGGCCGCGCTGAGTGTCGAAGAGAAGAAGTCCCGCGGCGCTGCGATCAACGTGGCCAAGCAGGCCATCGAGTCCGCGCTGACCGATCGCCGCCAGCAACTGGCCGACGAAGAACTCTCCCTGCAACTGCGCGCCGAAGCGCTCGACGTGAGCCTGCCAGGCCGTCGCCGCATTCCCGGTGGATTGCACCCCGTGAGCCGCACCCTGGAGCGCATCGAGGACATCTTCTCGAGCATGGGCTTCGATGTGGCCGACGGCCCCGAGATCGAGAGCGACTGGCACAGCTTCACCTCGCTCAACAACCCGCCGAACCATCCCGCACGCTCGATGCAGGACACCTTCTACGTCGACCTCAACGGCGACGACGGCGTCCCCTACAACCTGCGTCCGCACACCAGCCCGATGCAGGTGCGCTACGCGCATCAGCACATCAAGAAGTACGCGGCCGAATTCGCCGCTGCCGCCGCGGACACCACCGGCACCGTGAAGGCGCCCGAGATCCGCGTGATCGCCCCCGGCCGCACCTACCGCGTCGACAGCGACGCCACCCACTCGCCCATGTTCCACCAGTGCGAGGGCCTCTGGCTCGGCGAGAACGTGAGCTTCAAGGACCTGAAGGTCGTCTTCACCGACTTCTGCCGCACCTTCTTCGAGCGCGACGACCTCGTGCTGCGCTTCCGCCCGAGCTTCTTCCCGTTCACCGAACCGAGCGCCGAGATCGACATCCAGTTCGCGAGCGGCCCGCTGGCCGGCCGCTGGCTCGAGGTGTCGGGTTCGGGCCAGGTGCATCCGAACGTGGTGCGCAACATGGGGCTCGACCCCGAGCGCTACATCGGCTTCGCCTTCGGCATGGGCCCCGACCGGCTCACGATGCTGCGCTACGGCGTGAACGACCTGCGCCTCTTCTTCGACGGCGACCTGCGTTTTCTCTCGCAGTTCCAGTAAGCACCCATCCCCAGAAAAACCAGATCGAGATCGAAGAGATGCAATTCCCGGAATCCTGGCTGCGCGAGTTCTGCAACCCGCCCCTCGACAGCGCCACACTGGCCGAAACGCTCACCATGGGCGGCTTCGAGGTCGAAGAGCGCCGACCGGTGGCGCCGCCTTTCACGCGCATCGTGGTCGGCGAAATCAAGGAAGCGGTGCAACACCCGAATGCCGATCGCCTGCGCATGTGCCAGGTCGATGCGGGGCAGGGCGCCTTGCTCAACATCGTGTGCGGCGCGCCCAATGCGCGCGTCGGCATCAAGGTGCCTTGCGCGCTCGTCGGCGCCGAACTGCCGCCGGGTGAAGACGGCCAGCCCTTCCTCATCAAGCTGGGCAAGCTGCGCGGCGTCGAGAGCCAGGGCATGCTGTGCTCGGCGCGCGAGCTGAAGCTGAGCGAAGACCACGGCGGCCTGCTCGAGCTCGATGCCGATGCGCCCATCGGTGCCGACGTGCGCGATGTGCTCAAGCTCGACGATGCGCTGCTGACCCTCAAGCTCACGCCCAACCTCGCGCATGGCCTGAGCGTCTACGGTGTCGCGCGCGAACTCGCGGCGCTCACCGGTACGCCGCTCAAGACGCCGGCCATCGCCCCCGTGGCCACGTCGTTCGATGACGTGCTGCCGGTCAAGGTCGAAGCGCCCGAACTCTGCGGCCGCTTCTCCGGCCGCATCGTGCGCGGTGTGAACACCACCGTCGCCACGCCCGCCTGGATGGTCGAGCGCCTCGCGCGCTGCGGCCAGCGCAGCGTGACGCCGCTGGTCGACATCTCGAACTACGTGATGTTCGAGTACGGCCAGCCCAGCCACATCTTCGACCTCGACAAGATCCACGGCGGCCTCACGGTGCGCTGGGGCAAGGCGGGCGAGCAGCTCAAGCTGCTGAACGGCACGACGATCACCGTCGACGACAAAGTCGGCGTGATTGCCGACGACCGCGAAGTCGAATCGCTGGCCGGCATCATGGGCGGCGATGCGACCTCGGTGTCCGACGACACCCGCAACATCTACGTCGAGGCCGCGTTCTGGTGGCCCGAGGCCGTGCAGGGCCGTTCGCGCCGCTTCAACTTCTCGACCGATGCGGGTCACCGCTACGAGCGCGGCGTGGACCCGAGCCGCAGTGTCGAGATCATCGAGCGCATCACGCAACTGATCATCGAGATCTGCGGTGGCGAAGCCGGCAAGATGGACGACCAGACGCTGCAGGTGCCCGCCGCCGTGCCCGTTACGCTGCGCGTGGCGCGTGCCGCGCGCGTGATCGGCATGCCGCTGACGCAGGCGCAATGCGCCGATGCGCTGAACCGCCTCGGCTTCGCCATCACCGAAGGCGAAGGCACGCTGACCGTGACCCCGCCGCCGCACCGCTTCGACCTGCTGATCGAAGAAGACCTGATCGAAGAAGTGGCGCGCCTGATCGGCTTCAACAACCTGCCGACCACCGCACCGCTCGCGCCCATCACTGCCCGCGTGCGGCCTGAAGCGCAGCGCAACCGCTTCGCCGTGCGTCGCAGCATCGCGGCACTGGGCTACCAGGAAACCATCAACTTCAGCTTTGTCGAAGCGCACTGGGAGCAGGATCTCGCCGGCAATGCCAACCCCATCAAGCTGCTGAACCCCATCGCGAGCCAGATGAGCGTGATGCGCTCGTCGCTGCTCGGCTCGCTGCTGCAGGTGCTCAAGTTCAATCTCGACCGCAAGGCGCCGCGCGTGCGCGTGTTCGAGCTGGGCCGCGTGTTCATGCGCGACGACAGCGTCGCCACCACCGACAGCACCGTGCGTGGCGTGAACCAGCCGATGCGCGTGGCGGGCCTCGCATGGGGCGATGCCGATGAAGCGCGCTGGGACGGCAAGCCGCAGCGCATCGATTTCTACGACGTCAAGGGCGACGTCGAGGCGCTGCTCGCACCGCTGGTGCCGAGCTTCGAGCCGGCCGAGCATCCTGCGCTGCACCCCGGCCGTTCGGCCCGCATCTCGGTCGACGGCAAGGCCATCGGCTTCGTCGGTGAACTGCATCCGCGCTGGCGCCAGAAGTGGGACTTCGCGCAGGCACCTGTGCTGTTCGAGCTCGACCTCGATGCAGTCACCGCGCGCCTCGTGCCCGTGGCGCAGCCGGTGCCCAAGCACCAGGCCGTCGAGCGCGACATCGCGGTCGTGGTCGCCGAGGCCGTCACGCACGACGCGTTGATGCAGGCGATCCGCGGCACCGCGGCCGCACGGGGCCTGCTGCGCGATGCGACGCTGTTCGACATCTACCGCCCGCAGCCGCTGCGCGACGGTGCTACTGCAGCACCCGGCGCACTGGCGCAGGGCGAGAAGAGCATGGCCGTTCGCCTGAGCTTCCAGAGCGACAGCGCCACCCTGATGGACGAGCAGGTCGAGCCCGCGGTCCGTGCGATCGTCGAACAACTGGGCGCCAAGGTCGGCGGCCGCTTGAGAGGATGAAGATGAACGCTGCCGAATTCACGCTCGAGGCCCTCGAAACGCCGGCGCTCACCAAGGCGCACCTGGCCGACCTGCTGTTCGAGCAGATCGGCCTCAACAAGCGCGAGTCCAAGGACATGGTCGAGGCGTTCTTCGAGCTCGTGGCCAACAGCCTGATCGAAGGCACGGACGTGAAGATCTCGGGCTTCGGCAACTTCCAGATCCGCGTGAAGGCGCCGCGGCCCGGCCGCAATCCGCGCACCGGCGAAGCCATTCCGATCGGCGAACGCCGCGTCGCCACCTTCCATGCGAGCGCCAAGCTCAAGGAACAGATTCATGGAAGCATCGAGCAGGGCGGCTCATCCGAAGTCGAGTGGAGCCTGGGCACCGAATAGTGCTTGGTGCTCGGCGGTTGCGTAGAGTAATCTCTCAGGTTTCCCGCGCACCGTCTTGATTTCAATGGAAATAATGGAGAAAGCGCTCCCGCCGATTCCTGTCAAACGCTACTTCACCATTGGTGAAGTCGGCGAACTCTGCGGCGTCAAGCCGCACGTGCTGCGCTACTGGGAACAAGAGTTCACGCAGCTGCGGCCCATGAAGCGCCGCGGCAACCGTCGCTACTACCAGCACCACGAGGTGCTCATGATCCGCCGCATCCGCGACCTGCTTTACGACCAGGGCTTCACGATCAGCGGTGCCCGCAACAAGCTGCAGGAGCTCGTGCAGGGCGAACGCGATCGCCGCAAGGCCGGCGAGGTGCCGCTCGAAGGCATGGAAGCGATCGAGATCGACCAGGAGGAATTCGACGCCGCCGTGGTGCAGGACAGCCCCGATCCGACCGCACCGCGCACGGTCGATCTGTCGCAGTTGTTGCATCTTCGCCGCGAGCTTTTTGAAATTCGTGAGCTCCTGACCGTCGGACGCTGATTTCAGCCGGCTATAATCGCAGGCTTCGGTGTGTGGCGCAGCCTGGTAGCGCACTTGCATGGGGTGCAAGGGGTCGAAGGTTCGAATCCTTTCACACCGACCAAAAACGTTAGTCAGATCAACGGGTCAGAGCCACAAGCTCTGACCCGTTTTTCTTTGCGTCTGACGAATTCGTGTGCTCAGGTGGCATTTCGCCCCCGATGGCGGACGGCAACGGCTTGTGGCGCCGTGTGCTGAATGAGTCGAAGAACTCCGCGCCGCATCACTTGACCAGCGTCTTGGGCCCTTGAGAAGCGCGTGTCCGTGCGCGCGAGTCGCGATGTCTGCTCACACCGGAGAGAGATTTTTCGGTGGCAATCGCAGAAGCGCCTTCGCTCGTGATCGCGATCACGCGCGCAACTTCCGGCGCGAATCCTTTCGCCCTGTGTTGAACTTCAAGAGCCACTTCGATCATGCCGCTCGCAACCAACCGCTTTGCTGCAGCCACATCCGCAGACAGCGTGAGCCATCGAGGTGGTGTCATGCGCTCGATCCGCATCAGCAGTTGAATGTCCATGGGAGTCCTTTGGTGGTGACAGAGAACGATGGAGTTCCGGTTACTGCAGGGCGTTGCGCGGCAGGCAAATGGTGAAAACGCACCCGACGCCCGGTACGTCTCGAACCGTCAACGTGCCGAAGTCGGCCTCGACGCTTTGGCGCGCGATGGAAAGACCCAGGCCAAGCCCCGACTTGTCGTGGCTGTGCTGATTGAAAGGCGCGAACATTTTGGCGGCGCTCCCCGGGGGAAGCCCTCCGCAGTGATCTTCGACTTCTATCAAGACATGCTCATCGAGCGCATAGGCCTTCAAGGCAATCTCGGTGTAAGGATGCGTGAACTTGAATGCGTTCTGCAGGAGGTTGGCCAACGCTGCAAGCAGCAATTCGCGGTTTCCTCGAATGGCCAGCGACGGATCGACCGGTGTCACCTCGAGCACGCAGCCAGCGGCGCTTGCGACCAGCTGCGCCGAGGTTTCGGCTTCCTTGATGAACGCGGCAAGGGAGAAGGTCTGCCGTTGCTCCGGTATGCCGTTGCGCACCTCGGCGAGTGCCCGGCTGATCAAGGTGCTCATTGCCGACAGGCTGCGCTTGAGGACGGCGCCGGTGGCACCGCCCACTGTCATGTTGCCGAGTTCGAGCGCGTGGATCGCAAGGGTTGCCGTACCGAGGGCATTGCGCAACTCGTGAACCAGGAAGCCGAAACGCTCGGTGGCGTCGAGGTTTTGCTGGCGGGCGATCTGGGAGTCTCGCTGGGCGCTGAACTCGGTCACGGCGTCTGCAATGGCGTTGTCCAGGCAGCGGTTCAATGTCCGAAATTCTCCGACAGCGAACGGGGCATCGCGTTCGAAAGCCAGATCCGTGATCGCCTGGCAAAGGTCGCCGTAATCGTGGACGACCTGGTCCACGGTGTAGCCCAGCTTCAACAGTTCCTTGCCATGGGCTGTGGCGGTCACTCCCATTTCCGACAGGGCCGGCAAGTCTCCGCCCGATGGTCCCGAGATCTTGATGCTGTCGGCGGGCTTGTTGTCTTCCTCGGCCGCAAGGGTTCTGATCAGTTGATCGAGGAACAGCGGGATGCCGTTTGCCAATTGCTGTTCGGTCGCGGCCCGCCGGGGTCTCAGTGCAACCTTCGACTTGCACCGTGAAACCAGCTCCTCCTGGTTGTTGGTGAGAAAGTTGCGCATGTTCCGAAACCTCGATGGCTTTCGCCTGGTTCATTCAATGAAATGCCGCCTTCCTTCCATTCAGAAGACGTACGGCCCATCGTTATCCGGTCAGGGAAGCGTTGTCTGTTCGACATCGCACATAGGCGCGGCAACCGCCGCCCCGGCAATCACCGGGGTCTCGATGAGTTCTGCCCTCATCCGAGAGAAAGTTGCGCACGCAGCACCTGCATGCCCCACTATGTGAGAGAGCGTACAGACCTCGTGGCCTGGATTCGTGACGCTCTGAGCAGTTGAAAAGGTGGTCACGTTGGAAGTTGAAACTGGTTTCGAGGTTGCGGCGATCGGCGCAGTGCCCGCCCGCAACCAGTGGCAAACGCGAATATTCGCTGGCCCGACCTACGCCAGAGGCATGAGCTACTTCGCCGCCATTTACTGGGGGAGGGCCTGCCTGTGTCGGCTCGTGTATGCCGGTCCGGTGCAGACGCCCGTCGAAGCGCATGCCGCATTGGCCGCACGCGCGCTGATCTGGATCGCGAGTTACGAATCGCGGCCCGGCCGGACGAAGGTGGCTTGGATCGCGGCCGAGAGTGACCCCTTGTCTCCATCGTTCAGCTGAAGGCGCGCTGATACGGAGACGGAGCCCTGTGCGTCTTACTCGACGCGCACAGGCGCGTCCGATCGCGCAGCCGCAGGCGTTCGCGCCGGGGCCGGTGCGATGAGCACCATCGCGCCATCCTGGCCGCGCCGTACGCGCAGTCGGGTGCCGTCGAGCAGGCGGTCCAGTGCCGCGTCGGCGGCGATCTTTCCCTTGAGGCCCCGGGTCGAGAGGTCCTTGACGTCTTCCACCTTGTAGATGAGTTGCACGCCCGACTGCGCGATGTAGGCGTCGAGCGCGGGCCGCAGCTCGCCGCCCTTCACATCGAACTCCATGGCATGGGCGAAGGCCGGGCCCGCCGCGAGCAGGCAGGCCGCGACAACGAGGGCAAGGCCGGGGCGTTTCAAGAGGGCGAAGACGGTGGGGGTGGGGGGCTGCCTCCGGATTCGAATCATGTCGTTCTGTTTTCCGCGAATTGGTTTTTCTTCTGCCCCGGTAAGACGAGTTCGAGCGCACTTTCCGGTAACGGGGCAAGGCGGAAAAGCCCCCGGGCCGGCCTTCTAGAATTTCAGCGAGTGCTGCCGGGTGCCGGAATTCGCAGGAATTTCGCCAGATTCGCCCGGCGTGCCTTCGCGCGTTACCGGAAATCCTCGGGCCGTTCGTCTCACTGTCTGTCGCCAATCCCGGCGGCTGCCGTCCTTTTGTTTCGGCCCTTCACTTTCCAGGAGCGCTTAGTGGTTCTCAGTGACTTGGACGCCTGGTTCGTCAGCGAGGTGCTGCCGATGGAAGCCGCGCTCACGCGTTTCCTTCGCCGCAACTGGCGCGACGACGCCGAAGTGCCCGACCTGCGGCAGGACGTTTACGTGCGCATCTACGAATCCGCCTCCAGATCCATGCCCGACCAGGTCAAGCCCTTCGTCTTCGCCACCGCGCGCAACCTGCTGATCGACCGCGCCCGGCGCGCGCAGATCGTCTCCATCGAGATCATTGCCGACCTCGACGCGCTCGATTTCTCGGCCGACGAGCTCACGCCCGAACGCCACGCCGCCGGCCGCGGGGAGCTGCGGCTCTTGCAATCGGCGCTCGAAGCGCTGCCGTCCAAGTGCCGCCGCGTGGTGGAGATGCGCAAGATCGACGGGCTCTCGCAGCGCGAGGTCGCCACGCAGCTGGGCATCACGGAGGACACGGTCGAGCGGCAGGTGTCGCGCGGCGTGCGCGCCCTGGCCGATGCGCTGCTGTCGGGCGGCGTGCAGCTGGACACCAAGGCCTTCGGGCGAGCGCAGAACGAGCGGAGGCTTTCGACATGAGCGACGCCCAGCACATTGAATCGCTGGCCGCCGACTGGCTGGCCCGCCGCGACAGCGGCGCATGGACCGACACCGACCAGCAGCAGCTGGACGCTTGGATCGCCGCGTCGATCGCCCACCGCGTGGCATGGCTGCGGCTGTCCAGCGCCTGGGAGCGCGGCGACCGGCTGGGCGCGCTGCGCACGCCGGGGATGTCGACCACGGCAGAGCCGCCCGCGCCGCCGCAGCCGCAGCCGCAGCCCGTGCGGCCCGCCCCGCGCCTGCCGCGCTTCTCGCTGCAGCGCATCGCCGCCGGCGTGCTGGTGGCGGCAGCCGGCACCGCCTGGTTCGGCTGGCAGTACATGCAGGAAGAACGTGGGCAGCAGTACGCCACCGCCGTGGGCGCGCGCCAGTCGGTGGCGCTGGCCGACGGCTCGAAGCTCACGCTGAACACCGCCACGCAGGTGCGCACCGCGGTGAACGACAGCGGGCGCAAGGTCTGGCTCGATGCGGGCGAGGCCTACTTCGACATCGCCCACGACAAGAAGCGCCCCTTCGTCGTCATCGCGGGCGACCGCCGCATCACCGTGCTGGGCACGCGCTTTCTCGTGCGGCGCCAGGGCGATCAGGTGAACGTGACGGTGGAAGAAGGGCGCGTGCAGATCGCATCGGCCCAGCCCGGCGCGAAGAGCGCCGAGCCCACCGTGCTCACGCGCAACCAGGCGGCCGTCACGCATGCGGACAACGTGCTGGTGATCTCGAAGGCGCCCAAGCAGGTCGGCGACGAACTCAGCTGGCGCGAAGGCAAGCTGGTGTTCGACCAGACCACGCTGGCCGACGCGGCCGCACAGTTCAACCGCTACAACACGCGCCAGCTCGTGATCGCCGATCCGGCCATCGCGCAGGTGCGCATCGGCGGCAGCTTCGATGCCAACAACATGAGCGGCTTCGTGGCGTTGCTCAAGCAGGGCTTCGGCCTTGCGGCGCATGAGCAGGGCAACGAAATCAGAATTTCGAATTAACAAATTACCGGAATGTGACGGTGCGTTCGTCTCAGTGGGTACCCCAACAAATAACCACGCTGGAGAGACACCCCATGAATCGCATCGCGCCCCGCCCCGGTCTGCCGTCCAAGAAGAAGCGAACGTACGGGGCTGCTGCGCTGCGCCCCTGGGTCATCGGTGGCGCGTGGGCGCTGGCGAGCGGAATGTCCGCACACGCGCAGACACAGGCGCAGACGCCGGTGCATGGCTTCGACGTGGGCGGTGGCGATCTCAAGACCGCGCTCGACGCCTACATCGCGCAGGGCGGCGTGCAGCTGCTCTACAAGGTCGACGATGTGAAGGGCATGGCCACGCGCGGCGTGAAGGGCGCGCTCTCGCCGCAGGACGCGCTGGCGCAGCTGCTCGAAGGCACGCAACTGCGCACGCGCCGCGGTGACGACGGCGCCATCGTGATCTACACGGCCGCTGCGGCAGCGAAGCCGCTGGCCGACGAAGCGCCGCAGTCGCTCGACAGCGTCACCATCACGGCCACGCGCCGCCGCGAGCCGGTGCGCGAGATCCCGATGCAGGTCAACGTGATGAAGGCGCAGGCGCTGGAACGCGCCGGCGCCAAGAACCTGGCCGACTACGTGGCCGAGCAACCGGGCGTGAACCTCACCAGCAGCGGCAGCGTGGGCGGCACGCTCACCATGCGCGGGCTGACCACCGGCCCGGTGCAGGGCATCGCGACCGTGGGTGTGTACGTGGACGACGTGGCCACGGGCCTCAGCTCGGCCGGCGCGAACGGCGGCAACACGCCGCTGGACATGGGCATGCTCGACCTGAGCCACATCGAGGTGCTGCGCGGTCCACAGGGCACGCTGTACGGCGCCGGCGCCATGAGCGGCGTGCTCAAGTACGTGACCAACCAGCCCGACACGATGGAGTTCGCGGGCTCGGTGAAGTTCGGCACGTCGTGGACGCAGGGCGGTGGCCCCAGTTTCACGACCGGCGCGGTGCTCAACGTGCCGCTCAAGGAAGACGTGGCGGCCATCCGCTTCGCCGCCTTCACCGACCAGGTCGGCGGCAGCTACGACGCCACGGGCCTGGCGCGCGGCCGCAACGTCGACCGCGGCCACACCGACGGCGGCCGGGTCTCGCTGCTGCTCACGCCCACGCGCGAACTCACGGTGCGCCTCACGGGCACGGTGCAGGACGTGCATCGCAAGGGCCTGGGCTTCGAAGAGATGGACAAGCGCACGCTGCGCCCCTGGAGCCGGGAGCGCACGCGCCAGCTGTCGGCCAGCGAGTCGTACAGCAACTTCACGCAGCTGTTCGGGCTGGACGTGGAGTACGACTTCGGCTGGGCCCGCCTGAACTCGATCACCTCCACGCAGGACGTGAAGATCAAGAACACCGTCGACGTCACCGGCCTGTATGGGCCGCTGCTGAGCGCGCTGCGCGTGCCGGTGGCCTCGGTGCCGGTCAACAGCACCGTGGAGCAGCACCGCATCAGCCAGGAGTTCCGCCTGACCTCGCGCTCGGGCACCACCATCGAGTGGCTGGCGGGCCTGTACCTGAACCGCGAACGCGGCAGCAACAACGGCGTCATGGACGCCAACCTGATCGGAGGCGTGGGCAGCCTCGGGCTGCTGACGTCGACGCAGTCCTCGCGCTACCGAGAAGAGGCGGCCTATGGCGACGTCACCTGGAACGTGACGCCAGCGTTCTCGCTCACCGGCGGCGTGCGGCTGGCGCGCAACAACCAGAGGTACGACAGCCGCCAGACCGGCCAGCTCGTCGGCTCGGTCGCCGCCAATGCCGCCGGCACCTCGTCGGAAAGCCCGACCACCTACCTCGCCGCGGCCAAGTACACGCTGTCGGAGACGAGCACCATGTATTTCCGCGCGGCCAGCGGCTACCGCCCCGGCGGCCCCAACGTGCTCAAGGCCGACACCGACCGCAACGTGGTGCAGCCGATGTACAACTCCGACTCGCTGTGGAGCTACGAGCTGGGCTACAAGGCCGACCTGCTGGACCGCACGCTGTCGCTGGAAGCGGCGCTGTACGACATCGAGTGGACCGGCGTGCAGCAGCCCACGCGCAGCGGCGCCTTCGTGTTCGTCACCAACGCGGGTGCGGCCCGCATCAAGGGCAGCGAGCTCACGCTCAACTGGAAGCCCAACAAGGAATGGCGCTTCACCGCCAATGCCGCGGCCGTCGATGCGCGCCTGACCGAGGACGCCAAGGGCCTGGGTGCCAAGGCCGGCACGCGGCTGCCGCACACGCCGCGCTTTGCGGCCACGCTGGGCGTGACGCGCAACTTCAGCCTCGCCGATCACCCGGCCTACGTCGGCATCAGCGCGCGCTACACCGGCAAGCGCGACGCGGGCTACCGCGGCAGCACGGCCCTGCCGAGCATCATGATGCCGGCCTACACGCTGGTCGACCTGCAGGCGGGCATCGACTTCAGGACCTTCAGCGTGTCGGCCTACGTGCGCAACCTGACGAACCGGCGCGGCATCGTGTCGATCGAGACCGGCCTCAACGCGAACCCGAACCTGGTGACCGCGGCGCTCGTGCCGGCGCGCACCGTCGGCGTGAACGTCAACGTTCCGTTCTGACATGTCGGGCCTCCCACCGTTCGCGGCACCGATGCCGCTGGATGCGGCCGCCCCTGCGGCCCTGGAAACGACCCGCAAGGCGCCGGCCAGCGCCTGGTATGCGCTGGCGGTGCTCATCATCGCGACGGTGCTGGGGTCGATCGACAAGGTCATCCTCACGCTGCTGACGGAGCCGATCCGCCAGACGCTGTCGCTGTCCGACACGCAGATCGGGCTGCTGCAGGGCGCGGGCATCGTGCTGTTCACCGGCATCGCCACCTTGCCGCTGGGCTGGCTCAGCGACCGCTACGACCGGCGCGTGGTGCTCGCGGCCTGCGTGGTGCTGTGGAGCGCCGCCACCGCCATGCGCGGCACGGCCATGGACTACGGCGTGCTGTTCGTCGCCTCCGTGGGCCTGGGCGTGGGCGAGGCGGGCCTCACGCCCATCACCAACAGCATGATCCCCGACCTGTTCCCGCGTGCGCAGCGGGTGCTGGCCAACGCGGTGTTCGCGCTGTCGGCCATCTTCGGCAGTGCGCTGGGTGCGCTGCTGGGCGGCACCATCGTGCACCTCACCGACGACCTGCGGCCCTGGCTGCCCGTCGCGATGCGGCAGCTCGAAGCCTGGCGCCTGACCTTCTTCGTGCTGGCGTCGGCCGGCATCCCGGTGACGCTGCTGGTGCTGTCGATCCGGCGCACCTCGCGCGGCGGGGCACAGCAAGCGAAGCCCGGTGCACCGGCCGCTCCGAGCGCCGACGCGTCGGCCACCACGACCCTGCGCCAGCACCTGCGCCTGCACTGGCGCACCTTCGCGGGCCTGGTGGTCGGCGTGGGCCTGACCAGCGTGGGCCTGAGCTCGCTGGGCACCTGGCTGCCGATCGTCACGGCGCGCACCTACGGCGTCACGCCGGTGCAGATGGGGCAGGGCATGGGCCTGGCCTTCCTGTGCGGCACGGTGGCCGGCGGCCTGCTGGGCGTGCTGTCGATGCGCTACGTGCAGCCGCGCATGGGGCCGGCGGCGGCGTTGCGCCTGATCATGCTGGGCAATCTCTCGGCGGCGCTGATGTCGACGCTGCTGCTGTTCACGAGTTCGGCCAACCACAACTTCATGCTGCTGGGGCTGCTGGTGGTGCCGCTCATCGGCAGCGCGGTGCTGCTGCCCAACGTGCTGCAGGACGCGGCACCGCCGCACCTGCGTGCCCGCACCATCGCCATGCTCACGCTGGCCAGCCTGCCCTTCGGCGTGGTGGGGCCGCTGATGGTCGGCATGTTGTCGGACGCCCTCAAGTCGATGCCCAACGGCCTGGCGGTGTCGATCGTCGCGACCACGCTGGTCGGCGGCAGCCTGGGCGCCATGGTGCTGCGCGCCACCGAAGGCCCGTTCGTCCGCCTGATGCGCGAAGCGAAGCCGAACTGAGCCTTCTGCTTCGAGATTCCGCTCCTCCCTTTCATCGTTCGTTGTTCCTCCATGTCACAACCACACCCTTCCGCCTCTCTTCCTGACACCGCTTCCGCACTGGCCGCCATCGACGCGCTGGTGGCGCCCCTCAACCGCAGCGACGCGCCCGGCCTGGTGCTGGGCATCGCGCAGCACGGCCGCCTGCTGTACCGCCGCGCCGTCGGCATGGCCAGCCTGGAGATGGGCGTGGCCCTCACGCCGACCACGCGCATGCGCATCGCCTCCACCAGCAAGCACTTCACCGCGATGGCCGTGCTGCTGCTGGCCGAAGACGGCCTGCTCGACGTGGAAGACGCGGTGCAGAAATACCTGCCCGAACTGCCGCAGCTCAGCGCCAACGGCCCCACGCTGCGCCACCTGCTCACGCACACCAGCGGCTGGCGTGGCCACGACGAGCTGTGGGCCATTGCGCACGGCCTCACCTTCACGCCGCCCGGCCCGGGCCTGCCGGCCATGGCGCGCCAGAGCGAGCTGAACTTCGAGCCCGGCACGCACATGGTCTACAGCAACGGCGGCTACTTCCTGCTGGCGAAGATCGTCGAGCGCGTGAGCGGCCAGAGCTTCAACGACTTCTTGAAGGCACGCCTGTTCGGCCCGCTGGGCATGCCCGACACCTCGTCGGTGCAGACCGACCTCGACATCGTTCCCGGCATGGCCGGCCTGTACATGCCCGCGCCCGGCGGCGGCTGGCGGCGCGGCCTGTACCCCTGCGAACTCGACGGCGGCGGCTCGCTGGTGTCGACGGCGGACGACATGCTGCGCTGGCTCGCGCACATGCACGGCAGCGAAAAGATCGTGGGCAGCGCAAAGAGCTGGGCGCTGCTGTCGGCGCCCACCACGCTGTCGTCGGGCGCCAAGGTGAACTACGGCTTCGGGCTGGCGCGCCACCCGTACCGCGGCGTCGAGATCGTCCACCACGCGGGCGCCGTGCTCGGCGCGCAGTCGCAGATGATCAGCGTGCCCAGCCACGGGCTGGACATCATCGCCATGGTGAACGGCGCGCCCGTGTCGCCGGGGGCGCTGGCCCTCAAGGTGATCGAGCTGTTGCTCGGCGACGCGCTCGCACCGCCCGACGTGCGTCCGCTGGCCAGCGCCTTCCCCGCGCTGCCCGGCCAGCGCTACCACGCACCCTCCACGGGCAGCTTGCTGGGCTTTGCGGACGTGGCCGGCAAGCTGGCGATGTCGTGGCAGGCCGGCGAGGCGAAGCCCTTGAACCAGGGCGACGGCAAGCTGTGGCTGGGCCTGCAGGACCTGCCGACGAACGACCTCGTGCTCGACGCCGGCGACATCGACCCGCAACGCGCACCCGACGCACTCGTGCTGCACGAAGGCGGCCAGCCGCGCCGCTTCGAGCGCCTGCCCGAGACCGCGCCCGATGCCGTGTCGCTCGCCGACCAGCTGTGCGGCGACTACACCAGCCCCGACCTCGACGCCACCGCGCAGATGGCGTTGGTCGACGGCAAGTTGCTGCTCACGGTGCAGGGCCGCCACGGCCAGCACGTGTGCGTGCTGACGCCGCTGTCGGCCGACGTGATGACGCTCGCCTCGGTCGATCCGGTGCTGGCCCAGCTGGGCAAATCGGTTCTCAACGTGGAGCGCAAGGGCGGCCGGGTCGTGGGACTGCTGTTCGCCACGACGCGCTCGCGAAACATTCACCTTGCCCGCCAGGAGCCCCGCGCATGAAATTCTTCACCACCCTGTTCGCCACCGAGACCAACACCTTCGTCTCGGCCCCCACCGGCCTCGGCAGCTACGAGGAATACGGCATCTTCCGCGGCGATGCGAGCACACGCGATGCGGCCGGCTATGGCCTGTACGCGGTGGAAGTGCGCAGGCAGCTGGCCGCCGAAGGCCATGAAACCGTCGAGAGCCTGCTGGCCTTTGCGCAGCCGCTGGGGCGCACCGTGCGCAGCGTGTACGAACGCCTGCGCGACGAGATCCTGGACGACCTGCGCAAGGCCGGCCCGGTCGACGGCGTGATCCTCGTGCTGCACGGCGCGATGGTGGCCGACGGCTATGACGACTGCGAAGGCGACGTGATCTCGCGCGTGCGCGAGATCGTCGGGTCGAACGTGCCCATCGGCGTCTCGCTCGACCTGCACTGCCACTTCACGCAGAAGATGCTGAATGAAGCGGACGCGATCATTTGCTACAAGGAATATCCGCACACCGACGCGTTCGAACGCCTGACCGAACTGATCCGCATCGTGGTCGACACCGCGGAAGGCCGCGTGCGGCCCGTGACCGCCGTGCACGACTGCCGCATGGTCGGCAAGTGGCACACCACGCGCGAACCGATGGCCGGCTTCGTGCGCCGCATGCAGGCGGCCGAGCAACTGCCGGGCGTGCTCTCGGTGTCGCTGGGCCATGGCTTCCCGTGGGCCGACGTGCCCGAGTCGGGCGCCAAGCTCTGGGTGGTGACCGACAACGACCCCGCGCTGGCCGCCAGGCTCGCCGAAGAACTGGGCCGCGCCTTCTGGGACCTGCGCCACGAGACCGGCGTGCCCTCGCTCTCGATCGAGGAGACGCTCGCCAGGGCCATGGCCACGCCGGACGGCCCCGTGGTCATTGCCGACACCGCCGACAACCCCGGCGGCGGCGCCACCAGCGACAGCACCTTCATGCTGCGCGCGGTGGTCGAGCGCGGCATCGGCGACGTGGCCTTCGGCGGCGTCTGGGACCTGGGCGCGGTGCAGCTGTGCCGCGACGCGGGCGTGGGCGCGAGCTTCGAGCTGCGCCTGGGCGGCAAGTGCGGCCCGGCCTCGGGCGACCCGATCGACCTGCAGGTGACCGTGAAGAACGTGGTGGAGGCGCATTCGCAGGGCGGCCTCTCGGGCGTGCGCACGCCCATGGGCCCGTGCGTGTGGGTGCAGGCGGCGGACGGCGTGGACATCGTGCTCATCAGCAAGCGCAACCAGGTCATCGGTGCCGACCTTTTCACGGGCTTGGGCATCGACCTGGCGGCCAAGAAGCTGGTCATCGTGAAGTCGGCGCAGCACTTCCACGCGGAGTTCGGCCCCATCGCCAAGTCGGTGCTGTATGTGTCGACGCCGGCCTCGCTGAGCACCGACTTCGCCAACCTGCCGTACCGCGTGCGCGACCTCGACTACTGGCCGCGCGTGGAGCAGCCCGGCCGCCCGTACCACATGGCCGCGCCCGGCGAGCTCTACACCATCGACGGCCTGCGCATGCACCTGCAGCGCAGCGGCCCCATGCCCGCCAGCGCGGCGCAGCCCACGCTCGTGATCGAAGCCGGCGGCGGCTGCGCCTCGCCGACCTACGCACGGCTGCAGCAGGCGCTGGCGGCGAAGCACCCGGTGATCAGCTACGACCGCGCCGGCATGGGCTGGAGCGAGGCCGACGATGCGCCTTTCGATGGCGAGCGCAATGCGCACCGCCTGCATGCGCTGCTCGCCGCCGCCGGCGTGACGGGCCCGATCGTGCTGGTCGGCCATTCGCTCGGCGGCCTGCTGAACCGGGTCTACGCGGGCCTGTACCCGCAACAGGTGGCCGGCGTCGTGATGCTCGATGCGAGTCACCCCGACCAGTTCGCGATGTACGAGCACCCGCCCGAATCGCAGTTCGCGGCCGAGCGCGACAAGCGCGCGAACTTCCAGGCCGGCGGCCCGCCGCCGCCGGAGCAGGCGCCCATCGAGGCCCTGTTCGCCGACATGCCGCAGGTGCTGCGCCAGTTGAAGGCGACCTACACGCCCGAAGCACTCGACACCATGCTGGCCGAGGTGCGCGGCCTGCCGCACGTCGCGCGCCAGGCTGCGGCCTCCCCCGACTTCGGTGCGCGTCCGCTCGCCGTGCTGTGGGCGAAGCAGCAGCCGCTGCCGGCCGGCGCCGACCCGGCGATCGCGGCGGTGCAACAACGCTGGCCCGAGTTCCAGGAATCGAATGCGGCGCTGTCGACGCAGCGCCGCCTGGCCTGCATCGACGGCGCCGCGCACATGACGCTGGTGCTGCTGCCGCCGCTGGTGCAACGCGTGGCCGAGGAAATCGACGGCGTGATGGCGCAGATAGCGTCCGGGACCGGCCGATGACGCCCGTGGCCGAACTCACCACCCCCGCGCTGTTGCTCGACGTCGCGGTGCTCGAGCGCAACTGCGACGCGATGGCGCAGCGCGCGGCGCGCCACGGCGTGGCGCTGCGCCCGCACCTGAAAACGGCCAAGTCGGCCGAGGTGGCGCGGCGCGCCACGCGCGGGCAGGGCGGCGGGCTCACGGTGTCGACCGTGGCCGAGGCCGCCTACTTCGCGCGCCACGGCTTCACGGACCTGACCTACGCCGTGGGCATCGACGCGAACAAGATCGATGCGCTGCACGACATCCAGCGCACGAGCGGCGCGCGCGTGACGCTGCTGGCCGATTCCATCGAGGCCGTGCAGGCCGCCGGTTCGCGCGCGCGGACGCTGGGCGCGACCTTCCGCGTGCTGCTCGAGATCGACACGGGCGGCGGCCGCGGCGGCGTCGGTCCGCACGACGACGACCTGCTCCCGCTCGCACGCGAGGTGCAGCGCAGCGAATCGCTGTCGCTGGCCGGCGTGCTCACGCATGCGGGCCACAGCTACCACGTGCGGGGCGGCACCGCGATCCGCGCCATCGCCGATGCCGAGCGTGCCGGCGCCGTGCACGCGGCCGAGCGGCTGCGCGCGGTCGGCATCCCGGTCGAGGTGGTGAGCGTGGGTTCCACGCCCACGGCCGTGTGCGCGCAGACGCTCGAAGGCGTCACCGAGATGCGCCCCGGCGTCTACACCTTCTTCGACCTCGACCAGGTGGCGCGCGGCATCTGCGGCGTGGAAGACATCGCGCTGTCGGTGCTGGCCACCGTGATCGGCCACAACCCGCGCTCGCGCCGCGTGCTCATCGACGCCGGCGCGCTCGCGCTGTCGAAGGACCAGTCGGCGGCCGAGTTCCGCAGTGGCCTGGGCTTCGGGCTGGTGTGCCAGGCCGATGGCACCGTGCCGATGCCCGGCCTGTGCGTGGCCGAGCTGCACCAGGAGCACGGCCTCATCGCCTGCGAGGGCGATGACAACGCGCAGGCCATGTTCCGCGCGCTGCCCCTGGGCGCCCGCGTGCGCGTGTTGCCGCACCACGCCTGCATGACCGCCGCCTCCTACGACCGCTACCACGTGGTGGAAGGCGCCGGCAGCGACGTGCAGGCGGTCTGGGACAAGGCGCGCGGCTGGCATGCCGGGGCCTGAAGCGAATCTATTTTTTCTGGAGACGACAACGATGACGAAGACATTCCTTGCGCGGCTGACGGCCGCGGCCGCGCCTTTCGTTCTGGCCCTCGGCCTGGGCAGCGCGCCGCAACTGGCGGGCGCCCAGGCCTCGCCGGCACCGCAGGCCGCAGCCAGCGCCGCTGCCGCGCCTGCGCCCGCTGCCGCGCCTGCGCCCGCGCCTGTGGCGGTGCCCGAGAAACCCGCCGCACCCGCCACCGCATCGGCGGCCACCGCCAAGGTCGACAACCCCTACGGCATCGGCGCGCTCTGGTCGCAGAGCGATGCCGTTGCCAAGGCCGTGCTCGCCATCCTGGCGATCATGTCGATGGGCAGCTGGTACGTGATCGTCACCAAGCTGCTCGAGCAGATGCGCATGGGCCGCCAGGCGCGCGCGGTCGACAACGAGTTCTGGAACGCGGGCACCGTGCAGGCCGGCACCGCGCGGCTGGCCGAGGGCAGCCCGTTCCGCTTCATTGCCGACGCCGGCATGCAGGCCACGCAGAAGCACGACGGCCTGCGCGGCAAGGTCGACTTCGCCGACTTCGTCGACCTGTGCATCCACCGCGCCACCGAGCGCGTGCAGCGGCGCCTGGGCAACGGCATGTCGCTGCTGGCCACCGTGGGTTCGACGGCACCGTTCGTCGGGCTGTTCGGCACGGTCTGGGGCATCTACCACGCGCTCACCGCCATCGGCGTGGCCGGGCAGGCGTCGATCGACAAGGTGGCGGGCCCGGTGGGCGAGGCGCTCATCATGACGGCCATCGGCCTGGCCGTGGCCGTGCCCGCGGTGCTGGGCTACAACTGGCTCCTGCGCCGCAACATCGCCGTGATGGACGACGTGCGCGAGTTCAGCGGCGAGCTGCACTCGGTGATCCTGGCCGGCAGCGCCTCGGCCTGACGCGCGCGCCATGGCGATGAACATCCCGGCCGCCGGGGGAGACGAGGAGCAGGCCATCGCGGCCATCAACACCACGCCGCTGGTCGACGTGATGCTGGTGCTGCTGATCATCTTCCTCATCACCATCCCGGTGGTCAATTACTCGGTGCCCGTCGCGGTGCCGAAGGAACGCAACGAGGTGCGCGAGAGCAAGCCCGAGACCGTCGTGATCTCGGTGGATGCCGCCGGCCGCACCTACTGGTACGACACGCCGGTGCGCGACACGCCCGCGCTGATCGCCCGGCTCACCAAGGTGGCCGCCCTGAACCCGCAGCCCGAGGTGCATATCCGCGGCGACTGGCATTCCGACTACGAGCCGGTGGGCCGGATCGTCTACGCCTGCCAGGCGGCCGGGATCGCCAAGGTGGGCTTCATCACCGAGCCGCCCGCGCTGAACTGAGACGCGCACACAGCGAGACAAGCCATGCCAAGAAAAGAAAAGCAGGGGCGGCGCAGCAGCGCGCCCGCAGACGAGCCCATGATGGACATCAACACCACGCCGCTCATCGACGTGATGCTGGTGCTGCTGATCATGCTGATCATCACCATCCCGATCCAGCTGCACGCGGTCAACCTGAACATGCCTTCGGGCAACCCGCCGCCCAGCGACATCAAGCCCGAGGTGCTGCGCATCGACATCGATGCACTGAGCGTCGTGCAATGGAACGGCGAGCCGCTGGCCGACCGCGTCGAGATCGAGCGGCGCTTCGCGCAGGTCGCCGCAGAGGCGGTGCAGCCCGAGGTGCATCTGCGCCCCGACAGGCGCGCCAGGTACGAGGTGGTGGCCGCTGTGATGGCCTCGGCGCAGCGCACGGGCGTGAGCAAGCTGGGCATCGTCGGTGCGGAGCAGTTCGTTCCATGAAGCGCGCCCGCCAGGACTTCAACCCCAAGTCGCGCTTCGGTCCCGTGGGCATCGCCGTGATGGTGCTGTTCCACGTCGGCGTGGGCTATGCGCTCGTGTCGGGGCTCGCGCGCCAGACGGTCGAGCTGATCAAGAAGCCGATGGACGCGACCATCATCAGCGAGATCAAGCCGCCACCGCCGCCACCCCCACCGCCGCCTCCGCCGCCGCCAAAGAAGATCGTGCGGCAGGAAACGCCCAAGCCGCCGCCGCCGCGCCCGGCCTACGTGCCGCCGCCGGCCGTGACACCGCCCGTCACCTCGGCGCCCGCGATCACTGCCGTGCAGAACACCGAGCCCGTGGCGCCGCCGCCGGCCGCGCCGCCAACGCCCCCCGCGCCGCCGGCCCCGCCGAAGGCGACCACCACCGACATCGCGGTGGCCTGCCCGCGGCAGGTCAAGCCCGAGATGCCGCGCAAGGCGCTGGACGAAGGCATCGGCGGCGTGGTGAAGGCCGAGGTCCGCATCAAGGGCGGCCATGTGCAGGAGGTGCGCATCCTGTCGGGCCCGCGTGTCTATCACTCGGCCGTGCGAGCGGCGGTGATGCGATACGAATGCGAGACCTCGGGCGACGCGGAGGTGCTGGCGACGCAGGAGTTCGTCTTTCGCATCGACTAGGGCCTGTTCACACTATTTCAGGGGTCGCGTTGCTTCGCCAAGGGGCTGGCTGCAAGGCGCCCGTGCGCAGCAAGGCTTGTGCCTTGCAAGCGCGGGCAACGCCGCAGACGGCCCCTTGGCGAAGCAACCCGGAGGGAAGCTCGCCCCAGCCCGCCCCTCGGCGTTGCGCTCCTTGATGGGCGGGCTGGGGTGAGCTTCGCGACCCCTGAAATAGTGTGAACAGGCCCTAGCCCGGGAGGGGTGTGTCCGCAAGCCGAAGTGCGCGTTCCAACGCGACCATCTGGACGTCGAAGAACTGCTTGCTCACTTGTGCGTTGGGGAGCGCTGGGTCAAAGCCGTGGACAGCGCTTTCGACAACGCGTGCTGCTCATCCTGTTCAGATCGGACGCACGTCGAAGTAAGCCTCCTCGACATCGCCCAGATCGCGAAAGCCCGCGGTGCGTGCCACGTCGTAGGCCTTGGCCCAGCGCAGGGCCAGCGCGATCTCGTCTTTCGTCAGGTCGTTCTCGCCGGACTCGCTCGCGTTCTGGAAGGCGCGCAGCACCGGCAGCACATCGGCGCCGAGTTGGCGGTCCAGCTCGCGCCGGAAGCGCTGCTCCGCGACCTTTGCGGCATCGACCGCCGGATAGTCGGCGAGCCGCACGCTGTAGGTCACCCGGACCACCGGCTCGGCATCCTCGAACCGAAAGGGCTCGTCTTCGTCTTCCGGTGGGGCCTGTCGGGCGACAACCGGGGCAACCGGCTGCAGTTGCTGGGCTGGCCGCGGAAAGAAGAGTTCAACTTGGTTCATGGTCGGTCAAGGATAAAACCCACAAAACACTGGTTAAATATACAGTAATTTGTTGATTTGCGGGTGCGCGAAACGCCATCCTCGACCGCTGCATTGCAGGGCCGGCGCGGGAATCGGCCCCGGCCTACTGAAGCGACACGGTCTCTTGCGCCGAAAACTGAGGCGTGAGCAAAGGGGGCGAGCTGCTGGAGGAGCCGCTGGCGCCCACAAGATGCAGATCCCGCGGATCGCAAGGTGCGGAAATCGACCTGCCGTCGAACCTCACCCGGATGTGAGAGTAGTTTGCGCTGGCAACGGTGCCGAAGCGACCTTCGCAAATGACGCGGTCACCCCGCTGGAACGACGCGCCGAACCGATCCCTGATGTCTTTGAAGCTCATACCTGGCCTGTGGAAATGGAATCGCCATGGTCGGGGCGACCAGCGATTTTTTCTGTCAGGCGCCGGGTGTTACGAACTGTAGGACAGGCCAGTCGCCGAGCGAGAGACAACACCGATCGGGCAAGAAAAAGCCCGCACGAGGCGGGCAAGGGTAGCCCTGAGAAGGGGAGGAGGGAGAAAACAAGGGGCTACCGAAGTGAAGTCTAACGTACTAATTGCGGCCGTGGGGCACCGTGTTCAAACCGGATTGAAAGTGCGCCCTTCAATTCCAGGCAGTGGAATCAGCGGGATGCGGCCGGACCACCTCCAGCCTAAGCTGGTGTACCTAAAAGCCAAAAGATGCTCGTCGCATGCAGCGATGCATCCCCAAGGAGACCCGCGTGCCCCCAACCTTCGCCCCTTCCCGGCGCCACTTCAACGCCATGGGAGGCGCACTCGCGCTCATGGCATTGGCCCCGCGCGCCTGGGCCGACACCGCCTTCCCCTCGAAGCAGATCCGTATCGTCGTGCCGTTCTCGCCCGGCGGTCCCACCGACCTCATGGCGCGCGCGATCGGCAAGATCATGTCGATCCACCTGGGCCAGCCCGTGATCGTCGACAACAAGCCCGGCGGTGGCGGCGTCATCGGCATGAGCGAGGTGATACACCAGCCGGCGGACGGCTACACGCTGGTCTTTCCGTCGATCCTGGCGGTCACCAATCCGGCACTGATGCCGGGCTATCCCTTCGACACCCTGCGCGATTTTTCGCCGCTGACCGTGGTGGGTTTCGTGCCTCACGCCGTCGTGGTGCGAACCGATTTCCCCGCGCCTGATCTGCAGGCACTGGTGGCCAGCGCGAAAACCAGGCCGGAGGGCTTGTCGTACGGCTCCTCCGGCAACGGCACCTCGGCGCACCTGGGCGCGGCGCTGTTCGCGCAGCGCGCCGGCATGCGCGCGACGCACGTGCCCTACCGGGGCGCCGGCCCCGCGGTGCAGGACCTCCTGGGCGGGCAGATCCAGTTCATGTTCCTCGACATGAGCAGCGCCTTGCCGTTCATCCAGGCCGGCAAGCTGCGCGCGCTGGCCGTCGCGACGGCCACGCGCTTCGAGGGGCTTCCCGCGGTGCGCACCGTGGCCGAGCAGGGCTATCCGGGCTTCGAGGTGCATGGCTGGTACGGCCTGCTGCTCAAGGCCGGCACGCCGGCAGCGGTGGTGCAGCGCCTCTATGCCGAAGTGAAACGCGCCCTCGACACCAAGGAAGTGCGCGACCTCTTCAAGGCCCAGGGCATCGCCCCCGGCGGCATGCCGCCCGAGCAGTTCACGACGCTCGTGCGCAACGACCTGGCGATGTGGAAGCGCACGGTCGAAGAACTTCACATCACGCTGCAATGAAAGACAAGGAGCACCTGCGCATGCACATCGCCATCCCCGACGACTACCAGGACTGCGTCCGCGGCCTGGACTGCTTCTCGAAGCTCGACGCCCACGAGACGCGCATCTTCAACGACACGGTCAATGGCACCGACGCATTGGCCGAGCGCTTCGCCGATGCCGACGCCATCGTGTTGACGCGCGAACGCACCCGGATCGATGCGGCGCTGCTCGACCGTTTACCGAAGCTCCGGCTGATCAGCCAGACCGGCAAGCTCGCCGGCCACGTCGACCTGGCGGCCTGCACGGCGCGCGGCGTGCTCGTGGCCGAGGGCAGCGGGGCGGGGTCCGCCACCGCGGAACTGAGCTGGGCGCTCGCGCTCGCGAGCCGCCGGTACCTGGTCGACGAGGCCAACCGCATGCGCCAGGGGCTTTGGCAGGGGCACCTCGGCCAGCAACTCGGCGGACAGCGCCTCGGCGTCTGGAGCTACGGCCGCATCGGCCGGCAGGTGGCCGCCTACGGCCGGGTGTTCGGCATGAAGGTCTGGGTCTGGGGCCGCGAGGCATCGACCGCCGCGGCGCGCGCCGACGGGTTCGAGGTGGCGCCGTCGCGCGAAGCCTTCTTCGCCGAGAGCGACGTGATCAGCCTGCATGTGCGGCTCACGGCGGACACCCATGGGCTGGTCACTGCCGACGACCTCGCGCGCATGAAGCGCACGGCGCTGCTGGTGAACACGAGCCGCGCCGAACTGGTCGCCGAGGGTGCGCTCGAGCAGGCGCTGCGCGCGGGCCATCCCGGGTTCGCGGCGGTCGATGTCTACGAACAGGAGCCGGTCATGACGCCCGACCATCCGCTGCTCGCATTGCCCAACGTGCTGTGCACGCCGCACATCGGCTATGTCGAGAAGGACAACTACGAGCGCTATTTCGGCATCGCCTTCGACAACATCAATGCGTTTGCCGAAGGGCGGCTCGCCGATGTTGTCAACCCCGAAGCGCTGGAGGCCGCGCGCCGCAGGAGCTGATCCGGCGGCGCGTCCAGGTCACCCGCGTGCGAGCACGGCCACCCCGTCCGCCGCACGCACGCCTTCTCCCTTCGGCAGCACGAACACCGGGTTGATCTCCGCTTCGACGAGCCGGTCGCCGAGCGCGTCGATCATCCGGGAGAACGCGACGATCGCCGACACCAGCGCGTCGACATCGGCCAGCTTGCGCCCCCGGAAGCCGTCGAGCAGCGGCCAGGTGCGCAGCGCGCGCACGAGCGACAGCGCTTCGTCGCGGCTCAAACCGCCGGGCGGCACCATGCGCAGCGCGGTGTCCTTGAGCAGTTCGGCCGTCACCCCACCCATGCCCAGCAGCACCGCCGAACCCAGCGGATCGCGATGGCAGCCGAGGATCAGCTCCACGCCGCCCTCGACCATCTCCTGCACCAGGAACTGATCCGGCCGCACGCCGGTTCGTTCGCTCACCTCGTCGGCCATCCGCTGGAGCCGTTCGCCGACGCGGTCCGCGGCGATGCCGACGGCCACGCCGCCGACATCGCTCTTGTGCGTGATCTCTGACGACAGGATTTTGAGCACGACCTTGCCTTCGCCCATATCGCGCGCCGCCGCCACCGCTTCTTCGGCATTGCCGACGATGCGCTCGCGCACGCAGGGCACGCCGAAGCGCGCGAACAGGTTCTTCGCCTCGGCTTCGTTCAACGGGCCGTCGGGGAGGTCGCCGAAGTCGACGGCTGCGGGCGCGCTCCGTGCCGCAGGTTCTTTCCACTGCGTCGTTTCCAGCATCGCCGCGAGCGCGCTGGTGCAGCTTTCGGGCGCCATGAAGGCGGGAACGCCGCGCCGGTTGAGCAGGCTCGCGATGCCCGGCGCATGCGGGCTCACGAACACGACCAGCGGTTTGTCGCTGCCCGGCAGGCTGTCGCGGATGGCGCTCGCCATCAGGTCGGGCATCGCCAACCCGGAGGAGCCGACGATCACCACCACCGCGTCGTACGTCGGACTCGCCAGCAGCGAGGTGATCGCGCCGCGCAGCAGGGCAGGCTGCAGGCCCGCCAGCGTGACGTCGATGGGGTTGCGGTCGAGCACCGCGTGGTCGCCGGACTGCAGCGCCCGCAGCGCCGCGGCCGTCGCCTCATCGGGCGCCGGCGTCTCGAAGTCCGCGGTGCCGAGGCTGTCGGCCACCAGCGTTCCCGCGCCACCGGTCGATGTGAGCACCGCGACGCGGCGGCCCGCAAGCCGCCGGCCGGTGACCAGCGCGGCGGGCAGGTCGAGCAGGTCGGAAAACGTCTCTGCGCGGATGACGCCGATTTCGCGGAACAGCGCGTCGTACATGCGGTCCGCCCCTGCGAGCGCACCGGTGTGCGACACCGCCGCCGCCGCGCCCGATTCGGAACGCCCGACCTTGAAAACGACGACCGGCTTGCCCTTGCGCGCAGCCTTGAGCGCGGCGGCCTTGAATCTCGCGGGGTTGCGCACGCCTTCCATGTAGAGCGCGATCACCGAGGTCGCTTCGTCGTCGGCCATGTGGTCGATGAAGTCGGCCATGTCCAGGTCGGCCTCGTTGCTCGTGGAGATCAGCTTCGACAACCCGATGCCCCGCGCCGCCGCACGCGACAACAGCGCGCCGAGGATGCCGCCGCTCTGCGACACGACGCCGATGCTGCCGGCCTCGAAGTCCTCCAGTTCCAGCGCACCGGTGGCCGAGAGCGTGATGCGGTCCGTGAGGTTGACCAGCCCGATGGTGTTGGGCCCCAGGATGCGCATGCTGCCTGCCGCTTCCAGCAGTTGTTGCTGGCGCCGCGCGCCTTCCGCGCCGACCTCGGTGTAGCCGCTGGCCAGCACGATGGCTGCCGCGGTGCCGCGCGCGGCAAGGTCGCGCACCGCCTCGTGCGCGCGTTCGGCGCCCAGCAGCACGATGCCGACATCGGGCGCCTCGGGCAGCGACTGCACGTCGGGGTAGCTCTTGAGCCCGCCGATCACATCGGCGCGCGGGTTCACCGGATAGATCGCGCCGCCGAAGCCATGCTTCGTCAGGTAGGCGACCGGACGGCCCGCGGTCTTCGTCGGATCGGCAGAGGCGCCGATCACGGCCACGCTGCGCGGCTTCATCAGCCGCGCGATCGCGTTGTCGGGCAGGGACGTGCTCATGCCGCCTTCTCCTTGCCCGCGTTCAGGAACGCCAGCACCGCATCGCGATGCTGCTGCGTCGTGTAGCAGATGCCCTGCGCCTGGCTGCCCTTGGCAAACACCTGCTCGGCCGGCGATTCGAAGCTCTGGTTCAGGATGGACTTGCCCAGCGCGATCGCGGCCGCCGAGCCTTGCGACAGTTCGGTCGCCCACGCGTGCGCATCGGCGAGCAGGTTCTGCGCGCTCGTCACGCGGTCGACGATGCCGAGCTTCAGCGCTTCATCGGGCTCGACCTTGCGGCCGGTGAAGATCAGTTCCTTCGCGCGCGAGAGGCCCACGCGCCGCGGCAGGAAGTACATGCCGCCGCCGTCCGGAATCAGCCCGCGCTTGATGTAGCTCCACGCGAAGCTGGCCGCGTCGGAGGCCAGCACGAAGTCGCAGGCCATCGCCATGTCGGCGCCCAACCCGTTGGCGCCGCCGTTGACGGCCGCGATGACCGGCTTGGGCATCGTGTGCAGCAGCGACACCGAGTGGTGCACGCGCTGCTGCCGGCTCCAGCCGTTGAAGCCGACCTCGCCCGCGGGCGCGTCCATGCGCCGCTGCATGCCGGCCACGTCGCCGCCGGCGCAGAAGCCCTTGCCGGCGCCGGTCAGCACCAGCGCGCGCACGGTGTTGTCGGCGCCGATCTTCTCGAGCGCAGTGATGAAGTCGCTGCGCATGCCGTCGGTGATGGCGTTGCGCTTCTCGGGGCGGTTCAGCGTCAGGGTCGCGATGCCGGCGTCGATCTTCAGTTCGATCAGCGACGGTGTTGTATCCGTTGTCGTGCTCATGGGGGTGCTCCTCAGTCTGTGGTGATGTGGTTGTCCTTGACGACCTTGCGCCAGCGCACTTCTTCCGCGCGCACGTAGGTGTCCAGTTGCCCGGGCGCGCCGACGTCGACGGCCAGGCCTTCCGATTCGGTCTGCTTGGCGAAGGCCGGCGTCTTGACGGCCTTCCTGACCGCAGCGTTGAGCTGGTCGATCACGTCCTTGGGTGTCTTGGCCGCCACGTAGAGGCCGTACCAGCTCTCGGCCGCGTAGCCGGGCACGCCGGCTTCCGCGAGCGTCGGCACGCTGGCGTAGGCCGGGGAGCGGCGCGCGGTGGTCACGCCGAGCGCGCGCATCTTGCCGCTGTCGACGAAGGGACGCACGGCCGATGCGGTGGCGAACATCATGTCGACCTGGCCGCCCAGCAGGTCGGTCATGGCGGGGCCCGCGCCGCGGTAGGGAATGTGGGTCAGCTCGACCTTGGCGAGGTTCTTGAAGAGCTCGCCGGCCAGGTGCGCCGAGGTGCCGTTGCCCTGCGACGCGAACGTCAGCTTGCCCGGCTTCGCCTTGGCCGCGGCGACGAGGTCCGCCACGGTCTTGTAGGGGCTGTCGGTGCGCACCACCAGCACGTTGGGCGAGACGCCGATCAGCGCCACGGGTGCGAAGGCCTTGTCGGTGTCGTAGGGCAGCTTCGGCTGCAGCCCTGGGTTCACCGCATGCGCGAACGTCGCCATCACCAGCGTGTAGCCGTCGGGCGCGCTCTTGGCGACGAAGTCGCTGCCGATGATCGTGCCGGCGCCGGGCTTGTTGTCGACGATGACGGGCTGGCCCAGCGCCTCCGACATGCCGACGCCGAGCGAGCGCGTGATCGCGTCGGTGCCGCCGCCGGGCGCGAACGGCACCACGATGCGCAGCGGCTTGTCGGGGAAGGCCGCCCAGGTGGCGAGCGGCGCAAATGCGATCAGCGATAACGCGAGCGCGCGAAACGATGTGAATGTCGGCATGCCTGTGTCTCTCTTTGTAGGGGTTGGAAGCGAGCCTTCAGCTTAGGTCGCATACTCCCGCCGCGCACCGGCCCAATTCCACTGAATGGAAGTGGCGGACGGTCCCCGCCTCTGGGAATCAAGGAGACAACATGGCAAGCACGCTCAATCGTTCGCTCGAACGGGGCATGGAAATCCTTCGCGCCTTCCGGCCCGGCTCCACCTTGCTGGGCAACAGCGAGATCGCCGAGCGCACGGGGCTCTCGCCCGCGACGGTGAGCCGACTCACGCAAACGCTGGTGGTGGCCGGCATGCTGGCGCACGACCGGCGCGCGCGCGTACCGGCTGGCCGCGCCGGTGCTGAGCCTGGCGCATGCCATGCGCACCGGCTCGGTCGTGCTGCAGGTGGCCGCGCCGCTGATGCGCACGCTGGCCGAGAAGCTGCGCATCAACGTCGGCCTGGCGGTGGCCGACCGGTCGGAGATGGTCTACCTGGAATCGATTCGCTACAACCGCCGCGCGTCGCTGCGCAACGTGGTGAGCGGGCAGCGCGTGCCGATCGAGCTGACATCGCTGGGCCGCGCCTGGCTGGCCGTCGCGCCGGCCGATGCGCGCGAGGCGCTGTTCGCGGAATTCGCCGCGCGAAGAACCGACTGGCCCCGGCTGCGCAAGGACATCGGCAAGGCTATCGAGAGCGTCCAGCAGCGGGGCTGGTGCGTCGCGTCGTGGCAGCCGGAGGTGGTGGCGCTGGCCGCGCCGCTGAAGCTGGAATCCGCGTGGGGCTACGTGCTGAACGTGAGCGTGTCGTCCACGGAGTCTTCAGGCGACGTGGCAGCGGAACTGAGCGCTCCGCTCTTGGCCCTGGGCCAGAAGATCACCCGCGCGGTGGACACGCGGGAGCCCGCCGGCGAGATGCGCTAGCAGGCCGGGTCGCAAGGTCAGCGGCGGACCTTGCCGTCTTCGGTGAGCATCGACAGCTCCACGTAGTTCGACGCCTTGTGGTCGCGCGCGCTGAAGTCGACGTGGAAGCCGCCGAAGTCGGTGTTCTGCATCGACTCGAGCCCGCTGATCAGCGACTCGCGCGTGGCCGGCTTGCCGGCGCGCTTCAGGCCTTCGGCGAACACCTTGGCCGCCACGTAGCCTTCCATGCTCGAGTAGTTCGGCTTGGCATCGCCGCCGGCCTTGCGCACCGCCTCCACGTACTCGCGCGAGATCGCGGTGCTGGTCGAGAACGGGGAGGGCATGACCTGGCTGATCACCACGCCGCGGGCTTCCTTGCCGAGCTCGTCGGCCAGCGCCTGCGTGCCGACGAACGACACGTTGAAGAAGGTGCCGCCGTAGCCGGCCTTGCGCGCTTCGCGGATGAACGCGGCGCACGCCTTGTAGGCGCCCACCTGGATCACGGCCGCGGGCTGGGCCGCCATGATGTCCTTCACCGCCTTGCTCACATTGACCGAGTTGCGCTCGACCGTGCCGATGGCGACGGGCGCCAGGCCGATGGGCTTGAGCGCACTGAGGACGCCCGAGAGTCCGGCCTGTCCGTACGCGTCGTTCTGGTGAAACACGGCGATCTTCTGGATCCCGAGCGAGGTGAGCTGCTTGACGATGAGCGCGGTCTCGTCGTCGTACGAGGCGCGCACATGGAACACGGTCTTGCGGAACGGATCGCGCAAGGCTTCCGCGCCGGTGAACGGGCCGAAGAACGGGATCTTCGCGGCATCGACCAGCGGCATCGCGGCCATGCAGGTGGGCGTGCCGACGTAGCCGAAGAGGGCGAAGACGTCGTCCTTGATGAGCTTGTCGGTGTTGGCCTTGCAGCGCTCGGGCTCGTAGCCGTCGTCGAGCGTGCGCAGCTCGATGGTGCGGCCGTTCACGCCGCCGGTGGCATTGAGCGCATCGAAGTAGATGCGCGCGCCCTGGTTCATCTGCAGGCCCAGTTGCTCTGCCGGGCCGCTGAACGCGGCGGACTGTCCGAGCACGAGGCGCGCGGGTTGGGCGAAGGCGGGGAGCGCAACCGCGGCGCCCACGGCGGCAAAGCGCTTGATCGCGTCTCTGCGGTGAAGGGAGGTTTTCAGGGAGGACATTGGACAGGTGCCGAGCAGTCGAAAGCCTCTGCAGAACCTGACAGGACCTCCACTGCTCATGTAAGAAGGTGATGCGCAGTGTAACCGTGAGTTCGGGTAAACCCTAAGCCCCGCCGGGCTATCGGACCCCGAACATGCCAGCCGCATTCCCCCACGCCACGCGCTGCGCCACGGCGGGCGGCAGGTCGCCGAGCCAGTTGCGGTAGCCCTGCATGGTCTCGTCGTAGGAACTCCAGCGCTGGTTGACCCAGGTGTCCGAGCCCACGAGGAAGCGGTCGGGAAACGCGAGGATCAGCTCGCGCCACGGCGCGCACAGCTTGCCGCCTTCGCAGGTGAGGCCGGGGCGGTACGACAGCTCGCCCATCAGCTTCGGATAGCGCTCCAGCATCTGCCGCACCCGCGCGATGGGCGCGCCGCCGATGCCGGTATGCGCCCAGATCAGTTGCAGCTCGCGGCCCTGGGTGGGCGAGTGCGCCATCAGCAGGTCGACCGCCTCGTCGTCCACGTGCGCGAGCACCGCGAGCTGGCGCTGCTCGGCCAGCACCATCAGCTTCTTCGCGACCGGGCCGTTGGCGTTGGCGCTCTCGTACAGGTGGAATTCGCCGATGCCGCGGTAGGGGCCGCTCGCGGTGCCGCGCGCGAGCTCGGTCTGCACCATCTCGTAGATGGTCTCGTCGCGGAACCAGTTGGTGTAGTCGGCGCGGTTGCGATAGAGGCGCACGAAGGGCACGACGGTGACGCCGGCATCGCGCGTCTCGCGCAGCGCCGCGAGCGTGCGCGTGCCCTCGTTGGGCCGCGAGTTGCCGACGATGGCGCGCACGCCGTTGCGCTGCATGCGCGCGAGCGCATCGGCCGGCGGAAACGGGCCGCTGCTGCCGTTCCATGCCTCCTCGTTGTAGTGGAGGTGGGCGTCGAAGATCGGGCCGGTGTAGTCGGCCGCTGGAGCCGGGAGGGCGAAGGCCGCGCCGCAGGCCAGCAGCGCAGCGCGGAAGATGGAGGAGGGCGTCATGGGTGTTCCTTGCGAGATGCACGGGGAAGATGAGCGATCGTCGATGCAGAATCGCTTTCGATCAACGGAGCCTTCCCCGATGCCTGTCGAACAAGACCCCCAGTACCGCACGCCGTACGAAACCGGCAACCACAACCAGACCACCACCTGGGCCGAATGCGTCGCCTTCTACGAGCGGCTCGCGAAGGACTTCCCCTCGGTGCTGCGATGGCAGCAGATCGGCACCTCGGACAACGGCATTCCGATGCACGCGGGCATCGTCACCGCCGATGTGCAGTTCGACCGCGAGACCCTGCAACGCCAGGGCCGTCCGATCTTCTTCAACAACAACGGCATCCACCCGGGCGAGCCCGAGGGCATCGATGTCTGCATGGCGCTGGTGCGCGATTTCTGCACGCAGCCCGCGCGGCTCGCTGCGCTGGGCGACACGGTCTTCCTGTTCATCCCGGTCTACAACGTCGACGGCTGCCTCAACCGGCAAAGCACCTCCCGCGTGAACCAGCTCGGCCCGGAGTCGTTCGGCTTCCGCGGCAACGCACGGCACCTGGACCTGAACCGCGACTTCATCAAGTGCGACAGCCTCGCCGCGCAGGTGTTCAACCGCTTCTTCACCGCATGGGACCCGGACGTGATGGTCGACACCCACACCTCCAACGGCGCCGACTACGCCTACACGATGACGCTGATCCCGACCCAGCCCGACAAGCTCGGCGGCGGCCTCGGCCAGTTCCTGCGCAGCCGCATGCTGCCAGCGATCTACGGCGGCATGGATGCGCGCGGATGGCCCACCTGTCCCTACGTGAACTGCGTGGCCGAGACGCCCGACGACGGCATTGCCGACTTTCTCGATTCGCCGCGCTTTTCCACCGGCTACGCGGCCCTGCACCACACCATCGGCTTCATGCCCGAGACGCACATGCTCAAGCCTTACGCCGACCGGGTGGCGTCGATGCGAACGCTGGTCGAGGTGGTGCTGGATTTCACCGTCGCGCATGCAACGGAGATTCAAGCGCTGCGTCGCGAGGCCAAGGCCGGCGCTGGGCAGCAAGCGCGATGGCCGTTGTCCTGGCGTTCTGACCAAAACCAGCCGAACAGCTTTCGCTTCAAAGGGTACGAGGCGGTCTACACGCCGAGCAGCCTGGGCAACTACCAGCGCCTGGCCTACGACCGCAGCCAGCCCTGGGAGAAGGACATTCCGTACTTCGACCGCTTCGTGGAAGACGCGGCCATCGCCGCACCCAGGGCCTATCTTGTTCCGCAGGCTTGGCGCGAAGTGATCGAGCGCCTGGAGTGGAACGGCGTTGCGATGCGCAGGTTGGATGAAGACCAGATCTTCGACAACGCCCGCGTGTATCGCATCGAACGCGTGGCTTCGCGCCCCGGGCCGTACGAAGGGCACATGTTCCACGACGAGGTGGAACTCGTCCCGCACACCGAGACCGTTCTTGCACGCGCCGGCGACGTATGGGTTTCCCTGGATCAGCCGAAGGCCCGCTACATCGTCGAGACGCTCGAGCCCGAAGCCCACGACAGCTTCTTCCGCTGGGGTTTCTTCAACGGCGTGCTCGAAAAGAAAGAGAACTTTTCAGCCTACGTGTTCGAAGACACGGCGCACCGGATGCTGGAAGAAGAGCCGGCGCTGAAGGCCGGCTTCGAGGCATGGAAGAAGAGCAACCCCGAGAGCGTCTCCGATCCGCGTGAGGTTCTCGGCTTCCTCTTTGCGCACGGCCAGCGCCATGCGGAAGCCGGGTGGCGGCGCTACCCGGTGGCCGGCTTGAACTAACGAAGCACCGTTTACTTCGCGGGGTGATCCCGCCGGTACAGCGCCCACTCCTCGATCTCTTTGCCATCGGGCAGTTGGCAGATGCCGTACTGGCCCTTGTCGTTCGACTTCATGAGGGTCTTGCCGCCCAGCTTCTGGCAATAGACCGACGCCGGGTTCGCCATGCCGACCCGGGGCGGTTCGGGCTGGGGTTGCGCACAGGCCGTGAGAACGAGTGCGCAGAAGGGGAGCAACAGGTACTTGGTCATCGGCCCAGTGTAGGTGTCGTCGTCTTCGGCTTCGACGACGGCTCCCACGAATCCGGCGTGGTCGCGACCAGCCCCTTGAAGTCCTTCCACGGCCGCGCGCCCGGCACGGTGCGCCCGCCGACGATCACCACCTTCGCATACGCCACCATGCGTTCGCGCAGGTAGCGCCGGTCGGACTCGGGCCAGGTCTCGATCGAATGCGGCCCGCGCGCCAGCACGATCTCCTTCACGCCGCGGATGCGGTTGTAGGCCGCGACGGTGCCTTCCAGCGTTTCCGCACGGTCCCACAGGCCCTTGCCGAAGAAGGCCGCGGGCCAGCGGTCCATGCCCGCGAGCGGGGCCGAGTTCGGATAGAAAAGGATGTGGTGGTCCGCCGCCATGCCGCCCAGGAACAGGTTGCGGTCCGCGAGATCGGGCGCATCGCCCACATAGCCCGCACCGCTCGCGAACGACGACAGCAATATCGCGCCGCGGATGTTCTTCAGGCCCCGGGGCTTGGCGCAGTTGACCTCCGGCAGGTCGAAGCTGCAGGAGGCGACGTAGTTGGTGGTCATCGCCCAGGCGGTCGACATCGAGCCGCGCGAGTAGCCGCCCAGCACCAGCGGAATCTCGTTGGCCTTCATGCCGGCCAGCAGCCGGCCGCGCGCGGCGGTGCCTTCGAGCACTTCGCCCGAAGGCGTGAGCATGCGCAGGCCCCGGCCGTCTTCCAGCTGGCCGAGCGTGCGGAACACGTCTTCGCCTTGCTCCAGCGTGTTGGTGTCGCTGAACCCGCCCGAGAGCCCTTCGCCGCGCCGGTCGTAGGCCAGCACGTCGAAGCCTGCCTGGTTCAGCGCATGGAGGTTCTCGCGCCACCAGCGCTGGCCCATGGTCTCGGTGGTGGCGTTGGGGAACTGCACCGGCGTGGTCTTGCCCGTCTTCTCGTCGGTGCGGTAGGAGACTTCGTCCGGATGCTGGATTGCCGTGAGCTGCCCGCCGCCGCCCGGCGCCATGATCGCGAGCGCGCGCACCTTGTGGCCCTTGCCGTCGTCCACGCCGGCGCCTTCGATGTACCAGCCGCGCAGCTTGATGTCGGCGGTCTTCTTCAGGTCGATGCGCTCGAAGGCATCGGGCGGCACGGTGAACTCGACCGTGTACGTGCGGGCCTCCGCTTCGGCAATGCCTTCGCGATAGGGCGCCTTCGCGAAGAAGGCGGGCCGGCGGATCTGCTTCAGGTCGACCTGCCCCTCGGGGTTGATCTTTCCGGACGGATCGACCACGCCGGTGGAACGCGTGGCGCGCTCCTTGTTCGGCGGCAGCCAGCGCTGCATCTGCGCGTCGATGCGCTTGAAGCAGGCCGCATCTTCCTTGCAGGCGCGCCAGCGGGCCTTGAGCTTGTCGTCGGTGAATTCGCTGATGTGATAGTCGCCGCCCGCGTAGCTGGCCGGCGTGGGGTTGGCCGTGAGCAGCAGCGGCACGCAGACGGTGGCGCCCGTGCCCTTGGGGCCCTGGTGCAGCAGGTAGCCGGGCAGCATCGCGTTGCGGTCGGTGCCGACCCATGCGGTGCAGTCGGTGGGCGGCGGCGTGCTGTTGTCGGCCTGGCGCTTGGCCTCGGTGGTGCCCGTGCAGGCCGACAGCGCGAGCAGTGCACTGAGGCCCAGCGTGCAGAGACTTCGTTCGAGGCGGGGCGACAGGTCGTTGATGGTCATGCGGGCGAGGGCTCGTGCAGGGAGGCGTGCCATTGTGTGCGCCGTCCGTGACGAAAGCGGCGGGGGCAATGGCGCTTTGTGATGCGGGAGGGCTCCTACCGCAGGCAGTGTCCGCGTGCGATGTCGAGCAGCGCATCGACCAGTGGTGTCCGCACGGTCGAGCGTTGCCAGCGCACCTTGCCGATGGCGCACATCAACCGCCACGGCATCGCGTCCGGCTGCAGCCGGGGCTGGGTGGCTCAGTGGAACGCGATTTCAGTCCGATCGCGACAAAGCAGGTCTGCGGAATTTATTGCCGCTCTGGTAATAGTTCCTTGGGTTGCGCGGGGGCGAGCCACTACCCTCGACCCCCTCATATGGAAGCAATCCCCTTCGCCATCGACCTGCCGGAGCACTGGACCGGCTCCTTCAAGCTCACGCAGACACCCGCCGGCAGCTATGTCGGCATGGCCAGCCTGTGCTTCGGCGGCGCTCCCCGATGGGTGCTCGTGATCACCCCGCAACTCAGCCTGGATGCCGCCATGGAGCGCGTCAGGCTCCGGGTCGGTCACTTCATCCGCGAGCGGAACGCGAGGCCCGGCGCCTGACGCCTGATGCCGAACCCCCGGGGCCTGTGCAACACGGCCCGCAAGTTTTGTAGCCCACTGTATCTACCCGCCCGCGCCGTACGCGGGCATTCAAATCCCCCGCTTCGAGGACACATCGCAGATACACCGCGCGGTTCCACTGACTTCATCGCAAACGCAATGGAGAAACCGATGTCCGAAGAAATCAACCGCCACCGCCGCATCTTTTTCGGCGCGGCGGCCGCAACGATCACCGCCGCGCAGTTCGGCGTCGTGGGAAGCGCCAGCGCGCAGACCGTCGCCGCGAAGCCGGCACCGTCGCTGGGCAGGACCGGAGGCAACACCTCGTTCGCGGCCATCAAGCAGATCGATGCGGGGCTCCTGAACATCGGCTATGCCGAAGCCGGCCCGGCCGACGGCCCGGTCGCCATTCTTCTGCACGGCTGGCCTTACGACATCCACAGCTTCGTCGACGTTGCCCCGATCCTGGCAGCGGCCGGGTACCGGGTGATCGTTCCGCACCTGCGCGGCCATGGCTCCACGCGCTTTCTCTCGGACAGCACCGTCCGCAATGCCCAGCAATCGGCCGTGGCACTCGACATCATCGCGTTGATGGACGCGCTCAAGATCCAGAAGGCCAGCATCGCCGGCTTCGACTGGGGCGCGCGCACCGCCTGCATCCTGGCGGTGCTGTGGCCGGAGCGCTGCAAGTCGCTGGTTTCCGTGAGCGGCTACCTCATGACCAACCTGGAAGCCGGCAAGAAGCCGCTGCCGCCCAAGGCCGAGTTCGACTGGTGGTACCAGTACTACTTCACGACGGAACGCGGCCAGGCGGGCTACGCCCAGTACCGGCGCGAGTTCGCCAAGCTGATCTGGGAGACGGCATCGCCGAAGTGGAAGTTCGATGCCGCCACCTTCGGGCGCAGCGCCGCGTCGTTCGACAACCCCGACCACGTCGCCATCGTGATGCACAACTACCGCTGGCGCCTGAGCCTTGCCCCGGGCGAGGCGCGATACGACGAGCTGGAGAAGCGGCTCGCCCCGGCCCCGGCCATCGGCGTGCCCACGATCACGCTCGAAGGCGATGCCAACGGCGCGCCGTTCCTCGATCCGTCGAAGTACCGCAACAAGTTCACCGGCAAGTACGCGCACCGCACGCTGCAGGGCGGCATCGGCCACAACCTGCCGCAGGAGGCGCCCGAGGCCTTCGCGCAGGCGGTGATCGACGTGGACCGGTTCTGATCAGCCGGCGGGCGTCACCGTCAGGTAGAACGGCGTGAGCGTGCCCGCCACGGGCCGCAGGAGCTTCAGCAGCAGCGGCCGCCCATAGCCTTCGCCCGCCAGCCGCTTGAGCAGGTCGGACAGCTGCGCGAGCGACGTGCCGTCGCAGCCGACCAGGATGTCGCCGTTGCGCAGGCCGTCGCGTGCCGCGGCCGAGCCCGCCACCACCTCGACGACGCGCACGCCGGTCGCGACCGGCCAGTCGTTCTCACGCACCCAGCGCCGCGGCAGGGCGACGGCCGCGCATTGCACGCCCAGCTTGCCCCGGCGCACGGTGCCATGGCGCATCAGCTCGCCGGCCACCCAGCGCGCCGTGTCGATCGCCACCGCGAAGCTCAGGCCCTGCGCCGACGGAATCACCGCCGTGTTCACGCCGATGACCTGCGAGCTGCTGTCCAGCAGCGGGCCGCCCGAGTTGCCGGGGTTCAGCGCCACGTCGGTCTGGATCACGTCCTCGATCATCCGGCCGCCGCGCGAGGGGAGGCTGCGGCCCAGTGCGCTCACGATGCCGGCAGTCACGGTGAAGTCGAAGCCCAGCGGGTTGCCCACCGCCACGGCCAGCTGGCCGGGCTGCAGGCCCGCTGAACTGCCGAGTGGCAGGAAGGCGCTCGGGTGCGACTCGAAGCGCAGCACCGCGATGTCGGTCGATGCGTCCATGCCGACGAGCCGGGCGGCGCTTTCGGTGCCGTCGACGAAGGCCGCGCGCAGCTCGCTCGCGCCCACGACCACGTGCGCATTCGTGATCGCGAAGCCATCGGGCGTGAAGAGAAAGCCGGAGCCGCTGCCCTGGCCACCCGCATTGCCGCGCTGCGGCTGCTTTCGCACCTTGATGTGCGCGACGGCCGCGCTGGCGGTGTGGGCCACCTGGGTGACGGTGGCCGAGTAGGAGTCGAGAAGGAATTCGTCGCGTGAGCCCATGGGAGCGCCTCTTTCAATCGGCATGTCCGAAAGAAATGGCGGCGCTCCCGGGTGTTTTCAACCCGGCTGCAGGCTAGGACGAAGCCACGGGTGGCACCGTGGCCGCGGCCGTCGGCGAATGCTGCAGCGCGGCGGGCAGGCGGTGGTCCAGCCAGTCCATGCGCCAGGCCAGCACGACGAGCGCCAGCACCAGGACGACTGCTGCGGTGACACCGGTCTTGCCGTGCCGGTCGCGGTACGGGTCGCGCGCCACCCGCCGCGCGCCCGGCGGCACGTGCGCGGTCTGCGAGAGCATGCCGCCCAGCCGCACATTGACCTTCATCCGACCGTTGATGGCCCAGCCGCTCGCGTCCAGGATCGGCCCCAGGCTGCGCTGCCGCAGCTTGAGCCAGGCGATCAGCATGCTCGGCCCGGAGATCGCCGCCACGATGCCGATGAGTGCCACCGGTATCCACTGCCCCAGATCGACGAATTTGCCGAAGATCGCGACCAGCACTGCGCTGATGCTCCCGAGCGCGACGCCGATGGCGGCCACGGTGCCGACGTCCACGCGCCCAGCGGTGCGAGGCGCCGCAGCCGGCGCCTTGGCCGCGCCCGCGGCCTGGTCGGAGGTCGTGAGCCTGGTTGCAAAGTTCGTCAGCGTGCCCTGGCCGACCGCCTCGCTGGCGGCCGCGCGCTTGGCAACCTGTTCCTCGATCACCCGCACGAACTTCTTGTAGGGCGCGAAGAAGGCCTGCGCCACGCTGGTCGGGTTCTCGATCAGCTTGGTGATGGTGGCGTCCCAGTCGCGGCCCTGGCGGTCGTAGAAGACGCCGTTGCGGCCGACGAAAAGGAAATCGATGTCGCCCGCGGTGAACGCCGCGACGATGCTCATCTTCTGCCCCTGGCGCGTGCAGTCGCAGTACGCGAGGCAGGTCTTCGCAAGGCCCGCCAGCACCGCGTGCTTGGCCGTGTCCTGCACCTGCACCGTGAGCTCGCAGCTGCGGCCATCGAGATAAAGCGTGCCGGCCTGGAAGATCGCACCCTCGCGCCGGTAGAAGGCCTTGAACGACACGAAGTTGTTGAGCAACACCACCAGGTCGCGCTGCAGCCGGATCAGCTTTTCCAGGTCGACGAGCAGGTTGTTGTGCGTCTCCGCGGCTTCGTCGTCGTGAAGCAGCGCGAGCAGCGCCTCGCGGGTGTGCAGCAAGGCGTCGAGCCGTTCGAGTGGCAGCGCGGCGGCGGCGTTGTCGGGCCGCTCGGCCATCAGCGATTGCAGCGGCGCAAGCTGCTGCTTGATGGACAGCCACTCCGTTTCCGCGAGTTCGTCGCGCGCGCCCAGCAGCGGCGTGACGGCGCGATCGGCGAACGTGGCGATGTCTCCGGTCCACGCGGGGTTGATGCGGTTGCCATGCAACGGCAGCACGCAGTGCGGCGTGACGGGTGCGAGCGGCAGGTCGGCAATCGGGTCGGCGCTCAGGTCGAGCTTGTTCGCGCCGAGTGCGTCATAGGCTTCGGGCGAGGGGTTCAGCGCCGTCACAGCCTGCGCATCGAAAGCGGCGACCCGGCAGCGCGCGAAGTAGTCGTCGAGCTTGGCCTGCACCTTGCGGGTCGCGTCGGCGGCGGCCAGCGTGGGTTCGCCGAGCGGCATCAGCGTCTTGTCGTTCGCGTCGGCCTTGGCGTGCCAGTCGCGCGCGGCCTGCACCTCGGCGAAGAAGGCTTCGACGCGGGCGCGGTCGACGCCCGGTGTTTCCTTGTGCCGGTCGGGCACGCTGCCGTGGGTGCGCATGATCTCGGCGACGGTTGCGCGCACCGCATCGTCGTGCGTCGTCTCGGGCGTGATCACGCCGTCGCCGTTGAAGCGCATGGCGGACAGCAGCTCGCCGCGGTCCGCGATGTCGGCCAGCGTGAGCATGGCCGAATCGGGCTTGCCCTGGATCTGCAGCAGGCGGCGCGCCTCCTCGATCAGGCGTGCGCCGTCAGGGTTGTCGGCATCGAGGTCGTCCAGCGCCAGCACGTCGCTGCCTTGCAGCAGCACGTCGGGGTTGCGCAGCCGCGCACACACCCATCCGCAGGCGGCGACCACCTCGGGCGGGCGCACGCGGCCGTCGCCGTCGGCATCGATGAGGTCGAGCGTGCGCGCATCGAAGTCGATGCCGCGCGTCGGGCAGGCAAGGGCGACCCACAGCTTCTGGTCCAGCTCCCCGAGGCGGGCGATGTCCTCGCCCGTGCGGAAGATGACCTGGTCGGCGCCCCCGACCCGGATGAATTGCCAGCGGTGCGGTGCCGGCGTCGTCGTCAGCACTGCACGCATCAGGAAACGGCAACCTTCTTGTGCTCCCCCAGTTCGGGCGTGTTGCCGGTGACGACGGCCTTGGCCATCTTGAACAGCTGCACCATCTTGCTGTCGCCCACGTCCCAGTATTCGGCGCGCAGCACGCTCACGGCCAGGAGGCCGAGGTTGGTGTCGGTCGGACCCTCGGGGAACCAGGCCTTGGCCATCTTGGTGAAGAGGGCTTCCTTCTTCGCGGGGTCTTCGAGCAGCGCCGCATGGCCCGAGACGGAGACGTAGCTGTCGTCGTCGGTGTTCGCGTAGGAGACGTTCACGGTCGGATCGGTCGCGACGTGCCGTGCGATCTCTCCGTCCTTGGGCACGAAGAAGTAGAGCGTCGCGTTTTCATCGACGTCCTGGTTCTGCGTGGTCAGCGGATGGCTGTGCAGCTGGCCGTCGGCATGGCGGTGCGTGAGCATGCCGAAGCGGGTGTCCTTGATGAGCTCCCAGAGCTTGCTGGTGTTTCCGGTGGTGGCGGTCATGGTGGTTCTCCGTGGGTTGGTGACTTCAGGAACCACCGTAGGTGATCGCGCGGCGCCGGCATGAGGACACACGGCGCACACCCATGTCGTCCGGCGCCGACATCCAGGCGCCGGACGACCGTGTGGCTCAGGCCGGTTCGCCCATGAGCTCCGCCATCAGCTCTTCCTTGCGCGCCGCGAGCTGTTCGCGCATGGCGACCAGGTCCAGCTTGGTAGCGCGCGCCTTGGGGAACATCTCGTTGCGCTCTTCCTTGACGTGGTGGTCGATGTATTCGCCGAGCACCTTCACCTTGGCGTCGAACATCTCGTCGATGTCGGTGGCGTCCTGGAGCTGGGCGATCAGGTCCTTGGCGGTGGCATGCTCCACCTCGGCTTCGTCGAGCAGGTCGGTTTCCTTGATGGCCTCGCGCACGGCGGGGTAGAAGATCTCTTCCTCGATCTGCGCATGCACGGTCAGTTCCATGCAGATCTGGTTGGCCAGCTCGCGCTTCTTGTCGGTGGCGCTGGCGGCCTTGGACTCCATGAGTTCTTCATACGCGGAGAACATCTTCTTGACGTTCTTGTGGTCGGTATCGAGCAGGCTGCAGGCATCGGGCTGTGCGCGCTTGGTGGTGGGCATCGTGGGCTCCTGGTGGGGTGGTGGGGAACGCAAAGATGCGCAGCACGGTGCAGAGGCTGCGTAGGAATTCATCGCATGCGCATGCAAGGCGCGCAGCACGTCCTCGCGCCTACTTCTCTTCGGTCTTGAAAAGCCCCCGCACGTTCAGCGCCGCCAGGCACACCTGCAGCGCGATCAGCGCCCACGCCTGTGTGTGCACGCCCCACACCACCCACAGCACATTGCTCGCCAGGAACACCCAGAAGCCGACGTTCCGGCGGCCTTTCGCATTCGAGCCCACCAGCCAGGCGGCGGCGACCGAGGCGGCGAAGGCCGGCCATTGGACGAGGGAGAGGATTTCCATGATGGGCGTGCTTGTATGTGGATGTTCGTGGACCGTAGCGCAGCCCGCGGCCACCGATCCGGTGCTTCCGCCGACGCGCGACGTGGGCCGGTTCTCACATGCATCCGTTGGGGAGCGGCGCAGATTGAGGGCCGATCACAAAGAAAGACAAGGCCACCCATGGACACCACATCACCGCCGCTCGACGAGCGTCTCGTCACATTCACCTACCGGGGTTGGATGTTCCAGTGCCGCGCAGAGCGTATCGACGACCTGACCTACCGGCCCGTCGTGCGCTGCCTTGGCCACTCGGACAACCCGGAAGACATCGAGTTGCCCGACGACACCGACAACGCCTCCTACGGCACTGAAGTGGAAGCGCTGCGCCATGCCGAGCAGCAGGCGGTGCGCTGGGTGCACGACCGCACCAGCGACGGACAAGGGCAGATGTAGAGATGTAGATCCGGGGCGTTTCAGCCCGCGCCGTGCACCAGGCGTTCGAAGACGTCGTCGGTGCCCATCTGGCCGCCCTTGAGCATGATCTCCATGCCGTCGAGCCGCGCGTCGTCGCTGTGCACGCGGCACAGCGAGGCGCCGGCGCCCATGTCGGCCATGTAGGAGAGGCCCCATGCATCCAGCGCCTGCACGCCGTGGCTCGAGGTGTCGCCACCGGCCACGCCTACACGGCGCAGCGGCGTTCGGGCCAGCACGCGAACCAGCAATTCACCCCCGGCACGTGCGAGCGCCTGGGCATCGACGTCCAGCGAGGGCGAGTCCTGCTCGGGTGGGCGGGTGCAGGCGAGGACGTTGTGGCCTCGGGCGAGCGCCTGTGCGATGTCCAGGGCATGGCGCTCCAGCGCGGGCGCATCCTGCCGGGCGAGTTTCGGCGCGTCGAGCCAGACGATGTCGAATGAAGGTGATGCCGCCATTTGCCGCGCCGTGACGGGCGAGAGGCTGCCTGCAAGCACGAGCACGGGGCCGGTCGCCGGTGTCACGACCGGCGGCGTCGCTTGCGCATCGGCGCGCGGGCCGAGCGCCGTGGCCAGCGCATCGACCACGCTGCTTGGACCCACTGCCAGCAACGTGTCTCGCAGGGCCTGTGCCCACAGCACCTCGCCGATGGCCGCCAACTGCGCCGCATCGGCCACGTCGAACAACACGGCTTCGGGCGGTGTCGTGGGTGAGGACGGGTGCAGCGTGCGCTGCAGCGCCTCGCCGAGCGCACCGGCGCCCTTCGACGCGACCGTGAAGGGAATGGAGCGCACATCGGCCAGGCCTTGCCCCGCCAGGTGCAGTCGCAGATCGGCTTCATGCATCGGCGTCACCGGGTGCCGGCTCATCGTCGGATGGCGGTCGATGCGGAACACCTCGCCGCCCGCGCCCGCCGCCGCGAACAGGTTGCCGAAGAGGCAATACCGACCGAGGTTCGGTTGCCCGCCCACGATCGCCATCCACGGCTGCTCGACCGCACCACGCAATACACGCACGGCGGCGCCGATGGAGCCGATGTGCGGCGCGCTGTCGAAGGTCGAGCAGGTCTTGTAGTGCAGCACGCGCGCGCCGAGCGCGCGGAACAGCGCAGCGACGGGCGCAAGTTCGGCCTGCATCGCTTCGGGCGTCATGGCGCGCGCCGCGCCTGCGATGCCCAGCACGTCGAGCGGGCCGGCACGTTCGAGCCGCGCGGCATCGGGCGTCTCCAGGAACAGCAGGGCCCGAAGCCCGGCGCGGGCCGCGGTGCCGAGCGTGTCGGTCGCGCCGGTGAAATCGTCGCCGTAGTAGACGACGGCCGGGGCCGGTTTCGCTGGCGTCACGGTTTGCCGAAGAAGGCGAGGGCGCGTGCGAGTTCGGGCGCGTGCTTCGCGGCGTCTGGCAACGCCGTGCCCGCGCGCGCGGCCGACCAGGCCTGGCGAATGCTGGTCACGCCGGCTTCCGCGCCGTCCGGGTGCGCGAGGATGCCGCCGCCGGCCATGAAGAGCAGGTCGTCGCTGCCGATGGCGGCCCAGGTGGCGGGCACGGTGCCGGCCCACTGGCCCGAGGAGAACGCGGGCATCACCCGGTCGTCCGCCGCATCGGTCAGCGGCGTGAAGCAGTCGCGCGCCGACTCGATGACTTCGCTGTCGGGCTGCGAGAACTTGCCCTGCAGGCCGTGCACGTGCATGTGGTCCACGCCCGCGAGGCGCCAGAGCGTCTGGTACGCCTGGAACGAAATGCCCAGCAGCGGATGCCGCGACAGCGCGCCGTACCCATTGCGGTGGCCGTGCAGCGCCAGGCCCGTGTGGCGCCGCAGCGTCTGGATGCCCGAGTGCCCGCACCAGTTGAGGCTGGCCATCACGCAGGAGCCGCCTTCGCGCTCTACGAGATCGGCATGCCGCTTCATCGCATCGGTTTCGTCGGTGATGTTGAAGGCCACCATCACGTGCTTGCCGGTGCGCTCCTGGTGCGCGCGCACGACCGCCATCACGGCCGGAACACGTTCTTCCAGCGGGGCATGCGCGGGATCGGCGCAGACCTCGTCGTCCTTGATGAAATCGACGCCCGCGGCGCACAGCGCTCATCGCGGGCAGCCTGAGCTACAAGGCGCACGAGGAGCGCGAGGCCGGCTTCCTGCACGTCATCGACGAGATGTTCCCGCGGCTCGAAGTGGTGGGCCTGCGCGAAGGCCAGGACGACGCGGGCAAGAACTACCGACAGACGCGCGCGCTGCTGGAGCAACACCCCGACATGGGCGGCATCTACAACATCGGCGGCGCCTCGGACGGCGTGGCGCGTGCGCTGAAGGAAGCGGGGCGCGAACAGAAGGTGGTCTTCATCGGCCACGGCCTCACGCCCGACACGCGCGCGCTCTTGATCGACGGCAGCATGGACGCGGTGATCACGCAGAGCCCGCACACCACGCTGATGAGCTGCGTGCGCATCTTCACCAACCTGCGCGACAAGCGCGAGGCGCTCAGCGGCGTGGAGACTACGCGCAGCCAGGTGATCTTTCGCGAGAACCTGCCTTAGGGCGGGTCTTCGAAGAGTGATTCCGATGGGGGGAGCCTGGTGGAAAACGTCGCGGGCCGCGAGGGCCGTACCCGTCTCCTGGCACTTCCAGAATATAGCTCACATGGGGCCTTGCAGAAGCCCCGGGGGTGTACTTCAGAATCGCCGGCCCTGCCGGAGTCGGCGGAAATTGGAGTCACGAAATGCATTTGTTTTTATCTATGGAATGGTTGCGGATCGGAGCGCGGCATTGAGTGCGCACGCGGTGTTGATCGCCGGCGGTGGCCCGACCGGGCTGATGCTTGCGGGCGAACTGGCGTTGGCGGGCATCGATGCCGTTATCGTCGAGCGGCGCGAGAACCAGGAGGTCGACGGCTCGCGCGCGGGCGGCCTGCATGCCCGCACGCTCGAGGTGCTCGACCAGCGCGGCATCGTCGAGCGCTTTCTCGCGCTGGGGCAGGTGCATCGCGCCGTGCATTTCCGTACGGCGATGGACATCGGCGACTTTCCTTCGCGCCACAACTGCACCCTCGCGCTGTGGCAGCGCCACACCGAGCGCCTGCTGGCCGGGTGGGTCGGCGAACTGGGCGTGACGGTCCATCGCGGATGCGAAGTGACGGCGCTCGCACAGGACGATGCGGGCGTTGACGTCACGCTCTCCGACGGCCGGCAACTGCGAGCCGAGTACCTCGTCGGATGCGACGGCGGCCGCAGCCTGGTGCGCAAGACGGCCGGTATCGGCTTTCCCGGTTGGGAGCCGACCACGAGCTGGCTGATGGCCGAGGTGGCGATGACTGCGGAGCCGAAGTGGGGCTTTCACGAGAACGCGTTCGGCATCCATGCGATCGGCAAGGCCGAGAACACCGGAAAAGCCCTGGCGCGCGTCGTGCTGACCGACCGGCAACTGCAGCGCGACGCCAACCCCACGCTGCACGACGTGCGCGAGGCGCTGGTCGCGGTCTACGGCACCGACTTCGGCGCGCACAGCCCCACCTGGATCTCGCGCTTCACCGACATGACGCGCCAGGCGGACGCCTACCGCGACCGGCGCGTGCTGCTGGCCGGTGACGCAGCGCACGTGCATCCGCCGATCGGCGGGCAGGGCCTCAACCTCGGTCTGCAGGATGCGGTGAACCTGGGGTGGAAGCTGGCGCAGGTGATTCACGGCACGTCGCCGGACAGCCTGCTCGACACGTACCACGCCGAGCGCCACCCGGTGGCGGCGCGCGTGCTGCGCCACACGATGGCGAATGTCGCGCTGCGCCGCACCGACGACCGCAGCAAGGCGCTGGACCAGACGCTCGCCGAACTGTTCGCGATGGACGAACCGCGCAAGCGGCTGGTCGCGGACATGTCGGGCCTGGGTGTTCGCTACGACCTGGGCGAGGGGCACCCGCTGCTCGGGCGGCGCATGCCCGATCTCGATCTCGTCACCGCGAAGGGGCCGCTGCGGGTCTTCACGTTGCTGCATGCGGCGCGGCCGGTGCTGCTCAATCTCGGCGCGCCCGGCGGCTTCGACATCGCGCCGTGGGCGGACCGGGTCCGTCAGGTTGATGGCAGATACGAGGGCGTGTGGGAGCTTCCGGCCATCGGAGAGGTCACGGCGCCCGCGGCCGTGCTGATCCGGCCCGACGGCCATGTGGCGTGGGTGGGCGATTCGGCGCAGCAGGGGCTGGCCGAGGCACTGACCACCTGGTTCGGACCGCCTGCTGCAGCTTAGGCCGACGCCGTCATGCGCTGCAGCAGCGGCTGGCGCGCCAGCACTTCGTCGCGCGGCCCGTGGTCGAGCACATGGCCGGCCTCCATCAGCAGCACGGTGTCGAAGCGCTCGAGCAGGCTCAGGCGGTGGATCGACGCGATCACGCAGGCGTTGGGGAATGCGGCGGCAATGCGTTCGAGCACGCGCGCTTCGGTGCTGGCATCGAGCGCGCTGGTCGGCTCGTCGAGCAGCAACAGCGAACTGCCTTCGGCCGCAAGCACGCCGCGCGCGAGGCACAGGCGCTGGCGCTGTCCGCCCGAGAGATTGAAGCCGCGTTCCGACACGGCGGTGTCGAGGTCGCCGTGGTTGGCCTTGAGCACTTCGTCGAAGGTGCTGGTGTGCAGCGCGGCGAGCAGGCGCGCATCGTCCGCCGGCTGGCCGAAGGCGAGGTTCTCGCGCACGCTGGCCTCGAAGAGTTCGGTCTCCTGCGGGATCAGCGTGGCGAGGCGGCGCAGTTGCGGCCAGTCGACCGGCTGCCCGTCGAGCGTGAGCGTGCCGGCATGCGGTGCATAGAGGCCGGCGAGCACGCGCAGCAGCGTGCTCTTGCCACCGCCGCTCGGGCCGACGAGGGCCACGCGCTGCCCGCGGCGCAGGGTCAGCGCCACGTCGTGCAGCCCGCTGCGCGGCGGCTCGGCCGCATCGGCAATGGGCTCGCCGCGCGGCGCGTACTTCCACTGCAGCGCATCGACGCCGAGCTGCGCCCATGTCGCGCCGGCATCGATGCGCTCGCGCTCGGGCACCTGCTCTGGAGAGGTCGCGAGCACGTCGCCCGAAGGCGCCTGCCAGATCGGCTCGGCGCTCGTGTAGTCGGTGTGCATGCGCGCGAAGAAGCTGAAGTTGGCGGCCACCGAAGTCACCACGCCCGCCGCCTGCTGCGCGTACTGGTAGATCATGAACACCGCGCCCAGCATCACCGCCTGCCCCGGCGTGCGCGCCTGCCACACATAGATGACGACCAGCCCCCAGGTCAGCGCGAGCCCCATCAGGTCGACCGCGAACCACTTGCCTTCGTTCAGCACCACGGTGCGCTTGAGCGGCAGCGAGATCGCCGCCATGCGACGGCGCAGCAACAGGCGCGACGCACCCTGCAGCCGAAGGCCGATCACGGTCGATGCGTTGCCCAGGAAGTCGAGCAGCGCGGACACATAGCGCCGGTCCGCATCGTTCTCGGCGCGCGCGAGCTTCATCAGCGCGCGGTCGATGTGCACGATCACGAGGCCGATCAGCACATAGCCCGCGAGCGCGGTCACCCCGCTGGTGCGCGACAGCAGCGCGAGCGCCACCAGCGGCCCGACGAAGTTGACCGCGTTGGTGAGCCAGATGAACTGGTTCTGCGCGAAGTCCGCGAGCGCGCGGCTGGCCTGGTGCACGCGGTGCTGCAGTTCGCCCGAGTGATGGCCGTCATGCCAGGCCAGCGGCGCGGCGGCGATGCGCGCGTAGAGCTCGTCGGCCAGCCGCTCGCGCACCTTCAGGCCGACGTTGCGCTCCAGGATGCGCCCCGGCCCGTGCAGCGCCCAGGCGCCGACATACACCGCGGCCAGCGTGCCGATCCAGCGGCCCGCGCCGCCGAAGTCGCTGCGCTGCAGCGCATTGATGGCCTGGCCGGCGAGGTAGGGCAAAGTCAGGCGGATCAGCTGCGAGGAAGCCAGCAAGGCGGTGGCACCGAGCAATTGCCCGCGGGCGCCGGCCGCGAAGTGCCACAGCGCGGCATAGAGCGCGCGGATCGCGTTGCCGGGGTCGTTGGTCTCGGTCGTCTTCTGCATGCGTGGTCAGCCCGCCTTGCGGAATGTGAGGTTGATGCGCAGGCTGCCCAGCGCCGGATGCGGCCGGTCTTTCAGCGGCAGCACGCCGTGGTAGCGCAGCCGGTCTTCACCGCCCCAGACCACGACATCGCCATGCTTCAGCGCAATGCGCACCGCCTTGTCGCCGCGCTCATGCCCGCCGAACAGGAACACGGCCGGCATGCCAAGCGAGACCGAGACGATGGGCGCGCCGTAGTCGTGCTCGTCCTTGTCCTGGTGCAGCGAGAGGCGCGCGCCGGGTTCGTAGCGGTTGACGAGGCATGCATCGGGCGCGAAGCCGTCGAAGCCGGCAGCCGATGCGGCCTCGCGGGCCAGGCGCGCGAACGATTCGGGCATGGCAGGCCACGGTTTGCCGGTGTCGGGATCGGTGGGGCTGTAGCGGTAGCCGCGGCGGTCGCTGGTCCAGCCCAGCGCGCCGCAGTTGGTGAGCGCGACCGACATGGTGAAGCCGCCGGGGGTGACGAGATGGCGGAACGGGGCGTCTTGCGCAACCGCCCCGACGGCCGACAGCAATTTGTCGGCAAAGGGCAGGGCGAAACCGGGGAGGACGAAGGCGCCAGGTCCGATGGGCTCGCGCGCTTCGCGGGGTGGATCGTCGAACAGGTCGAGCGTCATGCGGCAGGCCGGCCCGCGCGGGCCGGCGCGAAAACGCCTAGCGGACCGTCGACATCACCGTCGCACGGCACCGGGGCTGGTCGCGGGGCGCGAGCAGGTTGCAGTTGTCCAGCGCGCGCTGCTGCATGTCGCTGAGCTTCGGGCGTTCCTGCTGGTACTGCGGCTGGCGCTGGTACTCGGGCACATAGACCGGCGCGGGCTCCTGCCAGCGCTGGCGGCGCTCGTATTCGCGGCGCTGTTCGTACTCGCGCCGCTCGTAGTCGCGGCGGTCCTCGCGCTCGCGGTCGTTCCGCAGGCGCCTCATGCAGGAATTGAAATCCATGCCCGAGCGACCGCTGGCGCAATAGCGGCGGTCGTTTTCATAGACGTAGTCGCCTTGGGCCATCGCGGGGATGGAGGTCATGAGGCCGAGGAAGGCCATGAGTGCGAGTTTTTTCATGATGAGTGGCCTGTTCTGTGATTGCCGTGTATCTGTCTGTGCAGTGTGAGAGGTCTGCCGTGAACTGAATGTAGCCGGTCGTCCCGCGCACATGTCAGGTCGAAGCTGCCGGTGCCTGCGATGCCTCCTCAACGCTCGGGCGCCGCAATCAGTCGACGCGACCTCGCGCATGCACGTGCCTTTACACAGCCGCATCCCATGAAGAGGTGAATGAGTACCAAGGGTTTCACTTATTGAAGCCACGGGGCGAACGCCTAAGGTCCAACCCCAGTGGACACCGTACGCCTCGACATTCAAGTGCCCGACGGCTGGACCTGCTGGATGGAACTCGCCCGCACGCCGCATGGCACCTATGCCGGACTCGCGGAACTGAGCCACCAGGGCATTGCGCGCTGCGCGCTGGTGATCACCCAGCAGCTGTCGTGGGAGTCGGCCGTGCAGCGCGCGACGCTGCGGGCGGACCATTTCGTGCGGCAATGGATGCCGCAGCGCAGCGAGGGGAGCGACCTCTCGGGCGCCACCATTCCCGGCGACGCCTGAGGGCTGCCCGTCGAGCGGCGCGACAAGGGGGCTTCCTGCGCGACCGCTTGCGCTCATGGTAGAAACCGCGAGCCGCGGATGTCCTGCATTCCGCTTCGTGCGCTGGCCCCACCTCTCTCGCTTCCATGTCCCACATCCCTGATCGGGCTGAAGAAAAACCGCGCGCCCGGTGGCTGGCGTGGCTGATCGTCGGCGTCATCGCGCTCTGCATGGCCGGTTGCGCGGGCCTGCCCACCGACGTGCAGCGCAAGCCCTCGAAAGCCATCGCCGACGGCGCGGACACCCTGCTCGGCCGCCTCGTGAAAGCGGCCGCGCCGCCAGGCGAACCGTTGAGCGGATTCCGCCTGCTGCCGATGCCGCAGTTCTCGCTGCACGCGCGCATCGAACTCGCACGCCGCGCGCAGCGCTCCATCGACGTGCAGTACTACCTGGTGCAGAACGACGAGACCGGCCGCTACCTGCTGCGCGCCCTGCGCGATGCGGCGGACCGCGGCGTGCGCGTGCGCCTTCTGGTGGACGACCTCTACACCGCGGGCGCCGACCCGCTCTTCACCAGCTTCGCCTCGCATCCGAATGTCGAGGTGCGCCTCTTCAATCCGTTCCCGGCCGGGCGCGACCGCTTCGGCACGCGCTGGGCCGCGTCGCTGTTCGACTTCGACCGCGTGCACCGCCGCATGCACAACAAGCTCTACGTGGTGGACGACACGATGGCGGTCATGGGCGGGCGCAACATCGCCAACGAGTATTTCCTGCGCGACGGGGGCTCGAACTTCATCGACATCGACACGCTGGTGGCCGGCGCCGTGGTGCCCCGGCTCTCGTCGCTGTTCGACATGTACTGGAACAGTCCCTACGTGTACCCGATCGAATCGCTGGTGGCCAAGGGCAGCAAATCGCCGAAGGAGCTGCGCGCGCTTTTCGACCGGCTCACCAGCGGGCCCGAGACGCTGCACCCCGAGGAGCCCGGCTCCACCGACCTGCTGGGCAACAACCCGCTGGCCAAGGACCTGGACGCGGGCACGCTGAAGCTGGTCTGGGCGCGCGCCGAGGCCTACGCCGATCCGCCGGCCAAGGCCCTCGCGCCCACGCCGGAAGGGCGAGGCCTGCCCGCCGACGAGGCGAGCGAGAGCGTGCTCTTCAACGTGCGGCGGTATCTGCGCGGCGCGCAGAGCGAGATCATGCAGACCACGCCCTACCTGATTCCCGGGCGCGGCGGCATGGAGTCGATCCGCATCATCCGCGGCAACGGCGTGAGCTACAGCATCGTGACCAACTCGCTGGCCGCCACCGACGAATCGCTGGTGCACATCGGCTACCGGCGCTACCGCGCCCAGATGCTGCGCCTGGGCGTGGAGCTGTATGAACTCAGCCCCAAGCGGGTGGAGGAGACCAAGCGCTTCGGCATGTACGGCTCGGCAAGCGGGCGGCTGCACGGCAAGTCGGCGGTGATCGACCGCAAGACGGTGTTCATCGGCTCGATGAATTTCGATCCGCGCTCGGAACTGCACAACACCGAGATCGGCATCTTCATCTTCAGTCCGCAGATCGCGCAGCAGCTCACCAGCCTGATCGGGTTCATCCGCCTGGACGGCGCCTACCAGCTGCAGCTCGGCCCCAAGGGCGGCATCGAATGGGTGAGCCCCGCGTCGGGCGATGCGGCCGACACCATCCTGCACACGGAGCCCGAGACGCATTTCTGGGCGCGCTGGAAACTGGAGCTGCTGGCACCGCTGGTGCCGGAGAGCCTGCTCTAGCGCCATTCGCTGGCCACCCATTGCTGCCGCAGGTATGACCATGCGACGGCCCCGATCGTCGGCCGCGCCAGCGCATTGCCCGCCGTCGCTCAGTGCGCCGCGATGGCCATGAGAACGATCACGAGCAATCCAACGTAGATCCTTGCGTGAACCCGATCCGGGATCCGTCCGATCCAAGGTGAAGCCACTCGAATGCCGACCCAGGTGCCGACCACCAGGACGGCCGCAGCGCGCAGATCGACGTTTCCGAGGTACCACGCCCCGAATGAAGGTGTCGGTCCAGCGGACAAGGCGGCATAGGTGGCCGTGCCCGCCAGCGCGACGGGCAGCGACAGCGGGTTGGCCATGGCGGTCGCACGGCCCATCGCGATGCCGCGACGGCGCATGAGGGGAACCGTCATCACACTGCCGCCGACGCCGAGGAACGCGGCGACCCAGCCGATGACCAGGCCCGACAGCGCCGTGGCGATCGACGAGGGCGCTGCACGACCTTTTGCAGGCTGCGACAGAAATCCGGGCCGCAGCCAGCAGTCCAGGATGGTCAGCGCGAGGTAGGCCGCGAACGCCCAGCGCAGCTCCTCCCCATGGACGGTCGCTGCTGCCAAGGCCCCGGCCACCGCACCCGCACCGATGAATCCCATCAGGGGGCTGAGCTGCGACCAGTCCAGCGTCCCTGCGCGCTGGTGACGCAGGGTGGCCAGGAGGGCGCCAAAGATCATGACGCAGGTGGAGGTGGCGACCGCGATCTGCATCGCAGACCGTCCGATGGCACTGTCGGCGGCGTTCAGCTGGGACAGAAGTCGATAGAGCAAGGGCACGACGACAAATCCGCCGCCGAAGCCGAACAGGACGGTGGTGATGCCCGTCAGGCATCCGCAAACTGCCAACAAGAGATACAACGACACGAGGCCTCCATGGGTACGAGAGCCCTCAGGTTAGGGTGAGGCCACCTGGCGCGCTTGCGATGTTCGGTCAACAATGTTTGCGTTTTCGCCAATCATTCAAAGCCGTGCGCAACCAATCGCTCGAGAGCCTCGATCACACACCGCGTGAAGTTCTGGCCATCGGCACCGACTACGCGCCGGGCACGCTGCTGGAGACGCACAGCCACCGCCGCGCGCAGTTTCTCTACGGCGCGACGGGGCTGATGGAGGTGGGGACCGACGACGGTGCCTGGGTCGTGCCCCCTCACAGCGGTGTCTGGATCCCGGCAGGCAAGCCGCACCGGGTGCGGATGGTGGGCGTCAGTACCCGAAGCCTCTACATCGAGCCGGCAGCGGTGCCGCGCCGCGGTGCGCTGTGCGAGGTCCTGGCCGTTTCGCCATTGCTGCGCCACCTCCTGATCGAGGCCACGGAGTTGCCGGCGCTCTACGACCGACGCGGCCGTGATGGCCTGTTGATGGATTTGACGCTGCAGGAAGTGGGTCGTGCGGCTGCACTGCCGTTCTTTGCGCCGCTGCCGGGCGACGATCGGCTGGCCGCGCTGTGCATCGCATTTCTCCATCGGCCCGACGTGCGCACCTCTCCGATCGCCTGGGCGCGACAGCTGCACCAGAGCGAACGCACCTTCAGCCGCTTCTTTCGCGCGCAGACCGGCATGTCATTCCTCGAATGGCGACGGCAGGCGTGCCTCCTCTCGGCCATGGCACAGTTGGCGACAGGTCGTTCGGTGACGGCCGTGGCGCTTGAACTGGGCTACGACAGCCCCGGTGCTTTCTCCACCATGTTCCGCAAGAAGCTCGGCCAGCATCCGTCGAACTTCATCCTTGCAAAGTCAAGCGAGAGCGATGGCGCGGCGTTCATTGCCCGGTGACCGGTGCCTGCACCGGGGCGGGGGGCGCGCCTAGCGGACGGTGGACATGACCGTCGCGCGGCAGCGCGCACGGTCCTGGCGAGTGGGCAGCACGATGCAGTTGTCGAGCGCGCGCTTCTGCATGTCGCTCAACCGCGGACCTTCGCGCGACTCTTCGGGCTCGTAGTAGTAGGGCTGCTGCGGCGGCGGCCGCCCGTAGTAGTCGTAGTCGCGATCGCGGCTGTGGCGGGTGGTCTCGCAGCCCGCGAGGCTCGTCAATGCCAGAAGACCGCCCCAGAAAAGAATCAGGTTCAGGCGCAAGTTCGTTCTCCGTTTCGAGGGGGCGGACGGCAAGACGCGCCCTGTCCCGGTGGCAAGGAGCTTAGTCCCGTGCCGGGCGGACAACCTGAAGAAATGATGAACGCCGAAGGGTTACTGCTGCAGGCGGCCGTTGAGGTACGGCTCGGGATCGACGGCGGTGCCGTTCTTGCGGATCTCGAAGTGCAGCTTCACGCGATCGGTGTCGCTGCGGCCCATCTCGGCGATCTTCTCGCCCTGGCGCACGACCGCGTTTTCCTTCACGAGGATGGTCTGCGCATGCGCGTAGGCGGTGAGGAAGGTCTCGTTGTGCTTGACGATGACCATGTTGCCGTAGGAGCGCAGTTCGCTGCCCACGTACACCACGCGGCCATCGGCCGACGCGACGATCGGGTCGCCGAGGTTGCCCGCGATGTCCAGCCCCTTGTTGCGCACGCCGTCGAAGCGGGCGATGGTGGTGCCGCTCGCGGGACGGATGAAGAGCGCCTGTTTCGCCGGGGGCGGCGCGACGGTCTGGCCGGGCCGTGCCGGCGTCAGGGGCGTGGTGTCGCAGGCGGCGAGGGCTGCGGCCATCAGTGTTGCGACACCGGTGCGGAAAAGAAAAGTCTGGATGTGCATGGCGCTGTTGGAACGGGTTCGTTGCGGAGGGTTCCTGCGGACTGGCACGCCGGGCGCGCCACGCGGACGATGCTAGCAAACTCGTGCGCACTCTCCGGAAGAGCGGAATGCGCGAAGGGCTTATCGCTATTTCAGCGGGATCGGCGTGCCGCGATCGATGGGCACCGCGGTCACGCTGTTCTTCGGCGAGCCGTCGATCAGCAAGTCGGAGTAGGTGAGGTAGACCAGCGTGTTGCGCTTGGCATCGACCATGCGCACCACGCGCAGGCGCTTGAAAAGCACCGAGAGCCGTTCGCTGTATACCTCTTCGCGCTTGGGCAGCGGCTGCGTGACGTTCACCGGGCCGACCTGGCGGCAGGCGATGGAGGCTTCGGCCTTGTCCTCGGCCACGCCGAAGGCGCCGGCAATGCCGCCGGTCTTGGCGCGCGAGACATAGCAGGTCACGCCGTTGACCTTGGGGTCGTCGTAGGCCTCGATCACGATCTTGTGGTCGGGGCCGATGAGCTTGAAGGCGGTGTCGACTTCGCCCACCGTTTCCGCCCTGGCCGCCGAGGCCGCCAGCGCAAGGCCGAGGCTGGCGCCACAGAGGAGGGTGGCGCGGAGTGTCTTGTTCATAAGTTTCGTCAAACGATGCTGAGTTCGTGCACGCGGTCGAAGCTGCCGCGGCGGCGGTCTTCGAAGAAATGTTCCAGCGCCTCGCGCACGGTGCGAAAGGCGATCTCGTCCCAGGGGATCTCTTCCTCGGTGAAGAGCTTCGCCTCGATGGTCTCGTGGCCGGGGTCGAACTTGTCGTCCAGCAGCCGGGCGCGATAGAACAGGTGGACCTGGCCCACGCGCACCACGCTGATCACCGCGAACAGGCCCTGCATCTCGAAGTTCGCGCCGGCCTCCTCGTCGGTCTCGCGGGCCGCGCCCTGCGCGGTGGTTTCCTCGAGCTCCATGAAGCCCGCGGGCAGCGTCCACTTGCCCCAGCGCGGCTCGATGTTGCGCTTGCACAGCAGCACCTTGTCGCCCAGGACCGGGATGGTGCCCACCACGTTCAGCGGGTTCTCGTAGTGGATCGTGTGGCAGGCCGGGCAGACGGCGCGCGGCTTGGTGTCGCCGTCGTCCGGGATGCGGTAGACCACCGCGGTGCCGCAGTTCTTGCAGTGCTTGATGGGGACGCGCAGGAGCATGGGCGGTGCTGCCGTCTTCAGGCGATCTTGACGGTGAGCGTCGGCAGGCCGGCGACCTTGCCCACGAGCGTGTCGCCCGAGACCACGGCCGCCACGCCTTCGGGTGTGCCGCTGTAGATCAGGTCGCCGGGTTGCAGCTCCCAGGCGGCCGACAGGTGCTCGATGGTTTCGGCCACGTTCCAGATCAGCTTGCTCACGGTGCTGCGCTGGCGGTCGGTGCCGTTCACTTGCAGCGAAATCTCGGCGTTCTCGGCATCGCCGGCCGCGGCCACCGGCACGATCGGGCCGATGGGCGCGCTCTGCTCGAAGCCCTTGCCGATGTCCCAGGGGCGGCCCTGCTTCTTCATCTCGCCCTGCAGGTCGCGGCGCGTCATGTCCAGGCCAACGGCGTAGCCGTAGATGTGCTTGTGCGCGTCGGCGGCCTTGATGTTCTTGCCGCCGGTGCCGATGGCAACGACGAGTTCGATCTCGTGGTGCAGGTTCTTGGTGAGCGAGGGGTAGGCCATGATGCCGGTCTGGCCTTCGTCGACCACCACCAGCGCGTCGGTGGGCTTCATGAAGAAGAAGGGCGGTTCGCGGCCGGTGAACCCCATTTCCTTGGCGTGATCTTCGTAGTTGCGGCCCACGCAGTAGATGCGGTGCACCGGAAAGCGGGCCGGCTGTCCGGCCACCGGAACCGAAACGGTGGCGGGCGGGGCGAAAACAAACTCGGAAGCCATTGCGACGTGTCCTTTTTCAGCGAAACGGGAGGGGAGACCGGCAGTGTGCCAGAGGCCGCAGAGGGTTGCCGGAGTGCGGGACCGGGGATTTTCGGGCGCTTCACAATAGGCGCCCTGCGTTTCCCTCGTGCTCTTTCCTCGATTTTCCCCGCCACACCATGCCCATCCGAATCGGCAAAGCCGGTAAAGCCACCGCCTTCAACGAACTCGGCCGCCAGCGCGACGATGAGGGCGACCAGGACGGCGCCCTGGAGGCCTACGCCCAGGCGAGCGCCGTTCATCCGGGCTGGTCGGTGCCCTGGTACAACGCGGGGCTCATCCACAAGTACCGCGGCGAATGGGCGGCATCGCTCCAGGCCAATGCCCGCGCCGTGCAATGCGAGCCGGGCAACGAGGGCGCGCTGTGGAACCTGGGCATTGCCGCCACCGCGCTCGGCGACTGGACGACGGCGCGGCGGGCCTGGCAGCAGTACGGCATCCAGGTTCCCCAAGGCGAAGGACCGGTCGACTTCTTCATCGGCCTCACGCCGATCCGCGTGCATGGCGACGAGGCCAGCGAGGTCGTCTGGTCGGACCGCATCGACCCGGCGCGCGCCATCCTGCGCAACGTGCCGTCGCCTGCCTGCGGGCACCGCTACGGCGACCTGGTGCTGCACGACGGCGCGGCCAACGGCTATCGCAAGCGCGGCGAGCGAGAGGTCCCGGTGTTCGATGCGCTGGAACTGATCGCGCCTTCGGACTACTCGACCTACGAAGTCTCCGTCGACGACACGACGCGGGAAGACATCGACGCGCTCATCCAGCGTTTCGAATCCGCCGGCGCCGCCGCCGAGAACTGGACCACCAGTATCCAGGTGCTCTGCAAGGCCTGCTCCGAAGGTCGGCCCGACGGCCAGCACAACCATGCGCCCGGCGAGCCGCCCGAGGCCTTCGGGCCGTGGCACGTCGACATCGCCGCGCGCGAGGAGGCGGACGTCAGCCGCATCCTGGACGAATGGCGCCAACTCACACCGAAGGCCGGGCTGCGCGACTTCCGCTGCGTGCTGCAGGCCGCACCCCGCTCGTAGTACAGCGCTATCCTTGGAAAATCATGAAGCTGCATAACTATTTCCGCTCCTCCTCCTCGTTCCGCGTGCGCATCGCCCTCAGCCTGAAGGGCCTGGACTATGAGTACGTCCCCGTGCACATCGCGCGCGGCGACCACCGCACCGGCCCGTACGCCACCCTCTCGGCCGACAAGCTCGTGCCGCTGCTCGAAGACGAAGGCGAGCGTTTCTCGCAGTCGATGGCCATCATCGAATACCTCGACGAGACGCACCCCGAGCCGCCGCTGCTGCCGAGCGACCCGGTGGGCCGCGCCCATGTGCGCGCGCTGGCGCAATCGATCGCCTGCGAGATCCACCCGCTCAACAACCTGCGCGTGCTCAAGTACCTCGTGAAGGACCTCAAGCTCGACGACGAAGCCAAGAACGCCTGGTACCGCCACTGGGTGCGCGACGGCATGCTGGCCTTCGAGCGCCAGCTCGCGCTGTACCCCGGCAGCACCTTCTGCTATGGCAACACGCCGACGCTGGCCGATTGCTGCCTCGTGCCGCAGGTCTTCAACGGCCGCCGCTTCGACTGCGACTTCAGCGGCCTGCCGCGCAGCATGGCCGCCTTCGACGCCTGCATGCAGCTGGAAGCCTTCCAGCGCGCGCAGCCCTCGCAAGCCCCCGACGCGGAAGCCTGATTGAACGCCGCCGTCATCGATCCGCGCTGGCTCGTGCCGGACTGGCCCGCGCCGTCGAACGTGCGGGCCGTGTGCACCACGCGCGAGGGCGGCGTTTCGCACGGCCGCTACCAGAGCCTGAACCTCGGCGATCACGTGGGCGACCTGGCCGCCGACGTGGCCGAGAACCGCCATCGCCTCGGGCAGGCCATTGCCGCGCGGCCGGTTTTCCTGCAGCAGGTGCACGGCACGGGCATCGTGACGCTCGACGCCGAATCGGGCCTCGTGCGCGACGCCACGGTGGCCGATGCCTGCACGGCCACGGCGGTCGGGCTGGCCTGCACGATCATGGTGGCGGACTGTTTGCCCGTGCTCTTTACCGACGAGTCGGGCCAAAGGGTGGCAGCCGCGCACGCGGGCTGGCGCGGGCTTGCCGGTGGCGTGCTCGAGGAGGCGGCCCGCTGCTTTGCGCCCGAGCCGCAGGCCGGGCCCGCGCATGGCGCCAACAGGGTCATCGCATGGCTCGGTCCGTGCATCGGCCCGAAGGCCTTCGAGGTCGGGGCAGAGGTGAAGGCCGCCTTCGAGGCACATGCGCCGGAAGCTGCAAACTGTTTCAAGCCTGCAGGCGCGCCCGGCAAATGGCTCGCGGACCTGCCCGCGCTCGCGCGTCAGCGGCTGCGCGCGGCCGGCGTCGATGCGGTGCATGGCAATGACGGTGGCGACGAATGGTGCACCGTCGCCAACCCCTCACGTTTCTTTTCGCACCGGCGGGACGGCGTCAGCGGGCGCTTCGCCGCGCTGGTCTGGAAGGCCTGAGTCTTCCGCTACTTTTGTCGCTGCTTCTGCAGCGGCGCGGCGTGCCGCTTCCTGTGCGTCGGCCTCCCGCTGCTTGATCGCGCGGCGCCGCCCCGGCGTTCCCATCAGGTAAACCACCAGTGCCACCGGCGCCAATCCGTACAAAAGAAATGTGAAGATGGCACCCAGCACGGTGCCCGTGGTGTTGGTGGCTTCGGCCACCGCCATCATCACGGCAACGTAGAGCCAGCCGATCACGATCAGATGAATGAACACGGGAAGTTTCAGTCGGTAAGAGGAAAGAGCGGCGTTGTGGGTGCCGTGCGAATGCAGGATACTCAAAACACGCACCCATCCGGATTCGATTCAGGCGAGGACCAGGAGACATGATGAAGCAACAAGCGACGGGGGCGGATGCATTCGCGCCCTTCCAGCAGGCACTTTCAGAGGGATGGACCCAGGCGCTGGCATCGTTCCAGCAGTCCGCCGCCAAGGGGGGCTCGGCCTTCGATGTCGGCGGCAGTCCGCTGTGGCAGATGCCGCAGGGCGCAAAGATGCCCGATCTGCCGAAGATCGCCATCGACCCCCAGAAGCTCCAGTCCATCCAGCAGCAGTACGTGGCGGAAGCCACGGCGCTCTGGGGCCAGGGCTTCCAGGCCAGGCCCGAAGGCGACAAGCGCTTCGCGTCCGATGCCTGGGGCAGCAACCCGCTCGCGGCCTTCTCGGCGGCGGTGTACCTGCTCAACGGCCGCACCATGCTCAGCATGGCCGAGGCCATCGATGCCGACGAAAAGACCAAGGCGCGCCTGCGCTTCGCGGTCGAGCAATGGATGGCGGCCTCGTCGCCCAGCAACTCGCTCGCCTTCAACGCCGAGGCCCAGAAGAAGGCCATCGACTCGCAGGGCGAGAGCATCGCCAAGGGCATCCAGAACCTGCTCCACGACGTGAAGCAGGGGCACCTGAGCATGACCGACGAGAGCGCCTTCGAAGTGGGGCGCAACGTGGCCACCACCGAGGGCGCGGTGGTGTTCGAGAACGAGTTCTTCCAGCTGCTCGAATACAAGCCGCTCACCGCCAAGGTGTACGAGCGGCCCTTCCTGCTGGTGCCGCCGTGCATCAACAAGTTCTACATCCTCGACCTGCAGCCCGAGAACTCGCTGATCCGCTATGCGAACGAGCAGGGCCACCGCGTGTTCGTGGTGAGCTGGCGCAACCCCGACGAATCGCTCGCCAAGGCCACCTGGGACGACTACATCGAGAACGCCGCGATCCAGGCGATCCACACGGTGCAGGACATCAGCGGCAGCAGGCAGATCAACACGCTGGGCTTCTGCGTGGGCGGCACCATCCTGAGCACCGCGCTGGCCGTGCTCGCGGGGCGCGGCGAAAAGCCTGCCGCTTCGGTCACGCTGCTCACCACCTTTCTCGACTTCAGCGACACCGGCATCCTGGACATCTTCGTGGACGAGACGATGGTCGCGTACCGCGAAATGCAGCTGGGCAAGGGCGGCCTGCTGCCCGGCGGCGACCTGGCGTCCACCTTCAGCTTCCTGCGCCCCAACGACCTCGTGTGGAACTACGTGGTCGGCAACTACCTCAAGGGCGAGACGCCGCCGCCTTTCGACCTGCTCTACTGGAACAGCGACGCCACCAATCTGCCGGGCCCGTTCTACGCCTGGTACCTGCGCAACACGTACCACGAGAACAAGCTCGCCAAGCCCAATGCGCTCACCGTGTGCGGCCAGAAGATCGACCTGGGCAAGATCGACATCCCGGTCTACATCTACGGTTCGCGCGAAGACCACATCGTGCCCATCGGGGGTGCGTATGCCTCCACGCAGTTGCTGCCGGGCAAGAAGCGGTTCGTGATGGGCGCCTCAGGCCATATTGCCGGCGTGATCAATCCGCCCGCCAAGAAAAAGCGCAGCCACTGGATCCGCGACGACGGCAAGTTCCCGAAGACACAGGCCGAGTGGCTGACGGGGGCCACGGAGCACCCCGGCAGCTGGTGGACCGACTGGGCACAATGGCTCAAGGGCCACGCGGGCAAGCAGATTGCCGCACCCAAGATCTACGGCAACGGCAAAACCTACAAGGCCATCGAGCCGGCACCTGGGCGCTATGTGAAGGCAAGAGCCTGATCCCTGCAACCTTCGATTTCAAATCACCTCAACGGAGAACCACATGGAAGACATCGTCATCGTTTCGGCCGCACGCACGCCGGTCGGCAAGTTCGGCGGCTCGCTCGCCGGCATCGCGGCCACCGAGCTGGGGGCCCTGGTCATCAAGGAGGTGATTGCGCGTGCCAATCTCACGGCCGAGCAGGTCGGCGAGGCCATCATGGGCCAGGTGCTGGCGGCCGGTGCCGGCCAGAACCCCGCGCGCCAGGCATGGCTCAAGAGCGGCGGCGCCAAGGAAACACCGGCCCTCACCATCAACGCCGTCTGCGGCTCGGGCCTGAAGGCCGTGATGCTCGCGGCGCAGGCCGTGGCCACGGGCGACAGCGAGATCGTGATCGCCGGCGGCCAGGAGAACATGAGCGCCGCACCGCACGTGCTGCCCAACTCGCGCAACGGCCAGCGCATGGGCGACTGGAAGCTGGTCGACACCATGATCGTGGACGGCCTGTGGGACGTCTACAACCAGTACCACATGGGCATCACCGCCGAGAACGTGGCCAAGAAGTACGGCATCGACCGCGCCGCGCAGGATGAGCTCGCACTCGCCAGCCAGACCAAGGCTGCCGCCGCACAGGACGCCGGCAAGTTCAAGGACGAGATCGTCGGCGTGAGCATTCCGCAGAAGAAGGGCGACCCGATCGTCTTCAGCCAGGACGAGTTCATCAACCGCAAGACCAATGCCGAAGGCCTGGCCGGCCTGCGCCCCGCCTTCGACAAGGCCGGCGGCGTGACCGCGGGCAATGCCTCGGGCCTGAACGACGGCGCTGCCGCCGTGATGGTGATGACGGCCAAGAAGGCCGCCGCCCTCGGCCTGAAGCCGCTCGGCCGCATCGCGAGCTACGCCACCGCCGGCCTCGATCCGGCCATCATGGGCATGGGCCCGGTGCCCGCATCGACCAAGGCGCTGCAGCGCGCCGGCTGGAAGGCTGCCGACCTCGACCTGCTCGAGATCAACGAAGCCTTCGCGGCGCAGGCCTGCGCGGTGAACCGCGAAATGGGCTGGGACGTGAACAAGGTCAACGTGAACGGCGGCGCGATTGCCATCGGCCACCCGATCGGCGCGTCGGGCTGCCGCATCCTGGTGACGCTGCTGCACGAGATGCAACGCCAGAACGCGAAGAAGGGCATCGCCTCGCTGTGCATCGGCGGCGGCATGGGCGTGGCCCTGACGATCGAGCGTTGATCGCCAGGCGCGCCGTCGTCGTCGCTCAGCGCGACATCGACGGCCGCTCGGCCATCGCCGCGCGCCAGCGCACGAGCTCGGGGTGCTGTTCCCCGGGCTTGACCCGCACGATGCGCGCGAAATCCACCGCCACCACGGCGGTGATGTCGGCCAGGCTGAACCGGTCGGTGGCGATGAACTCGCGGCCGGCCAGCCGGTCGTTCAATGTCTGGAAGAAATGCTGCACCCGCGCCAGCCCGCGTTGTGCAAGCTCCGGAATCTGCGCGTAGTTCACCGGGCCGGGCAAGGCCCGGTCGGCCATGGCGGGCGAGCCGTTGCGCAGCGTCTCGGCGATGGCCAGCAGGCCCTCGAACTCGATGCGCCAGTTCCAGCTCGCGATCTCCGCCTTTTCGGCGGGCGTGCGGCCCAGCAGCGACGGCTCGGGGTAGCGCGCTTCCAGCCAGGCCGCGATGGCTGCGTTGTCGGTCAGCAGGCCGTCTTCCTCGGTGCGCAGCGCCGGCACCGTGCACTGCGGATTGATCGCGCGGTAGGCCTCGCCCAATTGCTCACCACGAACCAGGTCGACCTGCACCGTCTCGTGGGCAATGCCCTTCTCGGCCAGCAGGATGCGCGCGCGGCGCGGACTCGGCGCGGTGGCGCAGTCATAGAGAATGATCATCGTCTGTCCAACTCCCGGAATTCATTGCATGAATGGCACGACCGCCTACACGCCGCCCACTGTCTGGTCCTGGAACAAGGAAAGCGGCGGCCGCTTCGCGAACATCAACCGCCCCATCGCAGGCGCCACCCATGAGAAGGACCTGCCGGTGGGCCGGCACCCGCTGCAACTCTATTCGCTGGCGACGCCCAATGGCGTGAAAGTGACGGTGATGCTCGAAGAACTGCTGGCGCTGGGCCACACGGGCGCCGAGTACGACGCCTGGCTGATCCGCATCAGCGAGGGCGACCAGTTCGGCAGCGGCTTCGTGGCCGTCAATCCGAACTCCAAGATTCCGGCGCTGATGGACCGCAGCGGCACCACGCGAATCCGGGTGTTCGAATCCGGCGCGATCCTGCAGTACCTGGCCGAGAAGTTCGGCAGCGCCTTCCTGCCGACCGAGCGCGCGGCGCGCGCCGAATGCCTGTCGTGGCTGTTCTGGCAGATGGGCAGCGCGCCTTACCTGGGCGGCGGCTTCGGCCACTTCTATGCCTATGCGCCGACCAAGATCGAATACGCGATCGACCGCTTCGCGATGGAGGTCAAGCGCCAGCTCGACGTGCTCGACCGCCGGCTGGCCGAGAGCCGCTACCTGGCCGGCGACGACTACACGATTGCCGACATCGCCGTCTGGCCCTGGTACGGCGCGCTCGCCAAGGGGCAGCTCTATGAATCGGGCGAGTTCTTGCAGGTGAGCGAATACAGGAACGTGCTGCGCTGGAACGACGAGATCGCGCAGCGCCCCGCGGCGCAGCGCGGCCGCATGGTCAACCGCGCCTGGGGCCAGCCCGAGAGCCAGTTGCACGAGCGCCACGACGCCGGCGACTTCGACACCCGCACGCAGGACAAGCTCGGGGCGGCGGGCTGAACGCGGCGCCACTTGTTCACCGCCTGATTTTTAAGCAAAGTGTGGAATCCCTTTATAGAACAACGAGTTAAATTCGTTTTACAAGGCTCCACATGAGTTGTCCCCAAAGTTGTGCACAGAAAATGGGGATGAGATCGCAGGCTTGAGATCACGTCTGCAAGTTGGCGCGATACCACAAGAAAAGGCTTCAGGCGCTCGCCGGATCCGATTCGTGCGCCGCGTAATGCCGGCACAGCGTGTCCACCAGCGCCTGTGCATAGATCGGCAACGCAGCCCGGCTGCGCACCAGCAGATAGCGCTCTCGCACGCACCACGCATCGCTCAGGTCGATCAGCGCGAGCTGCATGCTCTCCTGGTTGCGCCGCGCCGCCGACTCGGGCACCACGCCGATGCCCACGCCGCTGCCGATCATCCGGCACATCGCATCGAAGCTGCCCAGCTGGATGCGCAGCTTCTGGCGCTTGCCGAGGTTGTCGGTGATCTGCGCCAGAAAGGTCTGCAGCGTGCTGCCTTGCTGCATGCCGATGGCGTCTTCGTCCAGCGTCTCGGCGAATGAAATTTTTCGGCGCTTGGCAAAGCGGTGCTTGCGCGAGGTGACCAGCACCAGCCGGTCGGTGCTGAAGTGGATTGCCTCCAGGCCCAGCGTGTCGACGCGGCCCGCGACGATGCCGATGTCGGCGCGGCCGTCGAGCACGCCGCGCGGGATCTGAGCATTCGGTTTTTCCTGAAGGTCGACGTTGATGCGCGGGTTGCGCGCCAGGAAGCCGGGCAGGATCTCGGGCAGGAAGTCGGTCACCGCGGTGGTGTTGGCGAACACCCGCAGGTGGCCGCGCAGGCCGCCGCCGTATTCGAGCAGGTCGTCGCGCAACTGCTCGGTCTGGTGCAGCACGAGGCGGGCGTGATGCAGAAAGGCTTCTCCCGGCGGCAGCAGGCGCACGCCGCGCGCTTCGCGCTGCAGCAATTGCAGGCCCGCCTGCGTTTCGAGCGCCTTGATGCGCGCGCTGGCTGCAGCAAGGGACAGGTGCTGCCGCTCGGCCGCCCGCGTGAGGTTGCCGAGCTCGGCGGTGGCGACGAAAAGGCGCAGGTCGGTCAGGTCGAAAAGCATGGCGCATCGTAGCCAAGCCTTCGGAATTTCAGAAGCCTGGGTTCCGAAATCGCAGATTGCGCGCGCTGCCATGGCGCACGACCATGCGGCCATGGAGACAAAGACGATGACATTCCGCGCCCTCGCGCTTCTTTCGCTCGCCGCCGCAGCCACGCTGATCGCCGCGAGCCCTGCAACCGCTCAACCCTATCCCTCGCGCCCCATCACGCTCGTCGTGCCGCAGGCTGCGGGCGGCACCAACGACATCGTCGGCCGCCTCGTCGGCCAGAAGCTCGGCGAGGTGATGAACAACGCCAGCGTGGTGGTCGACAACCGGCCCGGCGCGGGCGGCAACATCGGCACGCAGCTCGTCGCCAAGGGCCCGAAGGACGGCTACACGCTGCTCATGACCATCAGCAGCAGCCAGGCGATCAACCCGGCGCTCTACAAGAACCCGGGCTTCGATCCGGTGAAGGACTTCAAGCCCGTCGGCCTCGTCGGCGCGGTGCCCAACGTGCTGCTGGTCAATCCCTCGTTCCCCGCCAGGGACTTCAACGAATTCCTGAAGCTCGCACGGGCCAAGGGCGCCAACTACCAGTACGCCTCGGCCGGCAACGGCACGCTCAATCACCTGCTCGGTGAAATGCTCAACAGCATGGCCGGCATTTCGCTGCAGCACGTGCCCTACAAGGGTGTGGCCCCCGCACTCAACGACGTGCTGGGCGGGCAGTTGCCGATCGTGTTCGCGAGCCTGCCCTCGGCGCTCTCGCACATCAAGGCCGGCAAGCTGCGCGCGCTGGCCGTGAGCGGCGACAGGCGCTCGCCGGTGCTGCCCGACGTGCCCGCCATCGCCGAGGCGGTGCCGGGCTACAACGGCACGCTGTGGATCGGCCTCTTCGCACCCGCGGGCGTGCCGGCCGATGTGCTCGCCACCTTGCAGGACGCGACGCGCAAGGCGCTGGCCGCGAAGGACCTGCGCGACAAGCTCGACCAGCAAGGCGTCGAGATCGCGGCACCCACCACGCCCGAGCAATTTTCGAAACTGCTGCAGGACGATCTCGCCAAGTGGGCGCGGATCGTCAAGGCCTCCGGCGCTGCTGTCGATTGAATGAAGAACCCATGAATCCCGAAAATCCCACCCCTCTGATCGATGCCGACGCGCTCGCGAAGCTCCAGGCCTGGCAAGGCCGCAGCGAAACGCTGGCCGACGACATCACCGCCGCGCCGGTCCGCGCGCTCTCCGCCACGCTCGACCGCGACGATGCACCGCCGGCAGCCGGCACGCACCTGCCCGCGCTCTGGCACTGGCTCTATTTCCTGCCGCACCACCGTCAATCGGAGATCGGCGAAGACGGCCATGCGAAGCGCGGCGGGTTCCTCCCGCCCGTTCCGCTGCCGCGCCGCATGTGGGCCGGCGGGCGGTTGAATTGGGAAGCGGGCAACCCGCTGCAGGTCGGCGACCGGATCGAGCGCACCTCGACCATCGTCTCGGTCACCCACAAGGCCGGCCGCACCGGCGAGCTGGTGTTCGTGCTCGTGCGCCACGAGGTGCGCAACGAACGCGGCCTCGCGTTGACCGAGGAGCATGACATCGTCTACCGCGCCGCCGCCGCACCCGGCGAGAAGGCGCCGCCGCCCACGCCCGCCCCGCAGGACGCCGCCTTCAGCCGCGAGATCGTGCCCGACGATGTGCTGCTGTTCCGCTACTCGGCGCTCACCTTCAACGGCCACCGCATCCACTACGACCGGCGCTATGTGACCGGGGTCGAGGGCTATCCGGGCCTGATCGTGCACGGCCCGCTGATCGCGACGCTGCTGGTCGACCTGCTGCGCCGCAACGTGCCGGGCGCGCAGCTCGCGCGCTTCGAGTTCCGCGCGATGCGGCCGACCTTCGACATCGCGCCGTTCCGCCTGCACGGGAAGCCCGGCGCCGATGACAAGACCTTCAGCCTCTGGGGCGAAGACGCCGACGGCTGGCTCACGATGCAGGCCACGGCCGTGCTCGCCTGAGGAAAGACACATAGACATGACAAGACCCCTGGACGGCATCACCGTCATCTCGCTCGAACACGCGATTGCCGCGCCGTTCTGCACGCGCCAGCTGGCCGACCTCGGCGCCCGCGTCATCAAGGTGGAGCGCCCCGAGGTGGGCGACTTCGCGCGCGCCTACGACGGACGCGTGGGCGGCGAAGCCTCGCACTTCGTCTGGGTGAACCGCTCGAAGGAAAGCCTCACGCTCGACCTGAAGCAGCCCGCCGCGCTCGCGGTGCTGCAGGAACTCGTGGCCGATGCCGACGTGCTGGTGCAGAACCTCGCGCCGGGCGCGGCCGCGCGCATGGGCCTCGGCGCCGAAGTGCTGCAGGCGAAGCATCCGCGCCTCATCGTCTGCGACATCTCGGGCTATGGCGAAGACGGCCCGTACCGCGACAAGAAGGCGTACGACCTGCTGATCCAGAGCGAGGCGGGATTTCTCTCCGTCACCGGCACGCCGGACGATCCGTGCAAGTCCGGCAACTCCATCGCCGACATCGCGGCGGGCATGTACGCGTACACCGGCATCCTCGCGGCGCTGCTCCAGCGCGGCAAGACCGGCAAGGGCTCGCACATCGACGTGTCGATGCTCGAGTCACTCGCCGAGTGGATGGGCTACCCGATGTACTACGCCTACGAGGGCGCGCCGCCGCCGCCGCGCAGCGCCGCCTCGCACGCGACCATCTACCCCTACGGCCCGTTCCCCGCGGGCGACGGCGGCACGGTGATGCTGGGCCTGCAGAACGAGCGCGAGTGGCGCACCTTCTGCGAGAAGGTGCTGCTGCAGGCGGGGCTCGCGACCGATGCGCGCTTCGACAGCAACGCGCACCGCAACGAACACCGCGAGGCGCTGCGCGCGATCATCGTGGAGACCTTCGGCGCGCTGAGCACGGCGCAGGTGCTGGAACGCCTCGACGCCGCGCAGATCGCCAACGCGCGCATGAACGACATGGCCGGACTCTGGGCGCATCCGCAACTGCAGGCGCGCGATCGCTGGCGGCAGGTGGGTTCGCCGGCGGGCGACATTCCGGCGCTGCTGCCGGCCGGGCGGCAGAGCGCGTTCGACTACCGCATGGATGCCATTCCTGCCGTTGGCGAGCACACCGAGGCGATCCTGCGCGGGCTCGGGCGGAGCGACGCGGACATCGCGGCGCTGCGCGAGGCGAGGGCGGTTTGAAATCGCCGCTCGCGCTGGCGCGCACCTTTCTGTTCGTGCCCGCCGACCGGCCCGAGCGCCATGCGCGGGCGCTGGCCGCGGGCACGGGTGGCGTGATCGTCGACCTGGAAGATGCGGTGGCGCTTGAGCGCAAGGCGTCGGCGCGTGAAGGGCTCTTGGCTTCGTTCAAAGCATTGCCCGACGCAGACCGGCAGCGCCTCCTTGTACGCATCAACGCCAGCGGCACGCCGTGGCATGACGACGACCGCAAGGCCGTGGCCGCGCTGGTGGCGCAAGGCCTGATCACGGGCGTGGTGCTGCCCAAGGCCGAGCGCGCCGACGACCTGCGGCTGCTGGCCGAGGCCATCGGACCGAAAGGCCTGCTCGTGCCGCTGATCGAATCGGCAGCCGGCCTCGCGGCGGTCGATGAACTCGCTGCCGTGCCGCGGGTGCTTCGGCTCGCATTCGGCAATCTCGATTTCCAGGCCGATATCGGCCTTGCCTGCGATGCGGACGAAGCCGAGCTGGTGCCCGTGCGACTGGCGTTGCTGCTGGCCACGCGCCGCGCCGGCCTGCCCGCACCGATCGACGGCGTGACGGCCGACTGGCGCGACATGCAACGCCTCGCCGCCGACACGGCGCGCGCGCGTCGCGGTGGCTTCGGCGCCAAGCTTTGCATCCACCCCGATCAGGTCGCCCTCGTGCACGCCGCGCTCGGCCCGACCGCCGACGAACTCGCCTGGGCACGTCGCGTGATCGAGGCGATCCAGTCCGCAGGCGGTGGCGTCGTCAGCCTCGACGGCCGCATGGTCGATGCGCCGGTGGTGCGCCTCGCCGAACGCCTGCTCGCGCTCGATGCGCAGCCGCCTTCCTGATTCCGAACGAAGAAGACAGATCCAACAACCCTAGGAGACAAAGAAATGAACCTGAAGAAGAACTGGAAAGCACGAACCCTGTTGGCGGTGTCGCTGGGCGCAAGCCTCGTGGCCGCGCAATCGCCGGCCGCCGCACAGGCGCACTGGCCCGACAAGCCCGTCACCATGGTTGTGCCGTACTCGGCCGGTGGACCCACCGACGTGGTGGCGCGCATGCTGGCCATTCCCATGGGCAAGTCGCTCGGGCAGACGGTGATCGTGGAGAACACCGTCGGCGCGGGCGGCACCATCGCGCCGACGCGCGTGGCCAAGGCGGCGCCCAATGGCTACACCATCCTCATCCACCACATGGGCATGGCCACCGCGCCCGCGCTCTACAAGAAACTCAACTACGACCCGCTGAAGGACTTCGAGTACATCGGCCAGGTGCTGGACGTGCCGATGACGCTGCTCTCGCGCAAGGACTTTCCCGCCAGCACCTACCCCGAGCTGCTGGCCTACGTGAAGGCCAACAAGGACAAGGTCACGCTGGCCAACGCGGGCGTGGGCGCGGTGTCGCAGCTGTGCGGGCTGCTGTTCATGAACCAGATCGGCGTGCAGCTGACCACGGTGCCCTACAAGGGTGCGGGCCCGGCGCTCAACGACCTCATGGGCGGGCAGGTCGACCTCTTGTGCGACCAGACCACGCAGACCGCCCCGGTCATCAAGGACGGCAACCGCGTGAAGGTGTTCGGCGTCACCACGCCCAAGCGGCTGTCGAGCATGCCCAACATCCCGACGCTCGACGAGCAGGGCCTCAAGGGCTTCGACGTGCGCGTGTGGCACGGCGTGTATGCGCCCAAGGGCACGCCGCCGGCCGTGATCGAGAAGCTCAACGTGGCCTTGCGCGCTGCGCTGCAGGACGACATGGTCAAGCACCGGCTGGCCGAGCTCAGCTCGGAGATCGTGCCGCTGGAAAAGCAGACCCCCGAGAGCCTGCGCACGCACCTGGCGGCGGAAGTGGAGAAGTGGGGCAAGGTGATCCGCGCTGCGGGCGTGCAGGCGGACTGAAGCCCCGCGGCGTCGATCGAAAGGCGAGCCTACTTCTTCCGGCTCCTCTCCGGTTTCAGCGGTCGCTGCCATCCCCGCATGTAGGTGATCAGCGATTGCGAGAAGTGATTGGCCGCGAGGGAAAGCCGCCGGGAGTAGCTCGCGACCAGCGTCGCGCGTGCCGATCGCAGCGACGCATCCGTGAGTGGAATCGCCACCACCTTGCCGGCCTCGATGAGCGGGGCGACGACATCGCTGGGCTGGAAGGTGATCAGCTCGGACTCCGCCACCAGGCGGCTTGCAAAGGACAGCGAATTCGTCTCGATGGCGATGTTCAGCTTGAACCTGCCTTTGGAGCTGACGCGGTCGACCAGCTGGCGCAGGCCGAATGACCGGTCGGGCAGTGCGAGGGGAATGTCAGCCACTTGCGCGAGTGTGCAACTGCGATGTTGGGCGACGCGATGCTCGGGCGAAGCGATCACGCACAGGGGCTGGTCGATCTTTTGAAGCTCGATGAGGTCGGGGCGCGGCGAAGCACCGAACAGGATGCCCAGGTCGTACTTGTGCTCCGCCACGGACTCTCCCACCGCATGCGACCCCATGAGGTCGAGCGAGAAGGTAATGCCCGGATGGGTGGCGATGAAGCTCGGCATGAAGTTGGAGAGCAGGCCATGCAGGATGCCCTCCACGCAACCGACCCGTACATGGCCCTTGGCCAGCGTCTCGTACTCGTGGATCTGGCCCTTCAGGTCGGCCAGTTGTGTCTTGTTGTCCTGTGCATAGCGAAGCAGAAGCTCGCCAGCCGCGGTCAGGGCCATGCCCCGTGCATGGCGTTCGAAGACGGGCACGCCCAGTTCGTCTTCCAGCAACGCGATCTGCCGGCTCACGGCACTCTGGGCCACGAAGAGCTTTTCCGCCGCCACGCGGACCGAACCAAAGGCCGCGACTTCGTGAAAGTACCGGAGGGTTGTGGATTCGATCATGGGCTTACTCTACGGGATGGTCAGGCCTGGGCTCGGCGGTCAGAGCGCGGCCTGCACGGGCCGCGTCAGCATCCGCCCGGCGCGCGCGAGCACCTGGGGCTCACCGCCTCCGCGATACGTCAGCACCCCGTTCACGAACACGCGCTCCACGCCTTCGCTCACGCCGTGCGGCTTGTCGTAGGTCGCGGTGTCGGCGATGGTCTCGGGGTCGAACACCACCACGTCGGCCATCGTGCCGACGCGCAGCAGCCCGCGATCCGCGATGCGCAAGTTGCGCGCAGTCATGCCGGTCATCTTGTGCACCGCCTGCTCCAGTGTGAACAGACGCCGCTGGCGCCAGTAGCGCGCGAACACACGAGGGAACGCGCCCCAGAGGCGCGGATGCGGATGGCGGTCGTGCGGCAGGCCATCGCTGCCGATCATCGTGAGCGGATGCGAGATGACGCGCTCCACGTCTTCCTCCTGCATCAGGAAATAGCAGGCGCCGCCGGGCTTGAGGCGAAGAGCGGCTTCCCGCTGCGTCACTTCCCACTCGCGTGCGATGTCGGAGATCAAGCGACCGGTCATCTCCGGATAAGGCTCGGACCAGGTCAGAAACACATCGATCACGCCGTCGACCATGTCCTCGCGCAGCACGGTCGAGCCGGCCACGTAGGGATACACGTCCATCGCGATCTGCTGCCGTTGCGCGAGCGATTCGATCAGCGGCAGCGTCTCCTTCGTGCGGCCCCAGTTGGCGGGACCGGCGCACTTGTGGTGCGAGATGACCAGCGGCACGCCGGCATTGAAGGCCGAGTCGCCGGCCTCGTGCAGCGCCTCGATGATCTGCTGCATCTCGCTGCGCAGGTGCGTGGCGTACACGCCGCCGTGGCGTGCCACGACGCGCGCGAGCGCGGTCACTTCCTCGGCCGGTGCGGCGAAGGCTTCTTCGTAGAACAGGCCCGACGACATGCCGTGCGCGCCATCGGCCATGCAGCTGTCGAGCAGCGCTTCCATGCGCGCGAGCTCGTCGCCGCTCGCAGGCCGGTCGAGCGCCTGCATTGTCGCGAAGCGCAGCGTGGTGTGGCCGACCAGTGCAGCCACGTTGAGCGCGGGCTGCGTCGCATCGACGGCGGCGCGGTACTCGGCCATGGTCGCGTGCTTGAACGAATCGGCGCCCAGCAGCGTGAGCGGCGGCTTCGACTGGGGCGTGCGGTACGGCGCGAGCGAGATGCCGCAGTTGCCCGTCACCACGGTGGTGATGCCCTGCGACACCTTGGGCAGGCACAGCGGGTCGCGCAGCACGATCGCATCGTCGTGCGTGTGCGCGTCGATGAAGCCGGGGGCGATGACCTTGGCGCGGCAATCGACCACCTCGACATCGGCGAGCGTGAGGCCTTCGGGCAACCGCCCGCGCAGGCCTTCGCCGAGCGCGAGGATGCGGTCGCCCTGCAGCAGCACATCGCCGGGCCACGAGGGGCCGCCGGACCCATCCACGATCAAGCCGGCTTCGAGCAGCGTGGCGCTGTGCTTCTGTTTGTTCATGACTGGATTCGCTGTCGCACTCAGAAATGGATGACCACGGCATCGCTCACGCGATAGTCGTTCTCGACGATGGGCATCCAGTGCCACTTGTCGAAGGTGGTGCAGGGATGCGAAATGCCCAGGCCCACGCGATCGCCGACCTTGGGCGCGTCCGCCTCCTCGCTGGCGTCCCAGCGCAGGTAGGCGTGCTGGTCGTTGAGCGCGGTGACTCTCCAGCTCGCAGGCACGGCTTGCGGCTGCAAGACGCCGCGTGCCGCGCGAGCGATGGGAACAGGCATCGACATGTCGAAGGAAACGTCGCGCTTGCCGACCGAGAGAATCGCCAGGCCCGGCTCGGGCCGCGACTGCACGTTGGCCCAGACCTCCATCGCCGGCGTCAGGCCTTCCCCGCATTTGCAGCCCAAACGCTCGTCCACCGCGTTGACCAGGCGCTTGTAAAAGCCGTGGTCGTGCGTGACGTAGCAGCCCGAGCGCAGCAGGCCCCGCACCGGCGACTTCAGCGCAGGCTTCAGGCGCCCGGCCACGAGATCGAAGATCGCCGAGCCGCCGGCCGAGACCAGTACCTCGTCCGTCTCGAAGAGTTTCTGCGTATCGCAGTGGCGCGCCACGGCTTCGATCCGGTCCATCAGTGCCTTGGCGAAGGCCGTGTCCGCCTCGGTGGACCCGGTGGCATTCAAGCCTTCGTAGCTCTCGATGCCCACCAGCTTCACGGCGTTGCTGGAGCGCAGTGCGCTGGCAACGGCGATCGCTTCTTCGTGCGTGCGGCAGCCAGTGCGTCCTCCGTCGATACCAATCTCGAGCATCACTTCGAACGGCACGCTCGCAGGGTGGCGCTTCGCCCAGTCTTCGATGAGGCCAAGCTGCGCGATCGAATCCACGAGGAACACGACGCACAGACCCGGCGTCGCACTCAGCAGCATCTGGATGCCCGCGAGGTCTTCATCGCTCACCACCTGGTTGGCGATGAGCGTGCGGCGCGCGCCGGCTGCGACACCCACGGCCAGCTGCGTGACGGTCGCAAAGGTCAGCCCCCAGGCCCCCGCATCCAGTTGCCGCTGGAAAAGCTGCGGCGACATGGTCGTCTTGCCGTGCGGCGCAAGGTCGATGCCCCATTCGCGCACCCGTGACTGCATCCACGCGAGGTTGTGCTCCAGCGCCTCGCGCTTGAGCATCGCGAGCGGCAGCGGCAGGTCGCCCGCCAGCACATTCCAGCCGGCGGCGCCGACTTCGCTGCGCAGGCGCGGTGGCTGGGTGCGCGGGTAGCCCTTGAAGTGGCTGCCCAGCAGCGGGTCGGTGAAGTTGGCGTTGGTGGTGGCGGTGGCGGTGGCGGTGGCGGTGTCTGTCATGGTCGTCATGCGGCAATGTTGGAAAGCAGCTCCTTGCGGATGCAGGCGCTGTAGTGTCCGGTGGAAATCTCGTCAAGCGGCGGCACCGTCTGTGCGCAGGCCTCGATGGCGTGCGGGCAGCGCGTGCGGAACACGCAACCCGAGGGCGGCGAGATGGGGCTGGGGATGTCGCCCTTCAGGGCAATGCGTTCGGTGGCGAGCG